>VFQT010003785.1_pt1 | contig 13387 bp, 15 predicted proteins | sample 3512381 | NCBI WGS metagenome assembly VFQT01 (sample SAMN10412376, study PRJNA504923) | tailings metagenome | isolation source: Relicate 2 Philex TSF3 active mining site | place: Philippines: Tuba, Benguet | collected 2017-08-29 | reverse complement strand
TTTTTCTTACTTTGGCAATCACGCAACTGCAAAAACAAGCAATTATTTACCAAATCCTGAAAATCCAAGGAGTTGGGCCTATGAGTTTTTGGAAAGAATACAACAAGTCAAAGAATTTAGCAGTTGTGTATAAGATTTTTCAGTCGCGTTTTGATTTAGGTAGCCTGGACAGTGGTTGTCTAGAAATCGAAAGTTTTGCTCAGCAAAAAATTTCGTGTATTGGATTTTGGCAATCTGAATATCCCAGACAATTAAAATGTTTACATGATTTCCCTCCTTTAATCTGGGCAAAAGGAAAACTTGAGTTTTTGCATAAACCCCAAATTGCTATTGTGGGTGGTCGGAATGCATCATTTCACGGGGTAAAATTTGCTAAGGATCTAAGTCATGGTTTAAGTCATGCTGGATTTACTATTGTTTCAGGTCTTGCTAGGGGAATTGATAAAGCTGCACATCAGGGGGCCTTAGCTCACCAAACTATTGCGGTTTTAGCAGGAGGAGTTGATAAGCTTTACCCTCAGGAAAATGCAGCTCTTTATGAGAATCTTCTTGAAAATCATCTGATTATATCAGAAATGCCACCACGCGTGGAGCCCACAGCAGAGCTTTTTCCTAGACGAAATCGAATTATTGCAGCATTGAGTTCAGGTATCTGTATTATCGAAGCTGCCTTAAAATCAGGATCGCTACTTACAGCAAAATTTGGACTTGAGATTGGAGTGCCAATTTTTGTGTGTCCTGGCCATCCTTATGATCCCAGAACAAAGGGATCAAACAGATTAATTAAAGAAGGCGCTTATTTGTTAGAAACAGCGCAAGATGTTTTAGAACAAATCCCCCTGTCACAAGCACTACAACATCAAATAGTCGAAATATCGCCTCAAGTACAATATCGAAATCCTGACAAACTGACCCAGGATGTTTTAAATGCTCTAAGCTATACACCCATTAAAATTGATGAGCTTTTAAAAAGTTTAGAGCACTATCCGACTGAGCAAATTTTGGCCACTTTAGGTGAGCTTGAGTTAAAAAATCTTGCCTATAAACCAAGCGCAAATCAAATTGTGTTATTGTAGAACATCACCGATTATTATCACGTAAAATTCTGGCTTTATCTCGATTCCAGTCACGTTCTTTGATAGTTTCTCTCTTGTCCACAGTATTTTTACCACGGGCCATCGCAATTTGTAATTTTGCTTTGCCGAATGCATTGAAGTATAAGCGTAATGGGACAATTGTGTAGCCTTTTTTGCGCACGTTACCAATAAGCTTTTTGACTTCGCGTGTTTTCAAAAGCAGCTTTCTAGGGCGTTTTGCCTCATGCCCAAAACGATTAGCAAAACTATATTCGGCTATATTGGCGTTGAATAAATATATAGCAGAAGGATCATCGGCCATTTCACCAGCGTATGCTTCATTAATACTAGCTTTGCCTATGCGCATTGATTTGACTTCACTTCCAAGCAATACAACGCCTGCTTCTAGGGTTTCTAGAATTTCGTAGTCATAGCGTGCTCGTTTGTGTTGAGCGATTAATTTTTCTTCACGTTTTGCCATATATAACTCATAACAAGGTTTTTCCTTGTTTGCACATGGTATAATTTATGGGGTGCAATTGCAAGAAATCCAATTATTAAAGCCAAGAATTTTTCCACAGGTGAAGGCTGGTAGAACTAATTCCAATAGAATCATTTCTTGCAGGTATGTTAAATTCTGGCCTGCAGAAAGTTTTTCCTGGGTATAGAGCCTCAGGGGGCAATGCTATGTCTCTAGTGCTTTTACCAGCGGCTTTATAAAAGGCTATAGTGCTGACGAAAGGTCCAGTTGTGAATATTGTGCTATTTTTACTTTTGGGGTATAAATTTCCGTAAAATTTTTTATTTCTCTCATGCTCAAGCTTAAAATTTCTTTTGATTAAATTTGTAAGTTCAGCTGCAACGGGGTGATTAGCTCGGCATGCCATAAAAGCATTACCAATAAATTCGTCTATAGGTTGCACTCCAAAAACAGAATCGTAAAAATAAAAATATGGCTTTAGGGAATGAAAAACTAATAAATCTGTATCTAAGTATCCTCCACCCATTTTTCTGAGCGCTTCTACACGAAGAATGTCACTGGATCTGCCAAAGTTATTTTCAGCTAAAGCTTCATCAAATTCAGCTTGCAATTCTAAGGTGCCCAATAGCTCAGCAAACGCTATAACCTGTATATCGGTTCCCTCAAAAGCTGTTGTCATTGGCGCAAGTAATATGTCTTGTGCAAGAAAGTAATAATTCCAGCCATCTGCATGGGGGTTATTTCTTGAATTGGCTTTTGCAATTTCAATGAATTCTGTGTCAGGCATTTTGGGATCATCAATGTTTGTTAGCCAAATGCTAAAAAGATTAAGCGGAATTCTGGGGGCTATTGGCAGAGGTGATTTCATAATTTCTTCTAAGCAATGCTCTTTGTATAAGTTCTCTCGTTGTTGAAATAAATCCTCAAGAGAAAAATTTTCAAACGGGCATACATATCGGTTAAAAAAACTTATTTGGTCACGATACGTTTGAATATCAGATTGTCTTTTTTTATCAAAACTAGAAATATTTGATGTTGTATCAGGAAAAAATGAAAATGGTTGAAGTTTCCGCGGGAAAAGCAGCATGGGCTGTTGTTCTACAGAGACCTCAAACCCGCTTTGTGTGGTATAGAAATTTAAAAACCCAAAAGAACCAGTATTAAGTTTGAAATTTTCATAAACAAAAAAATTAAGAGTTGCGTTTGTCTCGCCTGCATTGATGGTTAAATCAATATCTACTAACTCAGTAGCTGCATCTATTTTTCCAAAAGTTTTAACACAGACCGGATTGTCGGTATTATTCTTAATTGTAAGGGCTCCAGATACCTTACATTTTCGCAGCAATGCTTTTAAGTCTTCTTCATAATTAAATACATCTGCACGATCTATCCAATCGTGAGGCATAACCAGGCTTTGCGGTGCTGCAAAAGGTAGTGATAAAGATAGATCTTCTAAATTTTGAACCAATTCTGCTGCGCATAGATAGTGCAGCATCTGCCAAATTAAAGCAATTTTTACCCAGTGCTTCATTATACATTTTATTCAAGACATCCTAATTATAAGCTTAGGTGCCCAAAATGAATGAAAGGTTAATAATGTTGAGTGTGGGCATTAATTCCTTTTAAGGCGAAAGAAATATTCATTACAGTTTCATTCTTAAACCATCATATTGCGCGTTGCAGTTGGCAGTTTTAGGGTTAAGCCATCTAATTCTTCTGTAATAATAATTTGGCAACCAAGACGTGATGTATGGGTAAGACCAAATGCTAAATCCAGCATATCTTCCTCATCTTCTGTTGCTGTGGGTAATAAGTCAAACCATTGTTCATCAACAACAACGTGGCATGTTGAGCAAGCAAGAGACCCTTCGCATGCACCTTCTAAATCAATATTATTTCGATGGGCAATTTCTAAAATAGATAAACCAAGAGGGGCATCAACAGTTATTTTTTCTCCGTCTTGTTTTATGAAATGAATAGATGGCATAGCGTTCCTTTATGAAATGGTTTGATGTTGAAATTTTTGTTTTATGGCATAGGCAATGCGTTTTTCAGCAAATGGTTGTGCTAACAAAGCCAAAGTATCACATGCTTTTTGAATTGATAAACGATCCTGTATTTCAAGTGTTGATTTTACATCCTGAACACAAATTTTTAAAGCATTTATTTCGTCTTCGTCAAGTAGATGTGCATCAAGCATAATAGCGCTTTCTAGTTGGGCAACCAGCTGCTTGGCTTTAATTTTTGCAGCAATCAAGAGGCGGTTACTCATATCTTCTTCAGCATGTTCATAAGCTTGTTTAAGCATAAGGGTGTAATCATCTGTGCTTAATCCATAAGATGGCTTTACTTCAATTTGCTGTATAGTTTGGGTTGTTTGTTCTGTTGCACTGACTGTTAGCAGGCCGTCAGCATCAACACTGAATGTCACACGAACGCGCGCAGCTCCTGCTAGCATGGGTGGAATACCAGTTAAAGTAAATTGCGCTAGGGAACGACAATCTTTGACAAATTCCCGCTCACCTTGCACAACATGAATATTTATTGCTGTTTGTCCATTTTCAAAGGTAGTGAAATCTTGGGCCATGCGAATAGGAATAGGGCTATTCCTAGGTATAACCACTTCGACAATCCCCCCCATTGTTTCAAGGCCTAATGAAATAGGAATGACATCCAAAAGAAGAGTGTCTGTTCCGAACGTTAATTGATGCGCTTGTAACGCGGCGCCATAGGCAACTACACAATCTGGGTCCAGATTTGTAAGGGGGTCTTGTTCAAAAAAACTTTTAACAAGTTTTCGTACCGTTTGAAGTTTAGTAGACCCTCCTACTAAAATGACTCCATCAATTTCTTGTTTTGTAATTTTTGCATCTTTTAAAGCTAACTCACAAATAGTGAGAGTTTGCTCAATTAAAGGTTTGCAAAGTTTTTCTAGTAACTCATTAGTTAATCCATGGCTTAAGTGTTCCTTAGCCTGACGGGCTTTTAAGTGGTCATTCCAACCGAAATGTTCTGCAATTAAAGCGTCAATGTCGTCACCACCTAATTGTGTATGGCCGCCTGTGGCAAGAACTTGAAACACCCCTTTACGCATTGATAAAATTGATACATCAAAAGTGCCCCCTCCAAGATCATAAACAACAAAAGTTCCTTCTTTGCCTTCATCTAATCCATAAGCTAACGCTGCGGCGGTTGGCTCATTAATTAAGCGTAAAACTTCTAGCCCAGCCAAGGATGCCGCATCTTTCGTTGCTTGACGGGCTGTATCATCAAAATATGCTGGAACAGTGATAACTGCCCTATTTACAGGGTGACCTAAGGCGTTTTCAGCGCGTTTTTTTAAGGTTTGTAAAATATTTTGAGCTGAAGTTAAAGCCGTGTAATCATTGGAAATAACTGTGGTCGGTTGATGCATCATTCTTTTGGTTGAGTGTAAATCACCTGTTGGTGTGTGAATCACAGATGCTATGAATAATGATCCCAAATTGTCTTGTAATACCTCAGGTTTACCGTCCCTGTAAATGGCTGCAACAGAGTTTGTTGTTCCTAAATCAATGCCAATCGCACACGCTAAAGAAGTTAGTTCAGCCGTATTTGGTTCGTCAATTTGCAGCAGCATCAATATTCCCAGTAAGGCGCGCTAAAAACTTAAGTCTTGAGTACGCTGTTAAAGTTTTCGTTTCAATATCTTCTTGCAGAGCTTTTTCAAACTGTACAAGCGCATCGTGATAAAAAGGCCTGAGGTCTTGCCCCATGCGTGCCATTTCTTGAAATTCCATCACCTCCATTAATAAAATTGAATCTGTTATTGTCTCATTCGGTAGGTGCCAGCCTTTTGCTTGAATTGCAGCGTCTGCACATTTTAGGGGTGATCTTAAAGCTTGGTATGCTTGACTTGTGTACGCCGCAACTTGTTCGGCGCTTTTTTTCATAAAAGCATCATCGCCGCTAAATTGGTCGGGATGAAGGTCTTTCATCATTTCTTTATAGCGTTCATTAAGCGTCGATTCATGCACATAAATGCTTATGGGAAGGCCAAAAAGTTCAAAAGGGTTTTTATGCATAAAAGTATTGACCGTGCAACATTGGTAAAGTCTTTTGAGAAATGTAGCACATTATGTGTTTGAAGATGAAGAAAAACTGCGTAAGCCAAGTATAAGTAATAAAATAATTTAGACAAAAACGACAACACATGTTATTATATGACCATAGATGTATGACCATGATAAATCATGAAAAAAGAAAATGTAATTTCTGCAGGAGATTTTAAAGCTCATTGCCTAGCTTTAATGGATACTGTTAAGAATAAAAGACAAACTATTGTGATTACAAAGCGTGGTATTCCTGTAGCAAAGCTTATGCCGACAGATGATGTGTCTCCTTCGATTTTTGGATGGATGAGAGATACCGTGGTTGAGCAAGGTAATATCATTGAACCCGTAGAATGTACTTGGGGAATTGATCATGAATAATATTTTGTTGGATACCCATATTTTTATATGGTTGATGTCCGGAAGTGATCGATTAACCCAAAAAGCAAAAAAATCAATTGAGACATGTACAGAGAACGAAGGGTATATATTTGTCAGCGCGATTTCTATATGGGAAATTGGTATGCTTGCTCAAAAAGGAAGGTTAACCCTAAAAGAACCTATTTTGCAGTGGATTCAGGAATCTCTAAGTGCTCCTTATATTCAACTTGCGACACTATCTCCTGAAATAGCAGTAGAGAGTTGTCAGCTTCCGGGCGAATTTCATGGTGATCCTGCTGATCGCATGATTGTTGCGACTTCCCGAGTTTTAAATACGCCTCTACTGACTATGGATGATCGTATTCTTAGCTATGCCAATAATGGTCATCTTGAGTGTGTTGCTTCGTAGGTTTTTACACATGGAATGATTTTTCGCAGCCATATCGGCCTTTTTCATAAAAGCATCATCGCCGCTAAATTGGTCGGGATGAAGGTCTTTCATCATTTCTTTATAGCGTTCATTAAGCGTCGATTCATGCACATAAATGCTTATGGGAAGCAAAAAGTTCAAAAGAGTTTTTATACATGAATGAAAGCGCAATACTAGTTTAATTTTTTAAGTGAATGCTACCATGCAATGCATTTAAAAAAGAAGAAAAACATAATGGTTTTTATTAAAACTAAGACTTTTCCAGTTTACTGGCTAGTGTCATATTGCGTTTGCTACAATTTTATTTTGCTAAAATAACTCACTCGTTTCACCGATAAGCTAATAGGGGTATAGAGCTCCAGTATCTTTATCAAATATAACATTTTTAGACCCCACAAAATTATACTGTGTTGATAAATCTACATATACAGTTACTGGGCGTGAGTAGTCAAATTTCTTGAATTTTTCTGGTGATTTGTCGTTTATATCATTGGGTATTGCTGTGTCAGCTTCCCCAACAATGCGGATGAAATATGGGGGGTTGCGTCGTGTAATCAATCCTGAGTTTGTATTGTCTGCTTGTGCTTTGACATTTTGATAGCAATCAATGCGAATAGCTGCGTGATCTTCACCATTAATATAGCCCAGATCTCTAATCATATTGTAAATTTTTCTTAGACCATTACTTAAATAGCAAGTGACAAAGGAAATTTGAATTGCGCTATAGCTATTTTCACCCCGAATTTTTTTTAAACTCTGTTCAAGCATGGTAGGAAACGTCGTAAAATCTCTACAATTATCATCTGCTATTAATCCATAATTTGTATGAACACAAAAAGATTCTTTAGTTTCTATATTAAAAGTGGTTAAGAAAATGCAATCTTTTATACCGCTAGCAATAAAATATTTTTCTGTTCTTACATGGGGAAAGCGAAATTTTCCAAGACCTGTTAAACTGTGAATATTCCGTCCACAAATATCATCTACAAAATAAGTAGCGTTTGCATTTTCTAGATCTATTTTTATTTCATTGTTTAATTGACGATATTCACAATAAGGTTGAGCAAGAAGTTCTTCAAATTCTTTTGCTTTTTCATGAAAATCATCACGGCAGTATATTGTGGTCAATGAAATGTGTTGTGGATGAAAGTGTTCAGTGATACTGAGAGATTCACTTGGATTCGTGCTATTTTTTATGAAATTTACAAGAATATCTCTTTTAGTTTCTTCGCAATAAGGAATATTTTGGCATATTGAATTTTCACTTCTATCTGCAGAAGAAATTTTTTTTGCGGAAATTTTTCTAACTCTTTCGGCTTGAGCTGAAAATAAATCTAGAGACTCGCAATTTAAGTGTGCGAAATTGATAATGCTTCCTATAAAGAATAATAGTTTAAAACTAATGCGCATAATTTTCCTAATTCCAGTGTTGTTATTTTTTTATAAAATTTAATTCTTTATATATTAATTTTTCATTTCAAGAGAAAAATAAAGTTTTATAAATGTAATTTTTTAAGGAGAATTATTCTATAATTAATCGATATGTTGGGAATTTTCATACATGAAACGATTTTCCACAGCCACAGCGGCCCTTTTCGTTCGGGTTATTAAAAACAAAACCTGATTGGAATTTATCGCTGACAAAATCCATTTCGGTTCCAATTAAAAACATCACAGCTTTAGGGTCAATAAGAATAGTAACGTCATCTATCTCAACACATTCTTCCATGGCACGTTTTTCATCAGCATATTCTATGCTGTAGGCAAGGCCATTGCAGCCTTTTGTTTTTAGGCCAACACGAATCCCAACGCTTGGTTTTTCGCGTTTTTGCAAAAGCTTACGAACCTGCTCAAGAGCTGTTTGAGATACTGTAATAGGTTGACGCATAAAGTTTTATGACTCCTGCTTTGCTTTAAAATCTGCAATGGCAGCTTTGATTGCATCCTCTGCCAGAATTGAACAGTGGATTTTTACAGGTGGTAACGCTAAGTGTGATGCGATTTGTGTGTTTTTTATTTCAGCTGCTTCATCAATTTTTTTGCCTTTTATCCATTCTGTAACTAGAGAAGATGATGCAATAGCAGAACCACATCCAAAAGTTTTGAATTTAGCATCGCTAATTGTGCCATCATCGTTTACAGCAATCTGTAATTGCATAACGTCACCGCAAGCAGGGGCGCCTACAAGCCCCGTTCCAACATTTTTGCTTGCTTTATCCATTGAACCAACGTTCTTTGGATTTTCAAAATGTTCAACAACTTTTTCACTATATGCCATGCGTTTCTCCTAATGTGCAGCCCATTGAATGGATTTAATATCTACGCCTTCTTGCGCCATATCCCACAAGGGGCTCATTGCACGCAATTTGTTAACAGCTTCGGTAATTGAGTCAATTGCCTGATCAATCTCGGCTTCGGTTGTGAATCGTCCAATACCAAGGCGTAATGATGTGTGGGCAAGTTCTTCTTCAATACCTAAGGCTCGCAGTACATAAGATGGCTCTAAAGATGCAGAGGTGCAAGCAGATCCAGACGAAACTGCGAGATCTTTTATGGCCATCATAAGGCCTTCACCTTCAACATACGCAAAACTGATGTTTAAATTGCTTGGAATGCGCTGGGCAAGGTCTCCATTTAAATATATTTGATCAAGGTTTTTTTGAAGCCCGTTGTACAGACGACTAAATAAGTTTTTAATGCGTTCATGCTCTGCTGCCATTTCAGTTTTTGCAATAGCGCATGCTTCGCCTAATCCTACACATAAAGGGGTAGCAAGAGTGCCTGATCGCATACCACGTTCTTGTCCGCCTCCGGTTATAATAGCATTTAGGCGAACTCGCGGTTTGCGCCGCACAAATAATGCTCCAATTCCCTTTGGTCCATAAATTTTGTGCCCAGAAATACTTAAAAGATCAATATTCATGGCTTCGACATCAATAGGAATTTTTCCAGCAGCTTGCGCGGCATCTGTATGAAAGAAAATGCCAAGTTCGCGACAAATTTTACCAATCTCGGTAATTGGCTGAATTACACCAATTTCATTATTAACCATCATGATGGAGACTAAAATAGTTTGGTCTGTAATGGCATTTTTCAGTGCATTAAGATCAACTAGTCCATTTGCTTGCACAGGCAAATATGTAACTTTGAAGCCTTTTTCTTCCAAGTGGCGACAGCTATCAAGTACGCATTTGTGTTCAGTAACGCAGGTAATTACATGATTTTTCTTGTCTTTATAAAAATCTGTAACGCCTTTTATGGCAATATTATTTGATTCAGTTGCGCCACTTGTAAAAATAACTTCTCGCGGATCTGCATTAATCAGCTTGGCGATTTGTTCGCGTGCATGTTCAACAGCAGCTTCTGCTTCCCAGCCATAAGAATGGTTACGTGAATGCGGATTACCAAAGCTTTGTGTGAAATATGGCAACATTTTTTCAACAACTCTTTTATCGCAAGGGGTTGTTGCTTGATAGTCCAGGTAGATTTGTTTAAGCATAGCGTACTCTATCTTTTTGGTTTTGAATTTCAAACAATGATGCCCAAGCAGCAATACATTTATTGATGTCTTCTTCGGTTGTGTTCCAGCCGTAGCTGATACGCAAAGCGCACTTGGATAATTCGTCACTTACACCCATAGCTTTTAATACATGAGATGTCTTTACTTTTCCTGATGAACAAGCTGCACCAGAACTAACTGATATACTGTTAAGGTCAAAATGCATCAACTGAACTTCGCTAAGGGTACCTGGCATGGCCACTGCGGTTGTATTAAAAACACGCTGGGCTTTTTTTGCAAAAATAATGGCTTCAGGACAAATTTCCAAAAGATTTTTTTCCAGGTGTTGCTGCAGGGAAACAATAGTTTCCCAATTAAACTGAGGCGCTGTTAGCGCTGCTCCCATCCCTATTGCCCCAATAATATTTTCAGTGCCGGCACGTAAGCTGCGTTCTTGTCCGCCGCCTTGTATAAGGGTGTTTAATTGCAAAGATCCATTAATGATAAGTGCGCCAATCCCCTTAGGTCCCCCAAATTTGTGTGCAGAAATTGTAAAACTTGAAAGTTGATTCCAGTTAAGGGAAATTTTGCCAACTGCCTGGGCCGCGTCTACATGCAAATGTGCATTATTACTTTTACAAATTTGCAAGACTTCTTCTATCGGTTGTATGGCTCCAGTTTCGTTATTTACAGCAATAACGCAAACAAGGGCGGGTTCCTTTTTAGCGCAAAGCTGATTTGCTAATGCTTCAAGATCAACAATTCCATTGCTATCTACGGGGATGATTAATGCATCTTTTCTTATATTTAATACGCTATCATGCTCAACAGCTGAGACAAAAACTTGTCCTTCAAAACCTTTTAAAATAGTGTTATTTGCTTCGGTAGCACCACTTGTGAATATCACATTACGTGCGGGTACACAAAAATAGCTTGCCACTTGTTCGCGTGCATTTTCTAAATTTTTTCTAGCATTTCTTCCGTAGGTATGTACAGAAGATGGATTGCCTAAACATTCAAACGCTTCAATCATGGCATTGCGTGCCTGCGGTACAATTGGAGTTGTTGCGTTGTAATCAAGATAAATCATGCCGCAGACATACTTTCTGCCTTTGCGCGATTAAGTACGACAATAGGATGGTTGTGACTGCCGCTAAGGGCGTCCGCCAGGCTTACTTGAATAAGATAATCATGCATTACGTGCTCCAGCTCATGCCATAAATTATGGGAATTACAGCGTTTTCCCTCACTATGACAGCCTTTTGCTTCATGAATATTGCAACGTGTTACCTTGATTGGTGCATCAGTTGCCAAAATAATGTCGTATATTCTAATTTCGTGTGCTGGTCGCGCCAATTCGTAACCACCGTTGATCCCGCGTGCACTTTTGACTAAGTTGTTTTTTCTAAGCTTTGCAAAAAGCTGCTCTAGGTACTGTAGTGGTAAATTTTGGCGCTCAGCAACCAAAGATAATGGAACGCAAGCGTCACTATGCTGCTGCGCAAGGTCAATCATTGCCATAATGGCATATCTAGATTTAGTACTTAATTTCATAGCAATAATTCCATCAGTATGTTACCTTTGTGAGCAAAACATTTTTGACACGGTATAGCAAACTTAAGATACCTGACTGGGAAAGTCAACTTTTAAGAATAGTATCTTATGTCAATTTTTTGTAGTTGTTGATCATTTATATAGAGTATATGAAGGGAGTTTTTTAGATGCCTGAAGTAATTTTCACTGGTCCTGCAGGGCGTGTTGAAGGTCGGTATACGGCTGGTCCATCCATTTCTTCCCCTGTTGCGTTGATTTTGCATCCTCACCCAAAACATGGTGGGACCATGAATAATAGGGTAGTGCACTCTCTATCACAAGCTTTCTCTAAAAAAGAATTTGCAACTCTACGTTTTAATTTTCGTGGTGTGGGGCGTTCAGAAGGCTCATATGATAATGGAGAAGGTGAGCTAGCCGATGCAGCAGCGGCAATGGATTGGTTACAATCGACTCATCCTCAGGTGAATAGTTTTTGGGTAGCTGGTTTTTCTTTTGGGGCATGGATTGCGATGCAATTGCTAATGCGTCGTCCTGAGCTAGATGGGTTTATTGCACTTAGTCCGCCAACGAATATGTATGACTTCAACTTTTTAGCTCCCTGTCCTGTTTCTGGGCAGATTGTTCATGGTGAACAAGATGCCGTGGTGCCTTACCAATACACGGATACGTTAGTGCAAAAGTTGCGCAGCCAAAAGGGTATTGCTATTGATTATCATGTTCTGAAAGATACTGATCATTTTTACAGTAACACTTTAGAAGAGATGATTGCTCGTGTTGATGACTATTTAGAGTTACGCATTACTAATGTTTTGAAGAAGCGTATTGCGTAAAGATAGTATTATCTTAAGGAAAATTTTTTAATACCTTTGAGTTTTTTGAGATTTTCCTTACAATTTAAAAAAAACACTGTTACGGCACCTTGGCAGATTCTAGATCAAACCTTATAGAATTTATGCAAGCATTTGACCGCTTGATTCCTATGGATTCAGGAGTTAAGGCGGGTAGTGCAAGCCAACCAAATCAAATGCCAAGCTGGTTGGTGAAGATTCTTGACTATACGGAATCTGGTGTTGAAGGGTACAAAGATCATAGTATTCTACGGGGTTTTTACGCAAAAACTTCACGCAGCACAAGTATGGCAGGAAAAACAGATGCATTGTCGTCAAATACACTGCGCCATAGTCATGTTGTTTTATGCATTCCCAGAGGTAACTTACAAACTAAGTTAGAAAGTCACATTTACGCATCAAATCCGATTAGTCAAATTACAATAATTAATATTGCTGTAATGAACGGTGTTATTGGGAAGCTTCAAGAAATCGAATACCAACAGTGCTATGTGCAGCAAATAGAGCCCGCACTAGATTGGCTTTTGGTTGAATTAAAAATCACTAAATACAGCAATACACTATTTAAATACACCACTGACGGTAGGCTGTTAGGTAAAGATATGGCAGAAATGGATTACACACTTAATCCAAAAATTGATGTTAATATTTATCAAGCTGACTCAATAGAAGATCCTGATGACCAGTCAGAATTAGATGAAGAAGTTGACGATGATAGCTCCCTAAGCTCGGTAGATAGTTCTGGGCAATCAGGTGATGATCAGGAGAATGATGTAGCTGATGAAGATGAAGAAGCTGGAGATGATGGTGATGATGGTGATGATGGTGATGATGTAGATAATCAAAGCGCGGCAAATAATGCAATGCAAAATTCAAACGCTGATGAAGATGCAATGAAAGAAGCCCAAGAAGATCCAGCAGTAGGGGCAGTAAAAGCTTTGGTAGGGGACGATCAGCAAGCTGTTGATAATGCTTCTCACGGAATTTTTTATGATGCAAAAAGTCGAGCGACTTACAAACTTAAAAG
>VFQT010003784.1_pt1 | contig 13392 bp, 7 predicted proteins | sample 3512381 | NCBI WGS metagenome assembly VFQT01 (sample SAMN10412376, study PRJNA504923) | tailings metagenome | isolation source: Relicate 2 Philex TSF3 active mining site | place: Philippines: Tuba, Benguet | collected 2017-08-29 | reverse complement strand
CTTGGAGCGCGATACTGTGATCGAAGATGAGCACGTTGATGTCATTTTGGAAGCCAATGTAAAATCCATCATCCTGTCTACCGAAGGCGATGGAGAATTGGACTACGATGTTATTTACAATACGCTCCAAAAAGATACTTCCAACAACGGCAAAGAAGCCTTGGAAGTTATCTATCGTCAATTGCGTAATGCAGATCCACCAGACGAAGAAACAGCTCGTGGCATCATTGACCGTTTGTTCTTCTCAGATAAGCGCTATGACTTGGGTGAGGTAGGTCGCTACCGAATCAACAAGAAATTGGGCTTGGACGAAGGAATGGATATGAAGGTCTTGACCAAAGGAGATATCATTTCCATCATCAAGTATTTGATTGAACTGGTCAACGGATCTGAAATCCTAGACGATATTGACCACTTGAGCAATCGTCGCGTGCGCACTGTAGGCGAACAATTGTACGCTCAGTTTGGAGTAGGTTTGGCTCGAATGGCTCGAACTATTCGCGAAAAAATGAACATTCGCGATAACGAGGTGTTCACGCCACAAGACCTAGTCAATGCCCGCACCTTGTCTTCGGTTATCAATAGTTTCGTTGGTACCAACCAGCTTTCTCAGTGCTTGGATCAAATCAATCCCGGGGCTGAGATTACGCACAAACGTCGATTGAGTGCGCTGGGTCCAGGTGGCTTGAGTCGCGAACGTGCTGGTTTTGAGGTTCGAGACGTTCACTATACCCACTATGGTCGTTTGTGTACCATTGAGACTCCTGAAGGTCCCAACATTGGTTTGATTTCTTCTCTGTGTGTACATGCGAAGATCAATTCTATGGGCTTTTTGGAAACCCCGTACCGTAAGATTGATTCGGGAAAAGTTACCCCAGATATTATTTACTTGAGCGCTGAAGAGGAAGATGGAATGACCATCGCCCAGGCAAACGCCGAGTTTGATAAAACAGGTAATTTCAAAACTGAGGTTGTAAAGAGCCGCAAAGAGGGTGACTTCCCCTTGGTGGAACCTACCCAGTTGGATTACATGGACGTAGCTCCCAACCAGATTGTTTCGATTGCCGCATCTATGATTCCTTTCTTGGAACACGATGACGCCAACCGTGCTTTGATGGGATCAAACATGCAACGTCAGGCGGTTCCATTGATTCGCCCCGAGGCTCCTGTGGTCGGTACGGGATTGGAAGAGAAAGTAGCCCGTGACAGTCGTTCTTTGATCAATGCAGAAGGTGACGGTGAAGTAGATTATGTGGATGCCAATGAAATCCGCATACGTTACTTCCACAACAGCGATGATGATTTGGTCAGCTTTACCGGTGATATCAAAACCTACAGCTTGATCAAATTCCGCCGCACCAACCAGAACTCATGTATCAACTTGCGCCCCATCGTTAAAAAGGGTGACAAGGTTAGCAAGGGTCAAGTATTGTGCGAGGGTTACGCTACTCAGGGCGGTGAATTGGCCTTGGGTCGCAACTTGCAGGTGGCATATATGCCCTGGCAGGGTTACAACTTTGAGGATGCTATTGTGATTTCCGAGAAGGTGGTAAAAGAAGATTGGTTCACCACCATCTACATCACAGAATATGAATTGGAAGTTCGTGACACCAAGCGCGGTGAAGAAGAATTGACCAACGATATCCCCAACGTTTCTGAAGAGATGACCAAGAACCTTGACGAATCTGGTTTGATTCGTGTGGGTGCCGAGGTAAAAGAAGGTGATATCTTGATCGGTAAAATCACTCCTAAAGGTGAAACCGAGCCTTCTCCAGAAGAAAAGTTGTTGCGTGCCATCTTCGGTGACAAAGCCGGAGATGTCAAAGATGCTTCATTGAAAGCGCCTCCAGGTGCTACCGGTGTCGTCATCAGCAAAAAGTTGTTCAGCAAAACCAAGAAAGACAAGAATGCCCGTAGCAGCGACAAGAGCCGTTTGGCCAAATTGGAAGACGAGCATCAGAAAGACTTGAATTTGTTGAAAGACGAATTGGTGAAGAAGTTGTTCCAAATTGTCGGCGGCAAAACCAGCCAAGGTGTGTACAACATGTACAGCGAAGAGCTGATTCCAAAAGGAACCAAGTTTACACAAAAGAACTTGTTGGCGTTGGATTACAGCAATTTGAACTACCACAACTGGGCGGCAGATGAAGAGAAGAGCCACTTGGTTGTTCGCGCTTTGACAAACTACATCAACGTACACAACGAAAAAGTAACCAACTTTAAACGCGAGCATTATTCCATCAGTGTAGGCGACGAATTGCCTACCGGTATTTTGCAATTGGCCAAAGTTTACGTGGCTACCAAGCGTAAGTTGAAAGTGGGTGATAAGATGGCAGGTCGCCACGGTAACAAGGGTATTGTTGCTCGTATCGTTCGCGAAGAAGACATGCCATTCTTGGATGATGGAACTCCGATGGACATCGTGTTGAACCCCTTGGGTGTACCTTCACGTATGAACTTGGGTCAGATTTACGAGACCGTCTTGGGATGGGCTGGTAAGGCTCTCGGAGTGAAATTCGCTACCCCAATTTTTGACGGTGCTACCTTGGATGAGATCAACGATTACACGGCTAAAGCTGGTATTCCTGCCAACGGATTGGTTCGATTGAACAACGGTTTGACCGGGGAGAAGTTCGATCAGCCTACCACAGTTGGTGTGAGCTACATGCTGAAGTTGGGTCACATGGTTGACGACAAGATGCACGCTCGTTCCATCGGTCCGTACTCGCTCATTACGCAGCAGCCATTGGGTGGTAAAGCTCAATTCGGTGGTCAGCGTTTTGGTGAGATGGAAGTATGGGCGCTGGAAGCATTTGGTGCTTCGAACATCTTGCGCGAAATCTTGACCATCAAATCTGACGATATCGCAGGCCGTGCCAAGGCTTACGAAGCCATCGTTAAGGGTGACAACATCAGCCAAGTTGGAACGCCAGAATCATTTAACGTTTTGTTACACGAGCTCCGTGGCTTGGGCTTGGAAGTATCCTTCATGGATTAATGCTATAAGTATCTGATGCAACTCCAGAAAAAAACACAAAAAATCGGAAGCAATTTCAGCAAGATTCGCATCTCGTTGGCTTCCCCTGAGAATATTCTGCGCCGCAGTTATGGTGAGGTTGTAAAACCAGAAACCATCAACTACCGCAGTTACAAACCTGAAATGGGTGGTCTATTTTGCGAACGCATTTTCGGCCCCATTAAGGATTATGAATGCCATTGCGGCAAGTACAAGCGTATTCGCTACAAAGGAATCGTTTGTGACCGTTGCGGTGTAGAAGTAACCGAAAAGAAGGTTCGCCGCGAGCGCATGGGTCACATCAATTTGGTGGTTCCTGTCGCGCACATTTGGTACTTCCGCTCCTTGCCAAACAAAATCGGCTACTTGTTGGGAATCCCCACCAAGAAGTTGGACATGGTCATCTATTACGAGCGTTACGTGGTTATCCAATCGGGTATCGCTGATTCAGCCAACCAGCTGGATCTGCTGACCGAAGAAGAGTATTTGGACATCTTGGATTCGCTTCCACGCGAAAACCAAATGTTGGAAGACTCTGATCCCAACAAGTTCATCGCCAAGATGGGTGCCGAAGGATTGGAGATGTTGCTCGAGCGCATCGACCTTGACAAATTGAGCTATGATTTGCGCATTGCCGCGGCTACTGAGACATCTCAGCAGCGCAAGCAAGAAGCTTTGAAGCGCTTGAAGGTAATCGAAGGTTTCCGTTCGGCTCAGAAGTCTGGTGAAAACCGCCCTGAGTGGATGGTCATGAAGATGTTGCCTGTTATTCCTCCCGAGTTGCGCCCCTTGGTGCCCTTGGAAGGCGGTCGCTTTGCAACCTCTGACTTGAATGATTTGTATCGTCGTGTGATCATTCGCAACAACCGTTTGAAGCGTTTGGTTGAGATCAAGGCTCCTGAAGTGATTTTGCGCAACGAAAAGCGCATGTTGCAGGAGGCTGTTGATTCTTTGTTGGATAACACTCGTCGTGCCAGTGCGGTTAAGAGTGAAGGAAACCGTCCTTTGAAGTCTTTGAGTGATATGCTCAAAGGAAAGCAGGGTCGTTTCCGTCAAAACTTGCTGGGTAAACGTGTTGACTATTCCGGTCGTTCTGTTATCGTGGTTGGACCTACGCTCAAATTGAACGAGTGTGGTTTGCCTAAGAACATGGCCGCTGAATTGTTCAAGCCATTCATCATTCGCAAGCTGATCGAAAGAGGCATTGTCAAGACCGTAAAAACGGCGAAGAAAATTGTCGAAAAGAAAGATCCCGTGATTTGGGATATTCTGGAGAACATATTGAAGGGTCACCCTGTATTGCTTAACCGTGCTCCAACACTGCACCGTTTGGGTATTCAGGCTTTCCAACCCAAGTTGGTTGAAGGCAAGGCCATTCAATTGCATCCTTTGGTGTGTAGCGGTTTTAACGCTGACTTTGACGGTGACCAGATGGCTGTTCACGTGCCTTTGGGCAACGCCGCTGTCGCTGAGGCTCAGTTGTTGATGCTCGCTTCTCACAACATTTTGAACCCTGCTAACGGTGCCCCTGTCACCGTTCCTTCTCAAGATATGATCTTGGGTCTTTACTACATCTCAAAAGAGCGTAAGGGGACCAAAGACCATCCTGTTAAAGGGGAAGGTTTGACCTTCTATGGAGCTGAAGAAGTTCAAGTCGCTTTGAACGAAGGTCGTGTAGAATTGCACGCTCCCATCAAGTGCAAAGTGACGGTTCTGGAAGAGGGCGAATTGAAAGAAAAGGTAATTGAAACTTCTGTGGGTCGTGTTATTTTCAACCAAGTGGTTCCCACTGAAGTTGGATATATCAACGAAGTTCTCAAGAAGAAAAACTTGCGTGATATTATCACCCAAGTGATTCGAATCTCCGGAGTAGCACGTGCTGCCCAATTCTTGGACGATATCAAGGACATCGGGTTCCAATACGCTTTCAAAGGTGGTTTGAGCTTTAACCTAAGCAACGTTGAAATTCCTGTTGAAAAGGATGAAATGATTGCCAAGGCCATGGAAGAGGTTCGCGAAATTCAGTCGAACGCTGACATGGGCTTCATTACCAACAACGAGCGTTACAACCAGGTGATTGACTTGTGGACACGCGTCAACAACCAGTTGGCTCGCGTATTGTTCGATCGCCTTCAGAAGGACGACCAAGGATTCAACCCCATCTATATGATGTTGGATTCTGGTGCTCGTGGTTCAAAAGAACAGATTCGTCAGCTCGGCGGTATGCGTGGTCTGATGGCCAAGCCCCAAAAGAACATTGGCGGTGGTTCTGGAGATACCATTGAAAACCCCATTATTTCAAACTTTAAAGAAGGTTTGAACGTTTTGGAATACTTCGTATCTACTCACGGTGCTCGTAAGGGTCTTGCCGATACAGCTTTGAAAACGGCTGACGCAGGTTACCTGACCCGTCGTCTGCACGACGTGGCACAAGACGTGGTTATTGTTGAAGAAGATTGTGGAACATTGCGCGGTATCACCATGCAGCCCATTTTGAACAATGATGAAGTGACCGAGTCCTTGTACGAGCGTATCTTGGGTCGTACCTCTGTTGATGATGTGATTCATCCTGATAATGGAGACATTCTAGCCAAAGCTGGTGAAGAATTGACGGAAGAAATCTCTCAAGCCATTGAAGACGCGGGTGTTGAAGAAGTAGAAATTCGCTCTGTATTGACTTGCGAAACCCAAAACGGTGTTTGTTCCAAGTGTTATGGCCGAAACTTGGCCTCTGGACGCATGGTACAAGCCGGTGAAGCAGTGGGAGTTATCGCGGCTCAGTCAATCGGTGAACCTGGAACTCAGTTGACCCTTCGTACCTTCCACACGGGTGGTACAGCCTTGAACATTGCCGCAGAAAATACTTTGGAAACGAAGTATGACGGTGTGGTAGCGTTCGATGGTATTCGCACGGTGACCAAAGAGGTAGCCAACGATGAGGGCGAAACCGTTAAGACAGATATCGTATTAGGCCGAAGCGGCGAGGTTCGCATTTTGGATCCCAAAGCCAAAACCATTATCACCACCTACAACGTTCCTTACGGTGCGCATTTGATGGTGAAAGAGGGTGACAAGGCTAAGAAAGGCGATATTTTGTGCACTTGGGATCCATTTAACACCTTGATCATTTCCGACATTGACGGAAAGGTTGAATTCGAAAACATCATTGAAGGGGTGAACATGCGCGAAGAAGGCGATGATCAAACTGGATTGTATGAATACGTTATCACCGAGAGCAAGGATAAGACTAAGGTTCCCATGATCAAGGTGATCGGAAAAGACGGTAAAGAAGAGTTGGTCAAGATTTTCAACATGCCTGTGAAGTCTATTTTGGTAGCTAAGAATAGCGCCAAAGTGAAAGCAGGTGATATCTTGGCTAAGATTCCTCGTTCTGCTTCTCGTACCCGAGACATTACCGGTGGTCTGCCTCGCGTAACAGAATTGTTCGAAGCCCGTAACCCATCAAATCCCGCTGTTGTGGCTGAAATTGATGGTGTAGTTAGCTACGGTATCTCGAAGCGCGGTAACCAAGAGATCATTGTTACTTCCAAAGATGGCGATGTGAAGCACTACCAAGTGCCTTTGTCTAAGCACATCTTGGTTCACGATGGAGATTACGTTCGCGCAGGTCAGCCTTTGTCTGACGGTGCGATCACTCCTCAAGATATCTTGCGCATCGAAGGACCTGCTTCTGTTCAACGTTATGTGTTGAATGGTATTCAGGAAGTATACCGTTTGCAGGGTGTAAAAATCAACGACAAGCACATCGAAGTTATCGTTCGTCAGATGATGCAGAAGATGGAAATCAACGATCCCGGCGATACTCGCTTCTTGGAAAATGAGGCGACAGACAAGTGGATGTTGATCAAAGAAAACGATTGGATTTGGGACAAGAAATTTGTGACCAATGCTGGCGAAAGCTCTGTGATGCATGCCGGTCAAATCGTTTCCTTGAAAGACTTGCGTCAAGAAAATTCAGCTTTGCGTCGTCAAGACAAAGCTTTGGTTGAATACCGTGATGCGGTTCCTGCCACGGCTTCGCCCATCTTGCAAGGTATCACCAAAGCCTCTTTGGGTACCCGTAGCTTCATGAGTGCTGCATCGTTCCAGGAGACGACCAAAGTCTTGAACGAGGCTGCTATCAGTGGTAAGATTGATGATTTGCGTGGCTTGAAAGAGAACGTTATCGTCGGTCACTTGATTCCTGCTGGTACCGGTATGCGTCGCTTCCAAAATGTAGTGACAGGTTCTCGTGAGGAATACGATCGCTTGATGGCGGTTCGCTATGCCGAAGAAGAGGCCTAAGCCTTGATTCTATGATTGTGTGAAAGGGGCCCAGCAATGGGCCCCTTTTTTATTCTGTATTCTCCGTTAAGCTAATGATAAGGTTTATGTCCCAGCTAATTGGACTCGGCTGATGAACAACTACCGTCTGTACATCACGCTGATGTCCAGGTTGCGGTTAGTTGGGGTTGTACTAGGAATTTTGAAGTTGAGAGGTGTACAATTGGGCGTAGGTGCCTTTTTGGGCTAGCAATTCACTGTGGCTGCCTCGTTCAACAATTTCGCCTTTGTCCAACACCAGAATTTGATCGGCGTGTTTGATGGTGCTCAATCGATGGGCAATGATGATGGCCGTTCGATTTTCCAAAAGTGTTTCAATGGCTCTTTGTATGAGTACCTCCGTTTCGGAGTCAATGGAACTGGTGGCTTCATCCAGTACCAAAATGCTAGGATCAAAGGCCAGGGCCCTAATAAAGGAGATCAATTGGCGCTGACCCAAAGACAGGGATAAGCCGCGTTCCATGACGTTGTACTCGAATCCGCCGGGGAGCTTATTGATGAAATCGTAGGCACCAATGCGCATGGCTGCTGTTTTGATAGCCTCAGTGGGCAAATCCTCGTCGTGGAGACGAATGTTGTCTTCGATCGAACCTGAAAAGAGGAAAACGTCTTGGAGGACCAAGGCAATTTGTCGTCGAATGGATCGCAAATCCCATTGCTCAATGGGGCGGCCATCCAATTGTATGGTCCCTTTTTGGTGCTTGTACAACTGGCTCACCAAATTGGCAATAGTGGTTTTCCCAGACCCCGTATGGCCTACCAAGGCCAGGGTCTGTCCGGGCCGAACATGGAAGTCGATGCCCTTTAAAATGTATTGTTCGTCCTGGTAAGCAAACCAAACCTTCTCGAAGGAGATTTCTCCTTTCAACCGAGACGCCGACTCTCCGTGCTCGGGTTCTGAATACTCTTGTTGGTCAATCAACTGGAAGATGCGCTCAGCGGCAACGATGCCCATTTGGATGTTGTTGAAGCGGTCGGCAATGGCCCGTACCGGGCGAAAAAACAGGTTGATGAACATAATGAAGGCCATCAATTCGCCAAAGGCCATTTCTTCGTGTAACATGCCTTTGGCGCCATACCACACGATGAGGGCAAAGGAAATGGCAACCAGTACATCTACCAATGGAAAGAAAATGGCATAGTAAAAGATGCTTCGAATGTTCGCGTCTCGGTGCTCAGCATTGATGGATTCAAACTTGCTTGCTTCGATGGACTCGCGGTTGAAGAGTTGAACAATTGACATGCCAGTGATGCGTTCTTGCAAGAATGCATTCAATTGAGAAACCTGGGTGCGTACATCTTGGAAACTGTCCCGAATACCTTTGCGGAACCGATTGGCCGCCAACATGAGCAAGGGAATCACAGATAGAGTGAGCAAGGTCAAGCCAACATTCATACTGAACATGCAGATCAAAATGATGATGATCTGCAGGCTGTCGCCGGTAATGGTTATGATACCTGACGAAAATAGGTCAGTAATGGTTTGAATGTCACTGATGCTTCGCGTAACAGCCGTGCCCACGGGAGTTTTGTCAAAGAAAGACAAACGCAGGCGGGTGAGGTGTTCGTAGACATATTGGCGCAACTTCAAAATCACGGCTTGGCCTATGCGCTCTCCTATGTAAGAATTCAAAAACCCCAGTCCAGCTTGAAGAATCAACCAACCCAAGAGAATCAGAGAGAAGTTCCCAAGTTGGTCGAAGTTCCCGGCTAAAATGACCTTGTCAATTCCGTGCTGGTACAAAACAGGCTGAAGCGCGGTCATGGCGCTTTGGAGCAAGGTTAAGACCAGGGCAAACACCATGAGCCTCCTTTGAAATTTCGCCATATCCAAAAGGCGTAGAAACAATTTCCATTGGGAGGGTTTCGGGCTTGTCTGATTCACCTTTCAAAGGTACGACGCTCGAATGCCGAATGGGTGACTGCAGGTGTGTAAAACTTTTGTTTTGTGAAGATTTGCAGCGGGTTTACTAGCCTGCCTATTATTGCAATATGGCTCAACACATAGCGGTAGCAGGTAATATCGGTGCAGGGAAAACTACCTTGACGCATATGCTTGCCAAGAGTTTCAATTGGGACTTGCAATTGGAAGACATGGACGACAATCCATACATTTCAGACTTCTACGAAGACATGCAACGTTGGAGTTTTAACCTGCAGGTGTACTTTTTGACCACTCGTTGGCGCCATGTTCAGGCCATTCGCAAGGGTAAGAAAACGGTCATTCAAGACCGTACCATCTACGAAGACGCCCATATTTTTGCTCCCAACCTGCATTCCATGGGTTTGATGAGTACCCGTGATTTTGAAAATTACGGTCAGTTGTTCGAAGCCATTTCTGGTCAGATTGAAGCCCCTGATTTGTTGATCTATCTGCGTGCGGGTATCCCCAAATTGGTCGATCAAATTCAAATGCGAGGTAGAGAATACGAAGATGCCATACGCTTGGATTATTTGAAACGCTTGAATGAGCGCTATGAGGCTTGGATCAGTGATTACAAGGGAAAGCTGTTGATCTTCAATGTAGACGACATGAACTTCCAAGAAAACGCTGACGATTATGCCAAAATCATCGACCAGGTTCAATCTACCTTGAACGGGTTATTCCCGTAGTCGAGTATCCCACCAGGCGCTTAGCATGGCATTTTTGCAGCAAAATTGGTCCTGGGCTTTGATGTTGGTGTTGTTGCCATTGTTGATTCATTGGTTGCAAATACGACGCTCCACAACCTTATTCTTTCCCGGGGTACATCGATTGAAGTTGTTGACCCAATCGGGCCAAAATCCCGATCGTTTGCGCCATCGATGGCTGTTGCTATTGCGCAGTTTGGCCATGCTCTGTTTGGTGCTAGGCTTCTTGTGGGCCATGCAGAAATCGAAAGAAGGATCCTCGCTTCGCTATTACATAGTCGTCGATCAATCCGGGAGCATGAGAGAATCGGGACTGACGGAAAAAGCCAAGCTGGATTTGAGTCGATGGTTGTCAGCGGCCCCTGAAGATGCGCGTTTTTGTCTGCCGCAGTGGGGCTCTCAACCCTTGTCTTCCCAACAACTCCAACGTAAAATTCAATCGTATGGTCAGGAGTGGCCCAGATGGACTTCTCAGCAATTTCGAGCCTATGCGCAAGAGATTCAAAACCCCGCTGACTGTTTCATTTTTATGGGCGATGCCTATAGTCAATTTGAAGATTCTTTGGTCAAATGCGTGGTTTATGGTTTGGAAGAACCCGTACAGAATGCCCAAATTGATACCGTATACCGAATCTACTCTGATGACGGGCCGGCCTATAAAATTCGATTGGGCCTACAAGGGTTTGAAGAATCAGTTTCTTTGCCAGAATTGACCTTGAACGACGCCAGTGGGAAGCCCATGCAGGGGTTGGAGATTTCTCAACGAGGAGAAGGCTGGGCCGAGGCCCTTTTTAAGGGATCCTTGCCTGCTTCAGGGGCTTGGTTTCAGTTGTCTTCCTCAGGTTGGTCGTTTGACGATAGGCTGTATTTGACAGCCTCTCAGCAACCTAAATTGAAGGTAAAAAGCTTGGGGAATCACCCATTTGCTCAGCGATGGTTGGGTTCGTATGAGGGCTTTGAAACAGGTGAGACAGAATTTGATATTGCTTATTTGTCAGGTTCAATTGGGAATAGAGAAGAATGGCAGAACATTCAAACTTCTCTTCAGCAAGGCGCTACCTTGGTTTGTTTGGATCTTGAGTCGGCGGCTAAATTGCTGAATCTCGATTTTGATGTCGAGACGACTTCTCGCGACTTGGAGGTGCTTTCGGCCTCCGGTCTGGAACATCCCTTGTTTCGGGATGTGTTTCGTGAAGTGGGCCAAAATGTCAACCGCAAAATGCCCTCGTTTCAGATTGCTCAGGTGCCTGGTCCAGAAGCCTTAAGCCAGTGGGAATTGTTGCTCAATACCGAAAATGGGACCCCCTTATTTATGCTTCGTTGGGGCGCGTTTTTTTATGGTTGGGAGGAAAAGAGCCTGATTTTGTTTCTTCGCCTTGGGCGGTTGCCCTTTTGGGAATGCCGGCTCTGCAGTTGGCTTGGGCAGATGGACCCTTGTACGGGGTTTTGGGTCCAAAAAGCGTATTGCCGATTGGAGTTGTTAAGTCTGGGACAACCAGTAACGCCAATTGGAGTTTGAGGAGTGAATTCGATAGCCTAGTTCCAGAGTTGCGCAAAAGGGCTGGGCAATGGGAATTGCCCTTGAACCAAAATCCCTTGAAACCTGGTTTGTATAACATTCGAGGTCCGGGTTATGACAAGGTACTGGCATTGAATGAACCGCGTCTACAAAAGCCAGGATTGCCATTTACTGACAAAAGTCAAGGGCTGCCACCTTGGTCGAGTTTGATCAACGAAGGGTCTGGCTCGATTTCTTGGACGGCCGTGTTTTTAGGCATGGCGCTTTTGTTCCTTTCAATCGAATCCATCTTCGTATTTTTGAAAGAACGAAATGAGCCGTAGCCTTACCATTCGAAATATTCGCATTTCCGATCCGAAAAGCCCCTTTCATGCGCAGCAATGCGATGTGAGGATAGAAGACGGGTTGATTGCCGAGATTTCACCGAATATTAGCACACCCTCCGATCAAGACATTGATGGCCAATCGGCTTGGTTGAGCCCGGGTTGGGTGGATCCCTTTGTTCGTATACCCGATCCAGGAGAGCCTTGGAAGGAATCGTTGGAATCGGCCAGCGCGGCAGCCCAAGAAGCGGGATTTACCCAAGTTTTGGCCCTCTGCGGTCGCAAGCCCAAGTCAGATTTGCCTGAAACCATTTCGACGGTTTTGGAACGCAGCCGGAATTTGGCTTGTCAGATACTGCCCATTGCACTGTGCTCTGAATCGGGAGAGGGCAAAGAAATGAGCGAAATGCATTTGTTGAAACAAGCCGGTGCCCATGCCTATTGCGATGGTATACACGCTAGCCCGCTGTTATCTTCTCGATTGAAAACTCGCCAATATGCCCATTCCCTGAATCTGTCAGTGTGGTCCCATCCCTGCATGTCGGGTTGGGTAGGCGAGGCCAAGATGCACGAAGGAAATGTCAATGCCGGATTGGGCTTGAAAGGAATTCCATCGATGGCCGAATTTGTAGAATTGCAGGCTGATTTGGAATTGATGAGGTATTCAGGAGCCCCGCTTCGCGTCTTGGCCATCAGCTGCAAAGAGTCGGTTGAATTGATTCGTCAAGCGAAGTCAGAAGGGCTGCCCGTTTGGGCTTCGGTTCCCGTACTGAATTTACTGGAAACAGATTCGGCCTTGGAAGGATTTGACGAGTGCTTCAAAGTACTGCCCCCTCTGAGGAGCGAAGAAGACCGTCAGGCACTATGGGAGGGTTTGAAAGACGGAACCATCGATGCGATAGTATCCAATCACCATCCAGAAGACATCGAGTCGAGCCAAGTAGAGTTTGATTATTCGCCGTACGGAGCAGCAACCTTGCCCTTATTTTGGCCGGCTTTGCTGAAGGCCAATTCTCAAATGGATTTGGATCAATTGGTCGAGTGTTTGCACCGCCGATCACGCCAATTCTGTGGGTTGGACTCCCTGAGTCTACAGGTAGGTCAAGCCGCCCATTTGACCTTGTTTGATGCCCAAGGGGAAACCGTAGTTGGAGCCAATTGCTCCAGTACCGCAGCCAATGTGCCTTACAAACATCAAGCGATGAAAGGCCGCGTATTGGGTACGGTTTATGGTGGAGTTTGGAAAGGAGTAACGGCATGATACCTGCATTGCCTATTTGGAAACGACCGGCCGTTTTTCACGGCTTTTTAACTGGAGCCGTCCTGTTTATGGTGAAATTCACTTTGTATACCCTGGAGCACTGGGAAATCCGTTTTGCCCCTACCTATCAATTTGGCTCCTTTGCCTTGTTGATGCTAGGTGTTGTTTGGGCGGGAACAACTGAACGAAAAATGTGGGGCGCGGAGTTTACATACGCCAAAGCCCTGTTGAGTGGCTTGTTGGTGTTGACCGTAGCTACTTTTCTGGCTCCGTTTCCGGCGTAGTAACCGAGCCGGTA
>VFQT010003783.1_pt1 | contig 13401 bp, 9 predicted proteins | sample 3512381 | NCBI WGS metagenome assembly VFQT01 (sample SAMN10412376, study PRJNA504923) | tailings metagenome | isolation source: Relicate 2 Philex TSF3 active mining site | place: Philippines: Tuba, Benguet | collected 2017-08-29 | reverse complement strand
CGTGCCTACGCGCCGGTCACGATGGCCCGCGTCGTGAAAGAGGACTACAACTTCCACGGTGTCGAAATGAAGGAAAACGACTGGGTTCTGCTTCCGTTCCCGGCAGCGAACCGTGACCCCGAGGAATGGGACGACGCCGACAAGGTGATCATCGACCGCGAAGTGAACCGTCACGCTGCATTCGGTCTGGGTATCCACCGCTGTCTCGGGTCGAACCTCGCGCGTCTCGAATTGCGTGTCGCCGTTGAGGAATTCCTCGCCGCGTATCCCGACTTCGAACTCGCGCCCGATGAGGTCGTGAAGTGGAGCGTCGGCCAGATTCGCGGACCGCGCGAACTGCCCGTTCGCATCACCGGTCGCGCCAACTAAATCGCGCCTGCTGCGGGCGACCACCTACCTGCTACAAACAATGGGTAGTGCTCGACCTCGACTCCCTCAATCCCGATCAATACGACGCGGTCGTCCACCCGGGCGGCCCGTTGTTGGTTGTCGCAGGTGCGGGCTCCGGGAAAACGCGTGTACTCACGCAGCGCATCGCGTGGCTCATCGACCAGGGCGTGCACCCGATGCGCATCCTTGCCATCACCTTCACCAACAAAGCAGCAGGCGAAATGCGCGAACGCGTCGCCGCACTCGTCGGACCGGTCGCCAACAAAATGTGGGTCAGCACGTTCCACTCGGCATGCGTGCGCATTCTGCGTGACAACGCCGAACGCATCGACTTCCCGAAGTCGTTCTCCATCTACGACCAGGCCGACTCGCAGCGCCTCGTCGGCTACGTCGTGCGCGATTTCGGCCTCGACGTGAAGCGATTCCCGGCTCGCGGTGTCCAGGCTCGCATCAGTCTCTGGAAGAACGAACTGGTCAGTCCCGGCAAGGCGAAAGACACCGCGGCCGGCATGCTCGATTCACGCAACGCCGACATCTACGCCGAATACCAGGTGCGTCTCGAACGCGCCGGCGCCATGGACTTCGACGATCTCTTGTTGCGCACGGTGCAGCTCTTCCGCAACAACCCCGACGTTCTCGAGATGTACCAGGAACGTTTCCAGCACATCCTCATCGACGAATACCAGGACACGAACCTCGCCCAGAACGAGATCGTTCTCATGCTCGGTGCAAAGCACCACAACGTGTGCGTCGTCGGTGACACCGACCAGTCGGTGTACAGGTTCCGCGGTGCCGACTTCCGCAACATCATGCAATTCGAAGAGGCTTTTGCCGACGTAACCACCGTCGTTCTCGCGCAGAACTACCGCAGCACTCAGAACATCCTCTCGGCCGCCAACGCCGTCATCGCCAACAACATCGAACGTCGACCGAAGAACCTCTGGACCAGCGCCGGTGGGGGAGACCCCATCGTTCGCTACTACGCCGATGACGAACACGACGAGGCCGGTTGGATCGCCCAGCAACTTCTGAACGCGCACGAAACCGACGGTCGACAGTGGAACGAGATGGCCGTCTTCTACCGCGCAAACGCACAGAGCCGCATTCTCGAAGAGGCGCTCATGCGCTATGGCGTGCCGTACAAGATCATCGGTGGCACGCGCTTTTACGAACGCAAGGAAGTGAAAGACGCTCTTGCATACCTGCGCGCATCAATCAACGAGAACGATGAGGTCAGCGTGAAGCGGGTCATCAACGTGCCCAAGCGTGGCATCGGTGACGGCAGCATCGACAAGATCGATGCCCTCGCACGCGACAACCGCATTGGGTTTGCCGCAGCGATGCACCGCGCGGAAGAGGCGGGCGTTTCCGGAGCCGCGGCAAAAGGTCTCGCAAAATTCCTCGAAGCCATTTACGAAGCGGGCAACCACCAAAGCGAGGGCCCTGCCGAGGTTCTGCGCATAGTGCTCGAGAAGTCGCGCTACATGACCGAGCTCGAGGAAGAGGGAACCGTCGAAGCAGATGGCCGCCTCGAGAACCTCGCCGAACTGATCGGCTTCGCAGAGGAATTCGAAACCGTCGACGAGTTCCTCGAGCAAGTCGCGCTCGTCGCCGACACCGACGAGATCGACAACGACAGCCGCGTCATGTTGATGACATTGCACGCAGCAAAAGGTCTTGAGTTTCCGCTCGTCTTTCTCGCCGGATGCGAAGAGGGCGTGTTCCCGCACAGCCGCAGCCTCGCCAACCCCGAAGAAATGGAAGAAGAGCGTCGCCTCGCCTACGTCGGCATCACGCGCGCCCGCGAGGTGCTGCACGTGTCGCACGCCGAAAGCCGCAGCCTCTACGGCAACACGCAGTACAACCCGCCCTCTCGCTTCCTCGACGAGGTTCCCGACGAGCTGTTCAGAAAAGAAGGCCGCATCAAGGCCTTTGGTGGTGGCCGCCGCGAAGAGCGCGAATCACGCTGGGGAAGCCGCTCGTTTTCCGACGAATTCACCGACCGCCAGGTCGATGCCGCCATTGCCGCCGGCAAACGCAACGAACCCAAACCCCAGGGGACCATCACCGACTTTCGGGTGGGTGAAGACGTCGTCCACCCCACCTTCGGCGAGGGCGTCATCATCGACCTCAATGTCGGGCGCGGCCGCACCGAGGCCACCATTCGCTTCCGCGACAAGGGCACGAAGACCCTCGACCTCGCCTGGGCCCCCCTCAAACGCCCCGGCTGATCTCATAAAAAAAGTGATCAATAAAGACAAAACTTTCGTCCAAAAGTTTATGATCATCGGGTGGAAAAACATTCCTTTGTCCTTCGCCGGTTCGCACGCTCGCTGACGGCGTGCGCGATATTCGCCACCGCGGTCGTCTTTGTCGCGCCAAACCCTGCAAGCGCCGCGTCGAACAAGATCACGATCTGTCACCGCACCCGCTCGGTGACGAACCCCTATCGCCGCATCACCGTCAACCGCAATGCGGTCAACAACTCGGGCCATGGAAATGCCAGCCATAGTGGCGGTGTCTTCAATACGACCGCCGGCCACTACAACACCAACCCTAAGGATTGGGGCGACATCATCCCAGGCGGTGATTCGGATGGGACGCCTTACAACGGCGACAACAATTTCGATGCGAACTGGGATGCCGCCGGCAAAGCAATCTTCCTTCCGACGGGTGTGAACGCGTCGAAATGTCCCTCGATGACCGCTAAGCAGTTCTACGACGCCGTGACGGCTGTTGACGGGGGTTACACCCCCTCGCAAGCGATTACCGAACTCAACACGATGGCCGCGAACGAAGACTCCGACTTGAAGGCAGCCTTGCCCGGGGGGACGTTCAGTCTGACGAACCTCTCGACGTGGGAGACGACGATCACCGCGAATACGAATGACGCCTCCGCCATCAACGAAGGCACTGGCGCCGCGACTTTGAATGGCTCGTTCAAGTACAAGAGCGGTACAAGCGTTCGCTACTTCTTCCAAATCGACAACAACTCGTCGTTCTCGTCACCAGACAACACGACTGAGACGAAAGATATTTCGGCACCGTTCGCCGCTGTCACCGCGACCGGCAGCGACCAAGCAGTGAGCGTGAACGTGACTGGTTTGGCGAATGGTTTGTGGTATTTCCGTCTTGTCTCCGTGACGAACTGGAACACCGATACCGAAGCAATTCTCTACGCGAACATCAAGACTCTGGGAATTGGAGTACCGACGATTACGACCGACTCGTTGCCGGATGGTTTGGTCGGTACGGCATACAACCAGTCGCTCGCATCTGCAGGCGGCGTTGCACCTCGATCGAATTATCTCGTCGCATCGGGCTCGCTCCCGACGTCGTTGAACATGAGCACCGGGGGTGCGATCACGGGCACGCCGAGCGTGAAAGGCCTATTCACCTTCGGTGCCACTGTTCAAGACAGCACGGGAGGCACGCCTCAAACCTCGGCAACCAAGACGCTGACAATTCGAATCAAGTCGCCACAGGTGATCACGATTCCCGACCCGGGAACGATGACCTACGGGGACCCGACATTCTCGGCCAATCCTTCAACGACTGTCACCAACGACGAAATCAACAACCTCGGCACGTACACCTACTCGGGAACTTCGGGCGTGTGTGATGTCGATGCAGCTGGAACGGTGACGATCACCGGTGCGGGAACCTGCACCATCACGGTGAATCACACCGGCAACGGTTACTTCCTTACGGGCTCGAATACTCGTTCATTCACGGTGAATCCAAAGCCGATCACGATCAAGGCCGACGACAAGTCGAAGGAAGTTGATGGCACCGATCCGGCATTCACCTACGCGATCACGGTCGGTGCACTTGTTGGTTCCGACGCAATTTCGGGCTTGACGTACACGCACTCGAGTTCTTCGTACACGGCGTCGACGACTGTGCCGAATGTCGTTGGTTCTTACACGATCACGCCCTCAGCCGCGGTGTTTTCGGCGGGCGTGGCGGCGAACTACACGATCACCTATCTCACGGGCACGTTGACGGTGAGCGCCGCATCGACGACAACATCCTCAAGTACCTCGACGACGGCTGCACCTGCCACGACGGCGGCTGCGACAACGACAACGAAGGCGCCGACGACGACGGTGCCGAAGGTCGACCCGCGTAAGACGACGGACAATCCGTTCGTGAACATCAGCGCCGATCCGAAGCCGAACGGCAAGTCGACCGGAGGTTCTTTGACTCTCGATGGCGATCCGCCCATGGAAGTGCTGTCTGTGACGTCATCCGACCCGACGGTTTCGATCGACGTGACGAAGTCGGGCGTCGAATACAACAAGCCTGAAACATGGGTGGCCGAAGGTTTCGGCGACGAGTGCTGGAAGATCGAACCGGGTGGTTCGGCGTACATCCTTCCTGCCGTGCCGACGCCACCATCGGGAAAGACGGGCTACTACAGCATGGTGAAGGTGAAGGCGGGTTCGATCACGTCGACCGACCCGAACTTCCAGGTGAACACGATCTTCCCCAGCCCGGTCGGTGGTGATCGTGTGTGGCCCGACTCGAACCGCAATGGCATCTATGACGCAGGTGGCAAGAACGGCGACAAGGACATCAGCCACATCATCTTGTGTATCCGTTATGGCTCGCCGTCGGCGACGACAACCACCACGCCCGCGGCCGTGGCTGGTTCGACCACGACAACCGTGAGCTCGGGTGGCGCCACCACGACAACTGTCGCCGGCGCGACAACCACGACAACCGCAGCCGGATCGTCGTCAACCAGTTCGTCGTCGTCTTCAACGACTGCACCGGCGTCCTCGACTTCGTCGACGACGCCCGGATCATCGGGATCGTCGACTTCGTCGAGTGTCGCGGCGACGACACCGGGTACGCCGACGACGGCCGGCTCGGGCGCGACATCCGGTTCGACGACCAGCACGACGGCTGCGGCGAAGGGTGGCGCCACCACCACGTCGACGCTTCCGATCGATGCGAAGGACACCGACGGCCCGAAGGACAACATCGTCCTGAAAGTCGCGGCAAGAGAGGTGAAGACGGCGGGTCAATCCGTCGTCATCGTGATGCGTATGAGCACGGGAACCGAGGAGAGCGTCGTCAAGATGACGGTCGACGTTGCGACGATGCAGGTTGAGAAGGTTCAGGCGCAGAGCGTGTCCGCAGTCGATGTCGACCCGGTCGTGGTGAAGTCGAACGTCGTGGTACGTGTCGCCAAGTCGACGAAGCAAACTCTGCCCGCGACCGGCTCGGACTCGGGTTCGATGCTTCCGTGGGTATTCGTCCTGCTGAGCCTCGGCGTGGTCATCCGCTTCTTCGGTCGCTGGGTGGCGCGTCGTTAGACTCGGTGCCATGAAGGCAGCGATCCTCGTCGAAAGTCTCACCGGCAACACCTGGAAGGCTGCCGACAAGATCGGCTCGGAACTGCAGCAGGCCGGTTGGTCGATCGTGGGTTTTGATCCCGTGCGCAAGCCGAACCATGGCGCCATCCAGGAGGCCGACATCGTGTTGGTTGGGACGTGGGTGCATGGTTTGTTCGTCGTGGGTCAGGCTCCCTGGGGCATTGGTGGCATCGCCAAGTTGCCCGCGATGCGCGACAAGAAGGTGGCGGCGTTCGCAACCTTTGCATTGAACCCGGGCAAGACACTCGATGTGATGACTCGCGCGCTGCAGTCGCGCGGTGCCGAGGTTGTCGGTGGTCTAGCGCTGCACCGGGCAAAGCTCGACCAGCACACCGAAACCTTCGTCGACCGACTGCTGTCGGCCGTTGGTGCGTGACGATTACTTGTCGTCGCTGACGCGCAGGTCGATGTAGAGCGTCTTCTTGTTCTCGACCAGGGGACGCACGTCGTTGGGGCGTGCGAGCTGTTCGATGTCGATGGTGCGACCCTCGCAGTCGGTGAAAGTTTTCGTTCCCTTGACTTGTTTAGCGATGCAGTCGGCGTCGCGGTCGGCGGGCCAGGCGTAGAACACACGCCAGCCGATGGCGGGTTGGTTGCCCTCGTGGTCGAGGACGATGCTGCGGGTTCCGTCGGGGTCGCGCAGGTCGGGGTAGAGAATGGGGCCGTTGGCGTCGACGGAGGCGGCAACCCGCTGAACCGATCCGACCTCGAAGATGTTGTCGCCGAGGTTGGTGATGCGCTCGGGGTTGCGGGAGATGAGGGCGGCCGCACCCCACAGGGCGACGAACAAAAGGGCGAAAAAGCCGAGACCGGCCACGACGGGAACGACGGCGCGCGCGAGGGGACTGCGCAACTGATAGCGGGGCCGGGGGGTTGCCACGCCTCCAGTGTGGCGGGTTGGGGACTTTCACGCACAACGGCGTAGGGTTTCTTTCTTGTGAAACGCCCCTACCGAGTAGTTGTCGCCAAGCCCGGCCTCGACGGCCACGACCGCGGTGCCAAGACCATAACCCGCGCCCTGCGCGACCATGGTTTCGAGGTCATTTACACGGGTCTCCACCAGACGCCCGAGCAGATCGCCGAGACGGCACTGCAGGAAGACGTCGATGCCGTGGGCCTGTCGCTCTTGTCGGGAGCGCACCTCACGTTGTTCCCGCGCGTCATGGAAGAACTGCGTAGCCGTGACCTGGGCGACGTGCTTGTTTTTGGTGGCGGGGTCATTCCCGATGCCGATGCACGTGCGCTGAAAGAGCAGGGCGTCGGTGCGGTGTTCGGTCCGGGTTCGTCACTGAAGGCGATCTGTCAGTGGCTGGAAGACGAACTCGACAAGAACGTGACCGTCTAATCATCATTCGCAATCAGTAAGGAGCAAGAGTGGACCTCTTCGAATATCAAGGCAAGCAGTACTTTGCCAAGTTCGGAATCCCGGTATCGGCCGGCGGAGCCGCCGACACGGTCGACGAAGCGGTGAAAGTTGCCGACGCATCGAAGTACCCGGTCGTCGTGAAGGCGCAGGTGCAGGTGGGTGGTCGTGGAAAGGCCGGCGGCATCAAGTTGGCGAACAACGCCGACGAGGTACGTCTGCATGCGGGGAACATCCTCGGTATGGACATCAAGGGCCACGTCGTCAAGCGCCTGTGGGTCGAGCACGCCTCCGACATCGACGAGGAGTACTACGCCTCGTTCACGCTCGACCGTGCCGCGAAAAAGCACCTCCTCATGCTGTCGGCGCAGGGCGGCGTCGACATCGAAGAGGTCGCCGAGCGCGACCCGGATGCAATCGTGAAGTTGCACATCAACCCCGTCGAGGGTCTCAGCGAGGCGACGGCAAAAAAGGCCGCAACCGACGCGAAGATTCCGGCCAAGGCGCTCGACGGTGTCGCAAAGATTCTCGTGTCGCTGTACAAGTGCTTCACCGAGGGCGACTGCGACCTCGCGGAAATCAACCCGCTGATTCTGAAGCCCACGGGCGAGGTGCACGCACTCGACGCGAAGGTGTCGCTCGACAACAACGCGGCATACCGTCACCCCGAGTGGGACGAATACCGCGCCACGGAAGAGCTTGACGAGCGCGAGCAACTGGCGCGTGAATCCGATCTGCAGTACATCGGCCTGTCGGGCACGGTTGGCATCATCGCCAACGGCGCAGGCTTGGCCATGAGCACGCTCGACGTGGTCAATCAGGTCGGCGGTTCGGCGGCGAACTTCCTCGACATCGGAGGTGGCGCGAATGCCGACCAGATGGCCGCCGCACTCGGCGTCATCAACTTCGACAAGAACGTGAAGAGCATCTTCATCAACATCTTCGGTGGCATCACCCGCGGTGAAGAAGTCGCCAAGGGCATCGTGGAAGCGCTGTCACGCGTCGACCTGCGTGCGCCGATCGTGATCCGTCTCGACGGCACGAACGCCGAGGAGGGCCGCGAAATTCTCGCCAAGGCAGGCATCCCCGAATCGAAACTGCAGAGCAAGCCCACGATGCTGGAAGCGGCACGCGCCGCCGTTGCGATCGCGAACGGAAAGTAGGAAACGGTCATGGCAATTTTCGTCAACGAAAACACGAAGGTCATCGTTCAGGGCCTCACCGGCGGCCAGGGCAAGTTCCACGGTCTGCGCAACCGCGCGTACGGCACAAACGTCGTCGGTGGTGTCACCCCGGGCAAGGGTGGCCAAGACGTCGAGGGCATCCCGGTGTTCGACTCGGTCGCAGATGCCGTGAAGGCAACGGGTGCCGATGCATCGTTCATCGCGGTGCCGCCCAAGGCGGCGTCGGCTGCGATCCTCGAGGCCGCGGCGGCAGGCGTGAAGTTCATCGTCTGCATCACCGAGGGCATTCCCGCCCAGGACGAAGCAAAGACCTTCAACACCTTGGTGCGCGACTATCCGGGCGTGCGTCTGCTCGGCCCGAACTGCCCGGGCATCATCAGCCCCGGCAAGTGCAACATCGGCATCACCGCCGGTGAAATCGCCGAGCTGCCGTCGGCCAAGGGTCCGAACGTCGGCATCGTGTCGCGCTCGGGAACGCTCACCTACCAGGCGCTCTACGAATTGAAGCAGCAGGGCATCGGCGTCAGCACGTGCGTCGGTATCGGCGGCGACCCGGTTCCCGGTACGTCGTTCGTCGATTGTCTCGCCGAGTTCCAGAAGGACCCCGAAACCCACGCGATCATCATGATCGGTGAAATCGGCGGCTCGGCCGAGGAAGAAGCGGCCGACTTCATCAAGGCGAACGTGACCAAGCCGATGAGCGCCTACATCGCGGGCGTCACCGCGCCGGCCGGCAAGAAGATGGGCCACGCGGGCGCCATCGTTTCGGGCGGCAAGGGAACCGCACAGGGCAAGATGGACGCGCTGCGCGCCGCAGGTGTGAAGGTTGGTCTCAACCCCACCGAGGCCGGCTCGTTGATGGCCGAAATCGTCAAGGGTTTGAAGTAGCGGACAACGGTTCGACAGTGCCCCGCGCCCTACTCAGCGTCCACGACAAGTCGGGGATCGAAGAGTTCGCGCGGGGCCTCGTCGCATCCGGGTGGAGCATCGTCTCCTCCGGTGGCACCGCAGCCGCGCTCACCGCCGCGGGGATTGCTGTCACCGACGTCGCCGAGGTGACGGGCGTGCCTGCAATTCTCGACCACCGCGTCGTGACGTTGCACCCGCTGGTGCACGGTGGAATCCTCGCCGACACATCGAAGCCCGAGCATGTGGCCGACATGGCGAAGTACGGCATCGAGGCGTTCGACCTTGTCGTTGTCAGCCTGTACCCGTTTTCGTCCCGGCCGGGTATCGAATTGATCGACGTCGGCGGGCCGGCGATGATCCGTGCGGCGGCGAAGAACTTCGCCCGCGTCGGCGTCGTCGTTGAGACGTCGCAGTACGCACCGGTGCTCGACGAGATTCGTGCGAACGGTTCGCTTTCCGATGCGACACGCCGTGCGTTGGCCGCGCGCGCGTTCACCGTCACCCGTGACTACGACTCGGCGATCGTCGAGTGGATCACCGATGGTGCATCGCGTTCGGTTCATCTCGAACGCGTCGACTCGCTTCGCTATGGAGAGAACCCCCATCAAACGGGCACGCTGTGGGATATTGCGGAGTCACCCGGTTGGTGGCGTTCCGCCCGTCAACTCGGCGGCAAGGAAATGTCGTACCTGAACGTGTTCGATGCAGACGCGGCGTGGCGCCTCGTCAACCGGTTCGCTGCGCCCGCAGCCGTGGTGGTGAAACACGCCAACCCGTGCGGCGTGGCGACGGGGGCGACCATTCACGACGCGTACGTGCGTGCACATGCCTGCGACCCCGTCAGTGCGTTCGGCGGCATCATCGCGCTGAACCGCGAGGTGGACGTGGCAACCGCGACATCGATCAACGAGGTCTTCACCGAGGTTGTCGTCGCCCCGTCCTACGCGGCCGACGCCCTGGCCGTCCTGGAGACGAAAAAGAACCTGCGCATCGTCGCAGCCACCCAACCGTCGACGACCGGAACCGAACTGCGCAGCATCAGCGGGGGAGTGTTGGCGCAGGACGTCGACCCGGTGAACGACGACCCTGCGACCTGGCGCATCGTCAGCGAACGTCGGGCCAGCCCCGAGCAGATGACCGAGGCGTTGTTTGCATGGCTGGTGTGTGCGGCGGTGAGCTCGAATGCGATCACGATCGCGAAAGATTCTTCTGCAGTCGGCATCGGTGGGGGCCAGCAGAATCGTCTCGATGCTGCACGACTCGCCTGCGAGCGTGCGGGTGATCGGGCGGTCGGCGGCGTCGCCGCAAGCGACGCATTCTTCCCGTTCCGCGACGGTCTCGACATGCTCGCCTCTGCGGGCGTGACCGTTGTCGTCGAACCGGGCGGCAGCGTGCGCGACGACGAGGTGATTGCCGCGGCAAATGAGCACGGAATCGTGTTGATCTTCACGGGTACGCGCCACTTCCGTCACTAAACTCAAGGCAAATGGCCCGCATCACCGACCTTCTCGCTGCGGGGCGCACCTTCTCCTTCGAGTTCTTTCCCCCGAAGACTGATGCGGCCCAACTGTCGCTTGGTCGCACCATCGCCGAACTCGAGGGTCTGAACCCGGCGTTCGTTTCGGTCACCTACGGTGCGGGAGGCAGCACCCGCGAGCGCACACGTGACCTCGTCGTGTGGATGCGCAAGGAAACCAACGTTTCCCCGATGGCGCACCTCACGTGCGTCGGCCACACCCGCGCCGACATCGACGCGATTCTCGACACCTATCAGGCGGCCGGCATCGAGAACATCCTCGCCCTCGGCGGCGACCCGCCCACCGACCCCGCCGACGTGCGCCCCAGTGACTACGAGTACGCACTCGACCTCGTCGAACACCTGCGCGACCGTGGTGGCTTCAGCATCGGTGTCGCCGCACACCCCGAGGGTCACCCACGTAGTGCTTCGCGTGCCGATGACCGCCGCTTCCTTGCGGAAAAATTGCGCCACGCCGATTTCGCGATCACGCAGTTCTTCTTCGAAGCCGAGCACTACGTGCGTATGGTCGACGAACTTGCCGCACTCGGCGTCACCAAGCCGATCATCCCCGGCATCATGCCGGTCACAAATCGTGGCCAGGTGCAACGCATGGCCGAACTGTCGGGTGCAGTGTTCCCCGCATGGTTGGCCGAGCGCCTCGACGGTGTCGACGACGCCGACGAGGTGCGTCGCATTGGTGTCGATGCCGCCACCGAACTGTGTGCCGAGCTACTTGCGGCCGGTGCGCCGGGACTGCACTTCTACACGCTCAACCGATCCACGGCGACCCGCGAGATCTACGCCAACCTGGGTCTGCCGGTCTCGTAGGGTCCGGTTCGATGTCGGACGCCGTACCCCCGCAGTCCGTGCCACCCGCACAGGATTCCACCGCGGAAATTCGCGCACGCGCGGTGGTGCCGTATCTGCCCGGCCTCGACGGCCTGCGCGCCGTTGCCGTGGTGGCCGTCATCTTCTATCACGCGAATCATTCGTGGCTGCGTGGTGGGTTCCTCGGCGTCGAGGTGTTCTTCGTCATCAGCGGATACCTCATCACATTGCTCTTGCTCGCCGAATCGACCCGTAACGGACGCATCAACCTTCGCGACTTCTGGTTGCGACGCGCACGACGTCTGTTGCCCGCGCTGTGGACGTTGCTCGTGGGCGTCACCGTGTACGTCGCCATTTTCCGGCGCAGCGAACTCGGCAATCTGCGCGGCGACGTCGTTGCGGGTTTCACGTACGTCACGAACTGGTTCCAGGTCCACACCGGCAGTTCGTATTTCAGCGACTTCGGTTACGTGCCGTTGCGCCATTTGTGGTCTTTGGCGGTGGAAGAGCAGTTCTACCTCTTGTGGCCGCTCCTCATGCTCGTCGTCATGAAGGTCGGTCGTCGCCGATTGCCCTTCGTTGGTTTTCTCTTTCTCCTCGCTTCGATCGGTATCGCTGTTCTGTGCGGGTGGATCTACCGCACCGGTCCGGTGGGTGACATCACCCAAACTCCCGATCAGTATTTCTCGTTCCTCGGCCGCGACGTGTCGCGTATCGACTTCGCATATCTCTCGACCATCACCCGCATGGGTGGCTTGTTCATCGGCGCCGCACTCGCCATCTGGTGGCGACCGTGGTCGGTGGCTCGCGCACGCATCGCCAATCGTGGTGCGGCGCTCGACATCATTGGGCTCATAGGTCTCGCCGGTCTTGGCCTCATGATGTGGCGTTTCCAGAACGTCGTCGCCGGCACCGAAGAAGGCGCGCGCGGCTACGACCTGTTGTACCGCGGCGGTTTCTTCCTCGTTGGTCTCGCATCGGTTGCCGTGATCGCAGCCGTCACGCACCCGACAGCGGTGCTCGGCCGGGTCGTTCTCGGAAACCCGGTCTTCGTGTGGATCGGCCAGCGTTCGTACGGGTTGTACCTGTACCACTGGGCGATCTTCCAGTTCTCACGCAAACTCGCCGGCAAGGAACTGACGATGCCGCAGTTCGTCGGTTTGATGGCGATCACTCTGGTCATCACGGAGTTGTCGTACCGATTCATCGAAACGCCCGTGCGAAAGGGCAACTTCTCGCGGTGGCTGCGTTCGTGGCGCGGTGCAGAAACACCCGAACGCCGTCGTCACCGCACACGCATGGTCGCAGCCGGTGTCGTTGTCACCGCATTTCCGGTGTTCGCCATCGTCAATCTGTCGACGGCGAAGCTGAAGCTCGACGCAATCAGCCAGAGCCTCGTCGACGCAGAGAACGCGACGACCGACGTTCTCACCCAGCCAACCGCCACGACGCAACCCGTGACATCCGACCCCGCGTCGTCGACATCCGCCGCGGCAGCACCGACAACCCTGCCCGCCGCGCGTATCGACGTGTTGGCGATCGGTGACTCGGTGATGCTGGGTGCGGCGCCTGAAATGTCGAAATACGGCATCACCGTCGATGCGAAGAAGAGCCGACCTTTCAAGGCCGCGCTCGAGATCGTCAACTACGTGAAGTCGATCGGCGCACTCGGCGACAACGTGGTCATTCACCTCGGCACGAACAGCGGCACGACAGCCGACACGATGGACGCGATCTTCACCGCACTGACCGATGTCGACCGTGTCGTCGTTCTCACCAACGCGGTGCCCAACCACAAGTGGGAAGAGGGCAACAACACCCTCA
>VFQT010003782.1_pt1 | contig 13405 bp, 13 predicted proteins | sample 3512381 | NCBI WGS metagenome assembly VFQT01 (sample SAMN10412376, study PRJNA504923) | tailings metagenome | isolation source: Relicate 2 Philex TSF3 active mining site | place: Philippines: Tuba, Benguet | collected 2017-08-29 | reverse complement strand
CTTGTCGCCTGCGCGCGCACGATCCCGCTGGCCGCATCGATCCTCGTTGCCGTCAATCTTGATTTGGACCCTGATCTACAGATCGGAGATATCGCGCTCAACATACTGCTTGCGCTGACCACTGAACGTCGGGAGGAATCGGGTTCAGTGACGACACCGCTAAGCCGAGCGTTCCAGCGCGATCTGCTCACGTGGGCGAGCGAGGAACCGACTGTCGACGCGTGATCACGACACGCACAGCACGTGCACCCTCGTGCGTCCGAGTCAGATAGCGGAGCGCCCGGAACGGGGGCGCATCATGAAGCCATACCGACGCCACGCAGCAGCGGCCCGTACCGCCGCTCTGCCTTCCCGATCCGCTCGAGACCGGTGTGAGGGCCGCCCTGCCTCCCCTTGAGAATCGCCCCTCGAACCATCGAGTGATCCGCGGACAACTTGCCCGCCGCCATATCCCGTTCATGCCATCGAGCATTCAACGAATTCGGGCTGTAAGCATCCCCGGCGCTACCTGGCCGGCCGTAGTCTTCCCAGCGCTGGGAGGGTGCCATGTGCGCCTCTCCCCCGGGGCCTGGGCGCCCTCCCAGCCCGATCACTGTGGCGCAGGGGTGTGACATCGCGAGGTTCCAGCCCGTCGCGGGCCGTTGAACCGAATGTGACCACCGCTCCCCCTGTGACCGACCGGGCCTCATGAAGCGGCTGGTCGCGGTAGCCGGTGTGGGAACCCTGCTGCTGCTTGCGCCCGCGGGATGCATGGCAACGCTTGCGCTGGGAGCTGGCAGCATCGCCGCGGCTACTACGGATCCCAGTTGCCTGTCTGAGGAGACCTCAGACCCAAGTGTCTGCGTGCCCAGCTGGGCGCAGGCCGATCCACGGGCGAACCCGGTCGTGATCGATCCCGGTGGGGTGCCAGCTCCCAGTCTCACGGCGTCCGCGGCGGTTGAAGCGGCGGTCACCGCGGTGGGGCGCGGTGGTCGATACATCGCCGAAGGCAACGGTCCCGTCGACTTCGACTGCTCAGGCCTGACGGCCTTCGCGTGGAGAGCAGCCGGCGTCCGACTTGTGGACTACTCGTACTCACAGTGGGAGCAGACGCGCCGGATTTCTCGAGAGGCGCTGGCCCCAGGCGACTTGGTGTTCTGGTTTGGCGGCGACGTCCACCATGTGGCAATCGTCGTCTCGGTCAATGGTGCGCGCGTTCAGATCGCCGAGGCAGCAAACCCCGAAGCCGGACTGCGGATTCGGGAGTTGGGTGACTCGTGGGATCAGGCCTACCTCTCGGGCTATGGCCGCGTGGTCACCTGAACGCGAGGAACCGCAACGACGGGTGTCGTTGATGAAGGTGGAGGGGACTGGCCTCTCCACGGATTCGTCAGGAGACGCCCATGCACACCATTGCCGCCGTTCCCGCGCTGGTCATGCCGTATCAGAACTTCATGAATGAACTCGCCCGTAGCGTCCAGGTCTATGGCACTGCGCTGGCGACGATCGTGCTGATCGTTTGCGCGTTCGGGTACATGGCATCCAAGGGCATGAGTCCGCAGAACGCTTCGCGGTGGATGGGTGGCATGTTCGCGGCCCTGTTCGCCGCGATCGTGTGCGTCGGCGCGCCAGCGATCGTCGGCATCGTGCAGAGCTGGGCGACGACGGCCGCGTAGCGGTCACCGTCTTCGGCCGAGGGTTCGCCATGGACTTGTTCTTCGATTCGATCTTCCAGGGACTGTTCACGTCTCTGGACCCGCTGGGCATGATCCTGCGGACGCTGATGGCACTGCTCGCAGATGCGCTGTCGCAGCTCATCGCCGGGATGTACGGGCAGTTGTTCCAGATCACCACGGTGGACTTCAACACCGAGGCGGTTGGCAGCATCTGGCGCATCACCACGGGAGTCTCCGTCGGGCTGGCCACGATCCTGCTGGTCATCGCCGCGTTCCGATCGATGATCGCGCAGTCGAACAAGTACCTCCTCGAGGCGTTCCCTGGCATCGTCCTTGCGATCTTGGGACCGCAGGCCGCAGCACTGTTCCTGCCGCTCCTGGCGGCCGGCTTCACCTCTCTCGCCGAGGGCATCGTGGCCGTGGCAACACCAGACCTCGCCGAGTCCATGCGACTGCTGGCCGGCGTCGGATCGAACCCGATCTACGAAGGCCTGGGACTGATGGCGCCACTCATCGCGACCATGCTGCTGTTCGGGATGGGAACGGTCTTCGTCGTCCTGCTGTTCTGCATGGCCACCGCCGTCGTGCTGTTCACCCTGAGTCCCTTCGCGTTCGCCGGATTCGTCATGGGGCCCACGCGCGTGTGGTTCACCAAGTGGGCGACGGCGATGTTCGCCGTGCTCTTCGCGAAAGTGCCGATCGCGATCCTGCTCGCCCTGTCAGTGTCGCTGTTCGCGAACTCTCGGTATGCCGGCACGGCGCAGTCGTTCGTGAACGCCGGCGCCGGGCTGATCCTCGGCCTGGGTGCCTTGCTGTCCCCACTCCTGGCATACGGGCTGTTCTCGTTCATGGGATCGGTCGCCACGCGCCCGTCCGGCGTCCCGACCTCCCCTGGCCGGGCCGCTGGAACCGCGTACTACGGCATGCAGATGGGCAAGTCCGGAGTCAACGGAGTTCGCACCGCCGTGGACAAGTTCCGCGGCACCGCCGGGCCTGCAGCGCCCACCGGCCCGGGGGCCGGCACGGCACCGCATGAGCCCTCAGCGGCGCAGCGCTCCCAGGGTGCGACCGTGGGCTCACCCCAGCAGTCCGGCTCGTCACCTGCTCTCCCGATCGGTGGGGCGGTTCCGCAGCCTGTCGCAACCAGCGGCGCCAATGCCGGGACCGGGGCCGTGGCAGGTGCGGCGCGGGCCGGCACAAGCGGGGCTGCGGCCGGAGGTGCCTCCAGCGCAGCAGGGACGGCGGGGGCAGCAGGTACTGCCGGTGCCGCAGGGACCGCGGGCACAGCCGCCGCAGCGGGAGCTGCGACGGGCGGCGTGGGCGCTGCGGTGGTCCTAGGCGCGGCCGCAGCGAAGAAGGCCGGGGCAGCGGCAAGCGGCAAGGTCACGTCCACGGCTGAAGGACTCACCACGCCGACCAGCGGCGCCGAACCGGCGCCCGGCACCGGCATCGCTCCCCCGGATCAGCGGCGCGTCGATTAGCCCGCCGCCCACTGCCCCCTGCTCGACCCTCCCGCCTCACCCCTTCTGGAACCTGGAGCTGTCATGCCGACTGCCGTCATCGACGACCACGACGTCACCGTCGCATTCCCCCGCCGCCCTCGCCCGGGCATCGTCATGGGCCTGCGCACCGCGCAAGTGGGGCTGTTCTGCGCCGCTCTCGCCCTCATCGTCCTCGCACTGTTCACCGGCGCATTCCCAGGACCGTCACGGGGACTGGCACTGGGCTCGGCAATGGCACTGATCGTGCTGGCCATCTCCACCGTCGAGGGGCAACCCGGGTACCGGTGGGCCGCGATGCGACTGTCACACGCACTGCGCGCCCGCCGAGCACACACCACGTTCGGCAGACCGGTGCACATGGGAACCCTGTCGCTGCACCCGCCCATCGACCACGCCATCGGGTTGCTACCCGGTCGCGCGGCAAGCGTGCAGATGCATGAATTCGACGGCGTCGCCTACCTCTTCCACCCTCACCAGGCGACGCTGACCGCGGTCGTCGAGGTCACGAGCCCGGAGTTCCTGCTGCGCGACCCCGTCGATCGCAATGCGCGAGTCGCAGGCTGGGGGCGCGTCCTGGCCTCTGCCACCCGCACCGGGGCAATCCGCCAGGTCCAGCTACTCGAGCGATCCATCCCCGACGACGGCTCGGACCTGACGGCCTACACCGACACGCACCTGACCGCTGACCCGACGCAGCTGACGCTTGTCGACGCCTACCGGGACCTCATCGGCGACCTGCGTGGCGGGGCCGACCGGCACCAGACGTTCCTGGCCATCACGGTTGATCGCGCAGCCGCCGCCTCCCGCATCAAGGCGGCCGGCGGGCAACTCGTCGGCCTGATCGAGACGTGGAAGCAGGAGTACGCACTGCTCGAGCGACTCCTGCCATCAGCTGGGCTCACGGCGCTTGACGCCCTGTCCCCCCGGCGCCTGGCGGAAGTGGTCCGCACGGCGTACGACCCCGCGGCAACCCTGAACCTGCACCCCGGCAGCGGGGTGGACCCGAGCGTCGCCGGTCCCACCGCCGGCCGCGAGCACTGGGACCACCTGCAGACCGATGGCGCCTGGCACGCCGTCCTGTGGGTGGCAGAGTGGCCTCGAGCCCACGTCGCGGCCGATGTCCTGTGGCCGGTCATCTTCCCCTCCGGCGTCAACCGCACGCTGTCGATGTTCTACAAGCCGTACACCCGGGCTCAGTCCGAGAGCGCCATCCGAGCCAAGCACTCGGAGATCGTTCAGAGCTCGTGGCTGAAGGACAAGCTCGGCCGCGTGGAAACGCTCGCGGACTCCAAGGAGCTCGACGACGTCCTGGCCCGCGAGGCCGAGCTGCTGGCAGGGCACGCCGAAGTCGGCTTGGTAGGGATGATCACTATCACCGCCGGATCGCGTGACGCACTGGAGGCGGATGTGACCGCGGTCCACGCGGCCGCCACCCAGGCGAGCCTGGACGTGCGCCGTGTCTACGGCCAGCAACTGCAGGCCTTCACCGCGGCCGCCATGCCGCTGGGCGTGGAGGTGACGTCATGAGATCGGTGCTCGCCAACTCCCGCCGCCCCGGCGCTTCCATCGAAGGTCAACCGACGGCGTGGGGCGCCCCTGGCGCACCTGCGTCCGGGCGGGCACGACAGGGCAAGGATCGCTCCCGATTCCATCTCCCGAGCCTGCGGGTGTCCACGGCGACGGCCAGCGTCGCGTACCCGTTCCTCGCCCAGGCGCCCCTCACCCACAAGGGGACGTTCCTCGGCACCAACCTGGGCACTGGCGCTCCGTTCACGTTCTCACCCTTCGAGCTCTACCGCGACGGGCTCATCACGAATCCGAACATCCTCGTCGCTGGTGAGATCGGCTCGGGCAAGACCAACACCACGTGCGCGCTGACCCTGCGGTCGATTCCGCTGGGATACAAGGTCGCCGCGGTCGACGCCAAGAGCGACTGGGCGCGTTTCGCCCGGTCCTACGGCGGAGCAGCGATCAGTCTGGGCCCGGGACGTGGCAATCGCCTGAATCCACTCGATGTCTCCGACGCACTCCTTGCCGCACGGGTGGACGCCGAAGGCAACCGCATCGACCCACTGGCCCTGGCGAAGGCCGCCCAACTGCGCCTGTTGGAAGGCCTCATCGAGATCCGGCTGCAGCGCACGCTCATGGTGGACGAGAAGACCGCCGTCGCGCTCGCCCTGGAACAGGCCCTGCACGCCAGCAACGGCTCCCCCATCCTGTCCGACATCGCCCGAGCACTCCGCGAACCCGATCCGCAGCTCGCCCAGGACATCGCGCGAACGGTCGATGAACTGCTGGACGCAGGCAACCAGGCACGCTGGGCGTTCGATGGACTGCTGTCCACCGTCGCCCGCGACCTGTTCGACGGACCATCGACGACCCGCTTCGACTCCAGCGCACTCATCGTCGCCATCGACCTGTCTGACCTCTACAACGATCACGCGAACCTGTCGATCGCGTTCACCTGCGCCTCCGCGTGGATGGAAGCCGCCCTGGCCACACCCGGCAACGGGCAGCGCTTCGCGGTCTACGACGAAGCATGGCGAGTGCTGACTCACGCGCACGGCGCGATCGACCGCCTCCAGCAGCAGTTCCGCCTCGCACGCGCGTGGGGACTTTCCAACGTGCTCGTCCTGCACAACCTGCGCGACACCCTGAACGTCGGTGACGCAGGAAGCGCTGAGCGCAACAAGGCGGAGTCACTCCTGGCTCTGGCCGGAACCAAGGTCATCGGCTACCAGCCCGCGAAGGAACTCCCTGGAACAGCCGCGGCCTTGGACCTCACGCAGGCCGAAGTCGACGTCATCGGCAACGCCTCCCGGGGCGAATTCCTCGTCAAGCTGCAGACCACCGCCGGCGTGCGGTCCTATCGCGTGCGGATCGACCTGCACCCGTATGAGCTGCACTGGTGGGACACCACCGCCGCCATGCACGCAACTGGCGACGCCGTCACGGGAGCACACGCATGACCACCTCGACGACCAGCAGCGCGTTCGCGGTCGAGAAGGCCGTCGTCCTCGTCGTCGGGGCCCTCACCGCAGCGTTCGCTGCGATTCACGCCACGGCAGTGGTTGTCGCACAGATTGCCGGAGCTCCTGCCCCGGAGTTCACCTTGTCGCGAGCCCTCGGTGTGGTGCGCCTGGAGCCATACGGGCCGGGAATCTCACCGATCGGGCACCTGATCGCCCTCGGGATCGTGCTGCTGGTCACCCTGGAGGTCACCCGACGGATCATTCGCTGGCGAGCGAAGCGTGCGACATCTGCACGACGACGCACGGATGCTTTCTCCGCCCGACCCGGCTGGGCCGCGCCGGCTGCGATCGCGCACGCCACCTCGCGCAAGGCCCTCATGGCGCAAGGCCCGACCCTGCGGCCCAACTTGGGGCAGCCCACCGCCGAGGACCTGGGCTACTTCCTCGGTACGGCCAAGGGCCAGCCGGTCTGGGCGTCGGTGGAGCGCAGCATCCTGGTGATCGGTCCTCCCGGTTCCGGCAAGGGTCTGCACATCGCCATCAACGCGATCCTGGACGCCCCCGGCGCCGTCATCACCACGTCCACGAAGCCGGACAACCTGAAAGCCACGCTCACCTCCCGAGCGCTCCGAGGCCCGGTCGGCGCGTTCGACCCGCAAGGGATGCTCGGCCAGGACTTCGAGCACCTCGTGGCATGGGACGTCGTCGCCGGCTGCGAGGACCCCATGCGCGCCGCCACCCGGGCCGACGCACTCGCGTCCAACACCGGCATCGGGGACGGCAGCGAGAACCGCATCTGGCGCGGGCACGCGAAGACGGTGATCGAGACCGTCTTGCACGCGGCCGCACTGCAGGGCATGACCATCGAGACGGCCTACCGATGGATGCAGTCCGAGCACGCCCTCGAGGTGCCGATCGAGATCCTGCAAGACCACCCACACGCCTGCCCCACCTGGGATGCGCGCCTGCGGGGCATCGCCAAGAACCCCGATCCCCGATTCGTGGGGTCGGTCATGAGCGTCGTCGCCGCGGCCATCGCGCCACTGGCGCTACCGACCGTGCGAGCTGCCCTCACCCCCACACCGACGCGCACGGCCTTCACCGCCGAACGACTCCTCGCCGAGAGCGGCACGCTTTACGCCCTGGCCACCGATCGAGGCGCCGCCGCAGCCTCGGGATTGGTCTCGGCCCTCATCGAGGACATTGCCTACATCGCCCGCATCCAGGCCGCGCGCTCACCCGGCGGACGCATGGACCCTCCCGTGCTCTTCCTGCTCGACGAATGCGCCAACGTCGCGCCCATTCCATCCCTGCCCGCCCTTCTCGCGGACGGGCGAGGACAGAACCTCACGGTCATCCCGATCTTCCAAGCACTTGCCCAGGTGCGATCGCGATACGGCGACGAGGACGCCTCCACCGTGTTCTCCGCCAGTCAGATCAAACTCATCCTCGGCGGCACGGACGATGCCGACGACTGCCGAGACCTGTCCGAGCTCATCGGGGAACGTGACGACTGGTTCACCACGACCAGTAGGTCCGCGCACGCGCTGGCGATCGACTCCGGCGCGTCTGTGAGCACCTCCCTGCGCAAGGTGCCGATCCTTCCCCCGGACGCCATCCGCGCCATCCCCTTTGGCTCAGCCGTCATGCTGCTCTCCCAGGCCGATCCACTCCCGTTGCGCATGCGCAGGTGGACCGACCGACCCGACGGTCCGGCCATCACCAGTCAGCAGGCCCGCGTGGAAGCAGAACTCCTCGCCTCCGCACGAAGGACGTCACCATGACCTGCCCCACCGGCAAGCGCACCCACACCACCAGGGCAGCCGCCCGCGCGTTCGCCCGGCGCTATCCCGGACCCCACCGACGGGCCTACCTGTGCCCCACCTGCTCGGGGTGGCATCTCGGCCGCCTCCCCCAGACGCGCAAGCAGGGAGGTGCGGCCGCATGATCGACGACTCCCGCCTGGAAACCAGGCTCAAGACCCCCGTGCACGCGGCGAAAGCGACCCAGGTGCTCAAGCAGCAGCAATGGCACCTGGACTACGCCCGGCCAGGCGAGGGAGACCCCACGTCACCCTCCGGGCCCGTCAACTGGCACGAGATGGAAGACGACGAGTACGAGGAGACCTGGGGAGCTCTGTGCGACTTCCTCACTTGGGCAATCCCACGGTGGAACTTCACCAGCGAGCAGCTCCCTCACAGGTGCTGGTGGCTGCACAGCGACATCGTCGAGGAACTCACTGCCTGGTGGGGACTCTGGCAGTCCGCCGTGCGAAATCCCTCAGCACCGACGTCGAACCAAATGATGTTCCAGGAGCACACCCACCAACTCAAGCAGCGGCTCGAGGACACGTACCGGGGCCGCTGCAGACACGAGCACCAGGCCACACCCTCGTCCGAGGTTGCCCTTCCTCCGTCCCAACCAGCAGGAACAAACGGCGTCGGCTAGCCACCGAGCACGAGATCACGATCGGGAGGAGTGTGACCGCAGTCCGTGCACGTGAGTGGATGCTCCTCGCCATCGTCGAGGATCTGGTCTGTCACTTCCCAATCGAACTGCTCCGCGAGGACCTCACCTTCCGGTGTGCGAAACAGGTTCACGTCCGCTGAGACGATGGCAGTGGCCAGGACGAAGAACTCCACGGATCCACACTTGGGACATGCAAGCGGAGCACCGGGAGGAGATTCCGCTTCCTCGCTATGCGTTTCACTCACCATTGGCTCCCTCAGTCATCAACAGCATCCGAAACGCGGAGGTCGCGCTCAGCCTCCCGGCGGCCTACTCGTGTTCTGACAATCCACTTCGTACAGCTGCGTGCCGTAGTCGTCGTATGGCGGGATAAGGCCGAAGCACTGGGTATTGACTCGTTGTTCACCGGTGTCGTACTGCGTCACGCCGTCGACCTGCCAGTACGACCATTCGCTGTCGGCAGGTCCCTGGATCGGACGAGCGTTGAGATAGAACCACGCCTGACAGCCGGCGATCCACATGCCGTTGGCGTCCGTGCATGTCGTCGCAGGTCCCATCGGATTGCCGTTGGCGTTCCACATCGAGTAGCCCGTGTTCATGTAGTCGTTAATCCAGTACTCGGCGTCATCGGCCGAGGTCACTTTCGGTGCGGAGCTCCCGCCGCAGGCGGACAGCACCAGGACACCAAGGGCGCCGGCCAGTGCCAGCCCGACTCCTCGAATTGCCATGCCCGCTCACCTCACCGTCAGCGGCAGTCGTACCGGTTGAAGAAGCTGTTGTACCGGCACTTCTGGCTGGGGCGGTTCCAGGAGGATCCCGAGTTCGGACGAAGCTCGTACGACGTCATGGGGTCATCCCAGCTCTGGGCACCGAAAGGCTTCCGTAGCGTGTAAGACCCGTCCGGGCAGGTGTATCGCGGGTTCCCCATGATGTCGGTGGTGCCGAAGGCGCTGGGCCGGCAGTTGGCCGCCGACGCTGTCGGCGCGGCGATGAGCACGGTCCCTGCGCACAGGGCTGCTGCCCCGACGAGGCCGACGAGTGTGCGTGCGTTCATGTTCCCCCCCCCCTCGGCCCGAGTCCCCCGACTTGGTGCCTGCCCCCACAGTAGCGGGCCGGACTGACATCTCGGGCGTTGGAGCCCAGTCTCGCCCCTACATGGCTAGGCCGAGTCGAGGCTGTTCCGGACGCAGCGGCAGCGGGGCTCCCTGGACCGCGTGGGCGGTCTCGTCTTCGGCGAATCCCCGCACGGCCATCCGTTCGGCTGCGAGGGCGATGACGGCCTCTCGTCGGGCATCGGGGCCGGCGGCCATGAGGGCCGCGGCCTGTTCACCGTCGACGATGTCCGCGAGGTTCACGACGGCGAGGACGTCCTGACGGTGCCGAGTGAAGGCCACGTACGCGCTGGACAAGTCTCGGTCCGGGCCCACGTCGATGACGAGCGAGTCGACGGTTTGTCCTTGGAACTTGTGGGTGGTCATGGCGTACCCCAGGCGTGTGTGCCGCATGACCTGCTGAGGCGTCAACTGCGCGTTCAGGGTCTTGTTGCTATCCCGGAACGCGATCGACACGGTGTCCTCGTCGAGGGCGGTCACGACGGCACGGGTGCCGTTCAGCAGGGGCGTCCGGTCGCGCCCGGTGAGGTTCTTGGTGATGACGACCTGGTCGCCGACAGCGAGGGCACGGGTGCGTCCGCGGTCCCCGTAGGTAACGTCCGGGCCGGCGAGCCAACCACGGGCGCGGGCTTCGGCCCGAGCGAGACTGTTCAGGATGTCGACCTGGTCGTTGCGATCCGACTCGAGCCCCGTGGCGTGGAGCCGATCGAGCGGATCAGGTGTCTGGGCGGCGCGTTCGGCCCAGGCCTGGACCAGGACGCGCTCGGCTTCGGTCTGGCTGGTGGTCACCACGAGCTGTCCCGCCTGAGACAGGACGTAGAGGGCTTGTTCGGGGTCGCCATCGCGCAGGAACGAGGCGCACTCTCGGCCGGCGTCGGTCTGCTGGCGAAGGTTCTCCAGGAGCTCGGCTGCCGGTCGTGTCTGGTGGAACTGCCGGAAGAGACCGGAGGGTCCGATCGCCTGGAGTTGCCGGTGATCCCCGACGAGCGTGACGGTCACGTCGTTCTGCTCGGCCCATTCCAGGATGGTGGCCATGTCCGTCGCGGGGATCATCGAGGCTTCGTCGACGACGAGGTGGTCCATGGCCGGCAGGGCGAACCGGTGCCGTATTCGCTCGGCGCGAGCGCGGTCTCGTGACCGGCGGGACTGGGCCAGGCGGTCGGCCTCGAGTCGGATGGGGTTCATCGGGTCGCGCGCGAAGTCGATGCGCATGGTGAGCCACGTGACGGTGCCTGCCTGGACGCGGGCGGTGTCCCGAAGGGCTTGGGCCGCGACGGCCGCGACGCACACGCCGTAGACGCGCTTGCCTTGGCTGGCGAGGACGGTCCGGGCAGCATCGATAGCGGTGGTCTTGCCAGACCCGGCGGCGCCGACGACGGTGGAGATGCGGTCGGTGCCGGTGGTCATCTGGGTGAACAGGGCCGCCTGACCCGGGGTGAATTCCCGCCCCGCGACGGTCCACCCGCTGCTGTCTCGCCACGATGCGAGTCCGGCCACGGCCACGTCGCGTGGCAGCGCGTGGGCGTTCTGGTCGAAGCCGCGCGCGAACGCCTCGCATGCCCGCCGCTCGGCCTGAGTGACCCGATTCGAGGCGTGCTTGCGGACCCCGACTCGACCTCGGGCCACGACCTGTCCGGTGGTGAACTCGCGTTCAACGACGTCGCGGACGCGCTCGCGGACCTGCTCTTCGGACCATTCATGCGGGGCGAAGGCGCGGACCGCGGCCTCGATTCGCGCGGTGATTTCCGCTCCCTTGTTCTCGCACACGATCTCCTCGACAGTGCGGGCCCAGACGTCGTCGTCCCACGCTCCTGGCTGCCACTGGGGGTCGACCGGAGGGCTGGTGAACGCGGCGTCAAGGGCAATACCTTCGCTCACCGCGCGTGCGTGCATCCGTGCGCGCACGGCACCCCACGTCATCGTCTGCTCCCCCTTGGCGCGGGTGACCTTGCGCTTGGCTCGGGAGTCCAGAACCTGCAGTCGGCGACGGGACACCCCGACGTCCTCACCGGCCAGCGCGTCCTGCGTTTCCGCGCGCACGAGCGCTTGGGCCTGGGAGTAGAAGGACATGACGTCTCGGTCGGCACCGGAGACTTCCCACTGGCGTCCGGAGAGGTCGAACTCCCACCCGGTCACTAGGCCCCGGTCCACGGAGATGCGTCGCAGGACCCGCTCGAATTGGGCCTGGAACCACCATGCGTGATTGACCAGGTCGGCTCCCCCGGTCGCCATCGTCCGCTCGACACCGTCGACACAGACGATGCGATTCGGGATCATGACGTGCCCATGCAGGTGGGGGTCGAGCTCCCGGGAGTAGGACTCGATCGACACCGTCGCCGCATAACCGAGGCCTCGAATGGGCATCGCCTTCTGGCCGTCACCCTCGTGTCCGGTGCGCCCATGTGCCACGCGAGCCATGAGCCCATCCGTGGCTTCCCGGGCCGCGTCACGGACCGCCTCCAGCCACCGCTCCCGCGAAGCGGGATCGGCAACGAAGGCCGCGACACTGAACGACTTCGGACACGTCAGGGTCATCTCGTAGCCGGCGTTGCCGACCACGTTCACGAGCTTCGACTGGGCAACGACGTGCCCCCAGATCGCCCGCCCGAGCTCCTCGTCTCCCACAGACGTATCGATGGGGCTTCCCCCAAACTCCTGGACATCGCCTGCTTCGTGCAGCGCCCGATGGTGCGCTCCGAGTCGGCGCATGATCTCCGATCGATCGAACCGAACCGGAGGCTCTTGCACATCCCGACCCTGGTCGCTCCATGTGCGACAGAGCTCCCATGCATGCTCATTCGATCGCAGGAGTGCCTCCGCCGAGCGGATGACCACCGTGCCGGATCTGCGGTTAGCGGCCCTGGTCAGGGCTCGCAGTTGCGCTGACCGAGCCACGCCTGACCACAGGCTTTCGAGGCTCACGCCCGCGTCAATCGCTGCTTCGGCGAAGACTGTGAAGTAGGGGGCGGCCGCGATGCGCGCCTGTCGGTTCCGCTCCGTTCGGACCCGGATTCGCTCGCCGGTTTGGCGATCAATTCCGAACATCGCCTCCCGCACGATGCGCCCATCGGCGGGGGTGACTCGCTCCCCGGGACGGTAGGCGAGGTGCTCCGCGGTGACACCGGAACCCAGGAACCACACCTGCCGAGAGTCAACGGATTCCTCGCCCAAACGGTAGTCCACTTGTGCCTCCTGAGCTGCCACGGAGGCCGACTTGTCAGGGGTGATTCCACCGAGCCGATAGCCCACCTGAGCCCCCAAATCGGCTCCGTGGGCAAGCATTTGGCAGTGGCCGCTACGCGCCACGCTCAGGCCGCCAATCCGGCGAGCCGCGCACCGCGGGGCATTGTGATGCCAGCCCGGGAGGTGCTCGTGGGTGTGTCCTCGGAGTCCATGCTGAGAGGGCTCGACTGCGGGGTCCGCATCGGGTGGTGGCTCATGCGCTGGGGCTCCGTTCTGGGGCGGGGATCTGGCCTAGCGTCGGTTCCGGCATTCGTGCGGTGAGGTGCGCCGGCATTGCCAACGGCATGGACGGCGTCGTTCCTCGCATTCACCACGCAGCCCACCGCGGCAAAACGCGAGGAACCACGGCCCCCGAGGTCGTTGAATCCAGTGACGGGCCACCAAGCCCGGGCCCCTTCCCGAGGAGACCTCCATGGCCAACGACTTCCTGACCGCATCGACGCTCGCCGCCA
>VFQT010003781.1_pt1 | contig 13409 bp, 11 predicted proteins | sample 3512381 | NCBI WGS metagenome assembly VFQT01 (sample SAMN10412376, study PRJNA504923) | tailings metagenome | isolation source: Relicate 2 Philex TSF3 active mining site | place: Philippines: Tuba, Benguet | collected 2017-08-29 | reverse complement strand
TACGAAGAGCGACTCGCGATCCTGAAGGTCCACTCGAAGGACAAGCGCATGGGCACCGACGTCGACCTCGACACGATGGCGCGCGCCACTCCCGGCATGAGTGGTGCCGACCTTGCGAACCTCGTCAACGAATCGGCGCTCTTTGCGGTACGCCGTGGCTCGAAGCAGATCGAGCGCATCGACTTCGAAAATGCTCGCGACCGCGTCGTGCTTGGTGCAAGTCGTGAAAGCCTCGTGCTGTCGGCCGAGGAGAAGCGTGCAACCGCGTACCACGAAGGTGGGCACGCCGTTCTCGCAACGGTGCTCACGCACAGCGACCCACTGCACAAGGTCACCATCCTCCCCCGCGGCATGGCCCTCGGTGTCACGTGGACTTTGCCCGAAGAGCGCCATACGTACTCAAAGGAGTACTTCGAGGACGTCATCTGCAAGGCGATGGGTGGACGTGTGGCCGAAATGATCGTCTTCGGTCACCTCAACAGCGGTGCGGCCAACGACCTCGAGCAGGCAACCTCGATCGCCCGGCGGATGGTCCGCGAATGGGGCATGAGCCAGGCCGTCGGTCCGATGGCGTGGAGCACGCAACAGCAGGTGTTCCTCGGAGAAGACCTCATGACCAACGGCCGCGAATACAGCGACGACACCGCGAAGTTGATCGACGGCGAAATCGCCCGCATCCTGCGCGAGCAGGAAGATCGCGCACGCGACATTCTCCAAAAGCACCGTCGCGGCCTCGACCTTGTCGCAGGGAAATTGCTCGAAGAGGAGACCATCGACGGCCAGGCAGTCATCCGCCTCGTCCAGCAGGGTCTCGCCGAGGCACCCACCGGCGTCTCGAATCCGAACGACTCGAGCCAGACGGCCTGATCGACGCCACGGCGGCGTGTCAGTCGCCGTGGTCGTGGCATTGCGCGTCGGGCCGTGACCCCGGCTCGCGACACTCGGCGACGGCTGCCCACAGGTCTGTGGCCGTCACCGGACCCATGAAGTTGGCCCGTACCACGCCGTCGCGGTCGACGATCAGTACCACCGGTACCGCGTCGATGTCGTAGCGCTTGTGAATGTCGCGCGCGACCGAGTACTCGACGTCGTGCACGACGACGTCGCGCGAGGCCAAGGCCTGCGCCTTGCGAACCACATCGGCGCACGTGTGACACGTCGCCGAAGAGAACACCGCCACCAACCAATCGCAATGCGTCCCCGCGAAATCGTTGCGATCAACCTGCGAAGGAACCTGCATCCGCGGCTGGGTTGGTGCCTGTGGCCGTCGGCGCCGGCCGATGATCGTTGCGACGGTTGCACACACCACGACGGCGGCAACGATGAACAGGTTCGTCACGGCGTCGACTCTGTTTCGCTCGCACCGCCGAGAACCGGCAACGCAGGAACGATGTCACGGCCGCCGACGCCCGTCGCGCGCGGCACCATGCGCACCACGAACACCGGTTGCGTGGCGGTCACTTCGTACTGCGGAAGGTCGAGACCCCCGGGGATCGACACGTACACGGGTCGACCGGCCGGCAATGCAATCGATTCGAGTCCTGCCGCGGGAAGTCGGCCCGCCGGCCCGATGCTCGCCACCGACGCCGTCGCGTCGACGCCCGTGGTGTTGAAAACGAGCAAGGCACGTTCGCTACCGGCCTCGGCACCGATCGCTGATCGCCACTTCGTTGCGGCCATCGCCGACGGCAGGGCAAGGTCGACCGACGTTGCCGCGTTCTCTTCGAGCTGGCGCGTCACCACGTGTTCGACCACGACCGGGTCGCCCTCCAACACCGACAATGAAACGACGAACTCCGATTCGGGCAAGCCCGCGACGTTGGCCATCGAAACACTGACGACACGGTGCGACGGGACAACGAGCGACAGCGGCTGGGCCGTCACCGCGTCGGAACCCGAGAACAGGACCGAGACCAGCGCGTCGTTCTCGCCCGGATTGAAGACGTCGATCTGCTCGGCCGGCTTGCCCGCGTAATTGCCGGTCACGACCCACCAATCGGTGTGGGCCGCGGGTGCGCCGAGCTTCAACGTGTACCCCAAACGGCCGGTACCGAGATAGTGCTGCGCGCGTGCGGCGACAAAAGCACCGCTCTGTGCGCGAATTTCCACACCCACCAATTCCTCGCCGCGCGCACCTTGTTCGGCAATCTTGATGACAGTCAGCGACTGAGGTGGCAGCACGTAGCCCTGCAGAGACGACGGCGCACGCTCGCCGTCCTTGGTGACGAACCGCACGTTGATCACCGTGGCATCGACGAGTGGGTTGGTGAGGACGAGGTCTTCCTCACTGTCACTTGCCGTGAAACCGTCGGCGAAGAACCATGCGTCGGACGGCGCGTTTCCGCACGACTGGTAGGACTCACCCGCGGGGAAATCGGCACGCTGTTCGACCATTGCCCCGCCGGCACCGTTCACGCCCGTGAGTTCGATGAGGGCGCTCACGTACCGACCGTCGACGCCTTCGTCGAGATCGATGCTGACTTTGTCGCGCGGCGCGACGGTGATCGGATTCGTTTGGGGCGTGGATCCGTCGACGTAGCGCGTGACGATGCCTGTCAGCTCGTCGTCGGTGGGATTCGCCACGATTGCTTCGCCTCCGTGGTCGGGGCCGTCGTAGCCCTTGCCACCAAGCGGCACACCCGGGCAGTACCACGCACTCGACGTGACGGCGAGGTCGCTTGCAGCTGGCGGCAATGCGGCCACAGCGTCGGCGTCTGCCACCGGGTCGGGCGCAACGACGGGGGTGTCCGGACGGCCGGCGCGGTCGACCGCCACGACCGCGATCGCCGCCAACGCAACGAGAACGAAGCCCGGAGTGCGCCGCACGCGGCTCATCGCGGCCCCGTTTCGAATGCCATCGGGGTGTCGTCACTGCGCTCGACACGCACGGGCAACGTGCGGCGCCGTCGCACGCGCAATCCGAGAGCGATGAAAAGTGCGAAACACCACAAGGCAAACTGTGCAACGACGGAAGCCATCTGCAGGAATGGACGGTCGTAGCGCAACGTCGCGCGAGACCCCTGCGACACGGTGTCGGGCACGTCGAATCCGGTGGTTGCACCAAATGCCGGGCGCGATGCAAGCCTGCGCCCGTCGACCGACAGGGTCCAGCGCGGCGAAGGCGGAACCGCGACACTCACCACGCCGGGCGACACCTCGAGGCGCTGCGTGGCGCGACCGGCAACGAATCCGACCTTCGCCGGCGTGGCGCCGCGAAGGTCGGTGAGGACGAGTTCGTCCATACCCGCGGTCGTGCTTGCTTCGGCACCCGCCGCGCTGAGCTGTGCAACCGTCGGCACCCATGCGGTGTTCTCGTAGATCAACAGGTCGGCTGATTCGTATTGGCGACGCAGGTCGAGTTGCACCCGCAACGCATCGACGAGTCCACTGGGAACGGCCATCGGCTCGCTTCGAGTACTGCGCGCACCGTCGATGCGCGGAATGACGATGTAGCGAACGCCGAGTGGGGCGATGAGTCGCCCGATGCGGGGCGTGTCACCGGACATGAGATGCGACAACGCATTTTCGAGGGTGTGCACCGTCGAGGTTGCCCCGGGCGACCACTGCGTGAAGAGAGTGGCAATGCCGTCGTCGGTGACCGCGTAACCGAGACGCAGACCACTGTCCGTGTGGAGCGTTCGCGGGGCGGCCGGCAACAAGTCGGGATGACCCAGGTACAAAATGCGGTAGTCGCCCTCGTCGGGATTCTTGGCGAGCTGCAGCAACAACGTGTCGAGCGAGGAACGCGGTTGGTTCCAGCGACCGTCGGCTGCATTCACCGCGAGCGGAATGACGGGAACGAGCACCGCAAGCGCCGCCAGCAACGCGAGCGGCTGGCGCCAACCAAAGCGTGCCCCGCGAACGTCGTTTTCGACTGCGTCGAGCAAGGCAACGACACCGAGAGCCAGGCCTCCGGCTGCGAACGACAGCAACACTCCCGACTCGGGCAGCGGGAAACCGAACATGCGGGAGTCGGATGCCACTGCCAGTGCGGCAAACACGGCGGTCAACACCCCCCCGCGAACGGCCCACACGAATCGTGCCTGCCGTGCAACGAGGACCGCGACGGCGCCAACGCCGTAGAGAACCAGAATCGTGGGTGCAAACGCCGCACGGCCCGCATCGAAGCTGAGAATTCGCAGGACGCCCTCGTCGAGCCCGACACCGTGGTCGGCCCCGACGATGAGTGACCACCAGTCGGACCCGACGTAGTGACCGATCCACGGGAAGTTCAAAATCAACGCGACGACGACGCTCGCGGCGACGACACCGGGCAGGCCGTGCAACGACCGCACACCGGTGCAACCTGCCGTAGCAAGCATGTAGGCAACTGCTGCGACGATCACCACCGGAATGAACGACGCCTCGAATGCGGCGACCGCGCCAATGACGAGCCCCAGTCGCAAGGCGCGCCGAAGCACGTCGGATGCCGTTGCCGTGAGAACGTCGTTCGCCCTGCTGAATGCGAGCAGAACCCACGGCACCGCGGCGTAGGTGGCGAGAACGTTCCAGCGGCCCGTAGCCACTGCTTCGTAATGCAAGGGCACCATGGCGTACGCCAGCGTTCCTCCGGCGCGGGCACGTGCCGATTGCGTCACATCACGCCCGAACCACCACATGCCGACAACGCCGACGACGCCGAGGCCGACGACGGCCACGGTGCGCACCGCGGCGGGATTGCCGAACGAAAAGAACGTCGCCACACCGACGAGCGCGGTGCCCGTCGGCGCGGGCGTCGCTGACCCGAATCCCCCGGGCCACCAGCCCAGTCGATAAGCGGCACCGAGCGATCGCCACGATTCGGTGAAGGGAACGAACTGACCGACGAACGTGACACCGTCGGTCACGAGACGACGGATGCCGACGACGAACACCGCACCAAGGAATGCAAAAACGGCCAAAGTCGTGCGCGCGCGCTTCTCCCGCTCCGCAGCCGCGATGCGGTTCTCGAGACGCTTTGCGTCACTGCGCGCCCTTCGCGCACGAAGGAACGACACCACGCGCGCGCTGCCCTGCACCTGCAGGTCATGGATCTCCGCATCCGACACGACGCGCAGCGCCTGCACCCTTGCGCGCCTGCGCCGCAACAAACCCACGCGTGTGATGGTGCCGAACACCGCGGCAAGGGCGACGAGCGCTCGTTTGGCTCTCCCCGAGAACACGCCTACCACGGCCTCGACCATCGACAGGCCGACGAGTAGCGCGACGACCGGCACGAATCGAGATGCCGACGTGGCCGCGAGAACGGTCTGTACACGGTGACGTTCGCGCAGCTCTGCAAGATTGATTTCGGCGTTGCGTTCGGCGAAACCTTCGCGGTGACGCCCCACTGCCGTCGGCACGACCATGACGCGACCACCTGTCAGGTGCACTCGCCAGCAAAGATCGATCTCCTCACCACCGAAATCAATCTCCGGGCTGAAACCACCTGCGCTGCGGAACACGTCGGCGCGCACCAACATGCATGCGCTCGGCACGCAGAAGACGTCGCGGATGCCGTCGTGCTGTTCCTGGTCGCGTTCTCCCGGCAACACAACGGGGTCGACCTCACCCGTGCGATCGACGCCGAGGCCCACGTGCTGCAACACCGATGGGTCGTCCCAGTCGACCAACTTCGGGCCGACGAGTGCCGCGTTCGATGCGAACATTTCGTCGACCATCGCCGTGACGGCATTCGGGGCGAGAGCAACGTCGTCGTGGAGGAAGAGGAACAGTCCGTTGTCCCCTTCGACCATCCGCGCCGCCTCGTTCTGCGTGGGCCCGTACCCGGGATTCCCGACCACCGTCCGCACGATCGCCTGGGGTAAGACGGCCGTGATCGCTGCGGTTGCGGCCTGCAGCGCAGGCTCGTCGGCCCCACCGCCGGGGGCACCCACGACGAAAAACAGGTGGGTGAGATGCGCGTAATCCTGGGCCGCAAGGGCCGCAACGGTGGCATCGAGGCCGGGGTGTGGGTGGGCGACGACGACCGAGGCCACCACCGGAACGCCGACCGGGGCGGCATTCGGCAGGCTGGAGGGGGTCTCCGAGGCGCTCTCCACGATGGGGCGAGGCTAGTTCGGGGAACCGCGAAACATTCCGCTCGGCTGCTTGCAACAGTTAGCAACCATGGATACAGTTGTGCGCATGGCAACCCCCAGCATCAAGTTCCCCACCCTCAACATCCCCAACCTGAAGTTCCCGTCGGCCCAGATCCCCGGTATCGACCTCACGAACTTCGACGTGAAGAAGAAAATCGAAGCCGCCCGCGACAACACAAAGCGCGCCGTCGAATTGGCAACAAGCCTCACCAAGGACGTCGCGTACGTGACCGTTGGCAGTGGCGTTCTCGCCTTCCAGCAGGTGCAGGTGCGTCGTCGCGAAGTCACCGCCGCCGTGCAGGCACGCATCCCGTCGTCGTTCGGTGACGTCACCGCCGCCGGTGCCGCCGTCAGTGCACGCGTTGCATCGATCGCGAACTCGGCCAAGGACGCCGCCGAAGCCGCCATCGACCGTGCGTCGAAGCAGGTCTCCGAGACCGTCGTCTCGGTGCGCTCGAAAATCGCTCCCTCGGCCTGACGGACGTCCGTTCCCCCCGCCGCTCACGCGCCTCGCACTAGCCTGCGGGGCGCGTGAGCAGTGAATCCCCCACCGGTGCCAAGCGCATCGACACCTTCAAGGCAGCAGTCCCCGAGGGGACGGTGCCGGTTGGTGTGGGTCTCCTCGTAGCGGGAGTTTCGAGCTACGCGTTTTTCAAGGTCGGCCAGCAGGCGCTCGGCAAAGAGCGCTTCAAGCCGATCGTCGCGCTGTGGTTCGCGACATTTGCGCTCGCGCCGGGCTTCTTCCTCCCGATCGAACAAGAGGTTGGCCGCGCACTCGCCCACCGACGCGAACTCGGTCAGGGTGGACAGCCCATCATTCGCAAGGTCATCCCGCTTGCCGTGATCTTCGCCGTCGTCGTGTCGTCGATCGTTCTCATCGGCAGCCCGTGGATCACCAAGGACTTCTTCGAGAAGAACTGGGTCGTCACCGCTTCGTTGTTGGTTGCGTTCCTCGCCTATGCCCCGACGCACCTTGCGCGTGGCATCTGTTCGGGCTCGGGCCGGTTCGTCGACTACGGCATCGTCATGGGCTTCGACGGCGCGACGCGCATCATTGGCTGCATCGCATTGTGGATCGTTGGTGTCGAAGTGGTCGGTGCATACGCGATGGTCGTCGCCGCCGCTCCACTGCTGGGCGTCTTCATCGTTTTGTCGCGCGGCGCGCTGCGCACCGACGCCGGACCGCCGGCGTCGTGGTCGGAGATCACACCGAATCTCGGCTGGCTGCTCGGCGGGTCGGTTCTTGCCGCGGCGCTCGTCAATGCCGCACCGATCGGCGTCGACGTGCTTGCCGATGCGAACCAGGCCGAAGCGGTGACCCAGTTCGGCAACGGCGTGATTCTTGCCCGCGTTCCGCTCTTCCTATTCCAGGCGATTCAGGCATCGTTGCTGCCGCGCCTCGCGCGGCTCGCGGCGCACGGCGACCTCGGTGAATTCCGTATCGCATTCCGTCGTCTGGTCGTCACGGTGATTGGCATCGGCGTACTCGGCGTCGGCGGGTCGGCGATCATCGGCCCCAAGGTTCTCGAGGTCGTCTATGAAGGCGGCCTCGACCGTCGCACTCTCACGTTGCTCGCCCTCGGCAGCGCCCTCTACATGCTGGCGCTCGGCACGTCGCAGGCCGTCATCGCCCTGCACGGCCACAAATGGGTGACGGTCGGTTGGGGCGTTGCCATGGTGACCTTCGTTCTCGTCACATGGCTGTCGAGCGACGAACTGTTCCTGCGCGTCGAACTTGGTGCCGCAGCGTCATCGGGCGCCGCAATGGTCGTGTTTGCCTTGGCACTTCGCGCACGTATGGCAAGCGGTGACACGCCCGACACCGAATCGATCATCGAGGCATTGAGCGAACGCCCCCTCGAGGGCTGATGATCACGGGCTGATAATCACGGGCTGATTACTTCGACAGTTTCGCCGACTCGACCGCAAGGTCGTGGCGCACCATCATCTTCACCAGACCCGGGAAGTCGACTTCGGGTGTCCAGCCCAGTTTCGTCTTCGCTTTCGAAGCATCACCGATGAGCACGTCGACTTCAGCAGGACGCAACATGGATGGATCGAGGACCACGTGGCGCGACCAATCGTCGACGCCCACCTCGGCAAAAGCCAAGTCGAGAAATTCACGAACTGAGTGCGAGGTTCCGGTTGCAACGACGTAATCGTCGGCCTCGTCTTGTTGCATCATCATCCACATCGCCTTCACGTAGTCGCCGGCATAACCCCAGTCGCGCTTTGCGTCGAGGTTGCCGAGCGCAACGCTGTCCTGCAGACCCAGCTTGATCCGAGCCACTGCATTCGAAATTTTGCGTGTGACGAACTCGAGGCCACGCCAGGGGCCTTCGTGGTTGAAGAGAATGCCCGAGCAGGCGTACAAGCCGTAACTTTCGCGGTAGTTCACGGTGATGTTGTGGCCAAACACCTTGGCACAGCCATAGGGCGACCGCGGATGGAACGGCGTCAGCTCGGTTTGCGGTGTCTCGCGCACCATGCCGAACATCTCTGATGACGACGCCTGGTAGAAACGAATCGGGTTGTTCTGTTGGCCGCCCACCATGCGAATGGCTTCGAGCATGCGCAGCACGCCCAGACCCGTCGTGTTGGCGGTGAGCTCGGCTTGACTGAATGAGAAGGCCACATAGGTCACTGCGCCGAGGTTGTACACCTCATCGGGTTGAGAAACTTCGATTGCGGCGACGAGACTCGGCAGATCGGCCAAGTCTCCCGAAACGAGCTCGACATAGGGAAAGTCAGCCCGAATCTGCTCGGCGCGTGGGTTGTTTTGACCCTTCACCATGCCGAAGACCTTGTAACCCTTCGAGTGCAACAGCTCCGCGAGGTGGCGGCCGTCCTGTCCCGTGATTCCGGTGATCAAGGCCTTCTTCATGACGCGTCGACTCTAACAGTGCCGCCCCTACGATCGAGGGCGTGCATGGCCGGGTCGACCAATGATCACCGTCGTGTCGGGCGGCGTTGGTGCTGCGCGACTGTTGCGTGGTGCGGCAAAGGTTGTTGCTGCCGACGATCTGGTGACGATCGTGAACACCGGCGATGACACCGTGATGCACGGTCTGGCGATCTCCCCCGACCTCGACACCGTGACCTACACCGTGTCGGGTTCGATCGACCCGGAACGTGGATGGGGTCTTTCCGACGAGGCGTGGACCACGATGCAGGCACTCGAACGTTTCGCTGGCGTGCGTCCGGCCGAATCGCATGCGGGCGAGAACTGGTTCGGTTTGGGCAACCGTGACTTGGCGACGCACTTCTATCGCACGACACGTCTCGCCGAAGGTGCAACGCTTTCCGAGGTGACGGCGGAGATCACCCGTGCGTTCGGCATTGCGTTTCGTGTCGTTCCGATGTCGAACGACCGCGTGTCGACGATCGTCACGCTGACCGACGGCACCGACGTCGCGTTCCAGGAGTACTTTGTGAAGTTGCGGCACGACGTACCGGTGCGCGCCGTGCGCTTCGAAGGTGCCGGGACGGCACGCCCTCTCGGCATCACCGAGTTGCGCGACTCGCGTGCCGTCGTCATCGCGCCGTCCAACCCGCTCGTCTCGATCGGGCCCATGCGCGCTCTTGCCGGCTTCGACGATGCGCTTGCCTCGCGCCGCGACACGGTCGTGGCGGTGTCACCCATCGTCGCCGGCGCGGCGCTGAAGGGGCCCGCCGACCGCATGCTCAGCGAACTCGGACACGAAGCAACCGTGGTCGGTGTCGCGCGGCTGTACGCCCCGATCGCTGGCACGTTGGTCATCGACACCGCCGACGCCGCACTCGCCCCGCTGGTCGAGGCTGCCGGCATGCGCTGTGTCGTCGCCGACACCATCATGAAGACGCCCGACGTCGCGGCTTCCCTCACCCGCACGTGTCTCGCCGCCGTCGGCGTGCCAGCATGACCACCATGAACCGAATCTCCGCATGGGGTGTCGAGGGCATCGGCGAGATCGTGCCCGGAATGCAACTGGGTGACGTCATCGTCGATGCATGCCGCAACGAGCCCAACGGCCCGTTGCAGAACTACGACGTACTCGTCGTGACGCAGAAGATCGTGTCGAAGGCCGAGGGTCGGCTGGTCGAAATCGACCCCGATGATCCGCTGTCACACAAGGCGCTCGTCGAATCAGAGGCAGCGCGCATCGTGCGTCGGCGCGGCGACCTCATCATCACCGAAACAACGCACGGCTTCGTGTGCGCCAACAGCGGTATCGATCTTTCGAACGTGCAACGTGGCCAGGCCGCGCTCTTACCAATCGACAGCGACCGCTCGGCGCGTCGTATCCGCGACATCGTGAAAGCAAAGCTCGGCGTACAGGTGGGCGTGATCGTGAGCGACACCTTCGGCCGCCCGTGGCGCAAGGGACTCACCGACGTCGCGATCGGAGTTGCGGGCATCGCCGGGGTGCTCGATCTTCGCGGCACACCCGACGCGCTCGGTCGCACGATGCAGGTCACCGAGGTTGCGATTGCCGACGAACTCGCCAGCGCGGCCGAACTGGTGATGGGCAAGTCGAACGGCGTTCCGGTCGGCATCGTGCGTGGTGCCGACCCGACGTGGTTCCGCGAGGCCGGCATGGACGAAATCGTGCGTCCGCCGATCGAAGACCTGTTTCGCTAGTTCAGTTGCCGCCAAGCAGCGCGGCAAGACCGTCGTTGAGTTCGGTGAACGGTGCCCACGCCAGGTGGATTCGCGCCCTCACGGGCGAGATGGCGAAACGCGAGATGTCGCCCGGACGCGCCTTCACCGTCGAGGGCCGCAGGCCGCTCGCGCCGGCCATCTCCCGCCACAAGGCCGTGATGGTTGTCTGCACGCCGGTGCCGACGTTGATGAGCAGACCATCACCCTTCGCTGCGGCACGGACGTACGCATCGACGACGTCATCGACGTGGATGAAGTCGCGCGTCTGGCGACCCGTGCCGTAGATCTCGGGCGCCTCACCCGCCGCGAGTGCCGCCGCGAACGACGCAACGACACCGTCTTCGGCGCGCTGACGCGGGCCGTACACGTTGGCGACGGCAAGCGCGGTGTATTCGACGGCGTGCACCTCGCGGTACACACCGAGAAGATCGAGAATCGTGCGGGCGATCACGTTCGGCACGTTCACCGCGTCGGCAAACTTGCCCTCTTTGGCGGGAATGTCACGAACCGCAACTTCGCCGTACAACAGCGTTGCGGGCAGGCCAACCACGACCTTTACCGCGCCGTAGAGGCGCGCTGCTTCGAGGGCCGCCACCACCTGTGCCGCTGAACCAACCGAAGAGATGGCGTGTGCCGACGCGGGCGACAATGCGGTCATTTGGAAGATGACGTCGGGCCGACGCAACGACACGAGATCGAGGAACTCGGGTGCGGTGACGTCGATGTTGTGGATTTTCAACTCCCCACCGGCCGCACGAGCCTGGGCGAGATTCGCAAACGAACCCGTACTGAGGTCGTCGACGACCTCGACTGCATGGCCGTCGGCGAGCAGGCGATCGACGAGATGCGACCCGATGAACCCAGCGCCACCGCAGACGAGGGCGCGCACTAGGAACCTTCGGGCGGGGGGATCTTTACCCCTGCGATGGCGACCCCGGCTTCGATGACACCATCTTCGCCCACCACGACGTCGCGCGCGACGGCGCCGGCGCCGACGCGGCCCATCACCAATCCCGACTCGACGACGGCCGAGTCACCGACGACGGCGGACGGGAAGATCACCGAGCCAACGATGCGTGCCCCGGCGCCAACGACTGCGCCGGCGCCGACGACACTTCGTTCGACGATCGAACCCGCACCGACGTTCGCGGAAGGGTCGATGACGGACGCACCCGCGGCGTCGACGGCCGACATGTTCGCGGCAAGGAAAGTTTCGGGCCGACCTGTGTCGACCCACGCGTCGTCGGTGGCGATTGCGAACAACGACGAGGAAGCCACCATTTCGGGGAACACCACGCGTTCGATCGACAACTTGCCGCCAACGGGCACGCGGTCGATGACCGAGGGCTCGAGAACGTAGGTCCCCGCGTTCACATTCCGACTGGTCGACTCGCCGGGTGCGGGTTTTTCGACGAAGCGCCGCACACGGCCCGTTGAGTCGGTTTCGACGACCCCGAACTGCGAAGGGTCGTCGACAGGCACGAGATGCAACGTTCCCTCGGCGCCCGACGCGCGATGGAAGTCGACGACACGCGAAATGTCGAGAGCAGTGAGAATGTCGCCGTTGGCAACCACGAACGTCGACGAGATGCCCGCATGGCGTGCGGCGAACGCAATCGCGCCTGCGGTGTCGAGCGGTTCGGGTTCGACCGCGTAGACGAGTTCGACACCACCGCAGCGGCCTTCGGGAAAAGCGGCGAGGAACGGCTCGGGCTTGAATCCAAGTGCGAGTACTGCGCGAGTCACCCCCGCATGCTCGAGTGCGGCGAGGATGCGTTGAACGATGGGCACGTTGCCGACGGGCAGCAACGGCTTGGGAACACTGAGCGTCAGCGGCCGAAGGCGCGTGCCGAAGCCGCCGACGAGAATGACGGCGTCCACGCCCGGCTCACCCCTGGGTGGTTGTCGTGTCGCCGGCGACCGTTGTTGTGGTTTCGCCAGCGACCGTTGTTGTGGTTTCGCCAGCGACCGTTGTCGTGGTGGCAATACCGCCGGTGTCGACCGCGCCGAGTTCCTGCAGGTTCGCAGCCGTCGGCGGCGGCGGCACCTCGGCATCGTCGGCGACGAAGGCGAGGACGATGACCATGCCGTCCTTCTTGATTCGGATGTCCTTGAAGTCGGCAATCAGCATCTTCTTGTCATCGGGCTTGTCGTACTGATCCCACACGAAGGCCTTCAGAGTGGCGTCCTTGCCGTTGCACTTCTCTTCGCCTTCTTCGTACTTGGCGCCGCCGTTTTGGTCGTCGGGGAACTGCAACTTGGTGTTCGACACTTCGACGTCGTAGACGTCGAGGAAGATGCCGAACTTGGCGCGCTTCCCGGTGGCGAGGGCCTGCGGATGCCAGTGAATGACACCGTCGTCATGGCTGTGCACGCCGTACTTGAAGTACTCGTCGTCGAGAGGCTCTTCCTTGTTGCCGACCAGGTTCGGCAGGTACTTGTCGCAGGCGTAGAAGCCGTACGAGACGTGCCAGTGATCGTTGGTTGTCGGCGGTTCGGTTGCCGACGACGTGCCCGACCGAGCGTATGCCACGAGGCCGAGGCCGACGAGGAGAACGACGACGATGATTGTCGGGAAGAGTGTTCCGCCCTGGAAGCGGATTTTCTTGCCTTTGCCCTTGCTGGCCAGTCGGGCGACTCTCTTGGCCGACGATGCTTTACCCACGAGACTGCGAGGCTACCTGCTC
>VFQT010003778.1_pt1 | contig 13424 bp, 9 predicted proteins | sample 3512381 | NCBI WGS metagenome assembly VFQT01 (sample SAMN10412376, study PRJNA504923) | tailings metagenome | isolation source: Relicate 2 Philex TSF3 active mining site | place: Philippines: Tuba, Benguet | collected 2017-08-29 | reverse complement strand
TGCGCATGGCGTGGACTTCGTCTGGGGTGAGGATGGTCATGGAGGAGTGCATCGGCCAGGTCCTTTCGTGGACCCGAACTTTTGTTCGGGATATGGTAGGGAACGTTCGGGCGGTTCGGGCGTGACACCCCATGCGATAGGTTTCCCGCCATGGATCCCATGTCCGATGGCTACCCCCACGCGCTTCCTGGAACCGACTCGGGATGGCTCTGGGACCCGTCCATCGTCTTTCTGAACCACGGTTCCTTTGGCAGCCTTCCCCTGGCGGTCGCGGAGGCCGCTGAGCGGCATCGGCGGTTCATCGAGGCCCAACCGATCGCCCGGCTCGGTCGGGGCGTGGCCGACCTTCTCAGGGCCCCCAAGCAGGCGCTTGGGCGTCTGCTCGGGGCTCCGCCAGAACGGATTGGCCTGGTCGAAAACGCCACGGCTGGCATCGCCGCCGTGCTGCGCAACATCGCCTGGCGTTCGGGCGACGAGGTCGTCACGACCGGTCATGTGTACGGCGCAGTCCGGCAGGCGCTCATTCGCGAGCGGGACCTGCATGGGATCGTGATCCACGAAGTGCCTGTCCCGCTGCCGGTTCGATCAGGCGAGGACATCCTGGCGCGGATCGTTGGCGCACTGACGTCGCGCACGCGACTGGTCCTGGTCGATCATGTCACGAGCCCGACGGCGCTCGTCCTGCCGGTCCGGGACATCGTTCAAGCCTGTCACGCCAGGGGCATCGCCGCCATGATCGACGGAGCTCACGCACCGGGCATGGTGCAGCTTGACCTCGAGGGACTCGGTGCGGATTGGTACACCGGCAACCTGCACAAGTGGGTGTACGCGCCGAAGGGGTGCGCCTTCCTGCACGCCTCGGCCGCGCGCGCCCAAGAGACCCACCCAGCCTCGATCAGTCATCACTATGGCGCCGGCATGGAGCTCGAGTTCGGATGGCAGGGCACGCGCGATGTCGGATCGTGGATGGCGATCACCGATGCGATCGCGTGGATGGATGCCTTCGGGCCGGGAGCGGTGATGGACCACAACAAGAACCTCGCTGAATGGGCTCACCGCCGCATGGTGGATTCGGGGTTCTTCGAGCCCATTTCGCCCATGGATGGATCGATGCGCGGCTCGATGGCCGCGTGCAGGCTTGATGCACGATGGCGGGCCCGATTCGGTTCAGTCGAAGCGCTGCAGGCCGCGATCCTGGCGACAGGTTCAGTCGAGGTGCCGTGCATGGAGTTGCATGGCGATTGGTTGCTTCGCATCAGCGCAGCGCCGCACAATCGGCCATGGCAGTACGAACGGCTGATCGACACGATGCGGGCGCTCGATCGAGCCTCCTGATCGCGGTTCGGTTGGCCAGCCCCGCGCCGTCACTTGGGTTCACGCACAGGATCCGGCTCGGGCACGCGAGCGGCAAGGATCGGCAGATAGGTGTCGTTGTACCAAGCCACCCATGCGTTCAGGTCCCAACCAAGGTGCGCCGTGCTCTGCCCTGAGTCGAGCGTGGCCAGCGCCATCAGCGACTGATGCACGCCCGGGCGGTACGTCGTGGCCACGGCGGCAGCGTCATCGATGGCCATGACGACGCCCTCGTAGATCTGCCCAATGACGGGCTGGAACCCAGCGGATGAATTGCCGGTGATGGGCACGAGATTCGCGACGTAGCTTCGCTGGGTCCCGATGGCGATCCATGCCAGATCGGCCTGATCCTGCACCGGATCCTGCGCGAACTGCGCGGCGATGAGCAGGGGAATCGCCTTGATGGCGTTGATCTGGCCAGCCAGCAGGCCGGCCTGGTTCACGACCATGTGGTTGGGGCTGCGAAGCGCGCCCTCGAGCACGGCCAGCGATTCGTTCGATGGCGGCTGCTCGATCCGCTCGGCGGCCTCGTTGCGGATGGCGGCGTCGCGGTCGTGGATCGCGATCCAGGTGAGTCCCGCCTGGCCTGCAGGACCGAGCGACGCAAGGTGCTCAAGCACCTGCATCTTGACGGGGCCTTCGGCTCCACGGCTCGCGTGATAGATCGCCCACTGGCCTTCGGGGGTGGTGAAGGTCCGCAGCATGCGCAGTCCGTCCTCGCGCAGCGTCGGTTTTGGCGACGAGAGCCGCTGGATCGCCTTGCGTGCCTCGGCATCACTGACGCCCGATGGAGCCGGCGTGTCCTGGTCGGTTGCCTTGGCCTGATGCAGCGTGCTGAACAGACTTGAACCCGAGCTGGGCACGCACGCGGGGACAGGCTTGTTCTGCTCCAGCCGCGGCGGCACGGCGACGCCCGCGGGCGCCGCTGGTGGCGGGGCCGTCGTCAAGCCGATCACGAGCACCAGCGTGGTGAGCATGGTGGCACCCTACCATCGCCCATGCCATGAGCGATGCACCGAATGCCGGAACCGGACAGGAGAGCCTGTACGCCCGACTTGGACCCGATCCCTTCTGGGCGATCGCTCGCGCGTTCTATGCGCGCATCGAGGTTCACCCCCGGCTGCGGCCCATGTTCCCGCAGCAGCTTGATGAGGCGATCCGCAACCAGGCGGAGTTCCTGATCCAGTACTTCGGCGGTCCGCCCGCCTACAGCGCACGCAAGGGGCACCCAAGACTCCGCATGCGTCACCTGCAGTTCCGCATCGGTCTGCAGGAGCGAAACGACTGGGTCGAGGTCATGCGCGCGGCACTCGAGGACGCGGGCATCGCCAAAGCGGATCGCCCTGCCATGATGGCGTACTTCGAGCATGCCGCCACGTTCCTGATGAACGACGAGTCGTGAACTTCGGTCGAAGGGGCCCTCACCACGGGAGCCGTTCACCAGATGCACGACGAGCGTGCTTGCGGTTCGTCCGACCGACGCGGACGCAGCGGATGCCTCAATCCGTGGTGCCAAGCAGAATGCCCTTGCGGCCCCAGCTCTCGAGCGCCGCCTTGGCCAATTCACGAGTGTCGTAGATCCCAACCTGCACGCGGTACATGGTCTTGCCGCGGACCTTGACGATCACGACTTCGGGGACGGGGAGGCCTCGCGCGTCCGTCTCCTTCTCGAGTTCGGAGGCAAGCACGTCGGCCTTCTTCTTCGACTCAAAGGCGCCCGCCTGCAGGGTCCACTTCTCTGACGATGGCTTGGCCATCGCCGCCTGCGCCTTGCTCGCCGGGTCGGCCTTGGCGGCCTTCTTCGGGGCTTCGGGCTTGTTGGTTCCGGCCGCCTTTGGGGCGCCTGATCGCGAACCAAGGCTGCTGGCTTGCGCTGCGTCGCTCGTGGGCTTTGACTTGGCGGGCACGGCCTTGGCCAGTCGCTGAGCCTCGTTGCGCGCACGTGACTGCTCGCTCCCGGTGAGCATCATGCTGGCACGATGCATCGATTGTGCCGCGGCCTCGATCCGGCCGCTGCGCTCCTGGATGGTTGCCATCGAGGCCAGGGCAGTGCCCGCCGACTCGCGATCCGGGCCGTTGGATGCCTTCATCAGCCACGACTCGGCATCGGGCCGCCCCAAGTCCATGGCCGAGAGACCTGCGACGAGCTGACCGCGTTGCGCCGTGGCGGCGTCGGTCGACGCTGCGGCCTCCGATGCAAGGGAGAACGCATCGTCCATGTCGCCGTCTTCGTAGAACTCGCGCGCGCGATCGAGCGGCGTGCCGACCTTCTTGGTCGTTTCACATCCGACCACCACGAGCACGAGCGCGAACGCAACGATGTTGAGGCACCTCGGCATGCGGCGTACTGTACACCTCGCACCATGCAGCTCGGGAACGCCATCCTCCGTCGTCTTGCACTCCGGCCGCTGCGAACCGTCGTGGTGGACGACCAGCGGTCGTGGCCAGCGTGGCAGCTGTGGTGGACGGCGTGCCACGTGGCGTCCGCCATCGAGCGCACGACCACGGCCGATCGCGTGGGCGTCATGCTGCCCACGTCTGGGCTCTTCCCGGCCGCCACGCTGGGTGCGTGGATGGCTGGCCGCACGTGCGTGCCGCTGAACTACCTGTTCACGTCGCAGGACATGGAGCATGTCTGCCGTGACGCCTCGATCGACTGCTGCATCACGGTCGAGCCGATGCTTGAGTTCACCAAGGGCCTGCCCAGCGGCGTGCGCGCGCTGCGCATGGAGGAGCTCCCGGTCAAGTCCGTGCCCCGGCCGCGCTGCTGCACGCCGAGCCGTGCGGATCGCCTGGCGCTGTTGCTCTACACCAGCGGCACGAGCGGTCGCCCCAAGGGTGTGATGCTCACCGAGGACAACCTCTGGGCCAACGTCCGGCAGGTCCGCGACTGGGCGAGCTTCGGCAGCCGCGATGTGGTCCTGGGCGTGCTGCCGCAGTTCCACAGCTTCGGCTTCACCGTGCTCACCATGATGCCGCTGGCCGTCGGCGCCAGGGCGGTCTACACCGCGCGCTTCATGCCCAAGCGGATCGTCGACCTGGCTTCGCGCCATCGGCCCACGGCGCTCGTGGCGATCCCGAGCATGTACAACGCGCTGCGCTCGGTCAAGGATGCGCCGAAGGATGCGTTCGCCTCGCTGCGGTTCGCCGTGAGCGGCGGCGAGCCGTTGCCTCAGTCGGTGAGTGATGGCTTTCACGACACGTTTGGCGTACGCATCGCCGAGGGCTACGGACTCACCGAAACGAGCCCGGTCGTGAGCTGGTGCCTGCCGCACGAGTATCGATGGAAGAGCGTCGGTCGGCCGCTTGACGGCGTGCAGTTCCTGATCGCCGATGCCGACGGCCACGCTGTGCCGCCGGGGCAGGACGGCGAGATCAGGATCAAGGGTCCGAACGTGATGAAGGGCTACTTCAACCTGCCGACGGAGACGGCGGCGGCGTTCGATGCAGCAGGTTGGTTTCGCACCGGCGACCAGGGGCGTCTCGACGCGGACGGGCATCTCTCGATCACCGGCCGCATCAAGGAGATGCTCATCATCGCGGGCGAAAACGTCTTCCCGCGCGAGATTGAGGAAGTTCTGAACCATGAGCCCTCGATCAAAGAGAGCGCGGTGATCGGGATGACGGATGGCTCCCGTGGCGAGGTGCCGCTGGCGTTCATCGAGCTGCACGAGGGAGCGACCTTCGATGAACATGCGCTGCGCGCGTGGTGTCGCGAGCGCCTGCCGGGCTACAAGATCCCGCGGGAGTTTCGCGTGCTCACCACGATGCCTCGCAATCCGACCGGCAAGGTCATGCGGCGCGCCCTGAGCGCACAGACACCAGGCACCAACTCGGCACCGTGAGCACGATGGCATGATCGAGCGCTGCGTGGAGGCAGCGCTCTTGGTTGCGCCGACGTGTCGTCACGACGCTCCCAGGAGCGCCGTCGGCGCGGCCGGTTCGCTCACGAGCAGGGTCCCCATCCGCTCAGCAGGATGCCCAGGTCAGCGCCATCGATGGTTCCGTTGCCGTCGATGTCGCCGGTTGCGTCGATGCCCCAACCACTGAGCAGCAGCCCCAGATCGGCTCCGTCGACGGTGCCGTTGCCGTCGAGGTCGGCCGGGCACGCCCCCGGACATGGCGGTGCACCCGGAACCGTCAGCAGCACGCTCGCGCGGCCGAGATTGCCCTGGCGTCCAAGCACGCGGAGCAGCACCACCTCATCGCAGGCAACATCGATCGAAAGTTCGGCGTTGGATTGCGGTGGGCACAGACCATCATCGCTGCACCCGGCGGGCTGCAGGCCCGAACATCCGCCGCGGTAGGCGACGAGCATCGTGTCGAACAGCGTGTTGCTCGAACAGGTCGACACGAGCACCGTGGCCGCGCGGTCCAGCGGTCCGATCGAACACCAGACATCCTGTCCGGCGATCGTGCCCGTGGCCACGCAGCCCGCGGGAAAGGGCAGGCCGCTGGGTGTGGCTGCACCGGTCTCGACCACGAGTGGCGTGCCGGGCACCAGCGGCGTGGCGCCAGTGCATGCGTCGTTCGCCGGCGGCGCGATGCCACAGGCTTGCACCGCGGCCGTCACGCAGTTGGCATCCCATTCCTTGTCGCAGCAGTAGGGATCGACGGCGCAGGTCGCCGAGCAGCACGCCGCATCGGAGCAGCCTGGGGTCGCGTGCGGCGAAAGGCAAGGTTCGTTCGAAGAGCATGGCAGCTCGCAGACCTGATCGATCTCGACCCGCAGCGAGTAGGGGCGGCCGGGGCACGGGTAGGACTGCGGAGCCTGCTGCTGCGGAAACGTTCCCGAGGTGCAGACCACCCACCACTGGCCGGCCGCGATGCACGCTTGGTCGACTGCCTCGATGCAGCTGGAGACCTGGGCATGCACGGGAGCCTGCGCGATCGCACAGCTCCCAGCCGGAACGAGAGCAGCGAACGTGCCGGCATTGCACGTGAAGCCAAGCGTGACGCGGGCGAAGCCGTCGCCATCCGGATCCGGCACAGTCAGGGACCACACGTCCACGTCGATCCGCGTGAGTCCACCAGCCGGCTCGTAGGTCAGCCAGCCGCAAGCCTTGCCGCCAGTCAGCGGTTGGGCCTGCGATCCAGCAACCGGTGCAAGGCACGCATCATTCACGTAGAGGCCGCACTGCTCGCCCTCGGTCACCGAACCGGGTGGGCACGGCGGTTCGCACTGCGCTGAGCACGCCGCTGCAGCGTAGGCGACGCACAGAGAATCCCATGCTTGCGTGCAGCAGGTCGGATCCTTGGCGCAGACGGCTTCACAGCACGCTGCATCGCTGCAGGCGGGAGTGCCATGCGGAACATCGCATCCACCGGCGTTGGGATCCCCGCAGGTGCCCGGGTCACCCGGGTCGCAGAACGCGTTGGCGTACACCGCGCAGGTCGAATCCCAGCGCACGGTGCAGCAGAAGGCATCGAACTGGCAGACCGTGCTGCAGCAGGTTGCGTCATCGCACTTGGAGGTCGGGTGCGGCAGGAAGCAGCTGCCCAGTCCCGACGCGCCGCAGATCGAGCAGAAGGCGTTGGCCAGCTGCGCGCAATCCGCATCCCACGCGACGGTGCAGCAGGTGCTGTCGATGGCGCAAATGCTTGAGCAGCAGGCCGGGTCGTTGCAGCCCGGGGTGCCGTGGGGCGCCAGGCAGTCGCCGGCGGCTGGGCATGACTGCGCCAGCGCCGACGAACCGGGCATCAGGCACGAGGCCAAAGCCACGAGCGCGAGGAGCAGGTCTGGGCGTGTCATGGTGAAGATCTGAGGGGAGTTCGGATCGATCCGTCGGGATCAAGGGGTCCACGCCGTCAGCAGGATGCCAAGGTCGGCGCCGTCGACGACGCCATCGCCGTTGAAGTCACCGGCGCCATTGGTTCCCCAGCTCGTGAGCAGGATGCCCAGATCGGCACCGTTGACCACACCGTCGCCGTTCAGATCACCCTGCACGGGCGGCGGGCAGATCGGACCGGTCTGGGCAAGCGTGAGCTGGCCCGTGCCCTGGAACGTGGCGGCATTGAAGCCGCCCACCGCGATCAGGTACGTCTGGCCGCACACGGCTTGGAACGTGAGCGCACTCGTGAAACCACCGCAACCCGGTCCGTCATCATTGCAGCCGATCGTGGAGGCCGCACTGCAGTCGGTCAGCACCGCGAGGCGCGTGTCATGATCCGCGGCGTTGCAGGTGGACACGGTGCAGGCTCCCGAGCGCTCCGCCCGGTACTCAAACCACACGGCATTCCAGACCTTGGTGTTGCCCGAGGATCCGATGGCGCAGGCTCCGGCAAGGTCAAGATCTTGCGTCGCTTCGGCGCGGTCGAAGGGCGTGACGCCCAGTCCGATCGATTGCGGATTGGTGCAGGAGAGGCCGGCCGGTCCCTCGCTCACCCTGAGCGCGGCCTGACCAGCAGAGGTGCCGATGCCGCCGACGCGAATGGTCACGGGTGCTCCGGCTGGCAGCTCGACGTTCAGGCTCGAGCGCAGTGGCAGGCATGCAGATTCGTTCCCGTCGTCGTTGCACGCGATCAGGACACCAGCCGCGTTGGGGCATGCCGTCCACGCTTCGATCACCGTATCGAACGGGGCGTCACCGCCGCCGCACGTGTCGAACGAGTACACGCCGGTCTGGGGCGGCACGAACAGGAAGTAGATGTCGCGACCCAGGGTGATCCCATCGCACGTCGGCACGGCGGTCTCGGCCGAGGCAAGCGCGGTGGAGAAGTCGATGGATTGTCCGAGGATCACCGGAACGGCCGTCGCGCACTCGTCACTTCCGCCGAGCGTGCCGCCGGTCCCGCCGCAGACCTCGCAGTAGGAACGCGCGTATGAGGCGCAGATCGAATCCCAGGTGATGGTGCAGCAGAAGGCATCGATGCCGCAGACCCGCTCGCAGCACGGATTGTCGGAGCAGAATGGCTGGCCATCCTCGTGCGCAGAGCAGCAGTCGAGCGCGCCTGGGTCGTCACAGCTTGGACGGGTGCCGACGAACTGCACGAACAGCGAGGCCTCGCCTACGGCGCCAGCCCAGCCGCCAACGCGGATGATGTAGGGCTCCGCCGCCGTGGTCGCTCCAAGGTTGACGTACAGGCTGGACGCGAACTGCAGGTCCGAGCCGTTCTGGAAGTTGCACGCCTCGCCATCGTCGTTGCACGCGATGGGCGAGCCGCCAGCGGTCGGGCAGCCACGCCAGACTTCGATGCCGGAATCGAAGTACGGGCCGTTCTCGCCCTGTTCGCAGCTCGAGATGAGATAGTCACCCTCAAGACCTGCGGGGGGCCGGAACAGGAAGTACACGTCCTTGGTGAAGCTCTCGCCGCCGTAGCCGCAGGACGCCTGCTGGAAGTTCGTCACCGCGAAGCGGTTGGAGAAGGGGATGAGCACCGACGGGTTGGGCTCGCCGTTGTCGGGAAGAATGACCGGTGTGGCACCGCCGCAGGTGTCGTTCGCCGGCGGATTCGCATTGCATGGGTCGCCGCTGATGCGCAGCACGTACTGATTCGACGGGCTCGATGCCGTGGGTGGGAATGGAACCCCCGTGAACGCATCAGGCGCCACGAACACCTGGTAGAAGCCGGGCGCCAAGCACACCTGACCAGACGAGGGGCACTCACCGGTTTCGGCGCCGGATTGCGTGACCATCAGCAGGTTGTTGCAGTCACCCTCACGCAGGATGGCGGCGAAGCACAGGGCTTCGGAGAAGACCTCGAGCCTGACGTTGGTCGCCGTGGCGATCGAGAGTTCGTACCAATCGGTATCACGCTGGGCGGCGCCGCCCTGGGGCTGGAACGCCCAGGTGCAGCCGAGGATCGAATCGCCCACGACCAACTCCTGGTTGGCAGGGCTGCCGCAGCTGCCATTGAGTTCCTGCAGGCACTCCTCGATCTCGGTCTTGTTGTGCGGGGGCAACGGGCAATCGCTCGAGCAGACCGCACCGCAGAGCGACCTCGCCAGCAGGGCGCAGCCGCCATCCCATTCGACCTCGCAGCAGAACGGATCGTTCGTGCAGACCGTGCCGCAGCACGCTGCGTCGTCGCAGCCGAGGCCCCCGTGAGGCTGGCAGCAGTCGCCGTTTCCGCAGCGGCAGTCCTCGCAGACTTCGACGGCCTTGGTGGCGCAGATGGCATCCCACTGGGAAAGGCAGCAGAAGGGATCCACGGCGCAGACGGCATCGCAGCAGGTGATGTTCGCGCATCCAGCGCCAGTGCCTGCCGTGCAGCAGTCCTGGCTTGACGTGCCGCAATCACCCGCCTCGGCGGACCGAGCAGCCAACACGAGCGCACAGCCGAGCGCCAGAAGCGCCTTGGTGCAGGAAGCGAGGGACGCGAACGTTGATCGAGGGGAACGCATCGTGGGTGCCTATCAGCGGACAAGGTCCCGGCGCAGAGACCGGACGCGACAACTATCGGATCATGCGGGGCAAAGGTCAACCGAAGTCAGGAGTTTCCGCGCGATCGGTCCAAAAAAGAAACCCCCCGGCCAAGGGGCCGGGGGGAATGATGACTGCGGATGAGGCAGGCGGCTGTCCGCCCGCCATCGAACTTACGGGCAAGCGGTGTCGAAGACCGACAGGAAGGCGCCGAGGTCGGCACCATCGGTCACACCGTCGCCGTTCATGTCGCCCGCGGCGCTGACGCCGAAGGCAGCCAGAAGGGCACCAAGGTCGGCACCGTTGCGGATGCCGTCGCTGTTGAAGTCACCCGGGCACGGCGTGCTGCAGTTCGTCCCGTTGGCCGTGGTCACCGAGAGGGTGCCCGTGCCGAGGGTCGTGGTGGCGCTGTAGCCACCAACCAGGATGTAGTACTCCTGGCCGCAGACCGCGTCGAAGGTGAGCAGGCTGGTGAAGCCCGTGCAACCCGTGCCGTCGTCGTTGCAGGCGACGACCGTGCTGGCCGCGCAACCGGTCTGCACCGACAGGCGGGTGTCGTGGTCCGCCGTGTTGCAGGTCGACACGGTGTACGTGCCGCTCTGGGTCGGGGCGAACTTGTGCCACACCACGTTGAAGTTGGTGTCGGTGCCGAACTGGCCCATGTCGCACGTGCCGGCGTAGTCCAGATCTTCGGTCGCACCAACGCGGCTGAAGGTCGTGTTGCCGGACTGGATGGCAATGGCCTCGGCGCAGGTGAGGCCGGAGCCGCCACCGCCGCCGCCGCCGCCGCCGCCACCCTCATCGGTGATCGACAGGGTGCCCGTACCGAATCCAGTCGCGGCGTAGGCGCCGAGGCGGATCAGGACGGTCTGGCCAGCGGTCGCCGGGAACGTCACCAGGCTGGTGAAGTTCGCACATCCGGCGCCGTCATCGTTGCAGGCGATGAGGTTGCCAGCGCAGCCATCGAGCACGTCGATACGGGTGTCAAGCGCCGTCAGGCCACAGGTGCTGGCCGTGAAGTTGCCCGCCGCCGGAGCGGTGAAGGCGAACCAGACGTCGTTGTAGAAGGTCGCACCGAACGCGCCGCACGACGCGTCCGTGGGGTTGTTGCCGTCGGTGGTCGCGCCGTTCGTATCGAACGCGTGGTCACCGAGGCCGACCGACTGCGCATCAGCGCAGTTGTCATTGGCCGGCGGGTTGCCGCCGCCGCCGCCGCCACAGTTGGCGCAACCGGCGACCGCTGCATCGGCGCAGAGCTGGTCCCACTGCGTGTCGCAGCAGAAGGCATCGCCGGCGCAGATCAGCGTGCAGCACTCGACGTCGATGCAGCCGGGGCCCGTGCCCGCGACGCAGCAGTCACCACCGGTGCCGCAGCCGCCGCCGCCACCACCGCCGCCACCGCCGTTGCAGTCACCCTGCACCGTGCAGTCGCCGCCGTCGAAACCGAACTGCTCGCAGTTCAGGCAGATCGGCACGCCGCCGAAGGAGAAGGTGCCGTCGTCGCAGTAGCCGTCGGCCACCCAGTTCTCGGGGGCGCAGTTGCCGTTGCAGTCCTCGATCTGGCCGGCCGGGCAGGCGCCCGCCGACGCAGCGATCACGAGTTCGGTTGCACCTGCTGCACCGTTGTAGCCACCGACCAGGATCGTGTAGGTCACGCCTGCGGTGCCTTCGAAGACGAGGCTCGAGGCAAACGCCGCGCAGCCAGCGCCGTCATCGTTGCAGGCGATCTGCGTGCCGCCGGCATCCGGGCAGCCGTCGAAGACTTCGATGCCGGTGTCGAACGGAGCCGAGCCGCTGCAGGTTTCCAGGGCCCAGAAGCCCGTGGTGGCCGGCGTGAAGGTGAAGAAGACTTCCTTCGTGAAGGGCGCGCCATTGAAGCCGCAGCTCGGGACGCCCCAGTCAGTGTTGGCGAAGGTGTTGTCGAAGGGGTTCGAGCCCTCGACCGCAACGGCTGCGTTGGCGCAGGTGTCGTTCGCGGGCGGGGTGGCATCGCACGCCACGCCGCCGATCTTCAGCGTGTAGTCGTTCGGGATCGTGCCACCGCAGGGGAAGCTCTCGAACACGCTCGGCAGCGCCACGACGTAGTAGGTGCCGGGGGTCACGCAGACCGAACCGGTGCCTGGGCATGCACCGGCGGTTGCATCTCCGACGATCCCGCCGCACGCCGCGTCCACCACGGCTGCGAAGCAGGGGATGTTGGAATAGATCTCGAGGCTGATTTCGGTGGCCTCGGTCACGGTGATCTCGTACCAGTCGGTGTCGCGCGTTCCACCGCTGGCCCAGAACGTGCCGCTGATCTCGGCGCCAAGGCTGGCGGGGTCATAGGCGCCGCCATTGCAGCCGCCGTTGAGGTCTTCACCGCACGTCGCTTCGGATTCCGAGCTCGTGCCGGCCGGAATCGTGCAGTTGGTCGTACCGCAGTCGCCGCCGTCGTTGCCGAACTGCTCGCAGTTCAGGAAGATGGCGATGCCGTTGTAGGTGTAGGTGCCGTCATCGCAGTAGCCGTCGCCGACCCAGGTCTCGGGGCAGCAGTTGCCGTTGCAGTCGGCGATTTCGCCGGCCGGACATTGGGCCATGGCGGTGCCCGCCGAGGCCAGCAGGGTCGCCGCAGTGGCGAGCATGCCGAAGTGGAAGCGCTTCATCGTTCTGGTCTCCTCAGAATTCAGATTGAACCGACTGGAACATTTCGAAACAGGTGCACACCGTGTCGCCCCCGCACGACGGGAACGGAGCCGCCACCCAAGGGTGAAGCGGACCCCTGACCATAACTCAGGATTAGCACCTTCCAAACGCGAACTCCCAAGGGCGGGTGACATTCCTTCAAGATCGGCCCACTCAGGATCGGCTAGCCTTCCTACCCACTGAACCCAAACCAAGGAACACCGCATGCTTTCAAAGGCCCCTGAATTCACGTTGCCCGAAGCCCCCGGCAAGACGGTCGCCAGTGACTTTTCGTCGCAAGCCGGCCCAACCGTCATCCTGTTCTTTCCGCTGGCCTTCAGCGGCGTCTGCACCGCAGCGTGCGGTGCGTTCAGGGACCAATGGGCCGACTGGCAGGCGCTCGGCGCACGCGTGATCGGCATCTCGATCGACAGCCCGTTCACCGTGGCCAAGTGGCGAGAGCTCGAGCGCATGCCGTTTGCGGTGCTCTCGGACTTCAACAAGGAGACCTGCCGGGCCTATGGAGCGTTCCACGAGGACCTGATGGGGCTGAAGGGCGTGGCCAAGCGAGCGGCGTTCGTGGTCCGCAAGGACGGGTCGGTTGCTTACCAGTGGGTCAGCGACAACCCTGGCGTGCAGATCGACTTCGACGCGATCAAGGCTGCCGTGGCGAGCTGCCGCTGAGCCAAGCGCCGCGCGCCAGCTTCGCACGCCGACCCCAGCCGAATCAACCTCCGTGGTCGGAGGTCAGAACCCCTGACCTTCGACCACGGTGTAGTTGCACGAGCCCACGGGCGAGTCGCCGACGCTGACGCCCTTGATGACGGCGTTGAGGGTCGGTGCGAAGATCAGATGCAGCGTCTGGTCGCCGGATGAACTCACGTTCGGCAGATCCTCAAGCTTGGTGATCGGCTTGGTGGCGTCAAGGCGAACCCGGACCTTGTCCTTCTGCTGCCAAAAGAACCCGATCGGCTGAAACGTGCGGCCGTTGGCGTCCACCAGCACAAGTGGTTTCTCCTTGAACTGGCGCTTCAGTTCGTGCAGGTC
>VFQT010003777.1_pt1 | contig 13425 bp, 9 predicted proteins | sample 3512381 | NCBI WGS metagenome assembly VFQT01 (sample SAMN10412376, study PRJNA504923) | tailings metagenome | isolation source: Relicate 2 Philex TSF3 active mining site | place: Philippines: Tuba, Benguet | collected 2017-08-29 | reverse complement strand
TTGAGTTCGGGCTGTCGTTGGATGAGCCATGTCAGGACCAATATATTCAACAGTCCGATCCATCCAAGCCAAAGTAGCGGGAAACGTGCGGCGATGGCCCATCCCAGGGAAAATGCCGTCCATGCCATGAAGAAGTCAACATCGTCGGCCCCCGTCTGATAGATCTGACCGTAAACGCCCAGCAATGTGCCGGTCAGCACCATTGCGGCCAGTAAGAACCAGCGACGTATCCTAAGGAGCAGTTTCCCCTGGAGGGATATGATCACGGAAAATAAAAGCAATCCACCTACGATGCCCAGTTTTGCGAAGCGATGCAGGGAGGCCCAGTTATAGGCGAAGAAGAAAATGATGCCCGCGAGCAGGAAGCCCAATCCCATGGCCAGGAGTACATACCTCAGGAAATGTGTCCATGCCGTGGTGCCGGGGTACACGAATCGCTGCAACAGATGAAGTGCGGCCGGCTTCGACATGTCTCCATGCGTTCCAAGCAGATGTATCTGCCTTCTGCGTTGATGTCTGCCGCTCATGTGCATGAGAGAAGGGATCCGTGAAAATGTAAAGGTACGCCAACAGGACCTATCCTGCAATCAGCAAAGCATCTCCAGCATGAACATGAAGGAACTTCTGGGAATATGCCTCGCCCCCAGGCTTTCAAGATGCGGTGTGTACACCTGGCAGTCGATCAGTCCGATCTCTTCAGCCGCCATTTGCTCAACGAATCGGATGAAGGCATATTTACTGGCATTGGATTCGTGACTGAACATGCTTTCTCCAAAGAAAATGGCACCGATCCGTATGCCGTAGAGCCCTCCCACCAGCCTGTCGCCGTTCCATGCCTCCACACTGTGGGCCCAACCGGACCTATGCAACCTGATATAGGCTTGCTCCATCTGGCGGGTGATCCAGGTACCTTGCTGGCCCTCTCTTTTGGTGGACCTGCAGGCGCGTATGACGGCCTCGAAATCCTGGTTCATGGTCACACGAAAGGCTTCCCGCTTCAATAACACTTTCATGCTTTTACTGACCTTAAGTTCTTCCGGATACAGCACAAAGCGGGGATCCGGAGCGTACCAGACAGGCACGTTACCACTGAACCAGGGGAAGATGCCGCTTTTGTAAGCCAGGAGCAGACGGGCTTCGGAGAGGTCGCCGCCATAGGCAAGGGCCCCATCAACATCGGCGTTTCTCACGTCCGGGAATGACAATTCCCCTTTTTTGAGCTGGATCATGGGAGGTATGAAAGATCTGCCAGGGTCTCGTTCAGGACTCCGACATGACTTCGATGGTGGCTCCAATACCCCTATCGGTGATGGCGTCGCACATCGGCTTGAGGAAATCATATGTGCCGTTCTTGACGGCATATTTACCATGATGGTGGATGATCATGGCGCATTGCTCGGCCTGTTCGTAGGTATGTCCGCAGATTTCCACGAGGGTTTCGATGACCCACTCGAAAGTATTCACATTGTCATTCCAGACGATCAGGCTGCAGGTTTGGCCTGTTTCGTCCAGTACGTCAACTTCTTCAGCCCTATCGACTTGAGGCTTCTCTTTGCTCATTCATTCGAATTTCGGCTCGTAACAAAGTTAGGGATTATGGTCAGACTTCAAAAAGAACGTCAATGTATCTGATGAGGAGGTCCGAGGGTCGCATTTGGTGTCTCAAAGACCCGATGATCAGGTCTTTTTCAAAAAAGATGTCTACGATCTGAATGGGTCATCCGAGAAGTTACGCTTTAACAATCCCGCAACGCGTGATTAACATTTATTTTTATTTATGTCAGATAATTTCACGTCCTGCAAGCATTTCAGCCATCGCCTGCATTCCCGGGCTCAAACAAATATAAATATATACATGAGAAACACCGCTATCCTGCTGGCAGCGATGCTGCCTCTCGGACATCATGCACCCATGGAAACCTTCCCCGATGTCGGGGAGGTACTTCCTCTCAGATGGAAGGCACAAACCGGGCTGACCACCTTCCGTTCGAATGTCGTTATTACTCCCGAACGGCTCTATATCGGATCCAACGGCAAAGAGCTGATGGATATGAACCTGCACGACCCTGCTTCCGGCGTGTATGCGCTGGACAGAAAGACGGGGCGGCAACTTGCGCATTTCGGAGGGGATGTCCTGGGAGACATGGATGTAACCGGACTGGCCATCCATAACGATCGGGTGTATTTTGGAAATGACAATGAGGAATTCATATGTACAGATCTGTCTGGCCGGATGATCTGGCGCCGTCCGGTGTCCGGTGATGTCGAGCATGAACCCACACTCCTGAACATCGATGGACGAATGGCCGTTGCATACGCTACAGAGACCGGCGAGGTCAGGGCGCTGGATGCCATCACGGGAAAGACGGTATGGTCATATTATCAGCAAGGCTTCAATGGATGGAAACCCACGGACAACCGGACGGTCTTCAAGGTAAAGGCATACTTCAGGAACACCACTTCCTTTTACACGAAACCCCTGCTGCATGACATCAATCGCGACGGGGTGACTGACCTCATTTATGTGACGTATTTCAGGGAGATCCTCGCCTTGTCGGGGCGATCCGGGAAAGTAATGTGGAGACTGGATATCCCGACAGCCTATCATTACGGAGGGCTCAGGAAAGTCAAAGGCCGGACGCAATTGATGATTACCAAATACCATTGGGATTCCAAAGCGGAGCGATCCTACGCACAAGAGTTGACCATTGGCATGAACGGTAAGGTCATCGCTATGGATTCGTTGGATAACATGCAACATGGCGGATCACTCAACACCCTGGAAACGGACAAGGGAGAGCACATCATCGCCTCTCGCGTGACATTGTTTGTGATGGATGCGAATGGCAAGTTTCGGGAGATCGACCGGATGAAAGGCTCGGAATTGATCAAGGATGGGCATTCATATTATTCTGCTACGCGGAACGGATATCAGCCATTGCTGGGGAACCGGGTATTCAGATACGGCAAACATCCCAGATGTGTGGCGTTGCTTAACCAGTATGATAATGGTAACAAGGACCATGCCTTCGTGGAGATCATTTCGCTGACGGAGGACAGTGTGGTACAGCGACTCACGCTTCCGGCCAGAGCCGAATTTCCGCCACTGATCGAGGACGTGGATGGTGATGGGCAGCTTGATATGCTTCTCAGCTGCTCCAATGGTTGGCTATACTGCCATCGACTGAAACCGAAATTTGAATAATAAATATATAAGATATCAAACAGATCAAATGAATATCATGCAATATAAATATAAGTCTGAATTTCGCGGTCTGACATGGGCCATTGCGATCATCATTCTGGCGATGACATACGGCTTGGCCATCTCCTGCAATCGCAAACAAACAGCGGTGTACCGGCAGGCTATCACGCCACCGGTTCCGGGAGCCGACCTTCCCTTTGATCGCTACGACATTTCTGTCGATAGTGGCGCTGTGATCACTCGACCCACAGGCACGCGGATCCGAATTCCAAAGGGTGCTTTTGTTGATGCGGCGGGCAAACCTGTCAGTGGACGCGTTGCATTCAGGGTTCGTGAATTCCATGGCCCCACAGACCTTTTGCAGGCGGGGATCCCCATGAGTGTCGATTCGACCCGAACGGGCTTCCTGCAGTCGGCCGGAATGATCGAAATGCGTGCCGATATAGATGGCCAACCCCTGGAGATCAGCGGAGGTCAGCGCATCGATGTGGAACTGGCCGGGTACCGACCGGCTGATGGATATCGTTTGTACCAGCTCGAGAACGACCGTGATTGGCGAACCCTCGACACCTTTTCAACGGGTGTGAATGATGATAAGGTGAGGCTGCTGGATTCATTGGATATGGTCAGGCGCTATGAGCATCCGGATTCGCTGAGGTATTTCGATGTTGACCTGCAGCTGGAGGATGGTTTACGTGCCCTGATCAAGCGGCAGCGCACGTGGAAGCTCGCCATGCTGGAAAACCGTCGACGCTTTGATGAGGAGATGCGGGTCCACTGGGATCGCGTACAAATCAAACCATTGGACCAGCGTGGACGACGCTACAGACTTGAATTCCGGAAAACCATGAGCGTGACAGATGGAAAAGAAGTCAAAAGATCCTATTCCGTAGTCGCCAGGCCGGTCCTTAACAAGGGGGAGGCTGCCGGACTGGAGCAAGACCTCAAAAACTATGAAGCACTGATGCGGGATCTGGATCGGGCGGATTCGCTGGCCCGCCTGCAAGCGGACCTTCGAAACCGTTTTTCTGTCAAGCGGCTGGGCATCTGGAACATCGACCGCCTGATGAAGAATGGTGATGGTATGATCTGTAAGGTGAAACCTGACTTTGCTTCGGAGAACATTCCGAATCTGGACAAGGTAGATCTGATGATGGTACTCGAAACTGAAAATTCGGTGGTTCGATTTGGGCAACGCGACTGGGACAACATCCCCCTCAGGCAGGGTCAAAACGTATCGATGGTGGCCGTACTGAGTCCCGAGGAAGTGGCATATTTCTCCGCAAATTCTATCGCGGCCGCACTTTCAGAGGGTAAGTCCACCCTTAAACTCAAATCAGAAAGAATGACCTATGAAGAATACCTGAAAAAGCACCCTGCTCCCGGCCCCTGATCTTCGGTTAGTCGTGACCGTTAGTTTTCAGACAGCCTCCCGTCCGATCACCAGATCTGGACGCGGAGGCTGTCGGGCATATGCATGGGGCTGCCAGGTTTGACACCGAAGGCTTCATGGAATTCAGCAATATTGGCCAACGGACCGTTGATGCGATAGCGGGCGGGTGCGTGATAATCTGTCAGCACGAGGTTCCGCAATGCTTCTTCCCGACTATGGTCCAGCCAACCGAGTGCGTAGCCCATGAAGTATCGTTGTAATGGTGTGAAACCGCCGATGGGCTTGCCTTCCAGGAACTCGCGGGTCTTTTTGTAGGCGTGCAATCCGAGTATCACCCCACCCAGGTCCGCAATGTTTTCACCGGTGGTCGCACGGCCGTTGATATGCAGTCCTGGTAAAGGTTCGAAGGCATCGAACTGTCGGATGATGCGTTCCGCCCTGGACTGAAAGGCTGATTCATCCCGCGGGGTCCACCAGTTCGTGAGGTTCCCCTTGTCATCGAATTTCCGTCCTTCGTCGTCGAAACCGTGGATGATCTCATGTCCGATGGTAGAGGCCGCGGCATATCCATAGACCGTGGCATCATCCAGTTCCTCGTCTTTCAGTCCGGGTACCGTGAAGATGCCTGCCGGGAGTACGATCTCATTATTGGAGGCGTTGTAATAAGCGTTGTAAGTTTGCGGATACATATCCCATTCCGATCGATCGACGGGTTTCCCGATCTTGTCGATCTCATACTGATCCCACCAGCGGTTGGCGGCCATGACATTGCGCACCCAGCTCACGGTGTCGATCTGCATGGCAGAGAGGTCTTTCCATTGATCGGGATAACCTACCTTTTTCTTCATGGATGCGAGCTTGGCATAAGCCCGCTGTCGGGTGCTGTCGCTCATCCAGGCTAGATCGGTGATCCGTTCCCTGAGAGCGGTGCGTATTTCCTCAACCAGTTCCTCATATCTCTTTCGTGTTTTTTCATTGAAATACGATCTGACATAAAGTCGCCCCATCCATTCTCCCATGGTGCTTTCCGCAGACTGTATCACGCGCTTCCATCGAGGCTTACGCACCCTGGCACCGGTGAAGGTGCGGCTGAACTCGAAAGATGCGCGGGCAAAGCGATCGGGCAATGCAAAAGCGAGGTGATCGAGCAGATGGAACGTGAAATAGGCTTGCCAGGCTTGTATTGGCGTTGATTGGATGGTCCTATCCAGCGCCCGGAAAAACTCCGGTTGTCCAACGATCACTGAATCTGGCGTAGTTGCAGCGATTCCGGCGTACCAGGTGTCCCAGTCTATGGCCGGCATAAGGCGCCTCCAATCGTTTTGCGGCATCTTGTGGTAATTGGCATTCGGATCCCTTAACTTCTCCAACGGGCGACTGGCCTTGGCGAGAAGGGTTTCAAGTGCCAGGATTGAATTTGCGGAAGTGAGGGCTGTACCGGCATCAGAGCCGTTGGCTTCAAGCAGTTGCTGAATGTATTCCAGATATCTGTTGCGGATCTCTTTGTCTGCCGATTCGGCTTTCAAATAGTAATCCCGCTCGGGCAGTCCGAGGCCGCCCTGCCAGTATTGCAGGGCATTCATTTCACTGTTGCGTGCATCTGCACCAACGTAAGTATCGAAGAGCACTTCGGTTCCTGCTTTGCGCAACATGATGGCCACGCGGGCAATATCCTTTGAGGATGACATCCCCCGGATACTGTCCAGTAAGGGTTTCAGTGCGTTCAATCCATCTTTTTCAGTGCGCACACTGTCCATTGCCGTCTTCCAGAAATCCCCGATCAGCTTTTCCGGACTTCCGGCCTGGGTCTGTTGCATCTGTGCTGCCTCTTCGCAGATGGTACGCAACCGCAGTTGGTTTTCTTCAATGACAAGGTTGGCGATGCCCCAAGAGGATTGTTCATCCGGGATGGGATGGGTTCGGAGCCATGCACCATTGGCGTATTGGAAGAAATCTTCCTGCGGGGATACGGTTGTATCCACTCTCCGGTTCAGGATATCGAACCGGGCGTCGTCCTTCGGGCGATGGCATGCCAGCAACAGACATCCAATGCACAAAAGGGAACTTTTAAATACCGGGGTCATGGACAGATGATGGTTGGTTGATAGGAACCAAGTTAATGATATTTCAAATCATCTCCATCCCCCGCCAAGTGCCCGGTACAGGCCCACCTTCGATTCAAACTGTTTGAGTTTGATTTCGATCAGTTCGAGCCGGGCATCCAGCGCTTCCCGCTGTGTCAATAGCACTTCAAGATAATCCGCCCTTGCGGACCGGAAGAGTTTATTTGAGATCACCACCGACTGCAGCAGGATATCTGCTTCTGTTGATTTGGTTTCAAAACTCCGTGTGTAGTTACCCATCTTTGAGAGTTGGTTCACTACTTCAATATGTGCATTCAGCATCGATCGTTCATATTCATATACTGATTGAACCTGGCGTGCATTGGCATTCAGGTAGGTGGCTTTTATGGCATTTTTATTGATCAAGGGTGCTACCATATCACCTGCCAGGTTGTATATGATGGATTCCGGGCGAATGACATGCAACGGATTGTATGCCTGAAAGCCAAGACCTGCGGTAAGGCTGAATGAAGGGTAAAAATTCGCCTTTGCCACCTGTACGTCCACTTTCGCGGCCTCTAACTGCAGTTCCGCCTGTCGGATATCCGGCCGATTGGTCAGCAGTTGGGCAGGAATACCGGCCATCATTTGTTCCGAAAACGGTTGTGAGAAGGTAGTGGTATCTCGTTTTACGGGTTGAGGGAATTGTCCGGTCAGAAAATGTATCCTGTTTTCTGTTTCAACCATCCTTTGTGCGATCTCGTACTGTAGATTCTTCGTGTTAAGCAATTGCGCTTCAAAACGATTCACCGCAAGTTGAGATACCTTGGCTGCCTCCTTCTCAAGTTTGACGATCTGTACGGCGCTGCTTTGCAGTTCAATGTTCTGTCGGACGATGGTCATCATGTTATCCAGCGCCAGCAGTTCATAGTAAGATGAAGCGATCTCCGCAATGAGATTTGTCACAGTGAAATTTCTGCCTTCGATGCTTGACATATACCTCAGGGCTGCGGCCTTACTTGCATTCCTGAGTTTATGCCAAACGTCGAGTTCCCATGAAAAGAAGGCGCCTGCCATGAAATCACCAATGTATTTTGGCCCTTTTTCCGGATGTTCCTTCAGATCATCCTCGGAAAAACCGTCCCATGTGTATTTGCCTGCCCGTTCTGGTCCGGCACCACCGCGAAAATTCAAAAAAGGCAGGTACTCCCCTTTCCGTGCCATCACTTCATTCTTGCTCATTTCGATCTCCTGCATCATGATACTCAATTCCTGATTATGATGCAAGGCGGTATCAATGAGAGCAATCAGCGCCGGATCCCTGAAGTATTCACGCCAGTTCAGTGTGGCAGCATTGGTAGTGTCTTTATTACCAATATAATTATCGGGAGTAGATCGATCTTCCGTTTTCGCCGTGATGGCCGGGGTCTTGCAAGACCCCAGCCATATCAGAGACAGCAACAATATGAGTTGCTTTGTATTTATATTACTGGTCATTTTTATTTCTGATTCGTTTGATGATTTTCTGGATCCGCTTACTAAGTGCGGCATCCGATTGGTTCTCCACATACTCTTCGCTCAACGGACTTTCAGCTTCGTCACGGATGAGTTGTCTGCCTTGCTGCAGGGTTCCGAAGATGACATACAGGCCAGGCACTACGATCACACCGAAAACAGTCCCGAATAACATGCCACCAAGGGCGGAGGCACCGATGGTGTGATTTCCCACGGCACCCGGTCCGGTTGCTACGACCAAAGGTATCAAGCCTGCTATGAAGGCGAATGACGTCATCAGAATGGGTCTGAATCGGGCTTTAGCACCTTCTATCGCAGCTTCCAGCACAGACATGCCCTGATTGTGTTTCTGCACAGCGAACTCTACGATCAACACGGCGTTCTTTCCGAGCAGACCCACCAGCATGATCAAACCGATCTGCGCATATACGTCGTTCGAAAGACCCATGGCACGAAGGAGCAGGAATGATCCGAAGATGCCGGGAATGATCGATAACAATACAGCGAGCGGCAGGAAGAAACTTTCGTATTGTGCAGAAAGGATGAGATATACAAAGAATAAAACGACAATGAAGATATAAAGAGCCTCATTCCCTCTTCGTGCCTCATCATACGAAAGACCTTCCCAGGCAATGTCATATCCGCGGGGCAGTGTTTGAGCGGCCACCTCCTTGATGGCATTGATCGCATCACCGGAAGAATATCCCCTGGCCGGAATACCGTTGATCAGGGAAGAAATATACAGGTTGTAACGCGCGATTTCGTTGGGACCCTGTGTCTTCTTGATCTTCATGAACGCAGAATATGGTACCATGTCTCCTTGTTCATTCTTGATGAACATGTTCAGAATATCCGACGGCTGTCTGCGAAACTCAGGTCCCGCCTGCGTGTACACTTTGTAGTAATTGTTGAAGCGGATAAAGCCCTGTTCGTAGGTACTTCCGATCATGATGTTCAGATTCTCCATGGCATCGCCAACGGACACGCCCTTTTGCATGGCCAGTCGATTGTCGATCAGGATCTCATACTGAGGATATTTAGCCGAATAGAAGGAAAACATACCAGTCAGTTCCTTTCTTTTCCTCAGAGCCGTGAGGAATTCTGCATTTACCCGGTCGAATTCCTGATAGTCCACATCACTTCCCTTGTCCAACAGCCTAAGGGAAAATCCGTCAGATGTACCATATCCGGGTACTGCAGGGGGTTCGAAATATTCGATATGGGCGGGCAGGTCCTTCGATCTTTCCTCCAGTTCTTTGATGACTTCCTTGACGGAATGTTCACGTTCCGACCAATCCTTCAGATTGATCAGACAGGTGCCTGCATTGGAACCGCGACCTTCTGTGAGAATTTCATATCCAGCGAGTGAGGTCACGGATGATACTCCTTCTACTTCCTTTGCGAGCAATTGAAGTCTTCTTGAGATCTCATTGGTGCGCTCCAGTGTGGTACCCGGAGCCGTCTGGATGATGGCATAGATCTGCCCCTGATCTTCGCTCGGAATGAATCCCGCGGGTAGTATCCTTCCCACTCCGGCGATTCCGGTGGCGAAAATAATGAGGATGGCCCAGGTGATCACTCGCCGGTCGGCGATCAATCCAAGGAATCTGGTGTATCGGCCTGTCGCCCTCTCGAAAGTCTGGTTGAACCAATCGATGAACATTTTCACCGGCGTCCTGCGCTTCGGCTTACCATGTGTATTTTTAAGGAGGATGGCGCAAAGCACGGGTGTAAGTGTCAGTGCCACTAATCCTGAAATGAAAATGGCACTGGCCATGGTGAGAGAAAACTGACGATACAGTACACCAACGGGTCCGGTCATGAATGCGACAGGAACGAATACGGAGATCATCACCAACGTGATGGCGATGATGGCCCCGCTGATCTCCTCAATTACTTTCCTGACGGCCTCATATGGAGAGAGGTGCTCATGTTCCATCTTAACGTGGACGGCCTCCACTACCACGATGGCATCATCTACCACCACACCGATGGCGAGTACCAGTGCGAACAGGGTGATGAGATTGACGCTCAGCCCAAAAATGTTCATGAGAACAAAGGCTCCGATCAGTGATACCGGAACTGCAAGTATCGGAATGAGTGTTGACCTCAGATCCCCCAGGAAAATAAATACAACGATGGCGACGAGGATAAAGGCCTCCAGTAGTGTGTGCAGCACTTTTTCTATCGAGGCATCCACAAATTTTGATACATCATAGTTGATCTCATAATCGACGCCCGGAGGAAAGTCCTTCTTCAGTTCTTCGATCTTTACCTTTACTTCCTCGATCACTTTACTCGCATTGCTGCCAGGGTTTTGCTTCAGCACAAGAGATGCTGCAGGATGACCGTCCTTGTTGGAATAAATATCAACGAACTCACTGCCTACCTCAACCTGCGCTACGTCCCTGAGTTTGAGGATCTCACCTTCAGGAGTTGCTTTGATGACGATGTCTTCGTATTGTTCAGGGGTGTTATACCAACCTTTATAGGTAAATACATATTCCTGCGACTGTGCAGTCTTCCCTGAACTCAGTCCCACGCGACCCGGTCGTGCCAGTACACTTTGCTCGTCAATGGCCCTGAGTACCTCGTCGGCGGAGATCCTATAGGCGCGCATCCGGTCGGGATTCAACCACACGCGGATCGCGAAGGACCGGCTACCGATGGCTTGTGCAAAACCCATACCCTTGATCCGCTGCAATTCCGGCAGGATGTAAGTATTGGCATAATTGAAAAGGAATTTCTCATCCAGTTTTTTATCATTACTGAACAAGTTGAGGTACATAAGCATGCTGGGCTGCAGGGGAGAAATGATCACCCCTTCCCGCTGTACCAGCGGGGGAAGATTGCTCATGACCTGATCGACCCTTGATTTCACCCTTACTGCAGCGAGCGTGGGGTCAGTTCCGGGCTCAAAGATGACTTCCAGAGTTGCTTCTCCTGCACTGGTGGCATCAGACAGGATGTACTGCATCCCTTGCACGCCGTTGATTGCGCGCTCCAGGATGGTGAGGGTCGATTTGACCAAAACGTCGGCGTTCGAACCAGGGAATTCAATGAAAATATTTACGCGAGGCGGTGCGATGTCCGGGAATTGCGCGACCGGAGCATTATTGATGGCCAGCAATCCCATGAACACGATGCCAAGGGACAGAGAGATGGCCAGAACCGGTCTTCGGATGAATTTATTGAACATTGTTGATGGTTTTTTTATCCCTCATCTATTCGGCATGAAGTGTAAGCAGGTTGCTTAGTTCTTTTTCAAATGGGACGAATTCATATTGGATCTTTTCTTTGTTCTTGACCTTCCCGAGTCCTTCTGCAAGGATCTTTTCATTGGGTTCAAGACCGGAGGCTACGACATACAAATGGGGCATTTCCCTCGCAATGGTGATGAGTCGAGCATTCAATACACCCTTCTCATCCACTACATACACATATTTTTTATCCAATACATCGAACGTGGCTTTCTGAGGGATGATGATGGCTCCTGGCATTGCAACAGGCATCAGAATGTTTCCGGTCTCCCCATGTCTAAGGATCCCTTTAGGATTTGGGAATGTGGCCCTGAAAGCAATGTTTCCGTTTTCATTATTGAAATCAGCTTCGATCGTTTCCACTAGTCCATCCTGTTGAAAGATCTCCCCATTGGCCATTTTAAGCTTTACCCTCTGCTTGGCTCCCATGGGTGTCGTTTTCACATAATTGAGGTATTCGACTTCTGGAACGTTGTAGTACACCCACATTTTACTGTTATCGGAGAGTGTGGTAAGCAATTCCCCTTCGTCGATCAGGCTTCCCAGCCTTGTGTGAAAGCGGTCCATGATCCCGGAAAAAGGCGCCCTGATTTCTGTGAAACCCAGATGTGCCTGTGCCAGTGAAAGTTCCGCTTTCGCCTTGTTCCGTTTGGCTCTGGCCAAGGCCAGTTCGTTGGGGGATACCACTTGATCATCGGCCAGGCTTTTCGTGTTGTTGAATTCTATATCAGCAAATTCCAGTTCTGCCTTCGCCTTTTCGACTTCCGCTTCATAGATGATAGGCATGATCTTGAACATCAACTGGCCTTTGTTGACATACTGTCCTTCATCCACAAAGATCTTTTGCAGATATCCCTTTTCCTGGGACCGGAGTTCGATATGACTCGAAGACTGAATTTGTGCAACATATTCCTGAAAGAACGTGGTATCGATCTTGATCGGACTTGTCACCTGAAATATTGCGTCAGCTTCTTCGTGACCTTCGTGATGGGCACAAGATGCCAATATGATGACAAATGCCATCATAGCAGAAATGATGATCCTATTCATTTGACAATGATTGAACTGAAAAAATAAATTTGGGGCCTGTCCCAATGAGCCTTGGACAGATGGTGGTGCCGATTCCCTATCGAATCAGATCAGGGATGGCTGGAAAAGTGGAAATTGATCAAACTTTAAATGATCTCCACTGATGATGCAGAAGAAATAATGGCAGACGGTGTATCTGCAAGACGGCTTGGGATTGTTGAAGGTAGCCCGTCCTGATACCTTGAGAAAAGGCCAATTCCCACTGAATGAGTTCCCTGGAAGCCGCATGTGTCAGATGTTGGGCATGCGTTGGATCATCGTCTTCAGAGAGTTCCAGTTGTTCCGCTGCCATTAAAGGATGTAAGGAGACAGCAGTTGAAAGTCCATGGGCTGAAGGATCCAGGTTCTTTCGAACCTGTGAATCTTCACGATCTTCCCACGATTTAGTATTTGAGTATAGAAGCCCAACCGTTTGTTGGAAACAGAATGCAAAAGAACAGATCAGCAGAAGTATATACCTGCCCATAGAAGGGGTATGGCCGGCTTTGTCGGCTTTAAGCAGGTGAATGATGGAATACATACTGATCAGACAGATAAAGGTTACGAGGCAAACTTAAGGTAAAGCAGTGTAAAATTGAATTGAAAATATTCAAATGGCAAGGGCTTACATCCTACCCAGGTCATATTCTATTCGCTGAAGATCAGGCAGAGAAAGACTATTGGTCGATCAGATCCTGATCATTAGGATGAAAAAGGGGCTTTGAGTACCACCGGATGGGCAGGGTACTGAAGCAGTGAGCTATAAATCCCTGATATAAGGACGTGGCGCCGGGATGGAGATTATCCGAATCTGCAAAATACTTGTAGTGTATTAGCCCTATAAATTAGGCAAAGAACTCAATGTTTCACAGGGAGGACTTAGTAGTATGCTGGCTGGAAAAACAAATCCATCGTTCGAAT
>VFQT010003776.1_pt1 | contig 13426 bp, 3 predicted proteins | sample 3512381 | NCBI WGS metagenome assembly VFQT01 (sample SAMN10412376, study PRJNA504923) | tailings metagenome | isolation source: Relicate 2 Philex TSF3 active mining site | place: Philippines: Tuba, Benguet | collected 2017-08-29 | reverse complement strand
CAGACCTAGCCCATCCCCTACTAGGGGAGGTTAGGTTTTCAAAACATCTCCTCCCCTTTTAGGGAGACCCACAAATAACTCCTCCCCTTTAAGGCAGAGCCACAAATAACTCCTCCCCTGCTAGGGGAGGTTAGGTTTTCAAAAGAACTCCTCCCCTTTAAGGGGAGGGATGGGGTTGGAGCTTAAGATAAAGACTTACTTTTAAATGGGATTTAGTTTAATCTTCGCCACCGCACTACCCATTAGCCAGCTCCGCCTGCTGGCTTTGCCAGCAAGGGGGGGGAGGCGGGCTGGCTAAGATTGCAGGGGGGGATTTTGTGAGGAGTTTATGCAATAGGACAAGAAATAAGATATTGATAATGTTGTTTAGAAAATTAAAAGGACAAATACCCCACCCAGCCTCCCCTTAAAGGGGAGGAGCTATCTGCGGGTCGCCTTAAAGGGGAGCAGGAGGAATTGATATATTATTATAAGAATATTTGTAAATGGTAAGTTGTATAATACTCCATAAATCAACCCCCCACCACCCCAACAACATCATCAATACTTAAGCCGGTTTGGGTTTGGTCGCCTCCGTCTAGGCGGCGGATGGAGAGGGTTTGGGTTTGCTCTTCCTGCTTGCCGATGATAACTAGGATTGGCACTTTTTGCAAGAGGTGGCGGCGGATTTTTGCATTGATTTTTTCGCTCTCTATATCCACAATCGCCCTTATGCCCCTAGCTTTTAGCTGGTTATACACTTTGAGGGTATATTCATCCTGTGCGTTTGTTATGTTAAGCACGGCAACCTGCACGGGGGCAAGCCAAAGGGGCAGCTTGCCTGCGTAGTTTTCGATGAGTATGCCAATAAATCTTTCAAATGTGCCAAGAATCGCCCTGTGTAGTATTACTGGGGTTTGGCGGGAGCCGTCCTCGGCTATGTAGCTAGCCTCAAGCCTTTGGGGCAAAACAAAGTCAAGCTGCAGGGTGCCGCACTGCCAAGTTCTGCCTATTGCATCTTTTAGGTGGAACTCAAGCTTTGGCCCATAAAACGCCCCCTCACCCGGCAAAACCTCAAAATCATAGCCACAGGCTTTTACCGCCTCACCAAGCTTTTGCTCTGCCTTGTCCCAAGTTTCGTCAGTGCCAGCCCTTACCTCTGGCCTTGTAGAAAGCTTAATTGCAACATCTGTAAAGCCAAAATCTTTGTAGACTTCCATCAAAAGCTTGCAAAAAGCAGCGGTTTCGCCTTGTATTTGTGCCTCGGTGCAAAAAATATGAGCATCATCCTGCACAAAGTTACGCACACGCATAATGCCGTGCAAGGAGCCAGAAGACTCGTTACGGTGGCAACACCCAAACTCCGCCATTCTAATTGGCAGGTCTTTGTAGGACTTCAATCTCTGTTTAAAGATTTCAATATGTGCAGGGCAGTTCATTGGCTTAAGAGCCATCTCGCCCTTGTCGTCCTTAACAACAAACATGTTATCCTTGTATTTGTCCCAGTGTCCGGACTTTTCCCATAATTCTTTTGACATCAAAAGCGGGCTTCTAACCTCGGTATAATCGTTTTGCTTAAGCTTTGCACGGATGTAGTCCTGCATTAGGTGATAAAGAGTCGCCCCCTTTGCATGCCAAAATACTGAGCCCACTGCAAGCTCCGATACATGAAACAAATCTAGTTCCTTGCCAAGCTTGCGGTGGTCTCTTCTGTCCGCCTCTTCAAGCATAAACAAATAGGCATCAAGCTCTTCTTTACTTGCCCAAGCCGTGCCGTAGATTCTTTGCAGTTGCTCGTTTTTTGCATCCCCCTCCCAGTAAGAGCCTGAGACTTTAAGCAATTTAAAATACTTGCAAAAGCTAGTGTTTGAGGCATGGGGTCCACGGCAAAGGTCGTAAAAATCACCATCCTTTGTATTTTGCAAAAGCTTGTTAAAATCGGTGTTTATCTCGTAATTTGTAATGGGCTTTGAGTAATGCCTATAAAGCGAGACCTCCTCGCCCTGAGGTATCCTTGCAATTATTTTTGCCTTGTAGAGCTCGCCTATTGCTTCAAAGTATTTAATTGCCTCATCTCTATCTGCCACCTCACGGCGTATTTCAAGCTTTTTTGAGGCTATCTCGCCCATCTTTTTTTCAATCCTTGCAAGGTCATCGGTTGTAAATTTCACCTCCCCTGCAAAGTCGTAGTAAAAGCCGTTTTCAATAACTGGCCCAATGGTTACTTGCATCTGGGGGTAAAGCTCCTTTACCGCCTGAGCCAGTATGTGGGCACAATCGTGCCTTATTACCTCAAGCCCCCCTTTGGTGCTTGTGGTGATAATTTCAAGCCTGCAATCCTGTGTGAGCGGCAAGTAGATATCGGCTTCCTTGCCATCAACTAAAGCCGCAATAGCCTTTTTAGCTAAGGAGGGTGATATTGAAACCGCAAAATCAAAAGCACTGCTGCCAGCTGCAACCTGCTTAACATCCCCGCTTGGCAGGGTAAGGTTTATCAAATTTTTTTGCATAATTGCTATTCACCAAAAATAAAACTTTTTTCTATTGCAGACTTAATGCCTTCGGTTGTTTTAGAACCCTTAACAACATGACCTTGTCTTGCAATTTGCTTAACCTTTCTGTCAATTTCGGCAGAGCCTTCGTAGTTAGTGTAGCTGATTCTTAAAGTATCAGTTTGTTTTAAATCATAAAGCCCAGCGTTTTTTATATTAATGTCGTGAAATCCAAAACCGAATATAAAAACTCTTTCAACATCCTCTATTAAAGCACCTACTTCCTGTGGATTATTATCTTTATCATCTATAAATTTAATATTTTTATAACAATCTTCTAGGTTTCGCTTTCCATATGAATTAACATCGCCTATTTTACCGTAGACATGTAAAACATTTTCATTGAAAAACTTTTCACAAAACTCCTTTCCGTAATCCTTTCCGCCCTGTTTTAATATTTCAACATTTTGCAAAGCCTCAGTAGTGTATTTTTCAAAGGATACATCGTAATTAAAAGTAATAACCGATATGTTGTTTTTTAATATATCTTCAGGCTTTTGTACGCCACTAAGTAATGTTGCTACAAAAATTTTATACCAATCGTTATCCTGATGAGTTTTTTTACCCTTGTCTATCCAAGGTTGCGTTGCATATTGAGCTTCGTATTCACAAATTGCCTTAGCTATAATTTTTTGAGCAAGTTCTTTTTTGCTTGGGTTTTGAAATACAAATTCATCAATTGTTCTTGATGGAGATTTTTCAAACAAGCTAATAAAGTCCTTTTCTTCTTGGTTATACAATCCTCGTTTTTCCGTTGATATGGAACCAACAAGTCCATTTGATGTTTTGTATCCGTAAGGAACACTTGCCCCAGCTCCTAAAACCAATAAAGTTTTTATATTAAACATACTATAACAAATAATGAGAAATTACTTAACATTAATTCTATTTAACAGCCTTGTTATTTGCAATAGATTTTGAAGGCACGGGTAAATATATTAGCAATACAAAGCAGATTTATGTATGCAATACCACTTTTCATTTTTAAGTGTTCCTTCCGGTAAAAATCTTTTTAACACGATCAAGCAAACCATCAGATTTTACCACTTTTGAATTATCATTCCCTGCTTCATCTTTCCCTGGGAGAAATTTTATCTTGGAATTCTCAGTGCCAAAAAAGCCATCCCAAAATAAAACGAATCCATTTTCTTTATCTACTCCTTTATCTTTAGCTTCCTCGGCGAGTTGATCATGGTAGATTTTACTTATACTTGTGGATGTAGGTGTAGATGTAGATGTAGATGTAGATGTAGATGCGGATTTGTATTCACCAAGGTCATTAACATTATTTTCATCCAAACCTTCCATGCCTTTATAAAAATTTTGTTCCGCAGCTTTAACAACTTCATTATCATAGGTTGTTCTTAATAAAACTGGTTCTTTATTTTTAACAAAATCTTCCATTGCATCGTGTCTTTTTTCTTCGAGTGTTTTATTTTGATTGCTAAAATGACTGTACAACACTACCGTTAAAACACATAAAACAACAAGCAAAAGCAACATCCATTGGTTGTTTAAAAGTTGAGGATTTGTAGCCAATCCAATACCAACACCAACTAATGCAGCACAAGATGCTAAAGTAGCAAGTGGAACGATGGCACTTTTCCAGTCCTTAGTAGGAGCTTCTTTAATAGTATCTTTTTTTAGCCATGCTAGCCATGCTTTTAATAGTGCACATAGTTCAAATAATACAGACAGCGATAATGCAGCAGCAATTAGCCCAATACCAGCATTTGCATGCCCTGCTGCAAAGCAAATAGCTCCAGCAATTGCCAAAATTACAGCAAACCTTTTAATCAAAACTTGAGCATATGATGTCCCGCTTGTTCTGGCTTTTAAAACATCAAGCCTACTTGCACCAAGTAGGGGAAGCAAAAATTTTCTAAAAATATTTTTGTCGTTTTGATCGCTCAATGTAAAAGCACCTGGATCAAAGCCCAAGGGGGTAACAAAAAGCCAGAAAAGATTCAATCCAGTATTTCTATTCCAAGTGTCAGTTATTCTTTGAGCCGCTGATTTTAATGCAGCCATAATAATAAGGCAGGCAACCATTGCTAAAATTGGCGATAATCCAGCACTTAAAACAGAGCTACCTATGCCAAAAGCTATGGCTCCAATTGCCGCAACCCCCCCAAGTCCAATTAAAATCTGGATTGCAGTTTTTGCAGCATTGCCTTCTTTCTCAAGATTTTTTTTGTAATAATTAAACAATCTACCCAAAGCCCAAAATGTAGCCAAAATAACTAAAACAGCAGGCAATAAATTTGGCACAATTACTAACTGAGGAGAAAAAACAAAAACAGCAAGCGATGCAAAGCTAGAAGCCAGAAGAGCGTATCTTAATGTCGTACCAACTAGATTCCATCTGGTATCGGATTTTAATTGTTTATCTGCTGAAAGTTGCGTATAAATCCAAGCAATCAATTTTTTCTTTTTATCTTCATTGTCTTTCAAGTACTGTTTAAATCTTTCTTTTACAATATCGTCAGCAATAGATAATTTATCAACAAAACCATCTATGTTGTCTTGTAATAGCAAATCAATCAGTTCAACGCCTTGGCCACTAGATATTTTCTTGCTAATAATTTTTACATCAAAAACAAGTTTTTTTTCAACTGGGGCAAAACCCATTTTGAAAAGGGCATTTAGTTTTTGCTCTTGTGTAAGTGCTGTGCCCTGTGTGTCAATGTCGTCTAAAATAGCTTCAGGTTCCGTTGTAATCTTAGTTAGAATGCCATTAAGTAGTTTATATTGAAACGAGTCTGCGACGAATGATTTTTGAGCTGTTGACAAAGCAGCACTACTTTCTGTAAATAGTGGGATATCAGTTTTGTCATTCAATATGTTGTTTGTTTTGTCTGGATTATAATTGACATCCCTTGTCAGTTTATCAATAGTATTATAGTCTAATTCTATTCCGCCATAAATTAGGTTATACTTAAAAGAGTCGCCTGTAGATAGACTAGAATTACGAACGCAGAGATTTCTATATTTTAAATCCGGTAATACGATTTTATTTAAAATCAACACTTCAAACGGACTTAGCTTGTCTATACCAGAAAAGATATATTCATTCTTATCATTCGTTTCAATTCGTAATGCCAATTCCTGTGCCTTGATTTTGATAAATTCTTTTATTTGTTTTGCAATTTGTTTGTTAACAATCTTCGGCTCTTTAAGTAATTTCTCCATGTCGTCTTGTATTTGCACTGTTATTAAAGCCTCTGCTTTTGGGTTTTTATCCTTATCTTTTGTAATAACAGAGTATTCCTTGTGTTTAAATACATCGGAGTTAGCAAGGGCGATAATGCCAACTGCAAAAATTAAAAACAGTGCAGCAAGTATTACAATTGCCACTGTCTTGCCGTCCATTATGTCAAAAGGGCCCGATGATCCGGTAGCATTTGCCAAAGCTGTTCCTTTGTCATCAAGCATACTAAGCCCATCCCTATTAGAGAATTTTTGATGAAATATATTTGATAATCTAAAATACAATTTTCCATCCTTGCATTCAACATAATTTGTTATGTTGTCCTTTGTAAAAAAAGATTCCTTTGCATTCATATCTTTGAGAGCTTTTTGCCACTCTGCAAGAGTATTGTGTTGTGGCTTTATACCTGCTGACAGAGAGTCAAATTGTTGCTGAAATTGCTTTAAGTCAGCGTTTAAATCATCTGCTACCTTCTGAACCTCAGGCGTTATTTTAACACCAGTGCTTTTGAGGTATTCCATGATGTTATTATTTACAACCTCGGTATCTATCCAAGTTGGCTTTGCCTCTGCTACATATACCCCAAGTGTAAGCGATGCAATAAACAAACCTGACGCCGCCGCAAATTGCCAATTGTTAAGCCCTACTGCCTTAATAAATTTTGCATCCTCTATTGTTTTCTGGCTAATCCTTTTGCGTGCAGCATCACCATTATCAACGGCAGTATTTATAATGCCTTTGTTAATCAAGCTATCTAATTTTAATCCGTTACTAACTTTGAGAGTTGTATTTTGGATTACAAAAGTATTGCCATATTCATCTGGAGTTAACGCTATAAATTCTGACTGATTTTTATAAAGCGTGCATCCACAAAATTGATATAACAAAATGTTGTCTTTTTTATCCATTAACACCAAAGGAGTACCCTCAAAAAGAGTTCCATTGGATAAAAACTTCTGAGTAGTTTTTACTTCTGTTGTTTTAGACGAAGTTGTGCTTGTTGTATTGGATATAATCTTGCCACCTGGGTCTGTCGTTTGTCCTTCTGTAGTAGCGGTAACAATTGTTTTTTCTTCATCTTTCGCCCCCCCAAGGTACAGTTTGCCATCTAATACGGTATATACTCTGTTATATTTATCCGTTAAAACAACCTTACCATCGTTTAACTTTTGTGCAGTAAGAACAAGCATTTTACCATCATCAGGTTTAACATCAGGTAGTTTTATACTAAACACCTCGCCAGCTTTAGGAGCTTTTATGCCTGTGTGTTTATCATCTTTTACAAAGCCATCTTTTGATTTTTTATACACAACGCAGTCTTGTAACTTAAGACCATCTTTTGGTAGATTGTTACCATCGGGTATTTCTTTTATTACAGCATTTTTTAGTAAGTCATTTTGATGTTTCTTTTTTAAGTCTATAAGGCCTGGATTGTCTTCCTCATCACTTTTTAAAATTTCACTTAAATTGGTTGATGTTATTTTTGTGAAAGCTGTATCGGTATTTATTAATGCTGCTTTGTATTTTGCTTTATCTTTATCTTTACCATAATCCTCTGCAGCTTTATACAGTTCAAGATTACCTACCAAAAACTCTCTATAATTATTTGCTTTTTCTACTTCTTCATTTTGTTCATCAGTTCCTTTAGGATATTTTAACTCATCTTTGTAGTAAGCAATATTTTTCGCCTCCTCTGCATATTGCTTAATAATATCACTGCTTTGGGCGGTGGTTAAGGGATTTTGTTGTTGTTGTGTTTTATTAGGAAACGAATTTTGATAGAAAGCTGCAATAGTTTGTAATGCTGGGTTTTTTGCTTTACGATCATACAAAAAGTGTAAAATGCCGTATTTTTTATCAATTAACGCACTAAACCCCTTAATATTACCGAGCAATTCACCTTTCAAGATTTTTAAATAAGGGTCGTTTTGGCAGGGTACAGGCAAGCCTTCAAAATAGGACTCAAGTATTTGACTTACTTCTTTTTTGCATTCTGTGAATAAAATTTCTATTTTTTTATTCATTATATCTTCATCATCCTTTGTTTTGCTACCTTCTGCATTAAAATCGAATTGACCTTCCTTAGTTAGATTTGTTGCGGACTTTATCCTCCTGAGTTTTAGCTTTGGAAGCTCATCAATCTTCTTGTCTTTTAATTTATCAGAGATAAGTTTTTGTAACTCAGCAATAGGCAAGTTATTAACAATGTTAGCGATGGCTATTTTGTAGTTCTTATTCAAGTTGTCAAGCCTTAGCATGCTTTCCTCTACATCGGTAGATAGACTGTTTGCTTTAAAGGCAAGGTCAAGGCTATCCTTTTTGTTTATCTCGTCTTGTTCAATCGCAAGGGCATGTTCGTACTCCGCTTTTTTTCGCTCCTCTATGTCAATTGCTGCAATAATCTCGTCGATTTTTTCACCGGCGTTGCCAAAAACAACTTTAAGCCTATCTTGCAATGCAGGTTGTAAATTACCACCTTGTAAGTTAGTAGCGTTTTTATAATGATTTAGCGCAGCTTCGTATTCTGTTTTTGCAGCTGTTAAAAAGGCTTCTTGTTGCTTCAAAACATCGTCAAAGCAACCCATCTCATTTGCTTTCAAGTGCTCTTTAAACTGTTGCAATTCAATCTCAAGCTTTTTGTATGTTTCTAAATATTCTTGGATTGGTAGTTGTGTATTACGACAATTTGCAATATTTACATTAACCCTTGTGGCAAAGTCCAAAATGTACCGTTCAACCGCATTAATGCAATGAGTATAAACGCCACCTTCGCCATAAACATTTGCAATAACTGTAGCAGCTTTTTTGGCAGCAGCTTTTTTGGCAGCAGCAGCAGCAGCAACTTGGACAGCTTGGTTAGCAGCGGCGGCAGCAGCATTAGCATTGGCAGCGGCATAGCTGGCAACGCTGCAAAGTTTATTAGCTTTTTGTAGTAATGCTTCCGTGTCAATAGGAGTTACTAAGGACGCAACCTCCTTAGCTCTAGCAGCATTAGCATTAGCATTAGCAGTAGCAGCATTGGCAGCAGCAAGAGCTTGGGTAGCAGCATTAGCAGCATTGGCAGCAGCATTAGCAGCATTGGCAGCAGCAAGAGCTTGGGTAGCAGCATTAGCAGCAGTATTAGCAGCGGCATTAGCAGCAATAGCAATAGCATTAGCATTAGCAGCATTAGCAGCAGCAGCTTGGGCAGCAGCATTAGCAGCAGCATTAGCAGCATCAACAGCAACTCGGGCAATATCGGCATATTGCTGTACTTGGGCTGCAAAGGCATCGTGATTGGTAACTTGTAAAAAATTGTTAGTGTGTCTATAGCATTTCTTCAGCTCTTCAATTGCCAAATCGTTTTGTTTGCTTTGTTGTATAGCCTGTAGGTACTCAGCTATTTGCTTTAGCTCGGTGTCTTTTTCTAGGCCAAGATCTTTAAGCTTTTGAAGTAATGCTATAGCTTTTTTTTGATTCTCCGAGGATGTTTTCGTTCCTTCAATTGTGCTTTGCCCTTGATTAAACTTAGGCTCCCCCAAAGCAGCAAATTCAGCAAGTTCTGTTTTAAGATTTGTAAGTTTTTCCTTTAATTCCTCAGGTTTTAAAGGCGTATTTACTTTTAGCCCCAAAAGGCTAGCAGTTTTGGCAACAAGGCTGTCGTTGCCTGCAAAGTCATGAGGTTTTGCATCAAGTATTTGTTTTTTAATGTTAAGTAGATTTGGGTTGTTGTATCGGCTGTCGTAAAAATGTGTAGCTGAGTCCATTAACCACTCACTATTTTTGTATTTACCATATAAATCTAGTAAATCTTTTGGGATTGTGTTACTTTTTAAATCACATATTTGGTTGTGCACCACAGCCGCCCTTGCGGCTATGGTGCCGTGATTTGTTATTAGGGTGCTTAGGGGCTCTTCGATTTCGTTTTTAAAATATTTACATTTTTCTGCAAGCGTCTTTTTTAAATCATCTTGCACAATGTCTAAATCGCCAAGTGCAATACGCTCGGCAAGAGCTCTTGTTCTATCTTTTTCTTTAAAAATATCTCCACTTGCAAAAACAGGGTCAAGATGCTTAAGCAAATCTTTGTATTCTGAGTCGTTTTTTGAGGCGTTTTTTCTAAGGCTTGCCTCAACAAAATCCGCAAATGTTACAAATTGTATTAAATCCCGCTTATTTACATCGCCCAAATCGCGGCCTAATGTACCAGCAATTTTTGTAAGCTGTTCTGTTTGTTGTTTCAATATATACCCTGTTGCTTCTGGATTTTTAATGTAATTAGTCAACAAATCCTCCATTTGCTCAAAAACCCCTCTGTTGTCAACACCGCCAAAGTCTTTACCATTTTCTTTGCCAATTACATCGCCAGCAAAAAGATGCTCCTGTTGCAGCTGCAGTCCATGCATTAAAGCAATTATTTCATTGCCCCTGTTTGTCCTTCTGTCTGCACCAATATCATACCATTGATCTGCGTTATATGCAATCGGTAGCAATTTATTCAGTGTGTCAATTGCATCTTTTATTTCTTTTTGTGTTTTTGTGGGTTTAAAAAACACCTCTGCCGCCTTAAGTAAGTTTCTTTCGTTAAGGAATTTAGTTGCTGTGTCTAATAACTCTTCTTTATCTACCACTTGCAGGTCAAAGGGGGTGTATTTGCCATCCTTCCAATTATCATTGTTTTCAAACCATTTTTTAATTTTGTCGTCGTACTCTTCCCATTCTTCTGGTCCTGTTTGTCCATCTTTAACTGTTATTGGAATGCTATTATTATAAAGTGCCTTATGCCCGTCTGTATCTAAGCCTTGTTCTATATAAGGTTTAAACAAATAGGTTGCAAAAGGTGGGAGCATCGCAAACCCTTTGCCATAAATATCTTGTAAGTATTTTCGCAGTATTTCGGTGTCAATGTTGTTGCTTTTGTAGTCTAGGCCTTCAAGTTTGTCACTATATTGCATAATTTGTGGTCTATTAACTCTTTTATCATTTATTATAGGTCCTTCTCTATTAATTGTCAAGGGGATATCTTCATTATATTCACTTTCCATGGTGCTTTGATTAGTATAATAAATCGATGATATATCGGACTTCGTATCACTCTCATGATTAATATTACTTACATTTTTAGCTGCAATTGTATTTCGACCATCAGAATTAGAATCATTATCCTCATGCAACTGCGACTCCTCCTTCTCCTCCTCCTTCTTCTTCTTCTCCTCCTCCTTCTCCTCCTCCTTCTTCTTCTTCTTCTTCTCCTCCTCCTCCTTCTTCTTCTCCAGCCGCTTCTTCTCCTTCTCCTTCTCCTCCTCCTTCTTCTCCTCCAGCAGCTCCTCCTCCCGCCGCTTCTGCTCCTCCGCCTCCTTCTTCTTCTCCTCCAGCCGCTTCTGCTCCTCCTCCAGCCGCTTCTTCTCCTCCTCCTCCTTCTTCTTCTTCTCCAGCCGCTTCTTCTCCTTCTCCTTCTCCTCCTCCTTCTTCTCCTCCAGCAGCTCCTCCTCCCGCCGCTTCTGCTCCTCCGCCTCCTTCTTCTTCTCCTCCAGCCGCTTCTGCTCCTCCTCCAGCCGCTTCTTCTCCTCCTCCTCCTTCTTCTTCTTCTCCAGCCGCTTCTTCTCCTTCTCCTTCTCCTCCTCCTTCTTCTCCTCCAGCAGCTCCTCCTCCCGCCGCTTCTGCTCCTCCGCCTCCTTCTTCTTCTCCTCCAGCCGCTTCTGCTCCTCCTCCCGCCGCTCCTCCTTCTTCCCATTCTTCCCCTTCTTCTTCTCCTCCGGCGGATTCTTCACCTGCGGCTGCCCCCCATTATTCTGCTGCCCCCCATTATCCTTCTTCTTCTTCTCCTGCTGCTGCGGGTTACGCTTGTTTTTGGCACTAGTCGCGGGTCTAGCTCTCAAACCATTCGTCATTTTTTGAGTAGCTTGAGAAAATGGGTAGTTTGCACTGGTATTACCACCTCCACCTTGTGAGGATCCTGCTTCTGAGCAAGCTTTTGTAATATCTTGTAGATTATTTTTTATAAAAAGAAAAAAAGGATCTGTTGCTCTTAAGTTTTGCAAAAACAGTTTTGACACCTCCTCTTGTGTTATATCTTCTTTTTTTAATTGTTGCAACATTGTTTCTTGATTTTCTTCTTGTTGTAAGAGCCAAGTACGAATTGTGTGTCTGTTTTTGTCTTGGTCATACTGTTTGTTATCTTTTTCATATGCTATCTTAGCAAGAGCTGACAAGGCAATCAATGAAATACTTGGGTTTTTTTCACTGCCATTTTGGTTTTTTTCACTGCCATTTTGTTTTTTTTCATTGTTCGGTTCTAATTTTGCCTTGTAATCTTTATTCACAGCTTCTAGAAGTTCATTGGAGATATATCCAGAAGGGTGATATACTGCATTTTTGGCTTTATAGTCTACTTTAGTAGATACTGATAACATATCAGCAACATCTTCAACATTCTGAGTATTCCTGTGTAATGTTGTATTGTTAGCAAGGTTTGTTGCGGCGTTAACAAAAGATTCTACAACTCGTCTTTCTTTATCACTTTCTACCTTTAATTTTTGACATTCTTGGTAAGATGTTTTTATACTTCCCAATCTATCTCTTAATTGCTTAAGGACATCTTTAATCTCTGTGCCTTGGGCATTCAAATTAGAATTCTTGTCTATCAATTCAACTGCACTTTTTACAAAATCTGTTAAGTCTGTTTGTTCTCCTTTGTTTGATTGGTATTTCTGAATTTTTTTTCGAAGGTTAATGAGGTTATCAACTTTGACTGCAAAAGGTTGCTTTTTCAAGATTTCTGTTTGTTTTTCTTCTCCTTTTTTTATTGCTTCCCTCACTTTTTTTAAGTTATCTGCTTTTATGAAATCTGTATATTCTATGTCTTTTTTTCCTACATAATAAAAAATATCTTTTTGTAATTCAATAATACCTTGTATAAAGCTCTCTATATCATCAATAGCGCTTATATTAAATGTTAATTTTGGTATAGGGGTATTCAAAGGTTTTTGTTGTAACTCTTTAAGGGTTTGTTTATAATTATTCAAATACTTAATGACAGCCTTTCCTGCTTCTTCTACTGCTGTTTTACCCTCCATCCCTACAACCAAATAATAATAGGATGGGCTTGTGCCTGCTGGCTATGCTGGCTTGCTAGCTTTGTGGCATTGCATGCTTTTTTATGTGTTTTGCTTTTTATTTTTAGCTTATAGTAATTGATTAATTTTGTTTTAAATAAAGTGATTATGCAATTGCTGCCTATATTGCACTTAAAGCCTTGCAAAGCTAACAAGCTTAGGCTGCAAAAAGTTAGAGGCATAAAAAACTGCATAAGACATTTTAAAAAATATTTATTTACCTTCTGCTTTTGGGTTTGTTGGCATTTAAGCAAGTTAAACTCAAACCAAATACAAAAGATAAACTAATATACGCTTAGTTATACATAAATTTTATTAGTTTGTCAATAATACTCTGTAAAAATTTTTAATATCATACCCCACCCAGCCTCCCCTTCTTTCAAATAAAACCTCCCCTAGCAGGGGAGGAAGCGACAAAGTCGCAGGTGGGGTTGTTAAGTTTTAGCTTGGATTGTAAATACCCCACCCAACCTCCCCTAAAAGGGGAGGGGCTATCTGATGGTCTCCCTAAAAGGGTAGGAGTTAGGTCTGTCTCTGATAAACCTCCCCTAGCAGGGGAGGAAAGCTAGGCTTTAGCCTAGCAGGTGGGG
>VFQT010003774.1_pt1 | contig 13428 bp, 16 predicted proteins | sample 3512381 | NCBI WGS metagenome assembly VFQT01 (sample SAMN10412376, study PRJNA504923) | tailings metagenome | isolation source: Relicate 2 Philex TSF3 active mining site | place: Philippines: Tuba, Benguet | collected 2017-08-29 | reverse complement strand
CGGAACTCGCCAATATACTGGCCGATATTTACGCAAATTTGGGAATCATCCGAGAAGCGAAGGTTGTTGTCGCGAGGCGCAGTGATTTAGTGGCTGGATTTCTTGGGCAGACCGCAATTAAAACGCAGGAAGTCATCGATTCCGCGAAAGGAGGAGTTTTATTGATTGATGAGGCATATTCGCTTGGGAATGAAGAGAAGAAGGACTCCTTCGCGAAAGAGTGTATCGACACAATCAACCAGAATCTGACCGAAGGTAAGGCGGATTTTATTTGTATCATCGCCGGATATAAGGAGGATTTGGAGAAGTCATTCTTCGGCTTTAACTCTGGGCTGGAACGGCGCTTTCCTTATAGATACACAATCGATGACTACACACCGGAGGACCTGTGTAAAATATATCAGACCATTCTGGGCCGGAGCGGGTGGAAAATAAAAGAGGATGATGAGAAAAAAATGGTGGACTTTTTAAGGAAGGAGAGGGAGAGTTTTAAGTTTAACGGGGGCGATTTGGAGAATTTTGTCCATTTTTCCAAATTGGCTTTTGCAAAGAATAAGATATTTAATGTTCGGGATAATCAGAAGATTATTCAGATGGATGATGTTTTGGTTGCATTTGAGATGTATGGGGCGAACAAGAATCGGGCTGGGAAGGAAGTTTCTGAGCCTCCGATGTTTATGTATACTTAGGTTATTACAGAAATTTTTCAAAAAATATACTTTTATTGAAAATAGCTTTAATTCTCATAATTATTAAAATTACTATTATTACCAAAAAAATTTTCAAAATTTTCATTAGATTTATTAGGTCTCCATTCATGTTTTTTTTTCATCTGCTGAACATAATCTTTTATACCTTTAAAATAGTTTTCATCTTCATATGGTCCAAGTCCATCATGTGGATTATTTATAATAAAATTAATTAAAAAGTTTAAATTACTACGTTCTTTATCTGTTGAAGTTGGTATATTTTTAAAAAAATTATTTAAATTGTCACGAACAATTGATTTAAAATTTTCTCTATTTTGATATGTAAAACCCTGATCGTTTTTATCATTCAAAGCAATCTTATGAATGTTATTATTGGCATTGGAATCGGATTGTGAACTTAATCGTTGTTTATATTCCAGCATTTTTTTTCTTTCATCTTCGACAAATTTTACCCACGCAATTAAAGAAAGTAATTCTTCTTTTGTTTTAACTTCATGTAAATTACGAGGATATTCTTTTTTTTTTGAATCATTTATTGAAGCAGAAGAAGCAGAAGCACCTGTTCTATTCATTCCACCTTTTTTATTACTTAATTTCCCCCCCCCCCGCATTCCACCCTTCTTGACAACACTTTTCTTACCAGTTTTCTTGACCAATTTCGCAACTGGCTTATACAGAATTACGCGACCTTTCAACTCAATCGGTTTCGCCAATTTCTCAATATATCCTAAATAGGGTCCATAAATCTTCTTTTCAGATTTTTGGGTTGTTTCACGAATATGGAATGACACTTTCCTCTTTTTGTCCGTGGCGCAGAGTTTGGAAACTGCCTTTCTGGCAGCGGAAGATGGGCTTGAAGAAACATATAGGCCGTGTTCCTTCGATCCGATAACAACTGTGAAATTGCGTTTGGTAGATGAAGAAGACTTCTTCTTTAGTATTTTTGAGACTTTTGGTTTTCCTCCAATTTGTGGCATTTATACTTTATAGACAGGAAAAAAAATATATAAATTATTTTATAATTTTAACTCCAAGATATATAAATTATATTATAATTTATATATGTTCAGTTTTTATATTTCATATAAAAACTCCAAGATATAAAAATAATATTATTATTTTTATATGTTCGGTATATTTATAAAACACAACCTCATTTTTATCATATCATTCTTCGTATTTATTTTCCTCAACATTTTTGAAAATCTGCTCCATTTTACGAATGGTCGTAATGAGAATAATCAAGAAATATTCCAGCTAACAATGCCCAAAAAGCGCGACTGGATAAAAATCGCAATTATTATGGTTGTATTTGCTGTATTACAAGGAGGAATAACAGCTTTTTTTCATTATTACATTACGCATAAATATTAGAATCCATTTTACTAACTTATATGCTCACTTCTGAGCATTATATGCTCACTTTAATTTAGAATAAAAATTATATTCTACTATCATTTAATGAACCTCAAACTCTTCATCCCGCTCCTCTTTTTCTTAAACTCCATCGCTTTCGCAGTTCATCCAAGCGAAATCGAGTGCTTCGGAGTCATAGGCGACTCCATTAGCGCCGGATTCTCAATGATTTCCGGAAGTCCTCGCGCTGATTTTATTGAGTATAGAGACCAAGCTTTTGCGATTGGCCGGAAGCCCGATTACCGAACGCTCCCGAATATATTCCACGACTTCTATCCCCAGCTCAATCTCTCGGCCTCCTGCGCATCCAATTATGAAACACTCGTCGAATACAACCACCGCGCCAATCAGGACTGTAATGTAGCCATCTCCGGCGCCCTATCGAACCGGCTCGTCGATATGTGGGGCGACCTCTTGTTCCAATGGAACAACCGCAACTGTTCGCGAAAGTGGAAACTGCTGACGGTTATGATAGGCGCCAATGACATTTGCGCATACTGTTTAACCGGATATAACCAAACAATCGCGAATTATATGTCCAATGTCCGCCAATTACACGACCAAATTTACAAGGATACCCAAAACGTTTTCATAAATTACGTGTCGCTATTTGATGTGTCCGTCGTTCTGGACTGGCAGAACCCGAAGTGTGATATTGTCCATCTTCTTATAAACGAGTGTCCATGTATTTTGGGCAGGAACCGCCAGAGGGACGCCAGAGAAAAAGTGGGAGAACTATACAAAGATATGAATCTGGCGCTTTATCCATATATCAAATCACTTGATGGTGAGCGCAACGATATCATTGTTCGCATCCAGCCCATTTTGGAGAATTTTCAAGTGTATAATCAGTCGTATTTGTCGACGCTAGACTGCTTTCATCCGTCCGCTTTTTCGAATGCGGTTATGGGAACGATTTTGTGGAACAATATGTTTTTACCGGAGGCGCAGAAACTGAAAAATATGGAGTATTTGCTACCGCTTTATCGGCCGACGGCTACTGATGTTTTACAGTAGTGCGCTTTTATCCATATACTGTAAACTTATGTGATATTTAGAGCCTTGTAATAGCTTATTGATTTTTACAAACAAATCGAAATAATATTTTGTATCAACGGATTTTATATTACATCCCAAACCAAAAAGATCGTTTTCATGTATTGAGCGATTCTTTCTAATTTTGCGATGTATATCGAAACCTATAAAAATATCAGCATATCCATTTTTTCGTAAATTCCTCGCGCATTTACCATATCCAAGTAATTCACCAAATTTTTTTGTATCATAAAGTTCCATCCCACTTTTTTCAATGAGGTCGATATCTTTTTTATTCAACATTTTTTTGTTGTAAATTAAAGGACCCTCGGGAAAATACGGTCCATAGTTGGAATCCTGTTTTTTCTCGTATTCTTGTAAAAATTTGAACCCAATAAACTCGTATTTTTTGAGTTCGGCAAGCAATTCATCCATTTTCTTTTTACTTTGTATCGCATAACTATCTAACCAATACGCAGGACGAATTCCATTTATAATTAGCCAAATATTTATTCCGGTTTTTGCTGATTTACAAATATTGATTAGTCTTTCCATAATATAGGGAATATTATTTATAAAAACGCATAATTTTTCTAAAAAATATTTATCTTCAATAAATAAAATAATACAAATAATATTATTTTATAAAATAATTATTTTTTATCACACGTGATAAAAAATAATACAGAAAGATATTTTATCATCAAAAGTAATTGCTATTTTGAGACTTATGCGTTCCTTGTGGAACTCGTATGCTCTTTTTAGTTTGGCCAGCGTTTCATTTGGAAAAACATTGTATAATTTATCACATGTCGATATTGACGTTGTCTTTTGTAATATTTCGCTCCATAATTCAATCGGTAAATTCATTTTGTTTATTATTGTTATTTCAATTTTTAACCTAACTCCGCTTTTATAGTCTCCAATATATTTTATCAAAATAAATTAAAGATTATACCAAAGACCAAGAGGATTAGTTCCAGTACCGGTATATACTTTTGTCCATGTTTGCGTAATTGGATCATAATCAGCAACAGTTCCATTAATATCAATTAGACCTAAACGAAACGTTTTTGTTGGGAATAATTTGAGCATATATTTTTGTGCATATGTAAGAATTCCAGCATTTATTTCAATCTCTTTGGGATTATCACTTCCAAGAGTATTTGGATATCCACTACAACCAAGAAAAGCTTTTATAGCTCCACAGTCTTGATGGTTCAATAAATATACGTTCTTAATTGGTTTTAAAGTAAGAGCAATTTGAAGATTCTTTACTAAACAATCTCTTAATAGGTCCATATCCGCGTTATAAGGATTACATGAGCCTTTTGGACATAATTTACAACACGAACAACGATATCCAATAGGAAGAGAAGCACCAGCCGCAGTCCCAGCAAAGTATAAATCTAATAATCCAATATTATTAAAATAATCAGCTGTTAGCTTATCATACCTAAAATCAATACAGAATATTGCAAAAATTGGAACACCTGCCATATACATATTATAATAAAAATTATTTTATTATAGATAAAATTAAATTAGTCATATAAAAAAATTGAAATATTTGCCTTTGAACATAAAAACATAATAAATAAAATGCCACAAAGAACAGAAGCCCAAGTCGGAGTAAGCGTAAGCCTACCGCTCACATTTTCAAATATCAAATTGATTTTTGAATTGGTTGAAATGGATAATGTTATGTTGTATTTATCCGGATTACAGGAGGACCCAAAAGAAGTCTCTTTAATCATGTCGATCTATGATGAGGAAGAGCTGGAAAATTTGGAAGAGTTATTGGATTTGGAGAATGAGGCCGAGTTCAAAAAGAAATTAGATGAATTTGAGATAGAAGATGACTTAGTCTTTCATTTCATATATGTTTGCGCCGGAGTTTATGCGACAAGTATGAGTTATAGAAAATGTCCATTCGTATTTCAAAATGATGAGCACGGTATGACACCTGCGCAATTCATTGAGAGGATTCAAACAGGAGTCCAAATTTTTAGAGAATGTGGCGTCCCAGAAGAATTGATTAAAGTCGGAAATATGATGTCCGATGATTAGACTTGATATCCAATATCGAGCAAATCCGTCTGCGTTTCTTTTGATAAATCTGTTTCCGTTTGCGTTTCTTGCGATTCAAATTTGACAAATGAATTCTCGAAGTCGCGATAAGCATTCTTTGCGCTCGTTAGTTCACTAATACTTATGCTCGGTTTATTTACAATAAGCTTACTATAAATTTCTTGTTGCGTTCTTATAAATTTATCCGCGTTCATTCGATATTCCGCATTTTTTATTAGTTCGGATGTTATATTCCCAAGAAACCGGCTAACTTCTTCTAAATAATTCCGTATTTTTTCATTCCGGTTATCATCTATGTATCTCTTTGAACTCGTAGTTATCGCCGCGATAAGAAAATTGGAAAAAAGCATAATAATGTCAGATGTCGCCTGAAACATGCGGTCATCTTGGACCCACAACTTGAACGCAGAGAAACATCCCATCGCGGATGATGAAATAACTGAAATCAAGTTCAGGTTTGTCGAAATGCGATGATTCTTTTCTAAAATCCACTCATATATATACTTATTCTCTTTAAATAATATGCGCCAATTTCGGACGGTTTCAATCGCATTTTTGTCCCATCCATTTACATTAGAAACTTTATAGCCAGTATCTCTAATAAGTGCGGAACTCATGCACGCATTTTGCGCCGGTCTTCTTGCTTGAATAGAAGGTGAACTGGACCGGTCTCTTCTTGGAGGACTCCGGCTGCGCTCATATAAAAACGCGTTCTTTTTCGATTCAAATTGGGCGTTTAATCGCTCAATTTCATAGTTTAATTTGTCTAATTGCTCAATGTGATTATTTACTTCATCTGATATTTTTTCATATTCTTTTTGCGAAGATTTTTGTGAAAGAAGTTCCAAGTCCGCAATGATTGCTTTATATTTGGTGATATCTTCTCTAATTTTATCAATGTTTTCTATATGTATAGTTTCTAATGCTTTTCTACACAAATCAATTTTTTTATTATCTCTTAATTGAAGGTGATTTCCATATATATCAATAAAATCGTAATCATGAGTTAAAATTGCGAATGAATTTTGTGGCGGTTTTCGATTATTTGCTTGTTGAATAATATTGTTATCATTTGTTAAAAAAGTAATTATTTCACTCATAAATTAAAGAATAATATATTTTAGAATATTCAACAAAAAAGAAAGAATCCAAATTTACTAAAAATAATATAAAAATACTTAAAATTATGACTCTATATTAGTTTATACAAAATGGATAATGAAAGAATTGTATTTTCACAATTTATATATGATAATCGTCGAATTTGTTCAAAAATATATGTTTCACTGAAATTTATGGGCCTCATATTTTACTCAGCATCATTATTATCTTGTTATAAACCGGATTTTTATATTGGTATAATTGTCGTAATGTTTTTATCTACAATGAACCGCGCTCGGTATGAATACGCCCATTTCAAACGATACGGAACTATTTTTTCATCATTTAATGAATATCAGTTATGGAAGAGGAATCTATATCCAAATTCAAGGCTATTTTTTTCGATGATTGAACTATCAATAAAAATTGTGTATTTTATTCGGAATTTTCCGCCTCAATTTGATTTTCGCAATTTATGTGAAATTGGTCAGAGTGTGTTCAATTTACATATTTTACTTCTTTTTATCGTATATTTTATTTCATCTATTTTTTCAATATTTCTTTTTTGTACGATTCACTGTAATAATTATTTTTTTCCAAGACCAGTTAGACATATTACACCGGTTTCTTTACACATTCCTATATTTGCGATAGATTATCAAACGGATGAATGTTGTATTTGCTTGGATATTGATAACACTCGCCAGTGGTCCATACTACCATGCGGTCATAAATTTCACAATTTGTGTATTTTAACATGGATACATACGAATCAAACATGTCCAGTTTGTAGGCATAGTTTAATTCCAGTTTCTTAGAAAAAGTCAGTTATTTATATGATTGTGGAAAATTCCTGTAATATACCGTATTCAATTACAAATTTCTTTGGGAATAATCCACTATTATAAATACTCGGGTCGTGCGACACAATTATACACGTGGCTTTTTTAGTCAATTCGCGAATCATTTCTAAAACAAAATTCTTATGATATTGGTCGACAGCCGCCGTTGGCTCATCCAATAAAATAATCGGATTCTCTCGGAAATAACATCTCAACATATAGATGATTTGCTTTTGACCGCCACTGAGTTTGTCTCCGTATTTTCCAGCAATTGTATCCAGACCATTCGGAAGTGATTGAAAGACCTCCATTACACTTAGACTTTCCAATTTTTTTCGAATATCTGCTTGTGAATATTTTGTTCCAAATGCTATATTTTCTAAAACGGACCGGTTGAATAGTTTTACATTTTGATGAACAATCGATATCCGATTTCGCAAATATTCCTTCTTTAAGTCATTGACATCAACACCATCGATTAGTATTTTGCCGTCCGATGGTTTATAGAATCCTAATAGTAATTTAAGAATAGTCGTTTTACCACTCGCATTTTTCCCAATAATAGCAACATTTTCGTGTGGATTCGCAGTCAGGCTGACATTGCGCAATGATTTTTGAGAACTATTCGGATAGTTGAAACTAACATTCTTAAATTCGATTTTACCGATTATATTGTGATTGTCTATATGTCCATCTAAAATTGTGTCATTTATAAGAGAGCCCAAATATCGATTATTCTCTTTAATAATTCCCCAAAAGACGAATATTTCACATGCTCTTGGAACATTATATCTGATTTGTTTGAGAAGGAAAATCAGGATAATTATGAATGTTATAGTAAGTGTATTGGAAATCGCATCTTTTTTATAAAGATAAATAATAAATGCGACTAATGCGCAAAAAATGAATAAATTAAGAATACCAGAGATATATCGAACATTCGATGTGCTTTTTATTTGATTTGTATGAATATTATCAAAATTTGAATGTTTTTTATTTATTCTATCGGTTTCGTCATTTATTCTCCCCGTTGTAATTGTGCTAAATGAATTGTGGAGTGAATCATCAATTTCATCTATCAATATGTTTTCATTATTCTCTCTTATTTCAGCTTTCTGTATATTATTCTGGCTTATAGCAAAGAAAATTAGAATATTTACTGAAAATAAAATTATCGCAAAAATTCCTAATTTCCAGTTCATTACTAAAAAGAACAAACAAACACCAATAATTGATACTGTCATTGGCATAACTGTCCGATTAAATTGCTCAAAAAAGAAAGACAGAAAATTCGGGATTTTGAGAAGTCTTCCTACAAATTCACCATTATTTATACTTTCGTAATTAGTAGATATTTTTTTGTATATTACATCAATCATTTGGAGACGGATATCGTGATTCATTTTAGGAAAATAATATGCGTCAAATCTTTCTTTAACGTAGCCAATGCTTTCAAGAATAATATATGCTATTATAATTATTCCAATCAAGTATAAAATAGAATTTATATTTTTTTTAATGTCGCCAATTTTAGAGAATATTTTACCAAATAGGAAACCAAATATAATCATTTCAAGTGGATAGTAAACAAACACGAATATTATATTTATGATGAGCCAAACCAAATTTTTTTTGTGAAAATCGAGTGATGCTTCAAATAAATTCATTTTGGTATTTATTATATAAAATATAATATATTCTGGAAAGTTTGAGATATTTTATTACTAAATTTATAAGAAATCACAACTTAGAATAAATCTATAATATATTCTTCATTTATTTTTATTCCACTTGATATATTATTGAGCGGTTGTTTATATTCGGTCGTGAATGTAATTTCTTCTAATTCAGGCGGTAATTTATCAACTGATTGATCGAAATGATTTCCAAATTTAAGATATAATAATTTTGACGGCAATTTATCGATTGGTTGATTAAAATTATTTCCAAATTTAAGATATAATAAATTTGATGGTAATTTATCGACTGGCTGGTTAAAATAATATCCAAATGATAGTTTTTTTAATTCAGTAGGTAAATTATCTACCGGTCGATTAAATTTTATTCCAAAACGGAGCTCTTGTAATCCAGAAGGTAAATTATCTACCGGTTGATCAAATCTACTTCCAAATACAAGCTTTTGTAATCCAGAAGGTAATTTGTCTAATGTTTGTTCAAAACGGTCATCAATTTCGAGTTTAAGTTCTTTAAGAGAAGATGGTAAATTATCAAGACTTTTGTTAAAATTGTGGTCAATTTTTAGATATTGTAAATTCGATGGCAATTTATCGATTGAATAATCAAAATGAAAATCTAATTCTAATTTTTGTAATCCAGAAGGTAAATTATCAATTGGTTGATTAAATTCTCTTCCGAATATGAGATGTGATAGTTTTGATGGTAAATTATCAACTGGTTGATTGAATTCTCTTCCAAATGTTAGTTTTGATAGCTCGGCCGGTAAATTATCAACTGGTTGATTGAATTTCTCTCCAAATTTAATGTTTTCAATATTATCTGGCAAATTATCGAGAGGCTTATTGAAGTTGTTTGAAAATTCTAAAAACTTGTAATTTTTCATAAATTTTCCCATTTTTTTATTTATCGGTATATTTTTATTGATATAAAAAACTTCATATCTATCGTGTTTCTCATCTTCTAATATTTTTATATAATATTTGCTTTTTTTATTTAATTTTTCCTGCTCTTTTACAAATAAATAATATTTCTCGTAATCGTAATTATCTGTCATTTTATTGTTATATATATAAAAGCAAAATGTTTTTAATTTACTTTTTCATAATTTAGAATAAATTATTCGTATATAAATTCATAAAAAAAATATATTATAATATATGAGCGCTTCAACTGATTCAAATCGGAGTGGTATTCGTAGCACAATTAAGACTGGAATAAATATCTTTAATCAAGGTAGAACCGGTTCTACTACTGAAAGAATTGTCAATAGAATAAGTGGTCCAAGTGGTCTTAACATGTCTGGTCCAAATAATCATCGTAATGATTTAGGATTCCGCGCTGGAAATGCTATAAGGACTACTATTTCAAATTTTAGAAGATAAAAAATTATATATTTTCTATTGAAAATATATAATGAAAATATTTAATTTTTTTATAATTATTCTAATTGGAGTATTTTTTTCATTTATAGTATTTCCAAAACATATTCAAGAAAATTTTTCTGAAAAAATAAAATTACCTTATCCGACATATATAATAAACTTAGAAGAAACAGAAGAAGGTAAAAGACGTCTTCCAATTATTCAAGGTATATACTATGAAGCAAAACGTTTTCCTGCGATTTACGGTAAAAAATTTAATTTTAAACCATATTATAATTCTGTTTTAACAAAATCATGGGACCATGGAAAATGGAAGACTGGAAAATCAAATATACTTGAACTCACAGATGGAGAAAAAGGAGTCGCAATGTCGCATTACAATCTTTGGACAAAAATTGCCAAAGAAAAAGAGCCCCATATTATTTTAGAAGATGATGCGGTTGGAATTACCTCTAATACAAAAATATTTTTAAATAAAATCCTTAATACATTGCCAAAAGATTATGATATTTATTTAATCGGATTTGTTGATTTAGAACCCATAAATCTAAAAAGTCTTCATGCGAAAGTAAAAGAATTTGTTCTTCTTCATTCATATATTATTACACCAAAAGGAGCTCAGAAATTGCTTGAACAATTGCCAATCAATAAGCCAGTAGATACATGGATATCCAGTATTTCCGACAAATTAAATATTTACCGCCACAATTTTGGGATTATGAACATGAAAAAACAGTTTTGTGGTAGATTGATTACTCAGAAGCGCGATGAAAAACAGATTTTGAATACAAATATTACTTGATAAAATTATTATAATTATTTACATTGATTTTTCAAAAAAGTATACTTTTTTGAAAATCGCACTAATAAACTTAATGATTTGGACTAACAAAGAAAACCTTTTTCGTCGTTGATATCGCGCTTTTACAAATCGGACATTTCTTTTCAATTAGTGAATTATAGCACAACTCGCAAATACAAATGTGATTACACGGTTCAAGCAATAGTGTGATTGCGCCATCGTAGCAAATGGAACACACAAATTTTGGCTCTTTTTCTTCCTTTAATGCGCTTATTGGTATTGACACATGATTCGTATTATATCTTGGAATTTGCGGTTCGATGGTGATTCTCCTTTCGCTGTATTTTCTCAAAATATCAAAACATGGCTCACATAATTCGTGTAATTTCGCATCAAGAATTATGTAATAAAGGAAACGCATTATTCCAAAAAATATCAAAAATGCCTCAATAAAAGCGATCCATATAACACCATAAATGGACAATTTTATTCCAAATTCCGAATTGCTATCGGAACACTGAACATTCGTCATTCCGGAAGTAATCGTAAAAATAGCCATACTATTCATACCGGCAATTGATAGTAAACACGCAGAAATCACCAATATACAAATTAAGTTATCAGCGTCAATTTCTTGAAAACGATACAATATATTGCTTGTCGCGATAAAAATATTTAGTGTCGTTATGATCATTGAAATACCAACCAGAAATTTGATTGCGTCTATCAGTTCTTTTGTATAACTATTACATGTTTGCGTGGTCAAATTCGCGGTGTAATACATCAAATATCCAAAATAGACCCAGCCTACAATGTTGAATACAATGTATAAAAGGTATAATCGCAGAAATGTTGTTATATTCATGTTTAAATATTTATAATTCAATTGAATATTTAATCAATTTTTATTCGCATTCCCAATCTATTTTTTCATAATTATATTTATGATAATTTATAACCGCATTTCCTAATATGACTTGAAATACAAAATCATTTACAAATCCGAACATTGAACAATAATCAAGATATTTTCTTATTTTTTCTTTATATAGTTCATTTATATTGAATATCAATGGATAGTCAATGCTTGAAATATTGTATAAAATACCCAATTTTTTATTTGTTAATAAATTATTTCGATAATTGCGATTTAACAAATTACTAAAATTATTCAGTAAAGATTCTTTTGATATTATTTCATATGAGTTTAATTTATTAAGAAGTGCAACTTCAATCGCTGTTCGATTCTCAATACTTGAAAACCAACCATCATAACCTTCTTTCAATAAATAATCTCTGAAACAAGATTTCATCGTATTCTTCAATTTTGATAAATAATCGCCATTATTTGATAATTCATTCAATGATGAATTTATATGCGCTTTTCTAAAATCTTTTATCATAAATAATAATCGAACATCTCTTTTCAATTGAACTCTCAAAAGAATTTCATTCAAATTCCACCATTCACTTGGATGAAATGTGCAAAATAGAAAAGGTGTTTTTTTATTTGAATCATATTCAATATCTGTTGTATGATATAATATACTATCTTTTGGTATAATTACTTCTCCATATACATTTTTTAGCATAATTTATAATATACGATATTTTTATTATGTTATGACAAATCATTCGTTTTTTGTGGAATAATAATTTAATTTAAAATATTTATAAAATAAAATGAACTGGGCAGAAGAAATTGGTAAAAACTTGATTAGACGTATCGATGTATGTGTTGGAGATAATCGCACAATAGTATATAATTTAGGCGATATGAAAACTTTTCAATTTGATTACCAGAATGAAAATTGCGTATATGTTGAATATAAAGATGAAAAATTTGAAGAAGATATGATAAAACTTTGGGAACAGTTCCGAATCAAATAATAATTTTTCTGAATTATTATTCGAACAATTTATATAGATACAATTGAAATAGTTTTGGATAAAAATCATTGATTTTTATTTGTAATTTACCAACAATTTTTTTTTATCACAAATATTTGATTCGTTTTTATTCAATCAATTTGGAATATATTGAAAAATAACAAATTAAACTCCAAGCGACTCTATATTTTCTTTACAAACTGGACATTCTTTCTTTTTTTGAAGCATATTATAGCAAGCTGAACACATTATTAGATGCGCACATGGTAAAAAACGCAGATTCTTCTTATTAGAATAACACATTATACACTGTTCCTCTTCAACATCAGTCTGTTCTAAAACAAGTGATGACGGTAATTCTAATCCAGCCATACTCACAATCCCACCAAAAACAAAGTCAATATCACTCGTCATCCTCGCATAATATCCACGGTATCCAATTCGGGCCGAATTATTGTCGC
>VFQT010003773.1_pt1 | contig 13443 bp, 14 predicted proteins | sample 3512381 | NCBI WGS metagenome assembly VFQT01 (sample SAMN10412376, study PRJNA504923) | tailings metagenome | isolation source: Relicate 2 Philex TSF3 active mining site | place: Philippines: Tuba, Benguet | collected 2017-08-29 | reverse complement strand
TTGTAAACACCTGTGTCCCTCAGAAGGGTGCCAACCTAGGTTACGTAGCGTTCTCAGGATCCTTCCTGACAGTCGCTAACAGAACCATCGACCGCATCAGATAGTAGTAACTTGGTTGAGGCCCAGGACTAACCAGTCTTGGGCCTCAACTCAATAAGTTGGGAGAGATATTGAAAAGACTCAGAATTGGCCTCGTTGCCACAGTTTCACTTTTCACTCTTACCGCCTGTGATCCACCAATCCCACAATCGCTGCTAGTTGAGCAGGCTGAGCAAATTGTCCAGTGCGGCGAAGCCGGGGAAGTTTCAATTTATTTCGATCCAGGTTTTGCTGATCTCGCATATACCTGGAACGAACCTCTTGTGGCTGCATGCCCGGAGCTATCAATGTTTCCCGCTGACTCCGCCGCTGACGCTCAAATAGTGGCCTCAATTTTCCCTGCTTCATGTGAAGCAATTGCTTCTGCTCCAATCGCTTACGATGCGGCGGCCATTGTGTTCTATCTCGAAGAGGCTTTCTCCATCAATCTCTCCGGGGAAGCTATTCAGGGCATTTTCTCTGGTCAAATTACTAATTGGTCCGACCCGATAATTGCGCAAGGCAATCCAGAGGTTGTTTTCCCTGACCTTCCAATCAGCGTTGTGCCTAGCTCTAATTCACTTTTGATTGAAGCGATGCAGAGCTGGACGGAAGAACTCAGTGGAAGGGGAAGCACGTTTAGTCTTCTTCAGGATGACCCGGAAGCGCTTTTCTCAGATCTAATTTTTGAGCTATCAGCTGGCTCCATTGGACTATTTCCGCTATCAGAAGCAACCATTGCGGGGGCTACCGTTGCCAACATCGAGACCCCAGGTGGAATTTTGTTACCAGACCAGCAATCGATTTACGCGGGCTCGACGATGTTCAGCACCGAGACTGATGGGCAAATAATGACAGCAAAATTTGAAACACAAGCCACACCGTTGCCATCGCCCGGAACATCGGATGCAGCCATGCCATACAAGGCACTTGTGCCCGTGACTCTAACAATTTGCAATGAAGACTCTTTAGCTGCTAGAGCAGTTTCTAGATTTGCCGTGAGGCTTGATGCACAAGGACTGATTGCTACCTCTGCGCTAGTCGGGCTGGAAGAAAAGGTGCGTGTTGCTTCGGCAGCCGTCTTAGGTACCGGCCTACCAGTAACAGAGGTGCCAGAAGTTTCTGAGTAGCTGACCCTAGACTTAGTGCGTGCAGGAAACTCTTGGTCCCGGCCGCATTCTGATTGCTGTCTATGCAGTGTTTGCCTTATCTGCCAGTGCAAGGTCTGTCTATCAGCTGCTATTTGAGTTCGAGCAGGCGCCTATTGCCTATTCTTTGTCATTGCTTGCGGCCATCGTATATATAGTCGCAACCATTTTCTTGGCAGCCCATACCCTGCGGAAGTATGCAAAATTCGCAGTTTGGTTTGAACTTCTTGGCGTAGTTATCGTTGGCACCCTGAGCATTGCGTTGCCTGAGTTATTCAATCATCCGTCCGTTTGGTCTGGTTACGGAATTGGCTATGGATTTGTTCCATTAGCCCTGCCGATTCTTGGCATTTTTTGGTTGAGGAAAGTAAGTGCTTAGAATCTCTGGAAAGCTGCCGGCCAATGCATCCGACACTGCGGTTGTAATTGGAAAATTTGACGCTATTCACCTTGGTCACCAGCAGCTTCTGCACGAATTGATTGAAGCATCAGAGGAGGCAGGTGTGGCTGCCTGTGTCTTAACCTTTGATCGCCATCCCAATTCAGTTTTGAAACCAGCCAGCGTTCCCAGCCCGATTGTTGGACCAGCTCAGAAGGCTGAGCTCCTGGAGTCGCTTGGTGTTGATGTCCTCTGTGTTCTGAATTTTGATAAGTTCTTGGCCGAGCTGACACCTGTTGAGTTTGTAGAGAGGCACATTGCTACTCTGCGCGCAAGAATCGTTTTGGTGGGTGAGGGTTTCCGTTTTGGAACTGGTGGTAAGGGTGATGTTTCAACGCTGAGGGAGCTTGGCCTGAAATATGGTTTTCAAGTGCGTGAGGTATCCAATGTTGAAGTGGATGGACACAAAATTTCAACAAGTGAAATTCGGACATTACTAGATCAGGGCAAAGTAGAAACTGCCAATCTTCTGCTTGGTCGAAACCATGCCACCAAGGGTGAAGTTGAGCACGGACGAAAACTTGGACGAAAACTCGGATATCCAACTGCTAATTTGTCGAGGTTATCCGAGGGTTACCTTCCAGCAGACGGCGTTTACGCCGGTTATCTCATTGCGGATGGGGTTCGCTATCCGGCAGCACACTCGGTTGGAACTAATGACTCAATCGAAGCAGTGCCAAGGCTGTTGGAATCGCACGTGATTGGAAGAGATGATTTGGACCTCTATGGCAAGACTGTAGTTTGTGAATATGTGGCTCAGGTTCGAGGCTGGGCAAAGTTTGAATCAATTGAGCAGCTGACGGCGCAGATTGCTGCAGATGTTGCGAAAGCAAAAGAGCTATTGGCTGAGTAGGGTAGAAGCATGAGTTTTGCAGACGCAGTTGTAAGTGGCTTCAAGAATTATTTCAATTTCCGAGGCCGTGCCTCCCGGCCTGAGTTTTGGTATTGGTTTTTGTTCACAATCTTGATTAGCATCGTGGCCACGACTATTGAGTCAGTTTTGTGGCCAGTTCCCGTGGCACAAGACGAATGGCTTCAGCTACAAAACTCGTTGTCTCAGCCAACGCCTATAACCAATTTCTTAGGAATTGCACTCTTGGTTCCTAACCTTTCGGTTACCGCAAGAAGGTTTCACGATGCGGGGTTTTCTGCTAAATGGCTTTTGTTGCAGCTGATACCAATTGCCTACGGAGTCTTCGCGGCTATTGGGGCGATTTCAATTCTTTCCTCCTCTGGCAGCTTGCTAGCACTTTCGACTGAAGACCTGATGTCACTGGTTTTCTTGATTGTGCCAATTTTTGGCTTGTTTCTTGCTGTACTGGTGATCTACCTTGTGTTTGCCCTCAAACCATCTCGCAGTTTCTATGACGGTAATAAGTATGTGGAACCGGAGAATCCCGCCAGCTTGCAAGAGGGAACCACGGCCTAGCATTTTTTCAGGCTTCCCCCTAAGCTATTGCTCGCCGTTTACCGGCCGCGGATAAAGAGAGCTTTGGACATCCGGTCCCAGGCGCCGCGCAGCGGATAGGAAAGGACCAGCAATGGCACTTGATGCAAAAATCAAGCAGCAAATCATTCAGGAATATGCAACAGGCCCAGGAGACACAGGCAGCCCAGAAGTTCAGATCGCGGTTCTTTCACGCCGCATTTCAGACCTAACTGAGCACCTAAAAGATCACCAGCACGACCACCACTCCCGCAGAGGTCTTCTTCTGCTAGTTGGTCAGCGTCGTCGTCTGCTCGGATATCTTCAGAAGATCGACATCGACCGCTACAGAAAGTTGGTTGAGCGTCTCGGACTTCGCCGATAACTAGCGATTTTTAGAAACCCCAGGCATATTGCCTGGGGTTTTTTACTGGGCAAACCGTAATCATTTCGTTAGGCTTGTAGAAGGAGGAGACGAAGGCGGGTCCTCGGTGGAGGTTTCTGGGTCGCTGCCCCAGAATTCTTGACTGACGACCAGCGCTTCCTCCTCTAGCACGTTTGACCCGAGTGGGTCTTGTTGTCGTGCGCAATGAGGATAAGGAGGGGCCATGGAAGGCCCAGAAATTAAATACGCAGAAGCTGTTATTGATAACGGCAAATTTGGCAAGAGAACCATCAGATTCGAAACTGGTCGCCTTGCTCAGCAGGCAGCTGGCAGTGCAGCTGTTTACCTAGACGAAGAAACCATGCTGTTTTCTGCAACTACCGTCTCTAAGCAGCCGAAGGATCAATTTGATTTCTTCCCGCTGACTATTGACGTTGAGGAAAGAATGTATGCCGCGGGCAAGATCCCAGGCAGTTTCTTCCGTCGAGAGGGAAGGCCATCAACAGAAGCTATTTTGGCTGCTCGTTTGATTGACCGACCTCTTCGCCCATCTTTCGTGGATGGCCTAAGGAACGAAATCCAAGTTGTTGCAACCGTTATGTCTATTCATCCAGACGAGATGTATGACGTGATTGCAATCAACGCAGCATCAATGTCAACCCAGCTTGCAGGACTTCCGTTCTCTGGTCCGGTTGCGGGTGTCCGCGTGGCGCTGATTGATGGCCAGTGGGTTGCATTCCCTCGTCACTCGGAGATTGAAAACGCCGTGTTTGACATGGTGGTTGCCGGTCGAGTTATTGACGAAGACGGTAAAGAAGATGTTGCGATCATGATGGTCGAGGCAGAAGCTACTGAAACTTCTTGGGATCTGATTCAGGGCGGAGCAACTGCGCCAACTGAAGAAGTTGTTGCTCAGGGACTTGAGGCCGCCAAGCCATTCATCAAGGTTTTGGTGGAAGCGCAGAACAAGGTTGCGAAAGCGGCAGCTAAAGCAACGGCTGAGTTCCCACTGTTCCTGCCTTACTCAGATGAGGTTTACGACATCGTTTCTGCTGCAGCTGCTGCAGAGCTTGGCAAGGTTTACCAGATCGCCGATAAGCAAGCACGTCAGGATGCTGATGATGCGCTGAAGGCAAAGGTCAAGGAAGAACTAGCGAGCAAGCTTTCAGAAGAGCAAATGCTGGAGTTCTCAGCGGCTTATAAGGCAGTAACCAAGAAAGTTATGCGCACTCGCGTTCTGAAGGAAGGTATCCGTATTGACGGAAGAGGCCTGAAGGACATTCGTGTAATTGACTCTGAGGTTGCTGTAATTCCAAGAACCCACGGCTCGGCTATCTTCCAGCGCGGGGAAACCCAGATTCTCGGTGTTACCACTTTGAACATGCTGAAGATGGAGCAGCAGATCGATGCGCTGACCCCAGTCACCACCAAGCGCTACATGCACCACTACAACTTCCCGCCTTACTCAACTGGTGAGACCGGCCGAGTTGGCTCACCGAAGCGTCGCGAGATTGGTCACGGAGCGCTGGCAGAGCGTGCACTGGTGCCTGTTCTACCAACCAGAAACGAATTCCCATACGCAATTCGTCAGGTATCTGAGGCGCTTGGCTCTAATGGTTCAACCTCGATGGGATCTGTTTGTGCCAGCACTCTTAGCTTGCTAAATGCTGGTGTGCCACTAAGAGCACCTGTTGCAGGTATTGCGATGGGTCTGATCTCTGACACGGTGGACGGCAAGACTCAGTACGCGGCTTTGACAGACATTCTTGGTGCAGAAGATGCACTGGGTGACATGGACTTCAAGGTTGCTGGAACACGTGAGTTTGTGACTGCTATTCAGCTAGACACCAAGCTAGATGGAATTCCATCCGCTGAGCTTGCAAAAGCACTAACCCAGGCTAAGGAAGCACGCCTTTTCATTCTGGATGTAATGACTGAGGCGATTGACTCGCCAGACGAGCTATCACCTTATGCTCCTCGCATTATTTCGGTGAAGATTCCGGTGGACAAGATTGGTGAAGTTATCGGGCCAAAGGGCAAGATGATCAACCAGATTCAGGAAGACACTGGTGCTGAAATCAGCATTGAAGACGACGGAACTGTATTCATTGGTGCAACCAATGGCCCAGCTGCTGAAGCTGCCAAGGCCGCAATCAATGCAATTGCTAATCCGCACGTTCCAGAAATCGGAGAGCGATTCCTCGGAACCGTTGTGAAGCTAGCTACCTTTGGTGCATTCGTTTCACTGCTTCCTGGTAAGGATGGTCTACTTCACGTATCAGAGCTGAAGAAGATTTCAGGTGGCAAGCGCGTAGAGAACGTCGAGGATGTTCTCGAAGTTGGTCAGAAGATTTTGGTCGAAATTGCCAAGATTGATGACCGCGGCAAGCTATCGCTGGTTCCAGTTGTTGAGGATGAAGCAAAGGCTGAGTAGTTAGTTGCTTCTGCCACTAAAAGCATCTGTTGAGTTCACCGCTGACGAGGCTACGGTTTCTAAAACCGTCCTCGACAGCGGTGTTCGCATCTTAACTGAGCATGTTCAAGGAGCGCCATCAGTTGCTATCTCTGTTTCGGTCGGTGTGGGTTCACGCGATGAATCAAAGCATCACCTTGGTTCAACTCACTTCCTAGAGCACTTGCTTTTCAAGGGAACTTCCCGCAGATCAGCGCTAGACATTTCGATAGCTTTCGATTCTGTGGGCGGTTCTTCCAATGCTGCGACAGCAAAGGAATACACCAGTTACTACGCACGCGTTCAGAACTCCGCGATTAACTTAGCTACTGATGTCCTAATCGACATGTTTACCTCGGCCAAAATTGACCAGCTTGATTTTGAAACCGAGAAGACGGTAATTCTTGAAGAGTTAGCGATGAACGAAGATGATCCTGAGGATTTAGCGCATGAAGCATTCGCAGATGCTCTGATGCCAAACACTGATCTCGGAAGACCAATTGGCGGTTCAAAGGAAAGTATCTTGGCCGTAACTCGGGAGCAGGTGGTTGATCACTACCGAGAACACTACGCAGCGAACACTTTGATTGTGGCGGCCGCTGGTGGAGTAGAGCATTCTCATCTGGTTGAGATTGTTCAAAAACAGTTGGATTCGGTTGGTTGGAACGTAAAAAGTGATCCGATTGCAAGACGCGCACAAGAATTCAAAAAACCACCACAGCCAGAGACTTTCCGCTTGATTGAAAAAGACACCCAACAAGCGCATGTGATTCTAGGTTTTCAAAGCCCGCACTCACTAGATGAAGATCGATACGCGCTAGCTATTTTTAATACCATTTTGGGTGGCGGAATGTCTTCTCGGCTTTATCAGGAGATTAGGGAAAAGCGTGGCCTTGCCTACTCCACATACTCTTACCAACATGGCTACTCGGACAGCGGATTTTTTGGCTTATACGCCGGCTGTAATTCAGATAATGCGGAATCAGTGGTCAAGCTGATGCGTCAGCAGTTCGAAGACATTGCTGCTAATGGGGTTAGCGATGAAGAATTTTCGCTGGCAATCGGCAACATCACAGGGTCGCTCGCCTTGCGGTTTGAGGCGAGTATGGCCCGCATGAACCGATTAGTCGGGGTGGAACTAGGTTCGGGGGAATACCTAGCCGTATCTGAGGTGTTAGAGCGCTTCCAGTCACAAAACAAGGAAGATGTTTTGAGAGTAGCAAACCGAATCCTGAGCGCGCCAAGCACCCTTGTTGCGGTTGGCCAGAATCTATCCTCGCTTCAGAAGTTGGCTTGATAGGTTTAGCGCATGATTTCCGTAGCAATTGTTGGCGCCACTGGTCGGATGGGGCAACTCACGAAAGAGCTGATAGATAGCGATCCCAACTTAAAGCTTCATGCTGCGCTTGACTCGAAATCTGACCACGCAGCAATGTTGGGTGCAGATGTTGTCGTCGATTTCACAAATCCAGAAATCAGTGAAAAAGTTGTCGACTTCGCAATCGCGAATGGGCTCAAGATCTTGGTTGGCAGCTCTGGTTGGTCCGAAGTGAAGCTTGCTGCTGTTGAAAAAAATCTTTCTGGAAGCCAAGCGGCGGTAGTCGTCATCCCTAACTTTTCGATTGGCTCTATGCTGGCTCAGCGATTTGCTGCTGAAGTTGCCAAGCATTTCCACGAGGCAGAGATTATTGAGACTCACCACGCTGGAAAGAAAGATTCACCATCTGGCACAGCCATTCGGACCGCTGAAGTTATAAGCAAGAATCGAAGTCAGCCCAACTTGGTAACCGATGCCGCTCAACCAGCACGCGGACAATCAATTTCAGGCGTTCCAATTCACTCTGTTCGATTGCCCGGTGTTTCTGCAAGGCAAGAAACTGTCTTTGGTGCAGACAGTGAGCAGCTGTCAATTGTGCATGACGTAACTTCTCACAGGGCTTATTCGCTTGGCATCCTGCGCTCTATTGAGTTCACTGCAAAAGCACAAGGTTTGACAGTTGGCCTTGAGAAGGTTCTTGCCTAGGTGATCACAAAAATTTGGCTGGCTGCCATGGTCTTAATCACCTTGCTCTATGCCTTTTTACTATTTGAAAGAGGGTTGGTTCTACTTTCAGATTCGCAGCCCATCGCCGTCGCACTCGGGCTAGCTATTCTGGTGTTCCCGCTTGCTGCGGTTGCCAGTATTTTCTTTGAACTTCGATTTGGGATGCGGCTTTCAAAGCTTGCCAAGCTCCTCGATGAAAGCGGCATGGCTAAGCCGGAATACGAGCTCCGACCAAGCGGTAAAGCTACCAAGGAAAGTGGGAGCGCGGTATTTGACTCAATCCGTCGCAAGATTGAAAAAGATGAGTCGAATTTCTTGCTTTGGTTTTTGCTCGCTGATGCCTATGACAAGCTCGGCGATCGCCGCAGAGCTAGAGCAGCAGCTCGTAAATCAATTTCCCTTGCCAAACAGGCCAAAGCGCTTTAGCAACAAATACATCTGGCAACCCAGGCAGAAGTTGAAAAAAGCGTTCAAGAAGGCCGCAATAAAAATGAAGGCAAGAGCAACAGAGACGACAATCTGTGAATTGATAATTAGGCCAACAGAAGCCGAAACTGCAAAGAAAAGTCCAACCTGCTGAGCGAATCTAGGTGGGCGAGCGTCTTCCAGCTCCTTTGGCTCACCAATTCTTGGCCGAATCAGGCCAAAGAGAAACTTGTATGGATGTGATGCAGGTAGGAAGACACTCCAAACAAACAGGACCAGCAAGAGTGCAGAGCTAACAACTGTTACTTGTCCATAAGCTGTAAAGGCATCAGCAAATCCAATCAAAGCGATCACTGAGGTTATGGCTGCACCTAGTCTTGGTGCGCGTGGATCAATAAGCGAGCTCATTTCACTCCTAATTTCTCTAGCTCTTGATTTAGTTTGCTTAGATTTGGAACCCCACCTACTCGGTAGACCAGTTCCCCTTCGCTGTTCAGAAGAAAAACGGTTGGGGTTTGATTGATGCTAAATCTTGCTGCCACATTTAGCCGGTCAGTGATGTCAACCTCTAAGTGGCTAATTCCATCGAGTCTGTGCTCCAATTGGGCAAGTTGACGTCTTACGCCTGGACACTGACCGCAGTATTGAGTGGAAAATTGGATCAGGGTGGCCTGCTTGCCTAACTCTGTCGTCAGAATTCCATTCTTGGTTGCTCTCAGGCGACGAAGGTCAATGTGTTGCCCTCTTCTAACGCGGTGACCGCGGCCCCTGAGCAGTCTGTAGGCAATCCCAACTAAGGATGCGGTTGCGACGAGCGCAAGGACGGGCAACAGAGATTCCACGGCCCTAGGTTAGGTCATCAAGCCCTACTTCTGCGGAGTGTTACGGCTTTTTACTGCCCTTTCACCCCCTAGGCTTTTCGCGATGAGCGAGATTGAATTCCGAAGTGATGTAACGGTAGAACTGGTGCGCCACAGCGCTAGGGATGCTGATGTTCTGTTTGCTGCCCGAGTTTCCACCCAAGGTGAGCAAACTCTCGATTCGGCCAAGCTGAGTGACGCCGAGGCGGAGAAGAAAGATAAGGGACTAATCAACTATTTGATGCGCGATCGTCACGGTTCACCCTTTGAGCACAACTCCATGACCTTTTACGTCCAAGCACCAATCTTCGTATTCAGAGAATTCATGCGTCACCGCATCGCTAGCTATAACGAAGAATCAGGTAGATATCGCGAATTGCGTCCTGTCTTCTATGTGCCAGGGCCAGAGCGAAAACTGATCCAGATTGGAAAACCAGGGCACTATGAATTTATTGATGGTTCTGCCGAGCAGTTTGCGCTGGTTCAGCAAGAAACCATGATGGTGACTCGCGCGTCCTACGAGGCCTATCAGCGAATGCTGGAAGCGGGAGTCGCTAGGGAAGTGGCAAGAATTGTGCTGCCTCTGAACATTTACTCCAGCATGTATGTGACCATGAATGCTAGGTCGCTGATGAACTTCCTGTCCCTTCGAACCAAGCGTGAGGGCACGCATTTCCCCTCTTTCCCTCAGCGTGAGATTGAGATGGTTGCTGAAAAGATGGAAGATTTCTGGGCTGAGCTGATGCCGCTTAGCTACCAGGCGTTCAATGAAAATGGCCGGGTAGCCCCTTAGTTTCTAACTCGCTAGGCTAAACCAATGGTTTCTCAGCAAAAAGACATTTTTGGCCAGGTGCTGGTAGCACTTGTGACGCCAATGACGGCGGATGGTGAAGTTGACTGGGCCGCGACCGAGAAGCACATTGATTATGTAATTTCAAATGGTGCAGATGGTGTAGTTGTCACTGGCACCACCGGAGAAACCTCAACGCTGACTGATGCTGAAAAGATCAAGTTGGTTGAAGTTGGAAAGAGTGTTTCTGCCGGCAGAGCCAAGATCATCACAGGCGGAGGCTCGAATGAAACCGCTCACGCCATTCAGCTTTACAAAGCAAGTGAAAAAGCCGGCGCCGATGGCGTGATGGTTGTCACTCCTTATTACAACAAACCAACTCAGGCGGGCATTCTTACCCACTTCAGATTGATTGCAGATGCAACGGATTTGCCGGTGATTCTGTACGACATTCCGGGACGCACCGGAGTTGCCATTTCTTATGAGACTTTCCACCGAGCCGCTAAGCACCCAAACATCGTTGCTATCAAAGACGCCAAGGGTGACTTGGCCCAAGTTTCAAGGTTGATGCTTGAAACGGGGCTTATGTATTTCTCTGGTGATGATTCCAATGTTCTGCCACACATTTCGATTGGCGCAACTGGATTGATAGGTGTAACCGCAAATATCGCTCCGCATGCGTATCGAGAATTGGTAGATGCAACCAACCGAAATGACTTCCACTCAGCCCTGAAAGTTCACAACGCTTTAGAGCCGCTGCAGCGAGCAATCATGACTCACGTGCCAGGAACCGTGGCAGCCAAATATGTTTTGCACGGACTTGGTCAGATCAACTCGCCACGGGTTCGCTTGCCATTAGTAGGACCAGAGGATCACGAGGCTGCATTGATTGAAGGCGGCATCGATCAGGTTGTTGCAGTGCCTGGAATTAGTTTTGATAACTTCCGCCCCGACCGCAATGCGGCAGCTGGCGGTGCGCTACCGAAGGTAGCGGGAACTACTCGCTAGTGAACACTCCCGCCCCGCTTACTAAAGATACCTTGCGAATAATTCCGCTTGGTGGGGTCGGCGAGATTGGTCGCAACTGCACGACCTTTGAAATCAATGATCAGATTTTGATTGTTGACTGTGGTGTTCTTTTTCCAGAAGAGAGCCAACCTGGCGTTGATTTGATCTTGCCAGACCTTGGTTACCTATCTGACAAATTGGATCGAATCGCTGGACTAGTTCTAACACACGGTCACGAAGACCACATCGGGGGAGTGCCGTATCTACTCAAGATGCGACCTGACATTCCTGTCTATGGTTCCAAGCTGACAATTGCTTTTGTGCAAGAAAAGCTCGCCGAGCATCGAGTATCCGCACCAATCAACATCGTCAGCGAAGGGATGCGGGTTGCAGTCGGTGAGTTTGAGTGTGAGTTTGTGGCAGTGAACCACTCGATTCCAGACTCTCTGGCCGTAATTATTCGCTCTAAGGCTGGCACAGTCTTGGCAACCGGTGATTTCAAGATGGACCAGTTACCACTTGATGGTCGTCTCACCGACCTGCGGGCCTTTGCCAAGGTCGGGCAAGAAGGCGTTGACCTATTCATGGTCGACTCAACCAATGCTGATATTCCAGGATTTACTCCCCTTGAGCGAGAAATTGGTCCCGTGATCGATTCAGTTATTTCAAAGACTCGCGGCAAGGTAGTGGTGGCATCGTTTGCTTCTCACGTTCACCGAGTTCAGCAAGTGATTGAGGCGGCAATTGCTAACCGCCGCAAAGTTGTATTCGTTGGTCGCAGCATGGTCAAGAACATGAAGATTGCTGCCGAGCTTGGCTACCTGCACATCCCTGAGGGTTCAGTAGTGGACCTAGCTGAGGCGCAAGACATGGCTGATCATCAGCTGGTGTTTATGTCGACTGGTTCACAGGGTGAACCAATGGCAGTTCTTTCGAGAATCGCAAACCGAGATCATCAGATTGAAATTGGCGAGCTGGACACAGTTTTACTCGCTAGCTCGATGATTCCTGGCAATGAGAATGCCGTCTATCGAGTAATTGATGGCTTGACCAGACTGGGTGCAAACGTAGTCCACAAAGGCAACGCTCATGTTCACGTCTCAGGTCACTCCGCAGCGGGTGAACTTCTATACTGCTACAACATCATCAAGCCTAAAAACGTTATGCCAATTCACGGTGAATACCGTCACCTAATCGCCAACGCAAGACTTGCTCGCAAAACCGGCATTGATGAAAAGAACATTGTTGTCACTGAGGATGGCGGTGTTGTTGACTTACGCGATGGTAAGGCTGAGCTGGTTGGGAAGATTCGCTGCGACATGCTCTATGTGGACGGCGGTGCCGTTGGAAAAATCACCGAAGAAGATCTGCATGATCGAAGAACTTTGGCAGCCGAGGGATTCATTTCTATTTTTGCTGTCGTTAACAAAGAAACAGGTCAATTGGTCGAAGGACCTGCCATCAAGGCGAGAGCATATGCTGAAGAGGACCACGTCTTTGATGACATTTTGCCTGCAATCGAACAAGCACTGGCGCAAGCAGCCAGTGATGGAGTTCGGGATAGTCATCAGTTCCAGCAAGTAATAAGGAAGACTGTCGGCTCTTGGGTGGCTAAGGCACATCGACGCAAGCCCATGATTATTCCGATAGTTGTCTATTCTTCGCGCCCTGCCTAAGCCAATTTTCCGCTTCTCCTTGCTATTTTTCTAACATGGCTGGAAAAACCAAGCCGCCCAAACGAGCCGGCGGCAATAAAAAGTCACGCTTGGCAGCACCCGCTGCCAAGCCCAAATCAGCCGGTTCTAATAAATTCTTTGATGTTCTTCAGCGCGCTTATATGGCCTCGGCACACGGACTGGGTCAGCTGGTCCGATCTTTCAGCAAAGAGCTGCCTCCGGAGGAAAGAAGAGACGGCGCTCCATTTGCACTCTTTATTCTCAGCGTCCTTGGTGTCATTGTCGCTTGGTTTTTGAGTAATGAGGCGTGGGCGGTGCTGCTGCACCAGTTCACCTTCGGGTTGTTTTTTGGGCTCGTGAGCTTTGGATTACCAGTGGTGTTATTCGCCTATTCCATTTATCTCTTTAGGCACCCCTCTTCAGTCAGGGATTCATCGCGGTTCGCACTTGGCTTTTGGTTTTTCCTGTCTGTCGTATCTGGTTTCTTCCATGTCTTTTCATCTCTGCCATCGCCAAACGACGGGGTACCGGCACTGGCGAGGGCAGGTGGCCTGTTTGGTTGGCTAATTGGTGGGCCACTAATCACACTGCTAACTATTTGGGGAGCAGTGCCAGCGCTGTTACTGCTAGCTCTCATTTCATTGCTTGTGATGACGGGCACCACCCCTACGCAGATTGCCCCTAAGCTGCGCGAGCTTTATGCCTATCTAT
>VFQT010003772.1_pt1 | contig 13444 bp, 14 predicted proteins | sample 3512381 | NCBI WGS metagenome assembly VFQT01 (sample SAMN10412376, study PRJNA504923) | tailings metagenome | isolation source: Relicate 2 Philex TSF3 active mining site | place: Philippines: Tuba, Benguet | collected 2017-08-29 | reverse complement strand
AACCAGTCGACAAGAGTGAGTGGCTGATGACGCCACAGACGGTGAATGCTTACTACCACCCACTTTTGAATGAGATTGTATTTCCAGCTGCGATCCTCCAACCACCATTCTTCGACTTAAACGCAGATGATGCGGTCAACTACGGAGGCATCGGGGCTGTGATCGGCCATGAGATTGGACACGGATTCGATGATCAAGGGTCACGCTACGACGGCGATGGAAACCTCAAGAACTGGTGGACCGATGAGGATCGAAAGGAATTCGAGAAGCGAACCTCGAGCCTAATCGAACAGTACAACGCACTTGCGCCGGAAGAAGCGCCGGATACAAATGTGAATGGCGCATTGACTATCGGCGAAAATATCGGCGACCTCGGCGGTGCAACCATCGCATATAAGGCTTACAAGATCTCACTTGGCACAAGCGAGGCTCCTACCATCGATGGACTAAGTGGCGATCAGAGATTCTTTATCGGTTATGCCCAGATCTGGCGATCAAGGATCCGAACTGAGGCGATGAAGGTTCGACTCGCAACCGATCCACATTCACCGGGAGAGTTCCGCTGCAACCAGATTCTCAAGAACTTGCCGCAATTCCAGAGAGCCTTTGATGTTAAGCCAGGCGATCAGTTATATCTGGATCCGGAGTCACAAGTAGAGATCTGGTAGGCCTTGGAAAAAGCCTTTGGATTCACTGTTTCCAAGCGGTTACCTGATACCCATGGTCGAACGGGAATAATCCATACGCCCCATGGCGAAATTGCAACTCCGGCATTCATCCCAGTTGGCACCAAGGCCACTGTTAAATCTGCGCTACCTGAATCGGTAGCCGAACTAAATGCGCAAGCGGTGCTAGCAAATGCCTATCACCTCTATCTGCAACCCGGAGCCGACACTCTGGATGAGGCCGGCGGTCTTGGCAAATTCATGAATTGGAAGAAGCCAACTTTCACCGATAGCGGTGGCTTCCAAGTCATGTCACTGGGTGTCGGATTTAAGAAAGTCATCGATATGACGGGAGACTCTCTCAATTCTGATGAGGTCATAGCTGAGAAGCGCGAACGATTAGCCCATGTTGACGATGATGGCGTCACCTTCAAATCACATCTCGATGGATCTTTACACCGGTTCTCGCCAGAAGTTTCGATGCAGGTTCAACATAAGATCGGCGCCGACATCATCTTTGCCTTTGATGAATTGACCACTCTGCACAACACCCGTTCGTACCAGGAGCGTTCGCTAGAACGGACGCGACTCTGGGCAATTCGCTGTCTCGATGAACATAAGCGACTTACCGATGCAAGGTCTCACCGTCCTTATCAAGCGCTATTTGGCGTGATTCAGGGAGCGCAATATGAGGATCTTCGGCGTAAAGCAGCCGCCGATCTCTCCTCGATGAGTTCCAGTGGGATTGGTTTCGATGGATTCGGAATTGGTGGAGCGCTCGACAAATCCAAATTGGGCGAAATCGTTAATTGGGTAGTAGAGGAGTTGCCCGAAGATAAGCCGCGCCATCTCTTAGGAATTGGTGAACCTACCGATATCTTCGCAGCGGTCGAAGCGGGTATCGATACCTTCGATTGTGTTGCGCCCACGAGAGAGGCTCGAACGAGCGCGGTTTATAGCCCCTCTGGCCGATTCAATGTTTCGGGCGGCTCATACCGGCGTGACTTCTCCCCTATCGATGAAAACTGTAGTTGCTATACCTGCAAGAACTACACGAAGGCCTACTTAAACCATCTCTTCCGCGCCAAGGAGATTCTGGGGCCAACACTGGCCACCATCCATAATCTGCACTTCATCATCTCGCTAGTCGACACCATCAGAGGCGCGATCGATAATGGGACTTATCTCGAATACAAAGGCGAATTCCTTGGCCGCTACCGGGCGGAGAAGTCTTAAGAATTAATCGACTTCGAGCTAGCTAGCCGCAACAAGAATGAAGCGATGAATGTGGTGGCAATAACGTAAGTGATTGTCAGTGCTTGAATTTCGGTAGCAAAGAATGTGCTCGAGGCAAGTCCAGCGATGACAATCGAAAATTCGCCCCTTGGAATCAATATCGCTGCCACGCTCATGGTCTCCTTAGAATTGCCGAGACCTCGCATCGCCCACCAAGCCGTGAACCATTTTGTCGCGGCGCCCAATAGAGCAAGAAGGAGCGCTGGGAAAAGGACGGGCGGAATATCTGCCGGATTTGTCTGTAACCCGAAAAATACGAAGAAGATCGCTGCGAATAAATCTCGGAGGGGCGCCAATCGAACGCGTGCGACAATGGCTACATCGCCAGTAAGGATTAAGCCGACCAAAAAGGCTGCGACTGCTCCTGAGAAGCCGATATAGGTAGCCAATCCCGAAGCAAGTAGCGCCGCACCAAAGACCGTCAAAAGTAGAGTTGCAGAATCCCCCATGATGTTCGGGGCATGTGGAATATGTACACCGCGGGCTGCGAGAAGTAGTGCGCCACCGGCGATCAGCAACGCAAGCGAGATAGAAATCAAGCCCGTAACAAGCGCCACTGAAGCAATAATTGCGCTAATTATGGGTAGATAAACGGCGAGGAATAAGTCCTCGATAACCAAGACACTTATCGCACGTTTTGTCGACGGCAATGAACCCAGTGCTGCATCTTTAATCAATTGCGCTGCGATTCCCGATGAAGAGACGTAGGTAATTCCAGCAAGTACCAAAGCTCCAACAAGTCCCCATCCCAAAATCAGGGCGATAATTGCCCCTGGAATCGAATTGATGATTGCATCTACAAATCCGAGAGAACGGCGCTCCTTAACAGTCGTGACGAGTTCTTTCGCGGTGTATTCCAGGCCGAGCATTAGGAGCAGAAGAATTGCACCAATCTGCGCCCCAAGATTTAGGAATTCATCGCTTAGATTCAACTCGACAATTCCGCCATTGCCAAAGAAGAGCCCTGCACTCAGAAATATTGGAACAGCAGAGAATCTGATCTTCGAAGCGATAAAGGCACCGATTCCGAGCGCAATCAAGACCGAGCCAATTTCCCCCAAAACCAGACCATCTTCTTGGGAGAGGCTTGCGGCTAGGCTCTCCATTTCTAACCCTGAGCCGCTCGAACCGCTTGATCTATGTGGCTGCGAACATGCTTCGTCATCATTTCAATATAGCTCAATACTGAAACCTGCTCGCCATTTGGGCGTACTCCAGTTCGACTCCAAGCAGACTCATCTAAGGTTCCAAGAATTTCGATATTAGAACCTCTTAACGCGCGGAAGACTTCGACAGAGAGTTTCGGATCGCGATCGCTCTTGAGGGCGGAAAAGGCATCCTCATCCCAATTCGCGAACTGATAACCATCGGATGTAAGCATCATGCGCAGGCGTAGCGCTAGGGAGATTTCAGCATCTGCAATATGAGCAAGGCATTGTGATGCCGTCCAGCCACCATCCTTGGGAACTCGATCCATCGTCAATGCGAAAGTCGTGTAGAAATTCGATACTTCTTCGATATTTGCGAGGCTTTCTTCAATGACATTCTCGTTCATGACCCCAAATCTACCGCACATCAATTAGGCTCGTTCTATGAGGTTATTTGATGGAGATCTGGGTGGACCATTCGATCTGATTTTGGGTCTACCCGTCCACCCTCTCGTTGTTCATAGCGCGGTCGTGTTGATTCCCTTGGTTTCAATCGCCGGAATCGTGATGGCGCTCAAGAGTGATTTCGCTCGACGGTATGGGAAATTAGTATTTCTCTTCGCGGTTCTTGGGCAAACCGCGATGTTCGTCGCGAAATCCAGTGGTGAAGTTTTCGAAGATCGCCTCGGTAAAGAAGTAGAGCGCCATGCGGAATTCGGTGAGACTGCTCCGATAACCTCACTCCCACTCTTGGCTCTCATCTTCCTCCAATGGCAGATTGCCTCTGGGCGAAGGTTGCCGTCGGCCATAGCCCGACTCACGCCGATCGCGCTGATACCAGCAGCGATCCTGGCTCTGGTCTACATCTATCTAACTGGGCACTCGGGTGCCGATTCGGTTTGGGGCTGGATCAGCGAGAGCTAGAAACTCTTCCAATCCGGAAGAGGAAAATCGAAATAAGAGCGCTCAATATCGAGCCAATAATTACTGCGGTAACGGCAAGGTCCTGAAGCTCCGGAGTATCAAAGGCTAACTTTGCGATAAAGATTGCAACTGTAAATCCGATACCAGCAGTGCTTCCGGTCGCAAAGAGCGCGCGACTGGAAGTGCCGATCGGCAATTCAGCCAGTCGCAATCTATCCACTAGTACCGAAGTTAGGAATACGCCGATCGGCTTTCCTGCTACCAAACCAAGCACAATTCCCCAAGCAATTGGTGATTCCAAAGCGGCTTGCCAGGCTGAGCTAGATAGGGCTACTCCAGAATTGGCAAAGGCAAAGAGAGGGACGACGATAAAACTTGATAACGGGTGAACGCGATGTTCTAGTCTTTCCAGGAAATTCAATTCACCCAACCACTGTCGCGCCGGCGTAAGGATTCCCAGAATCACACCTGCCAGAGTTGGGTGCAATCCAGCTCGATAAAGGCTGTACCAAAGTAATGCGCCGACAATCACATAGACCCAGATTCGAATGACTCCGACTCGTTGGAGAATCAAGATAGCGATAATTGCAGCGCCGGCCGCTGCTAACCAAGAGAAGATGATGCCAGTCGAATAGACCAGCGCAATGATCAAGATCGCGCCGATATCGTCGATTACCGCTAACGCCAGAAGAAATGCCTTTAGGCCCTGCGTTACTCGCGAACCCATAAGCGACAAGACTCCGACCGCAAGAGCGATATCTGTTGCTACCGGAATCGCCCAACCTTCAGGAGCCATATCCCCCGCGACTAAAAGATAGATTCCCGCTGGTACCAACATTCCGCCAAGGGCTGCGAAGAATGGTGCGGCGGCTTGCCGGGCTTTTGCAAGATGCCCAGATGTCAATTCTCTCTTTATCTCCAACCCAACTACAAAGAAGAAGATAGTCATCAACGCATAATTGATGAATTTCAAGACGCTCATCTCGATCGCTATTGGCGTCAGATCAATCGAGAGCTCCAGGAAAGCAAAGTAGTTATCCGCGAGCGGTGAATTCGCCACAATCAATCCAAATACAGCGGCTACCAAGAGAACGATTCCCGAGGCGCTCTCGTTTGCAAGGAAGTCTCGGAGCGGGCTGACTCGGCGGACCATGCGACAACTATGCCAAATCGCGCTTCATCTAGGCTTAGGGGATGCCAACACTCTTCGACGAAATATCCCTGCGTGGCCTCACAATCGCCAATCGCATCTGGGTTAGTCCGATGTGCCAGTACTCCGCTGAGGATGGCGTCGCAACAGAATGGCACGACGCCCATATCGGAGCGCTCGCCACGGGCGGAACCGGTCTGATCATGATGGAAGCGACCGGGGTTGTACCTGAGGGAAGAATCTCGACAAAATGCTTAGGAATTTGGAATGACCGACAAGCCGAGCGATTGAAACCAATCGTCGATTTCGCGCACTCGCAAGGAACCAAGATTGGAATCCAACTTGCGCATGCTGGCCGGAAAGGTTCATGCCAACCGCCTTGGAGCAATGAAGCGATGGCGAAGATTGGCGAAGGCGGTTGGGAATGCGTCGCACCCAGCGCTATCGCCTTTGGCGGGAAGTATCCGACTCCGCGAGCGCTTTCGGTCAGCGAGATTGCAGAGCTCACAAAGGCTTTTGCGGCTGCCGCTAACCGAGCAGTCGCAGCTGGATTCGATTTAGTCGAGATCCATGCAGCTCACGGATATCTCTTTCATCAATTCCTTTCGCCGATCTCGAATACCCGAAGCGATCAATATGGTGGCGCTTTTGATAATCGAATCCGTTTCCTTTTGGAAGCGACAGAAGCAATTCGCGCCGTGATCCCAGATCAGATGCCGCTCTTCGTGCGTATTTCGGCTTCTGATTGGATTGAAGGCGGCTGGAGTATCGAGGATTCAATCGAATTATCTCGAAGACTGAAGGAGCTCGGTGTTGATCTAATCGATGTTTCATCTGGAGGCACAAGTTCTGGCGCACCGGTTCCAGTTGGTCCGGGCTATCAAGTTCCGTTTGCAACTCGGATACGTAATGAAGCGAATATCCCAACCGCAGCCGTTGGACTTATAACCGAATCAACCCAGGCAAATTCGATAATCGCCGACGGCCTTGCAGATGCGGTGATGATGGGGCGAGAGTTCCTTCGAAACCCCCGATGGCCACTGCTCGCTGCGGCGGAACTAGGGGCTGAGGTTGCCTGGCCACCGCAATTGTTGCGCGGAAAGCCCTAATTTCCGAGAAGTTCGCGAACCCTAGGGACCACTTTTGTCGCATAAAGTTCGATGGATTTCATAAGTTTTCCATGAGGCATCGGACCATTTGCATACTTTAGGTCGAAGCGATCTGCCCCCACCGATGAAATCGCATAGGCGATCTTCTGAGCCACAGTCTCTGGACTTCCGACATAAAGAGAACCGTATTTAACCTCATTTAGATAGTGCTCTTTTGTAGTAGGACCCCACCCACGCTCTCGCCCAATCCGGCCGAACATCGCGTGATAGTGCGGCCACTGATCTTCGATCGCCGTTTCATCCGTGTCACTGATATGTCCGGGTGAATGGATTGACACTTCCAACTTAGCGCGTCCAAATTCAGCGAGCGCTTGGTGATAGAGCTCAGTGAAAGGCTTAAACCGAGCTGGGTCTCCTCCGATAATCGCAAGCGCTAACTTCGCCCCTACGCGCGCTGCTCGCACAACCGATTCTGGAGTTCCACCAACTCCAACTCTAAGTGGAATTGAACCGCGTTCAGTCTTGGGATAGATCTCTTGATTTTGCAAAGGCGCGCGAATCGAACCTTGCCATGTAACTGGCCGCTCGGTTAGCGCATTGGCTAGCAAATCCAATTTCTCTTCGAAAAGACGCCCGTAATCGGATAGCTCATATCCGAAAAGTGGAAAGGATTCGATGAATGAGCCTCTGCCTGCCGTTATCTCTGCGCGGCCATTTGAAAGGGCATCGATGGTCGCAAATCGCTGGTAGACCCGAATCGGATCGTCACTAGATAGGACGGTCACTCCGGTGCCCAAGGTTATTCGCTTAGTTACTGTCGCTAGCCCAGCCAATAGGACGTCTGGCGCTGACACTGCAAAATCATCACGATGATGCTCACCGATATTGAAATGATCTAGTCCTAGCGAGTCAGCAAGTTCACCTTCGGCAATCACATTCCGAATCGTCTGTGCAGCCGTAATGAATTTTCCATCATCGCCATGCTGCATATCCCCGAAGGTATCCAGGCCGAATTTCACCGTTTTTTCCACCATATGCCGAGCCTACCTCGCTTTAGTTGAATGTTCAACTAAAGCTTAGTTGGCCACATCTCGGCGCTTGAAAAGAGTGCCAGTCACTATTGCTGCAGCCACTAAGAAGGTGCCAACTCTAATCAGCGCTTCGGTGTAACTCGGCGTATCGGTAACTCCGATCGGAGAACCTCCCGATGCCACGATTGACATTAGCGTTCCAGGCATCCAGTCACCGCTCGGTCGCCAGGCGATTGAGATGATCGACTCGACTACCAATAGCCAGCCGACACCGATTGAGATCGAACTAATTGGGGAGCGGAAAAGTAAGCCAAGAATCATTCCGATAGTTCCATAGCCAACGGTAGAAATCATCACATTCGCAAAGGTCTCGATTAAACTCGTCCTTGCCTCTGCAGTCGTCCAGAAATCCGTCGCCACCTTCGCTCTTCCAGAGAGCGCAAAAGCAAGTGCGATACTTGTTATTGCGCTTACTAAAACCGTAATTGCCGCAAAGGCGGCCATCGATAAGTATTTTCCGATGAGCAATCGAACTCGACGCGGCTCTCTGACCAAGAGATTTCGTAGCGTTCCATAGGTGTATTCCTGTGCCGTCTGTGCCGCAAAGACACAGAGCGCAACCAGGCCTAGCAATGATGCTGAGCTACTAAATCCGATGGTGACACCAGTTGGAAGTGCCAGCATCTCCCGAGTGATTCTTTCGCCACGATCGGCATTTCCCATCTCAGAATCAATCAGCAAGAACAAGAGCGAAGACACCAGCGCGGTCACACCGATAACTACGCTTAGGCTTCCGATGAAGAGAGTCGGTCTTCGCAATTTCCGCCATTCGGCTAGGAAGATATTCATCGCTCACCTTCAGTCATATCGAAGAATGTCTCTTCGAGCGAAGGGCGAATTGGCGTAATTTGCTGGAGCAAAATGCCATTTTCATGGGCGATTCGGTTCAATTCCGCGCCCCAATTCTCATCGGCATCCACTCGCAAGATGCCATCCGCAAGCTCTGCTGGATGACCAACCTTTCGCACTAGTTTCAGGAGTTTCTCCAGGTCTTTCGCCTTCTTCGCCTTCACATTGATAGTTGGGCGCGACCGGTGAAGAAGGTCCACCGTCTTGCCGAAGAAGATCACCTCGCCCTTCCTAAGCATCACCAGGTATTCGGCGATCATCTCGATCTCTGAAAGAAGATGTGATGAGACGAAAACGGTCACCCCTTCCCCAGCTAATCTGGAGAGCAAATCCCTAATCTCTTGTATCCCTGCCGGGTCGAGGCCATTTGTCGGCTCATCGAGGATTAGAAGTTTCGGATCTGGAAGAAGTGCAGCGGCAATACCTAAACGCTGTTTCATTCCGAGCGAATATGTCTTGTACTTCGAACCACCGCGTTTGGCCAACCCGACGAGTTCAAGAAGATATGGGATTCGATCCTTAGAACAACCTCCCAAAGTCGCAAGGACTCTGAGGTTCTCCTCGCCCGTCAACGCTGGGTAGAAAGCCGGACCTTCAATCATCGCGCCGACCTTGGCTAGGTAGCGCTCCGGATGGGAAATTGGTTCATCCAAGATGTGTCCAGCGCCAGCAGTAGGCGTTATCAAACTTAAGAGCATTCGGATAGTCGTCGTCTTTCCAGAACCATTCGGCCCGACAAAGCCGCATATCGTTCCAAGTGGAACTTCAAATGTCGCATTCTTGACTGCAGTAATCTCACCATAAGACTTGGTAAGACCTTCAACCGATATCGCGCTCACTCGCCGACTTTAGCCTTTACTTTGCATATAAATTTAAAGTTCACTCTTATTGTGTTTTGTGACCTCTTCGTGAACTTTGGCCATATCCAAGGAGCGGATAGCTTCAATTAACTGCTCTAGCTGGGGCCCGGGGAGGGCGCCTGCCTGACGAAACACCAGGATCCCATCACGGAACCCCATCAAGGTTGGAATAGATGTGATTTGAGCGGCCGAGGCGATTGCCTGCTCGGCATCGGTGTCGACCTTGAAAAACTTAACATCCTGATGCTTCTCTGATGCTTCCTCGAAGATCGGAGCGAACGCTCTACATGGACCGCACCAAGCAGCCCAGAAGTCGACTAAAACGATCCCTTCGACCCCAACTTTGCTTTCAAACTCTTCGCTAGTTACATCGACGGTGGCCATTATTTTGGTAACCATCCAGATAAATCGCCATCGCAGCTACAAATCTGGTCTTTGTTCAATCCAGCTAGCGCAGAGTCGATATGTTCACCGCACCCTGACCAGGTGAACTTTCCACAACCGCTACAAGTAACTCTGCTGCACATATGGCCATCCTGACACATTCCTTGGTAGACCCCAAACTCAATTAGCACTAACTTGTTACCCATGACTCAGCCTGGTGAATGGAAATCCCCCTTATCCGCAGCAGATGTAGCGCGAGCTGGCGTATCAGTCTCTTGGCCCGCCATTGTCGGCAACGACGTCTGGTGGGTAGAAACTAGACCTCTAGAAGGTGGCCGCCGAGTGATTGTGAGTAAAGAATTTGGGGATCTGATTGCCGCTCCGTTCAGTGCAAGTCATGGTGTTCACGAATACGGCGGTCGAAGTTATCTTGGTATAAAAAAGGACTCTGGTTTCGAACTCTATTTTGTAAATAAGTCAGACCAACGACTTTATCGAAAGCTCTCAAATGAGACGCCGGTCGCATTGACTCCAGAAACAAAGGGTGCTCATCGATATGCTGAATTGATCCCAGTCGGTAATGAAATCTGGTGCGTGAGAGAAATAGTCGATGGCACTACTTGTGCTCGCGAATTAGTCGCAATCTCTGCTGCAGGGCAGATTCGCACATTGGTCTCTGGACATCAGTTCTACGCAAATCCCCGAGTTTCTCCGGATGGCAAACATCTGGCATGGGTCTCGTGGGAGCACCCCAAAATGCCTTGGGATGGAGCCGAACTCTTCATCGCAGAGATTGAAGATGGATCCGTAATCAACAAGCGCGTTATCGCAGGCAGCGCAACAAATCCAGTTTTGTCACCAGAATGGCTCGATAACGAGAATCTCATATACATTGAGGAGGAGACCGGTTGGTGGAATCCCTGGCAGGTCGACATCTCCGGAAACCGACGCCAAATCGTTAAAGAGGATTCCGAGTGGGGCTTTCCGGCCTGGCAACTCGGTTATTGTGGCGTCGCGCTCTTAACAGATGGCCGTTTCATTGGGATTCACGGCCCAGTTGATAGCCGCCGATTAGCAATAGTCGATCCAAAGACAGGTGCCGTCGCTGACTTTGCTACTGACTTTACATATGTATCGCCAACTTTTGCGACCGATGGCCGGCGAATCGTCGCATTCATGGCAAGTAACTCCGAGTTTCCAACACTTGTAGAGCTAGATCCAGCTACCAGAATGGTGAGCAAAGTGCTCCGCCCAAATCCATTCCCAGTAGCGAAATCATTTGCGCCCGAAATCGAAGAGATTTCCATACCCGGCCAGAACCATGCCGTGAAGGTAATACTTCACCACGCCGCTAATCCTGAATTCAGGGTAACCGGTCCGACGCCATTGTTAGTTCAAGTTCACGGCGGACCGACTGCGCACTCATCTGCTGTCGCACAACTTGATTATCTCTACTGGACCTCACGTGGTTTCACTATCGCCGATGTGAATTACGGCGGCTCGACTGGCTATGGATCGAAATATAGACATCTTCTCGATGGTAAATGGGGCATCGTTGATTACGAGGATGTGATCACAACGGTTAAGCACCTAGTTAACGTCGGAGTCGCTGATGCAAAGCGGACATTTATATCCGGCGGTAGCGCTGGTGGATTTACAGTGTTAAATGCTCTCTTGCATAGCGATGTCTTTGCAGCTGGCGCGGATTATTACGGCGTAGCTGAACTCTCCGCCCTTGCGACCGATACCCACGATTTCGAATCCAGATATCTTGATTCGATGATTGGTCCATACCCGGAGCAGAAAGACCTTTACTTAGAGCGCTCACCACTCACTCACTCCGATAAGTTGAACACTCCCCTAATCATCTTCCAGGGCCTGGAAGACAAAGTCGTGCCACCCTCTCAATCCGAGGCTTTTCGAGATGTCTGTGTACGCAAGAGCATCAAGCATAAATATTTCCCATTTGCCGGGGAGGGCCATGGTTTCGTCAAATCCGATTCGATCATCACAAGTCTTGAGGAAGAGTTGAAGTTCTACGGGGAAGCTGGGGATTTCAATCCCGTAATTTGAGTTCTAGCACTCTAGGTAAATCGCATCTTGGCGAATAGATTTACCGGTATGACGAGAACATATGTGATTACTGGCGCCGGATCCGGGATTGGACTAGCTACAAGAAAGATCCTCGAATCCCAAAAGAACAAGGTAATCGGTATAGATCTCAGAAATTCAGATATTGATGCTGACTTGAGCCAGCACTCCGAGCGAGTCAAGGCAGCTATCCGAGTGACCGAGATGGCCGGTGGCGTAATCGATGTGGTGATGGCAAACGCAGGTTCGGCCTCCCCGATTACGAACACCATCGCCATCAACTTCTTTGGTGCAACCGATTTGATAACTGCTCTACGCCCTGCGCTGCTAAGAAGTACCGCACCACGCGTAGTCGCTACTAGTTCGATGGCATCTATGATGCCAATCGATGACCTTTTGGTATCTGCCATGCTGGCAGGCAATGAACCAGCCGCGCTGGCTCGCGGGGCTCTTCTTCGTAGAGTTGGGACTACTTATTTAACTTGTTACGGCCTATGAGCAGGAATGTATATGAGATTATCGCTGCCGGTACTGCATTAAACCGCTCATCAGCTGAAGGAGAGATGACTTGCATCGCGGTGCTTAGGATGAACAAATAGCCTAAATATCGCGCAGCTCGTAGCGCCCTCTCTGAGGGCGAGCCATTAAGCAAGTCATAAAGGAAGAACATCAAAAAGATGGTTCCGGAGAACATCAAGAGATAGGCGACCCGGATTGAGATCGGGAATTCTTCAAATTGACCGCCGGCGGCTCTGGTTTTGACCCATTCATAATTCATCGCAACCGCAAAGAGGATCAAGCCGTTGTAGAAAAGGGAAACCTGCGCCAATAGCCCCAATCTCCACTTGATTTTCATGCGGGGAACCTAGCAGACGCGATTTAGTTGAACTTTCAACTACTTGTGGTAGGGTCTGGCCATGAGCGAATCAGAACTACTTCCAGCAAACACTCAAATGGGGGCAGTAACCCTCTGGGTCGCAGATCTCGACGCCATGGTTCGCTATTACCGAGATGGCGTAGGTCTTGAGTTGATTAGCCTCAATGATGGTCGCGCCATCCTCGGCTTTAAGGATCTTGAGATAGTCATCCTCGAACATAAGCCAGCAATGAAATATGCCTCACCGCATGAAGCTGGGTTGTTTCATACCGCAATCCTCTTCCCTTCTGAAGCTGCACTAGCTCGAGCAGTTCACTCAGTTGCGACCCAATACCCAGGTACCTTCACGGGAAGCGCTGACCACTTGGTAAGTAAGGCCTTCTACTTCAATGACCCGGAGGGCAATGGCGTAGAGCTTTATTGGGATCGTGATCGCTCTCAATGGAGTTGGGTGCATGGCACGATTGAAATGGACACCATCTTCCTAGATCCAAATAAGTTTCTTTCAGAAAACTTGACTGAGCAGCCGGTTGAGCAAGATAAGCGCGTGGGACATGTCCATCTCTCCGTTGGGTCCGTTGAAGCTGCTGAGGAGTTCTACGTGAGAATGCTTGGATTCGAAAAGACTTTGAATTGGGGTGGTCAAGCGTTATTCGTCTCAGCAGGCGGATATCACCACCACATGGCGATGAACACATGGCGCAGCAAAGGCGCTGGTAAGCGTCAACTGGCTCTGGGATTGGGAAATGTAGAAATCAAGCTAGAGAATCGGGATCAACTTGGTGAGGCCAAGGAGCGATTGATTTTCCATAATCAATCAGTTGTTGCCGAAGAGAATCTACTCCAGGTCAAAGATCCTTGGGGAAATCAAATCTCTCTTCACTCAGTCTGAGCGCCAGCTTGGGCTAGTTCGGCAAATCCACCTTGGTTGAAATTGAGGATATTGGTAAAACCAGCATTCGCCATCTTCTCTGCAGCAATTGTTGATCTGCGTCCACTT
>VFQT010003771.1_pt1 | contig 13445 bp, 12 predicted proteins | sample 3512381 | NCBI WGS metagenome assembly VFQT01 (sample SAMN10412376, study PRJNA504923) | tailings metagenome | isolation source: Relicate 2 Philex TSF3 active mining site | place: Philippines: Tuba, Benguet | collected 2017-08-29 | reverse complement strand
CGACAAGATTGTCCGTGTTGAAGATGTTCGTTTCGGGTCTGTCGGAGGCGAACGAAAATTTCCTGTAATCGAGCTCGTACCCGGGCGTCGAAGGTGAGATGATTTGCTGGAGCGTTCCCAGGCCATCTGATTCACTGTGCTCGTACTTGATAAAGGCGGTGACGGGCCCGCCGTTATCGTAGCCGAGCGTAACCCGCCCGATGTACTCTTCTTGCGTCGGCTCATCGCGATTGGTCGTTACGTTGCGGACATAGCCCTGCAAGTCAGCATAACTGCCGGCAAACCGCATCGCGAACCCGCCGCCGAGCGGAACGTTGAGCGCGCCTTCTATGGTCGGACCGTCGAGCAGAAAATCGTAGTTTGCGTCGATGTAGCCGCTGAATTCATCGGTTGGCCGGCGAGTCAGGATGTTGATCGCGCCCGCCACCGTGTTCTTGCCGACCAAAGCGCCCTGAGGACCGCGCAGTACTTCGATCTGCCCGACGTCGAGAAAGGCTCCCTGGAACTGGCGGTTATTGCCGCCGTACACGCCGTCCACGAAGGTGACGATCGACTGTTCAAGCGAAGGGCTCGCCGTCGAAGCACCGACGCCGCGCATGGTGACCGCCAGGCCGCCCGGCGTTCGCGTGATCGAGAAGTTGGGAATACGAGGCGCGAGCTCGGCGGCCGTCGCGATCTGGTTCGACGCGAGATCCGCGCCGCCGATGACCGCCATCGAAATCGGCACGTCCTGCAGCCGTTCATTCCGGCGCTGCGCGGTAACGATAATCTCACCGGTGTCGCCGTTCAGGACCGCTTGATCCGACGCCACGTCCTGCGCCGCCGCGGTCGACAGGCACATGGCCTGCGATACGGCCAGCACTGAAACGCCTATCAACGTATGCGTAAATACCTTCATCACGACCTCCCCGTTTTCTGGCACTTCTGCTGAGTGCCCGTTTCCGGCTCTGCGTACACTGATATCGCGGAACCAATGCTCAGCCTAGGCTAGCATTATCAAAAGGCAAGCGTCTTCGCCGCGATAGAAGCACGGTTTTCTCGAACTGTTGCCTGTTTGCAGCGCGAGGCCGCGCTTATCATTTTCGCGACCCGCCGACCGGATTTTTATCCGCAGTTCGGTCAATTGCGGGAATGTGGTGATAGGCTGCCGAAATGCCGGCCGAGCCGACACGATTGAGCGGCATTTGGCGCCGCTGCCGCCGCCTTCAGCGCGCAGTGCAACGGCGTCTCTGGATCAAATGGGTACTGGCATTGGCGGTTGTGCGGTATCGATCGGCACCGACCGATGCACCGACAGTAAGGTTTGCATGCGGGATGACGCGCATTCTATGTAAGTTCAGCGGTCGAAGCGCGGAGACCTTAAGGCGGAGGCCGATCCGAACTCGACTAGCTCCGAGCACAGACCCGAGATGTCCCACTCCAGCCGCAGGAACACGGCGTCCTCGCCGTGAACCCAGAGGCGGGCGGGCGGCCAGTGCGGCTGCCAGCGCAGCTCATAGCGATCGGCCTGGAAACGGCCGGCGGGAACTTCGATGTCCTCGGTGCCGATATAGGCAACGCCGATGCTGATCGGCAGGGCGACCAGCGAGGACTCGCCATTGATATCGTAGGAGCAGGTGACGCTCTCGACCGCGCGGCTTTCGCCCGGCGCATTCGTTCCCCGCGAGAGTGCGATGAGGCCGTCGCCGATCAGCGGGTGCAGGCCCAGGTATTGTGCCCGGCCGGCGAGGCGCTGCGAATTGCGCCCGAGCCGGGCGGTCAGCGATTCACATTCGGTCTCGCGGCCGTTGAAATAGTACCAGCTGCTGCCGACCGGCTCGCCATGCTGAACCACGCGCACGTGGCCTTCGGTGGGCCAATGATCGGGATCGAGCGTCCAGCTTGCGTCGCGGGTGAGCGCGCCTTCTTCCATCTCGCAATAGGCGCGGATCGTGCGGCCGTTATCGCGCACGTCGATGTCGAACTCCTCGCGGCCCAGTTCCTCGCCGGCCTTGCGATAAAGGATGCGTCCCCAGTGGCGCCGCAGCGTAGGCATCTTGCCGCTCTCCTATAGCTTGACGGTGACCGCCTTGGTTTCGAGGTAAAGGTCCATTCCCTCGCGGCCGAACTCGCGCCCCCAGCCCGACTGGCGATAGCCGCCGAACGGGATATTGGCGGCGACCGCGCCGTGCGTATTGACCGAAACGTGCCCGCTGCGGATGCGCGAAACCATGCGGTGCGCGGTGGAGAGGTCGCGCGTCCAGACGCTGCCGGACAGGCCGTAGACGGAATCGTTGGCCATCCGGGCGACGGCATCGAGGTCATCAGTGTCGAAGGGCTGCACCGCCATAACCGGTCCGAAGATTTCCTCGCGCACGATCTTCATGTCGGCGTCCACGTCCGCGAAGATCGTCGGCTGGACGAAGTGACCGGGTCCATCGGGAGCGCCGCCGCCGGTGACAAGGCGCGCATGGCGCTTGCCGTCTTCGATGTAGCCGAGGACGCGCTCCTTCTGCCGCTCCGAAACGAGCGGCCCGACTTGCGTAGATGGATCGAGGCCGTGACCGATCTTCATCGCGCCGGCGAACGCCGCCAGCCCCTCAAGCAAAGGCTCGTAGATCGAACGGTGCACGAAGATCCGGGTGCCGGCCATGCAGTTCTGGCCCTGGAGGAAGTAGGTCGCCATCGCCACGCCGGGAATCGCCAGATCCAGATCGGCATCGCCGAACACGACGACGGGAGACTTGCCGCCCAGTTCCAGCGAAATCTTCTTCAGCCCGTCCGCGCAGTCGCGGACCAGCTGCTTGCCGATCGCGGTGGACCCGGTAAACGCGATCTTCGCCACTTCGGGATGGCGCACCAGCGCCGCGCCCGCTTCCGCGCCGAGGCCGTTGACGATATTGACGACGCCTGCGGGAAAACCCGCCTCCATGATCAGGCGGCCGAGCACCACGGCGGAAAGCGGCGTATCCTCGGCAGGCTTCAGAACCACCGTGCAGCCGGCCGCCAAAGCCGGGGCGAGTTTCAGGCACGCCATCGACAGCGGAACGTTCCACGGCACAATCTGCCCGACGACGCCCACCGGCTCGCGCATCGTGTAAGTCAGCGCCTCCCCCATCGCGAGGACGTGCGGTGGCGCCTCGGTGGTGGTGCCTTCGATGCGCTCGGCCCAGCCCGCATAATAGTCGAACAGCGCAACCGCGTTGCTGACGGTCAGGCTGGCGATGGCGATCGGCATGCCGTTGTCGAGCACTTCGAGCTCTGCCAGCAGCGTGGCGTTTTCCTCGATCTTGCGGGCGAAAGCGCGCAGGAGCCGGGCACGCTCGAAATTCGAGAGCCGCGACCAGGGGCCGATGAAGGCCCGCGCCGCCGCGGCAACGGCACGCTCGACATCTGGCGCCCCGGCCATGACGACCTCGGCCAACGGGCGCCCGGTTGCCGGATCGTAGCTCGTCCGGCGGCCCCCTTCGTCCGCATCGACGAAATGTCCATCGATCAGCAGCTCGAACTTGCCGGCAAGCGCCTCTCGAGTCTGAGGGGATACGGATGCCGGCAGGTCGGCAAGGCTGTCTGTCATTGAAGTTCCGTTCAGATATTGCCGCCGTCGACCGGCAGCGCGATGCCCGTCACCGCCTGTGCGGCCGGGCTGACGAGGTAGAAGACACCCTCGGCGATGTCGGCCGGTCCGGCGAGACGGCCCAGCGCCGAGAAGTTCGCCATCTGCGCGACATAGCCATCCTCGTCGCCGCCGCTCTCGACGTTCCCGCGCAGCATCGGCGTGTCGACAGCGCCGGGCAGCACCGCATTTACGCGGATACCATGCCTGCCCGCCCAGGCCGCCGCGCAGCGCGTGGTCATCAGCACCGCCGCCTTGGACGCGCAATAGGCGGCGCCGGTCGGGTTGGCCTTCACCGCCATGCCTGACGCCATGTTGACGATGGCGCCACGGCCCAGCGGCTTCATCCGCCGGATCGCATGCTTGCAGCCCAGAAAGGTGCCGTCGGCGTTGATCGCCATGTGCTGGCGCCAGAGGTCGAGCGGCATTTCGTCGAAGGGGACGTTCGGGCGATAGATACCGGCATTGTTGACCAGGATGTCGAGCCGGCCCCGGCTTTCGAGCACGCCATCGAGTGCCCGTTCCCAGTTTGCCTCATCGGCGACATCGAGCGCGACGGCAGAACATCCCTCGCCAAGTTCGTCCGCCGCGCGCGCTGCGGCATCCTCCGCGATGTCGGCCACCACCACCGCACAGCCGTCAGCCAAAAGACGCGCGGCGATGGCGCGGCCCAGTCCGCCCGCGCCGCCGGTTACGACCGCGACCTGGCCAGCGAGCGCGCCGGTCATACCGGAACCGTCGCCGCGTCGTAGGCGAACAGGCCAAGCGTCTCTTCGTTGCGCAGTTCCTTCTTGTCGAAGGCGTCGGCATCCTTGGACTGCATCCGGTTGGCGTTGGCGTTCGATTCCGCCTGGATGAAGCTGGCGCGTTCAAGTCGCGCGGCTTCATAGCGGGTGAGCGCCTCATCCAGTGTCTCGGACGCCTGAATGGCGCGGGCGAGCACCACCGCGTCCTCAATCGCGGAGGATGCACCCTGCCCCAGGAACGGCGTCATCGCATGAGCGGCATCACCCATCAGCGTGATCCGGCCGTGCATGTTCCAGCCCGACAGCGGCGTGCGCGCGTTGATCGCCCATTTGAACAGCCGACTTTCGTCGAGCCGGTCGATCATCAGTTGGACGGGCTCGCACCACCCCGCGAATACCTGTTTCAGTTCGGCGCGCTGCGCGGGAATGGTCCAGCCGTCCTCGGTCCAGCCTTCCTGGCGCGCGAAGAACACAAGGTTCAGCTGCCGGCCGCCGCGCAGCGGATACCAGACGACGAGGCGCTCCTCGCCGATGAAGTTGCCGGGATTCTCGGCCAGTTCGCGAAGATCGTCATCGACATCGACGATGCCCCGCCAGACGATATGTCCGGTGAAGTGCGCCTCGATCGGCTCGTAGATGCCGCGCACCGCCGAGCGCACGCCATCGGCTCCGACAACGAGGTCGCCGGACACGCGACTGCCGTCTTCCAGCTCCAGCCAGGCGCTGTCCGCGTCGGCCCCGGCGGTCTTCACGCGCGAGGCGACGCGAGTCCTGCCGCCGGCCGACTGGAGGGCTTCGAGCAGGATCGCATGAAGGTCCGCGCGGTGCATGTAGAGGTAGGGCGCGCCGTACTTTTCGCGCATATCGTCGCCGCGCGTGAGCGTCTTGAGCACGCGGCCATCCTGCCAATGCCGCACGACCTGCTGGCGGGGCGACACGCCCTGCGCCTCGATCGCCGGACCGAGCCCAAGGTACTGCAAGCCCAGCATGGCGTTGGGCGCCATCGTCACCCCTGCCCCGACCTCACCGAAGTTCGGCGCGGATTCGAAGACTTCGACCTGGTTGCCCGCCTGCTGGAGCGCGATGGCGGTGGTCAGGCCGCCGATGCCGCCGCCCGCGACGAGAATGTTGAGCCCGCGCATCAGCCGATTTCGCCGTTGCCAAGCTGGCCGGGAATGTGGCTCTCGTGGTTGGCGAGATACCAGTCCGCTATCTCCTCGCGCGTGGCCCACCAAACGCCCGGCAGCGACTTCGCGTGTTCGATGAACTCGCGTAGCGCCCGCACCCGGTGCGCGCGTCCGGAGACGTGGGGGTGAAGGCCGACGTTCATGATGCGGCCGCTCTTCGCGCCCTCAGCGTAGAGCACATCCAGTTCCTCGATCAGCGCGTCACGGAACTGGTCGGTGGTGAAGTTCTTGCGAGTTATGAACGTGAAGTCGTTGATCTCGTTGGAATAGGGGATCGAGACGATCGGACCGGACGGCGTACGCAGCAGGTACGGCTGGTCGTCGTTCATGATGTCGCAGTAGAATGTCGCCCCATACTCGGCGAGGATGTCGGCGGTCTGCAACGTGCCCCGCAGCGAGGACGAGAGCCATCCCTTGGACTTGCGGCCGGTATACTTCTCGAACTGGTCGAGCGTGCGCAGGACGATCTGACGTTCCTTCTCCGGCTCGCGCGCGAAGTCGGTCAGCAGCTCACCCTGCTCCCAGTTGTGGGTGAGCAATTCCCATCCGCGTTCGAGCGCGGCGTCGGTCATCGCCTGGCGCCGTTCGAAGGTGACGGCATTGGTCGTGCAGCTCGCCTTCACGCCCAGCTCATCGAACAGCTCGAACAGCCGCCAGATGCCGACCCGCTGACCATATTCGCGCCAGCTGTAGTTGGGGAAATCGGGCACGTTGCCGGGCAGGATGTCGGGTAGGATTGCGGGACCGCCAGCGTAGTACGGCTTGTCGGTCTGCTTGGTGAGATCCCACGTTTCCAGGTTGAACGTCAGGATCAACGCCACCCGCGCGCTGTTGGGCCACTTCAGCGGCTGACGTTGCGGCATGGGGACGTAATCGTATTCCATCGGAAGTGCTCCGCTCGCGGGTCTGTTCATGAAGTAGGCGCCGGCGGCGCAAGCCACCAGCCGGCGCCGGCAATTCTCCGCCTGTCAGAAGTCGGCGAGCAGCCTGCCGAAGCCCTGCTTCTGGTCCATGATGCCCATGCTGCGCAGCGCATGCCAGTACGTCGCGGTGTTGATCGCGATCACCGGCTTTTCCAGCCAGAACTCGGCGATGGCCGCGACTTCGGCGAAGGCCAGGTTGGTGCCCGCCTGGATGATCGCATCGACACCCTCACTCACGGCGATCGCAGTGCGCTTGAGTTTCTGCTTGTCCTCGTGCGCGATCATCATCGGCGAGGGGGATTTGAGGCCCACGATGTGCACGACCTCATAGCCCTGGTCCTCGAAGAAGCGCTTCACGTTGGTATCGCCAACCGGCGCGTAGGGCGTGAGGATGCCGATCTTGCGGATCGGCCCAGTCTCGGTCTCGTAAGCCTTGATCGCGGCGTCCACGGCGGTGGAGCCCATGATCACCGGCACCCCGCCGGTGCGCTCCAGCATCTTCTGGTGGAGCCGCTCGGCCCCCTCCGCGCCGTCCCAGAACGTCTCGGCCGACATGCCCATGATGACGCAGCCAGGGTCCATCGTCATCGAGACGTCCACCGCGTCCATCGTCGCCGAACGGATGTTCTCCAGCATGACCATGAAGCTGTCGTCGTCGGTCACGGTGGTGTCGGGAATATAGATCCGGCTGAAGTGATTGGTCACACCGCGCGGGCGCATGTCGGCGTATTCGGGTTCGACGCTGGTGTTGGTGGACGGCGCCACCACCGCGAACTTCATGCGATAGCCGAGGGAATCGGTCATATGCGTCAACCTTTCGAAGCAGCGTCCGGCTCGGCCGGGCTGATGAATTCCAGGATCGCGCCGTCGGGAGAGCGGACGGAGAAGCAGTCCATCGGTCCGAACGGCGCGATCTCCACGGTGCTGGGCGGCGCATACAGCACCACGCCCTTAGCCGAGAGCTCGGCGGCGTAGGCTCGGGCCGACGGCATGGCGATGCGAAGCGCCAGGATGCCGACGTTCGGCGCCACGGCGCGCTCGCCGTAATGGCAGCCTTCGACCGAGCCGATCTCGATCAGCTCCACCGAGCCGTCGTTGACGCCGAGCGGATGCACGATGGCGACACGCCGCAGCCATGACTTCGCCGCCGGCATCGGCAGCCCCAGAGTGCTCTTGCCCGGCTCCTCCACATCGCTGACGTCATGCTGCATCAGCGCCTTCCATCCCAGCGTTCCGCAATAGAAGGCCAGCGCGTCGTCCAGGCGTCGCACCAGCTGGGTCGAGTTGAACGCGCGCGACATGGCATTGAACTCGGGCAGCTCGAAGCTGGGTGGCTTGTGCGGCTGGATGATCGCCAGCACGAGGCCGTCCGGCCCCTTGGCCACAACTTGCGTCACGTCGAACTCGCCCATCTCGTAATCGACCGGCTCGCCGAACGCGGTCCAGCCGTGCTCGCGCTGAAGCCGACGATAGACGCCGCGCACATCGCGCGAGAACAAGTCGATGTCGAAGATGCCGCCGGTGTCCCAGCTGCGCTGGCTGGGACGGATCAGGTCCTGCTCGGCGCCGTGAAACACCACGACGCGAATGCGACCGCGATCGTCGCCCGGAGCGCTCAGCATCGCCTGCTGGATGCGGGTGCAGCCATGGGGCACGCGCCAGGCGGCGAACTGCTCGGTCGGGCAGTCCGGCAGATCGACGCGACGGAAATCACCGACAGAGACCAGCGCGGCGCAGCCCCGTTCGAGGTCGAAAGTGCTGAACACGATTTCATCGATGCCGGGGCGAGTCATGAGGTCGAGTCTCTCCAAGGGCCGCTGGTTCTGCGCTGTGTCGGCGGCGAGCACGCCAGCGGCAAGCAGCCACACGGGCATCTCTCCGCCTGATGAGCATCGTGAGCCCGGCACTGGCCCCTTCGCGCGCGCCGGCGGAAGCTGCGCGCATGACCCATGTTCTCGTCATTGGAGCGGGCCTTGCGGGCCTGTCCGCCGCCATCGGCTGCGCCAAACAGGGCATGCAGGTCACATTGTGCGAACGCGCCCTCGCTTTCGCGCCGGTCGGAGCCGGGCTGACGATGTCGCCAAGCGCGCAGATCGGCTTGCGCTGGCTGGGCGTCGGCGATGCTTTCGATGCCGTGGCGGAGCCGGCCGAAACGCCCGTGCTGCTCGACTGGTCTACCGGCGCGGTTCTCGCGGCGCCGGCCCCTGCCCCGCACCTCGCGCAAGTGCGCCGTATCGCCCGCGCCGACCTGCATGCGATCCTGCTCGAACGCTATCGCTCGTTCGGCAGCGCAGTGCTCCGGCTCGGTTGCGAGTTGGCTGCACTCAAACAGGACGACGGAAGAATTAGCGCGGTCATGGCTGACGGAGACAGCTTGCAAGCGGACCTGCTGCTCGGCGCGGACGGAGCGCGCTCAGCGGTGCGCGCGGCGCTGTTCGGCGACGGAGAGCCCGCCTACACCGGCTTTGTCGCGTGGCGCTACGTGCTGCCGATCGAAGCCGCTGCGCCTTACTTGCGCGGACACGGCACTTCGGTCACGACCGGCCCGGACGCGCTGCTGACCTGCTATACGATTGCGCGCGGCACGCTGGTCAACTGCGTTGCGATCACCCGAAGTGCCGACTGGGCGGCCGAGGGCTGGAGCGAGCCGGGCGATCCGGCGCTGCTCGCGGCGGCCTTTAAGGGCGCACATCGCGACGCGCAGGCGTTGGCGGGGCTCGCTCCTCGCGACGGCCTCTTCCGCTGGGGCTTGTTCGACCGGCCGGTCTCGCCATGCTGGAGCAAGGGCCGCGCAGTACTGTTGGGTGACGCCGCGCATCCGATCCTGCCGTTCATGGCCTACGGCGCCGGGCTCGCCATCGAGGACGCGGTGGTCCTGAGCCGTGCGTTGGCGGCATTCCCACTAGAGCAGGCGTTCGCGGCCTTCGAGCGCGAACGCGCACCGCGCGCATCGACGATCCACGCCTCGTCGCGCGCGCAGGCGCGGGCCTTCTCCCAAGCGAGCAGCCCCGAAGGCGCGGCTCCCGCTCCGTTCTTCGACACCAGCCTGTTCACTTACGATCCCACCACCGTTCCCCTGACCGAGGCTTGAAGCATGACCGACCTGCCCTCCGCACTGATCCGCGCGACGATCTTCGTGCGCGATCTCGACCGCGCGACCGCGTTCTACCGCGCGCTTGGTCTGTCGGAGACGTACTTCGAAGGCATGCTCGACCATCCATCGGCGACTTCGATCCTGGGCTTTACCGATCACCGGCCCTTCCGTATCCGCATCGTGAAGCGGCCGGGACCGAACTACGGCATGGTCGGGTTGTTCGAGATGGACGCGGAGCAGACCGCCGAAGCCGTGCCAGCCGCGACCGGACCGGCGCGCTTCGGCGATGTGGCGCTGGTGTTCTACGTCACCGATATCCACGCCACGCTCATCGCCTTGCGCGCCGCCGGGGCGAGCTGGTCGCCCGAGCCCGAAGCCTTCGTCATGGAGCATCGCTCGCAGCTCGAAGTCTGCCTGCGCGACTGCGATGGGGTGCTGCTCAACCTGGTCGAAACCGATCCCTCCCAACAGGAGCGCACCCGCCCCGAACTGGATTACAGCGAGGACTGAACGAAGGCCTCGATCGCACGGGCGACACCGGCGGGATCGGCGGTGGGCTGGAAATTGCCGCCGGATGTGACCGCCACCGGCGCGGCAGGTAGCAACGCGCGGGCGCGGTCGAACGTGGCATGGAAGAAGTCGTCCGGCGAGGTCAGCAGCAGCGCGGGGCAGCGCAATTCGCTCGCCAGCGCGGCGGCATCGTGATGCCCGACCGCCGAGTAGGCCTGCGCCCGCCCCCGCCAGGCGCGCAGCATCGCGACCACTTCACCGTGCAGCAATTCTGGCTGGCAGTCGGCATTGTAGCCGGCGGCGTAGCGCCAGTTCTCCAGCAAGTGCTCGCCGTCCGCGCGCGGCCGGATGGGCTCGCTATAGTGGGCCAGGAAGTCGGCGCGCTCCTCCGGCGTCATGAACACCGGGCCGGCGAGCATCACCGATAGCACGCGCTCGGCTTGCGTCGCGGCAAGTTCGACGGCAAGGCTCCCCCCGGTGTGGTGGCCGAACAGGTGGAACGCGTCGACACCCAGCTGATCGATGCCGCCGAGCACCCAGCGCGCGTAGTCCTGCATCGAAGGATTGCCTGGCGGATCGAACGAGCCGCCGAACCCCGGCGTGTCGATGGCCACCAGGCGGTTCGGAAGCTCCAACTCCTTAAACAGCGGGTCGTAACAGGCGGCGCTGCTCGCGGTCTGGTGAAGGAAGACGATGGCAGGCCCCTGCCCATCGCGGACGTGGCAGTGAAGCTGCCCCTCCGGCAGATCGAGGTAGGCGCGGCGGATCGAGCGGGTCAAAGACCCAGCACGCCGGGCTGTAGCCTGTGCTGCGGGTCGAGCGTATCCTTGATCGCGCGCACCAGTTGCAGGGCAGGTTCACCGAGCCGCGCGGCGTAAGGATAAGACCGCCCTAGCTGGAAATGGATCGCGCCGTGCGCGTCGTAGAGCGCGACCAGCTCGCGCTTCAGCTCCTCGACCGCAGCGCGGGCCTCGGGCGCGGACGGAAAGTTCGGCAGGTTGGCGAGGTAGTCCGCGGGAATCACCGACTGGTGATAGGCGGTCTGCTCATCGGGCCAGTAGATCGCGATCTCGTAGAGGAAGCCGGCGGTGCCCACGGTCGAGAACATGCCGCCGTACCAGATGCCGTGGCGCTGCAATTCCTCACGCCGCTGGGCATAGAACGCCTCCAGCGCATCGTGGAACTTCCCCGCCTGCGCGTGCGGCAGTATGCCGTGGAGCGGCACCCAGCGCTCACCGCCCGGGCCAAGCGTGTTGTAGAACGGCGCGAAAGGCATGCCGCGTACGACCGCCGGCACGGTCGCCGCGATCTCCTGGCCCAGCGCACCGATCAATTCGCGCAGGCGATGCAGCTTTCCGCGCGTCTCGGCATCGTCGAACCCCTCGACGATGTAGTGGCACATATAGGCGGACTCGCGGATCTGGCGGCGTGCCTGCGTACCCGCGCGCAGGAGCTGGGTCACGCCAGCGGCCAGCGAGGGCGAACTGCGCAGAATCGAAAGCGCCATCGCCAGGGTGCCGCCCGCGCGGTCCTGCCGCGCGATCTGACCTTGCGATAGCGCCGCGTCGATCGCGAAATGCGTGTCTTCGATCCGCTCCAGCGCTACCCGCCGCATCGCTTCGTGCATCGACGCGAAGTCCGGGAACGCGAACGAGATCGGCCGGTGCGCGGGCAGCATCCGCAGCAACGGCAGCGTCACTCGCGCCTTTACCCCGAAAATCCCGCAGTCGCCAGTGAACAGCCCGGTCAGGTCCGGCCCTGCATGGCGCACGAACGGAACCTCGGTCTGCGCCGCCGAGCCGGTCCGCAGCAGGCTGCCGTCGGCGAGCAGCACGTCGAAGGACAGGGCGGACTCGGCGGAGATACCGTGCGCGCCCGAACCGTGGCTGATCGCGTTCTGCGACATCGAGCCGCCGATGGTCGCATGAAAGCCGGAGAACGGCCCCTTGAAGGGCGTGCGAAAGCCCTTTGCGGCGAGCGCTTCGGCCAGAGCTGCCCAGGTGACGCCCGCCTCGACCGTGACCTTGCCGCCGTATTCGTCGATCTCGATGCCGGTGAGCCGGCTGATGTCGATAATCAGATCCCGCGCGTCGATCGCAAGGTAGCCGTCGGTGTAGGACGCTCCGCCACCGCGCACGGTGAAGCGCGCATTGTCCTGACTGGCGAGGCGGACCACCGCCTGCAGCTCGTCCACCGAACCGGGACGAACCACGGCCCTGGGTTCCGCCATCGTGCGATAGACGTCAGTCGCGAACGGCGCGGCGGCATCGCCGGTCAGCACGTTGGCCTCACCCAGCAGCGAGGCCAGGCGCGTGGTCAGGTCGGCCGCGACGACGTTCATCGCTGCGCGATTTCCTCGATCACGGCGGTGAAGCCTTCGGGCGTTTCGTTGTCGGTCGCTTCGGCGGCTTCCTTGCGGATGAGATAGAACAGACGCTCCAGCATCTGCTGCCGGCGCGTCTCGCGCTCCTCCAGCGCGGCTTCGTCGAGCTTGAGCCCTTTGATCTCCGAAGCGAGATCAATCCCGCGCTGCGCCGCGACGCGCTTGATGGAGTCGATTTCGTCAGCAAGCACCGAAACCTCGCCCGCAAGCACCATGATCATCGACATCATCTGGTCGAGCGCGGGAGAATCGTAGAACTGTGGGCGCTTGCCCCGTGCATCGCGTTTCATGGCAAATCCGGTACTTGGTGAAAACGTCTCAGAGCTTTTGTGCGATCAGCACTTCCCAGCCGCCGCCCGGAGCGAACTCGCCGGCGGCGAACTCGCGCTCGGCGACCGAGGAGGCGGCCTCCTGGGTATAGCCGCTGTCCGCCGCCGCATATTCCATCACCGCCATAGGAGCGGTGTCGAAGCGGATCGTCTGCTCGGGAAAGCCTGCCTGCTTTGCCAGCGCGATCTGGTCCATCTCGCGCATCGCACCCCAGAACGGCTCGTTGTTGTAGTAGGTCTCGTTGTCGAGGATGAACTGGGTGAAGGGATCCATCAGATCGAACGGCGGCAAGTCCGCATGGATCATGTAGCCGCCCCGCTTGAGCAGCCGATAGCACTCCTCGAACACCTTCGGCATCGCCTTGCCCGAGGTTTCGTGCAACAGAATGTGGCTGACGACTAGGTCGAAGGATTCATCCTCGAAGTCGACATGCTCGGCATTCATCTGCGAGAAGTTGACGTCGAGCCCCATCGCACCGGCCCGGGCATGGGCATAGCGCACTTGCGGCGCCGCGACATCGACGCCCCAGACCTCGGCCTCGGGGAACAGCTCCTTGTATGGCAGCGTCGAGTGGCCCACCGTGCAGCCCAGGTCGAGAATGCGCTTGGGGTTAAAGTCCTTGAGGTTGCGCTTGATGTAGTTGCAGACCGAGCGGCCCATGTCGTCGTTGAACGGGC
>VFQT010003770.1_pt1 | contig 13445 bp, 15 predicted proteins | sample 3512381 | NCBI WGS metagenome assembly VFQT01 (sample SAMN10412376, study PRJNA504923) | tailings metagenome | isolation source: Relicate 2 Philex TSF3 active mining site | place: Philippines: Tuba, Benguet | collected 2017-08-29 | reverse complement strand
ACTATTAACAGCTGCATGGATTTTACAAACTACTTGCTTGACAAATACCTTGTTGCCGGCGTGCCTGGCTCCGCCTTTGGATACGACAATTACATAAGAATCTCCTATGCCACAAGCGAGGCAGAGCTTAAAACCGCAATGCAAAGAATCAAAGATGCTGTTGGTGCTTTGAGGTAGGTGGTGACCGCATTTTATACTTGAAAATTAAAGATGAAAAGCTATGTATAAAGGGTATAAAAGTATAGGGAGTATAAAATTTATCTAAAATTCTATGAGTGAAAAATCTAATAACAGTCATCATGTCGTATCAAATCCAAATGGCGGATGGGATGTAAAGCGTGCTAACGCTGAACGTTCTAGCGGTCATTTTGATACAAAAATTCAAGCCGTCAATGCAGGTAGAGAGATATCATTAAACCAAGGTACTGAATTTGTTATTCATAACAAAAACGGCAGAATAACATCTAAAGATAGTCACGGAAACGACCCAAGGAATGTTAGGGGTTAGAATTTATTTTTTAGATATGAGTAGGCGCAGAAAATATCAAGACCATCTAGATGGTGCAAAATACGCCATGCAGTATGCCGTCTGTGTTTTTAATAATATTCTACTTGATAATCGTATAGAGCAATGTATTCTAAATCTTTTTAATGCTTGGACTTATATTTTAATATCAACGTGCATCAAGGATAAAATTGAATACAAAAAAGACAAAAATACCAAGGAGTATAAAAGTGCAAATGAAATGTTCATCGCACTGCAAACTTCACAGAATCAAGATAAGAGTGCTGTACATAAAAACTTCTTATTAATTAAAGAAATACGTGATTATATTGTTCATAGACACCCTCAGATTAGCAATAAAAATCTACGTGCATTATATCCAAAACTACAGACATGCTTAGAAAATCTGCAATGGTGGCTATGCCAAGAATTTGGTGAGGACAATAGAATATCTGTTTCATTTTCAATACCATTATATCTTTATGAAGATGCACTAGAAAAGGAGGTTGAAGGCAAAATACGAACACAAAAAGATATCAGTTACATTATAAATCAGTTTGAAAAGGGAATTGATGAAGTAATGCTGTCAAATCCTAGATATTGCAGAAAAATAGCAATATTTGTTGGGGAATTAAAAAATCATCAAAGTAAAGAGTCTATTAATTTTGCAAAAATACTTGTAGGCGACGATGTTGATTTTAATAAGCCACATACAATAGTTGGTCTAAAAATTGTTAGCGATACTGAGAAATTTCGTTTTTTACCAAAGGATGTAATCAAGGAAGTGATAAAACATCATACATGGTTTTCATCGCATACAATACATCATAGTAATGCGTTTAAGTATTTTACTAACAATGGAACAGAGCACTATAAAAAGTATTACATCACAACCTCTGATGGTAAAAAGTATTTCTCACAAGAATGGATTGATTTGTTAAACTTAAAACTCTCACAAGATGGCATGCAAGATGTCATTAAAAATAGAAGAAAACTTAAATAGTTTAATTTGTTGTAGAAGAGAAAATTATTAATAAAATCACTGCCAACCAATTTTTCTTTACTTTGAAAAAAATCTGCTTTATTTTCTCAGTATGGTTTACATTAAAAAGTAATCTTGATAAGATTTATGTATATTTATGCTAAAAATTGGTAAGTATTCTTTTAACTCTAGGCTTATTGTTGGCACGGGTAAGTATAAAAGTCTTGAGGAGACAAAGCTTGCAACCGAGGCAAGCGGGGCGGAGATGGTGACTGTTGCGGTTAGAAGGGTGAATATTGAGAGTAAAAATCAAGAGATGCTTCAGGATTATCTTGACCCAAAAAAAATTACCTATCTGCCAAACACTGCAGGTTGCTTTACCGCAGATGATGCCGTGCGTACCTTAAGGCTTGCCCGTGATATAGGCGGGTGGAATCTTGTAAAACTTGAGGTTTTAAGCAATACAAAAACTCTCTACCCAGATACGGAGGCAACCTTGCTTGCTGCAAAAGCCTTAATTGCCGATGGCTTTGAGGTTATGGCTTATACAAACGACGACCCAATTACGGCAAAAAAACTTGAGGATTTAGGTTGTGTTGCAATCATGCCACTTGGGGCGCCAATAGGCTCGGGGCTTGGGTTGCAAAACATTTTAAATATTCAGTTTATCATAGAACAATCCTCCGTGCCAGTTATTGTGGATGCTGGTGTTGGCACTGCAAGCCATGCCTGCGTCGCTATGGAGCTTGGTTGTGATGGGGTATTAATGAACTCAGCAATTGCCCTCTCTCAAAACCCAGTACTAATGGCACAGGCAATGAAGCACGCCATAATAGCAGGTCGCCAGTGCTACGAGGCAGGCGTGATGCAGCAAAAGCAATATGCTCAGGCTTCCAGCCCTCTTAACAATGGCAAGTCTATTTTTTAACTTTTTTAACAGAGCATTTTACAACCTTAGCAAACTTGCTTTTAATATTCACCATTTTTCAATTACGCAATTTTGCACTTGCAAGTACACTTGTATTTTTGCCTCACTACATCCATCCCCCTAAAGTGAGATGGGGTAGGGAGGAGTTTTGTAGTTCTTTAGTTAAATGGGATAAGGAGGAAAGATGGAAAGGTCCCCAAGGGGAGAGGGGTAATGAGAGTTAGTATTTTACAAAGAATACTTGATAGCTGGAAGGGGTATTATTTGCTTGGTCGTAATTTGCAAAACAAAACACTTTACAAAAAATAAAGTTATGATACAATATTTGCTATGATGGCGATAAGCATTAGATGTAAAAAAGTTGTTTGTCAAAATATCCTGCGTGGACTCGGGGGCGGCTCCCGACACCTCCACCATTAAATATACGGGGGTGGGTTAGATTTTGACACGGGGTAAAGGGCAGGCATTCGCTAGGTCTTACATACAGCCTTAAGTATGTTAAAACGATAAATGGCACATTAGCTATTATTCTTGCTATGGTTGCTGGGATTTCTGCTTCTCTTAGAGGGGCGGCTTCTGTAAGAGTAAGACAAGTTCTTGCTTCTTTAGATGCTAGAATCCTTGCGGCTGCTTAGTTAGTCTTTTTAGACGCTTTGTAGTTCATAGCAAACAAGGGGTTTGCGGCACACCTAGCAACAGAAGCCGCTTTTTGTTAAATTTATTAAAAATAAAAATGTTTAATAGCCCACAGGATGTGATTGACGATTTTGCAAAGGGCAAGATTGTTATTGTTGCTGACAACGAAGACAGGGAAAACGAAGGCGACCTTGTTTTTGCAGGCGACTTTTGCACGGCGGAAAAAATCAACTTTATAATCACTCACGGCAAGGGGCTTGTTTGCATGCCAGTTACAAGCGATGTTGCTAAAAGATTAGGTTTTAAAAAGATGGTTGAGGATTCTCAAAATACCTCAAAGTTTGAAACCCCCTTTATGCTATCCATAGGGGCAAAAAAAGGCATAACAACAGGTATATCGGCTTTTGACAGAGCTTATACGATATCTCTTGCTGCAAATGCGGGGTCTGTTGCTGAGGATTTTTCTTCGCCGGGGCATGTGTTTCCCTTGCTTGCAAAAGATGGTGGTTTAATGCAAAGAAACGGACACACAGAAGCCTGCACAGAGCTTTGCAAAGCAGCAGGGCTTGGCGGCGTTGCGGTGCTTTGCGAGATAATCAAAGAGGACGGCACAATGGCACGCAGGGACTATCTTTTTGAATTTGCAAAAAAACATGGTCTAAAAATTACAAATATTGAGGCACTTAAAAACCACCTATATCATCAATTGATAAAGTCTAATGATGCTACTACGCAGGATTTGTTAAACATAAAAAAACTTGATAAAATATACACCGGCAAGGCAAAGGATATATATGCCACAAGCGATGATAAATTTGTAATACAATATTTTAAAGACGATGTAACCGCAGGTAACGGTGCAAGGCACGAGGTTATTGAGGGCAAGGGTGTTGTAAATCTTGCAATATCAACCTTTATAATGAGTGGGCTTGCTGATTTTGGCGTTGCAAATCACTTTGTTAAAAACCTAAGCAATAGAGAGCAATTAGTTAAAAAAATTAAAATCATTCCGCTTGAGGTTATTGTACGCAATATTGCATCCGGCTCTTTTGTAAAACGCTTTGGCACAAAGGATGGTTTTATTTTTGATAAGCCATGTGTTGAGTTTTCGTACAAAGATGATTCCCTTGGCGACCCCGCTATATCCGAGGGGCAAATTGAGTCCCTTGGCATTGCAAACCCATCGCAGATACATCAAATCAAGGCTATAGCTTTGATGGTGAATAGCTATTTGCAATCAATTTTTAAAAAGGCAGACATGAAGCTTGTTGACTTTAAGATTGAACTTGGCTTTGATGCTGATGGCTGCATTGTTTTAGCTGACGAAATTAGCCCAGATTCCTGCAGAATATGGGACGCAAAGGACGGCAGAATTTTAGACAAGGATGTTTTTAGAAAAAACCTTGGCAATATTATGGACACCTATACAGAAATTGCAAAAAGATTAGGTATTGATTTTTAATATTTGTTTGTCAACATATGGGCGTTGGTAGCTCTAAAGCAAAGCATTCTGCAAACAATCTTATTAAGGAACAGCAGGATGTTTTTGGTGATATACCTGAAGACGAATTATGCAAAATTGCAATTGAAGAAAATAAAGCCGCAAACGCAAAACTCCCTACTGTGCAACAAGGTGGAGCTGGTGAAGTAGATGATGCAAAACATTTAAATACTTTATACAACTACAATTGGCACGATGGTGCAAAAATACCAATTGTTATTGGTGAAGATTTTGCAAACGATCGTAAGATTGACCAAAATAATCTGTTTGGTCGCAAAAGATTTAGTCAGCCAAATTTAAACGAAAAACTAGGAATTGGCTTGATAGAAAAAAGCTTTGAGCAAAAAGATATTGCTGAAGCAACAAAATTAAGCCTTGAGTCAAAAAATGTACGCCAATCAACATCTAATGTTTCCCAGTCGTATGCAGTAATAAAAAATCCGCAAGATTTTCCTAGTAATTTTCCTAGTAAATAGAACAAGATATGACAAAAAGTTTTAGGGTTGGCTTTGGGATTGATTTTCACAAATTTAAAGATAATCTATTAACCGATACTTTAATGGCAAGGCTTGGCTTAAAAACTCTGCAAAATTTTGTTCCTTTGGGCGGGGTTTTGGTGCCGTTTGAAAGAGGTATTGAGGCACACTCGGATGGCGATGTTTTGCTTCACGCTCTTGTGGATGCAATTTTAGGGGCAATAGGCAAGGGTGATATTGGCATGCACTTTAGCGATACTGACCCAAGGTGGAAGGGTGTGAGCTCTGATCAATTTGTAACCTATGCCATATCACTACTTAAGGAAAGTGGCTTTAAGCTGTTAAACATCGATGCTGTGATTATTTGCGAGGCACCAAGACTTAAAAATCACAGAGATGCAATTAGGCAAAAAGTTGCTGATTTGTGCGAGGTAAGTATAGATATTGTCAATATCAAAGGTAAAACAACTGAGAAAATGGGCTTTTTAGGCAGGGGTGAGGGTATCGCTGCAATGGTCAATCTTGGCGTTGTTGCAATTTAAATTCAATTTGGGCATTTTAATTTGGCATTGCCTCTGATGGCGGTAGACGATACATTGGGGCTGGAGCACTTTACAAAACTTATTAATCCATTGCTAAAAAGCTTAATATTATTGTTCTTAACATTGCCAAAGCTAATTTGTTTTTTGTGCTTAATAAAAAATGGGGTTTTGCAATATTTTAAACCTTGCAAGGCATCGCCACCTCTGTTGATGATTACAAGATTTGCATATCGTAAAATTTGCTCGTAAAAGGGCCATTTGTGGATTGTTGTTAGGCTGTCCGCCCCCATTGCAAAGCTAAAATTATATCTGCTTGCATATCTTTTATTTACCGCCTTTAAAACCATTGCGGTGTTAAACGAGGGGCTTAGATTTTCAAAGTCTACAACCTCTACATTTTTGATATGTTTTGTTGCAAACTTGCAGGCGGCAATGCGTGCTGGCAGGGGCGGGGTTGCAATTTGTGCTTTTAATGGATTAAGCTTTGCAGGCATCACAAAAACTTTTTTAAAGCCAAGACGCAGCATTTTTTTGCAAACAAACTCATGTCCGTGGTGAAATGGGTTAAACGACCCACCAAATAAAGCAACGCTAATCATTTGTATTTATTTATCAATTGAGGTAAAATAAATTGCAAAATCATCTGGTGTTTTTTGTTTTAAAACCTTTGTGCCGTGCACCTGATAAATCCACGACTTGCCATTTTGCACCATAAAATTATGTAAATTTTTAACCTGTTCTGCCCTTGGAGCTTTGCCGCTGTCAATTTGCAAATCGTTATCGCCATCTTTGCCTTGATTGCCAAGTGCCTCCTGCGTATTTGATTGTAAAATGTGGCACAAAAGTCTAAATTGCATAGATGGCACAAGTTTAAGGTAGCTGCTAAGCATAATGGCAATTTGCTTGGGTGCGGCAGGGTTTGTGATGACGATTGTTTGTTTTAAGTATTCAAAATAGGCATCAAGAGCAAGCTTGTCGCTTTGCAAGGCTGCAATAGAGGTGCCAAGGCGTTTAATTAAAAGTTTATCGTCTTTTGCCACCGTGCCAAGAGCTGCCCTTAAGGCATTGCGTTGTATAGTTTTGCTTAAGTTGCTTTGGTCCTCCTGCCATTCAATTTTGTTGAGGCGGCAAAAATTTATAAGCTCGTTTTTTTGCACTTCAAGCAAAGGTCGCAATATTTTTACGCCTTGCATTATGGAATAATCCCACATTGAGCAAAGCCCGTTAAGCCCACTGCCTCTTTCAAGCCTCATCAGCAAGGTTTCGGCTTGGTCGTTAAGATGGTGGGCAAAAAACACTGCCTCCGCCTTGTTTTGCTTTGCATAATTTAAGATTGCATTGTATCTGGCAAGGCGTGCATTTGCCTCAAGATTTTTTGAGGTATCAATATGCGGCGTTTTAATAACAATGCTTTTTATGCCGTTTTTTAAGTTAAAATTATAGGCTAAAGCCGCCTGCTTTGCCGAGTTTTTGCGTATGCCATGGTCTATGATAACCGCCGTAAGATTTAAAAACCCCGCTTGTTTTAGCAAAAAACATAATGCCATGCTGTCCACCCCGCCGCTGCAGGCGATAACAAAATTTGCATTTTTGTTAAGATTGTGTTTTGTGGCGTAGGTGTTGATTGCTTCAATTAAGCTAATAGTTTTTGCTTGGCTTGGTTCTTGGTTTCGTTCTTGCTTTTTATTCTTTGTTTTTTTTAGCAGATTAAAGAGCCTCATAAAAAAGATTAATCAATACCCTTTTTTAAATTAATAATTTTTTTGCCGGCAACAAGCATTGCACAAATTGCAATTATTATGTTTGAAATCACGATTGAATACTCCCCCACCAAAAAGCCATACAAAACCCAAAGACTCACCCCGCAAAACAAAGCTATGTATGACACAAGCGATACCGCCTTAGTGTCCTTAGCTTTTAAAACGCTAATTACCTGCGGTAAAAAACAAGCAGTTGTAATAATCGCAGCAATATTAGCAACTAACACCTTAAGTAGCATAATTAAAAACAATAATAAGTAGCTAAAATGGATTTGTAATACATAAAATTACAGAGCTAAAAACCAAGACTATGCCAGATTTTTGCAGATTGCTAAGCCGCTCCTTCAGTGCAAAGTGCGAGAGGAGTATCGCAAAAATCATCTCTGCTTGGGCAACTAGTTTTACGTCGGTAACGCTTGCCATGCCAAAAGCCAAAAACCAAAAAATTGAACCAAAAAAGCTAAGTGCCGAAATAATGAAAAATTTTAGGTAATTTTTTTTAATATCTAAGATGCTAGATTTTAAGTTGCCTTGCAGGCTTTTGATGATTGCAAAAAAGATATTTTGCAAAAAAATCATCCAAAGCACCGCCTGCATTGAGTTAATAAAAACACTACGGTCTGCAAAGCTTACTCGCAGCTCCTCTATGGAGCCCCTTATTATAAACCCGCAAATTGCAAACGAGAGACCAGCCATAATGCCAGTTGCAATAAGCAAGCGATTTTGCTTTGTAAATAAAGCCTTAATACCGCCCTCGCCTTTAAGCTCAACAAGGCAAATTAAGCCAATGCTTGCCATGCAAAGTGCTAGGATTTTTGAGAGTCCAAAAACCTCGCCAAATACAAAGTGTGCAATTAAAAATGTTTGTATAACCTCCGACTTTACAAATGTCATGCCCACAATAAAATGCCCTGACCTAAACAAGCTAACAATTAAGCAGTTACCAAGTATTTGCAAGGAGGCTGCTGCAAGGCAAAGTAGTAAAAATTTTTGTGTGCAAAATCCAGCCGTAATGCTATAAAACACCATGCAGGCGGCAATAGGAAAGATAAACACAAACCTAGACCAAGAGGCTGTTAGTAGATTGACTCCTTTATCTATGCGTCTTTGCAAAAAGTTGCGAAAAACCTGACTAAAAGAGGCTACCAAAGTAAAAAAAACCCATAGCATATTATCTTTTAGACATCTGCTTGTAAATGTTGTAAAAGGAGCCAGCAAACCCCCCAAGTATAAAAACAGATAAAAACACGAATTTTGTGCCGAAAAGTTTATCAAGTGCATAGCCAGCTATTGCACCTGCCGCAGTGCCGGCTAGGATTTCAAATATCATAGACGATGGACTTTTGCACGGCAAAGCTTTGTTTGTAAAGATATTGTTGCAATTGCTTTGATTTTTTAGCTCCTGTATCTTGCTATCAATTTCCTGCGTGTTAAAAGCATCATCAATCTTTGACATTGCTTGCAAACTAAGACCTCAAAAGCTCGTTGATTGAAGTTTTTGCCCTTGTTTTTGCATCAACCTTTTTAACAATTACAGCGCAGTATAAGCTACAGCCTTTTGATGGCATAGAGCCAGAAACAACAACTGACCCAGGCGGCACAACCCCTTGGTAGACTTCGCCAGTTTCTCTGTCTAGTATCTTTGTTGAACCTGATATAAAAACGCCCATGCCAATGACGGAGTTTTCGCCGATTATTACGCCCTCAGCAATTTCGCTTCTTGCCCCGATAAAACAGTTGTCCTCAATAATCACAGGGTTTGCCTGCAAAGGCTCCAGCACGCCGCCAATACCTGCCCCGCCAGATATGTGGCAATTTGACCCAATCTGCGCGCAGCTACCAATCGTTGCCCAAGTGTCAACCATTGTGCCGCTACCCACATATGCCCCAATGTTGACAAAAGATGGCATTAAAACGCAGTTTGCACCTATAAATGCACCCCTTCTTACATAGCAACCGGGCACGGCTCTAATTTTTTGCTCCTCAAAATCCGTTGAGCTGTAGCCAAAAAACTTGCTTGGTACCTTGTCGTACCAATAGGACATGTTGGACTCAAAGCCAAAATCCTGCCCGCTACGGATAATAAAGTTAGATGAAAGTCTAAACGAGAGTAATATAGCCTTTTTTACCCATTCGTTAACAAACCATTCCCCGTTTTCATGGGTGCAAACTCTTAAGTATCCAGCATCTAAAAACGATATCACATCCTGCACTACGCTTCCGGCTTCGTAATCACCAGCATTTAAGTCATCTTTTTTACTCCAAAGAGTTTCTATTTGCGTTTGTAGCTCAGATAATTTTGCATCTAGGGATTTAGCGTCGTTGTGTTCTTCGTTAAGCATATGGTGATAAGTAATAATACAAAATACATTTTTTATTTTTATTAAAGCTTAGCGTCTTTTTTGTTTTTGTCAACAAACCTTTGTGTTTTCGTTCCTCTATGTCAAAAAGTCAATTACTACGCCGCAGGTGCGGGAGCGATTTTGAATTTGAGCCATGCCATCAGGCAGGTGTTTTAGGTTAAAAATTTGTTTTTCAATATCAAAATTTGTTTTGTCAATAAAATGCATAAAATCCATTCCGCCTATGATTGTTTCAAAGTAAAGTGCTTTGTATAGGTCTATGCTTGGAGCAACAAAATGCACCGATTTTTTGCGAATTTTATCTGTGCTTATTTTTGCATCGCCGCCGTGAGATCCAACTAACACATATTTGCCAAAATAAGAGAGTGTATCCTTGCAGATGTCAAAAATATCGCCGCCTATCAGGTCGTAAAACACAAATAATCCATAATTGTTTGTAAGTTTTAAAATTTTTGATACAAGCTCAGGGTCGTTATAGTTAAGGCTTGCATTTGCCCCAAGATTTTGAGTAAATTCAATTTTTGCGTCGCTACCCACTAATGCAACAACATTTAGCCCGCAATATTTTGCCCATTTTGTTAAAATTTGCCCCAAAACTCCGCTTGCACCCGAGATTCCAACCCACATATCCTTTTGTAGCATAAACATTTTATGCAAGAGGTAATGAGCCGTTAAAAACCTCCTTGCAAAGCATGCAAGCTGCATATCTATGCCGTCAAGCACTGATATGAGGTTTTTTTCATGTAGTATTAAATATTCACACGACCCCAAGGGGCGTTTTAAATTATAACAAACTCTGTCGCCATGTTTTAGCTTGCGTGTAGATTTGCCAGATATGTACTCAATTACCCCAGAGCCTTCAAGACCAACAAATCCATCTTTTACATCCAAATCCTCTTGTCCTAAAGATATGTAGCTTTGCTTAATTAAAACATAGCCATTAGGTATTAAATCGTGCTTTTTGTGGTGAAACTTTTTAACTGAAAATTGCCCGCCGTCAAATACCCCGCTTTTAAAACTTGATGTCATTTTATATTTTTTTGGGACGAATAAAAACTTTTACATAATTTGCCGCAGTTAAAATAGTAAGTAGAGCCGCCAAATAAATTGCAATATCACCTAAAAATGGTAATATTTTAAACAATGCAGAGCTTAACCACCACATATCAAAAAGATACTTAAATAAATCCGATGTGTAAAAAATAGCTATGCCTATTGCTACTATTTGTGTGCCGGTCTTCCATTTTGCAAGTTTGCTAACAGGTATTTTTGTGCCATCCTTGCCTAAAAATTCTCTTAGCCCAGACACAAAAAACTCCCGACCTAAAATAATAAATGCAATAATACTATTACAAACCCCAGTTTGTATCATTATTATAAAAAATGCTAAAACAAAGATTTTGTCGGCTATTGGGTCAAAGCAAATGCCAAAGCTTGAGTCGGTTTTGTATTTGCGTGCAAGATAGCCATCAAAAAAATCGCTTACTGCACCAAAAAAAAATAGGCCAAAGGCAATTTCGTTCCAAAATTTTAGATTAATCTCAAAAACTATAAGACTTACTATTCCAGCAAGAATTCTAAAGACTGTTAAAATATTTGGTAAATTTTGCTTTAAGGGCATTGTTAGATAAAAAATATTCCTTCTATTTATAGTTGTTGCAAAGCATTTTGTTGTCAAGGCAATCAAAAGTCAACTTTTTATTTTGAAGAGTGCCAATGGTTTGTTTTACTTGACAACTTATGCAATCTGATTTAGTCTTTTGATTAAATTATTGTTAGTTGTTATCTTGTATGGCTAAAATCATTAGCTTCTTTAATCACAAGGGTGGTGTAGGTAAAACAACACTTGTGTACAACTTAGGCTTTATACTGGCATCAAAGGGTAAAAAAGTTTTACTGATTGACGGCGATTATCAGATGAATTTAACCTCAAGTGTTTTTGGTCTATCGGACGAAATTGAATATAGTTATGATAATAGTCAGGAATGGAGAAGTTTTTTGCATAATCATACAACATTGAGTGAGTTTTTAAGAAACGAAATTACTCAAAAAACAAAAGATATTAAACTATACAAAAAAACTTTTATATATAAATATAATAGGTCGCATCGCAAAAGCACAAATAATCCTACTTCCATCAAAAAAGGAGATATGTATAACTTTGATAATGGTGGACTATTGCATTTAATGCCAAGTAATATTGGAAATCAACTTAGCGAGCTTGAAATGGATCTGTATAACATTGTTACAACAAACAACAGGTTGACTGACCCAACTCTTATGCAACAAGGATTAAAAAAACTTGCTAGTGAATATGATTTTGTATTAATTGACACATCTCCAAGTGCAACAAGCATTATCAATGCAGTGTTGTTGATGTCATCTGATTATTTTATTGTTCCGGCTAATCCAAGTTTTTTCTCTTTGCAAGCGGTGCAAAATTTACAGAGTATTTTTGTAAATTGGCAGAATCTTTTAAAAAACTATATTGCTAATTTTAATCAAGATGGTTTTAAAAAACCTGTTTTTTTGGGTGCTGCAATACTTCAAGCTCGCAGAATGGAAAATAGATCTAAAAAACACGAAAACGATGGAGCGGACCATGTGCAAATCTGGTCCGAGACTTTAAATAGCTCAATTAAGGATTTTAATAGAGATTATTCATATGGATTGCACGGTGCCGTTAGCGAAAATAAATTTATGGAAATATTCTGTAAGCAATACGGTAAACAAGTTACCCCATTTATTATACAAACATGCTATGCTTTTGCTGGAGAGCTTTTGAGTTTGTCTCAAAAATCTAGTGTACCAACCTCAATGCTTAACCCTCTAATATCGGCGGAATATCCGAATGAAAAAAACAAAGGTCATGCTTTTTCTCAGGTCAATTGGGTGGAATCCTTTAGGGCATTTAAAGAGCAAATTGACAACATAGCCCAAGGGTTAATTAAGCTTTAACAAAACTTTTTAAGATATGGTATCAAATGTAGACTTTTTTACTTTACATGTAGCAAAGCAGACATCCTGTGTAACCCTATAGCCCTTTTCGTAAATAAGATGGACTTTTGTTAAGTTCAATTTCAACTTAACAATTTTGGATGAGATTTGACACTTTTAAAAAATCTAAAATATTCTTTGATTTTTATCTTATAATCTATTACACTATTATACCTTATATTTGTAATCTTTATTTTTATAAGGTTTGTTAGTATTTTTGCTTAAGCTTTTATTTGCAAGATATTAACATTTTTTAGCTGTTTGCCTTTGTAGTTTATTATTATTAAATGATGCCTGCAGTTTTTGGTGGCTTAGCGTTTTAATAATTATAAACTTCAAACAGTCTTTTTTGCCGTTTTGGCTTTTGTTGATTGTTTAAGTGTTACATTATGACAAATAAAAAACCATTTAAAGCAGGAATGCATGTGTTTTGCAAAAACCATGGTCTTGGCTTTGTAACGGATGTCTCGGAGATAGACATCATGGACCAAGTAATAAGATGCTTCGACATTTTTTTTGAAAGGGACAATCTAAAAATAAGTGTGCCTGAGGAAAAAATGCATTCAATTGGCATTAGACGCCTTGCTGATAAGTCCGTTGCTAACGATGTGATGAAGATATTTAGGTCGGAGTCCAAAGGTATGAGAGTTATTTGGAGTAAGAGGTCTAAGGAATACGAGCAAAAACTTTATTCTGGCGATATTTTTGTTACTTCGGAAGTTGTAAGAGACCTTTATAAAAACTCACTAAACCCT
>VFQT010003769.1_pt1 | contig 13448 bp, 10 predicted proteins | sample 3512381 | NCBI WGS metagenome assembly VFQT01 (sample SAMN10412376, study PRJNA504923) | tailings metagenome | isolation source: Relicate 2 Philex TSF3 active mining site | place: Philippines: Tuba, Benguet | collected 2017-08-29 | reverse complement strand
CTGCCGCGTGGATCTCGCGGGTCAGATTGCGTACACCCGAGTCGGTGACCACGAGATTGTCTTCGATGCGGATGCCGCCGTAGGGAGCGAACGCCTCGATCTTGTCCCAGTCGATACGCTCGGCATGGTGCGAACCACGGGCAGGCTTTAGCAATGCGTCGACGAAATACAGTCCCGGCTCCATGGTCACGACGAATCCGGGCTCGAGGCGGCGAGTCAGTCGCAACGCCGGATCGAGCGGTGGCTTGGCAATCATGCCGCCCTGATCGTCGGCCATGACGCCGCCGACATCGTGTACCTGCAGACCGAGCAAGTGGCCGATGCCGTGCGGGAAGAAGAGACGCGCTGTGCCCGAACTCAATGCCTTGTCGACACTGCAGCGCAGGATCCCGCTAGAGCAGAGCAGCGCGGCGATGTTTTCTACTGCAGCTTGGTGGATGTCACGCCAATCGACTCCGGGTTTGACCAGATCGCAAAGCTGCCGCTGCAGTATGTCCATCTGGGCGAGCAAGGCGATGAAGTCGGGATCGGCATCAGCGGCCGCATGGGTGCGTGTGATGTCGCTGCCGTAGCCGCGATAATTCGCACCGGCATCGATCAGTAGCGAGCGATGTCGCGCCGGACGATGACGCTGCAGGATCTGGTAGTGCAATACCGAGCCCGCCTCATTCAGCGCCACGATCGCGTGCGGTAATTCGCACCGGCATCGATCAGCAGCGAGCAGCGTCGCGCCGGACGATGACGCTGCAGGATCTGGTAGTGCAATACCGAACCCGCCTCATTCAGCGCCACGATCGCGTTGTAGGGCAGTTCCTGCTCGCGTTGCCCGCAGGCGCCAACGAAAGCCTGGTGGATGTCGTATTCGCTGCCGTCTGCGGCGAAGCACGCGGCTGCCGCCTCGTGACCGCTGAGGGCGACCCGATTAGCGATGGCGAGGCACTCAATCTCGTACGCGGTCTTGCGAGCGCGGGTGTAGTCGAGGCAACGCAGGAGATTGTCCGGGTTCACCGCGGCAAGCCCATAGCCGCCGAGCTCCGGCAGCGGATCCCCAAGCCATGCGGTCCGCGACAGATCCGTCGGCAAGGCTGCGCGAGCCTCTTCCGGCGAGTGGACTATGACCACGTCGAAGGCTTCGATCCAAGCGGCTTGCGGTACCGCCGCCGGCTGGTACCAAAAATCGGTTGCGACGAAGAAAATCAACTGCGGTCGCGATCCCGGGCGGTAATGCACCAGCGACCCTGGAGCGTCCTCGAGCGGCGCCCACCAGTTGAAATACGGATGGGCCTTGTAGGGGTAGTGTTGATCGTCCCGCGCGAGGCCGAGCGGTTCGCCCGACTGGAATATCACTCCGTCGAAGCCGGTGCGGGCTAGCGCCTGATCGGTTCGAGCGCGCAGTTCGGCTATATGGGCCGGGAAAAGTCCCTCCGGGGAGGACAGGTTCGAAAACGGTGCTGCCGGCGCTGTCATGGCATGGTTCCTTTGGCGTTGGGGTCTCGCGAGGCTCCGCCCCGCCCGACGAATTCTAGGTGGCCGCTGCCGCCTTGTCCCGAGTCCGCTCCGTGTCTCGTTCAGTGGACACATGGCCGAACATCCGCTCTGTAATAGCGGTTCACAATTCTTGGCAAAGGTTGCTAGAATCCCCGCGCGATTTTTTATCGCCAGACAAACTAGCTAGGTTGTTTGAATTTTCTGTGTCACTACTTTTTTGGGGTATACGACATGAACACGAAGCTCGCTCTCGCCGCTGTTCTCGCGGCTTTCGCTCTGACCGCCTGCGGTGGCAAGCCTGCTGAGGCTCCGGCCGAAGCTCCGGCTGCTGAAGAAGCCGCTCCGGCTGCTGAAGAAGCCGCCCCGGCTGAAGAAGCTGCTCCGGTTGACGCTGCTGCTGAGGCCGCTCCGGCCGACGCCGCCGCTGCTCCGGCTGAGGCTGCTCCGGCTCAGTAATTCTCGTTAAGAGAATGAAAGCCTGAGGAACGTTCGCGTTCCTCCAGAGAACCCGGGAAGATGGTCCGCCATCCCCCGGGTTCTTTCGTTTGAGACCTCGCTAAAACGCCATGCCAATACGCCTGCAACTCGCGTCAGCGACGGCGGAGAAAAACTGGCTCGAGACGGCCTATCTCGACTGGTTGCGAGAGCTTGCGGTTGTCTCGCGCGCCACGCCACCATCGAGCGAAATGCTCGCTCGAGAGCAAATCGGCGAGTGGTTGCAGGATCGCGCCGTTGATCTCTTCGTATTACGACGCGAAGACGAGCAGGCGGGCTTCGCCTGCGTCGAGAAAGTCATGAGCGGCGGCGCACGGCTGCGCGAGTTCTATGTCGTACCGCATCTACGACGCCTCGGTGTTGGCAGTCACGCCGCCGTGTTGCTGTTCGATCGCTACGCGGGGCAGTGGCAACTCGAGGTGCTGCAGTCCGATCGCTTGGCGCTACATTTTTGGGGCAAGATCATTCAAAGATATGCCTTGGATCAGCGCCGCGAAGAGCGAGTGGACGGCCACGTGCGTTACGTCTTTCCGAGCCGTTCCGCCAGATAACGACCGGTATGCGACCCTGCTTGTCGGGCCACATCTTCGGGTGTGCCGGCGGCCACCAATCGTCCGCCACCGTGACCGCCCTCAGGGCCGAGATCGATGATCCAGTCGGCCGTCTGAATGACGTCGAGATTGTGCTCGATCACCACCACGGTATTGCCTTCGTCACGCAGTCGTTGCAGCACGAGCAGCAGTTGCGCGACGTCGTGAAAATGCAGACCTGTGGTTGGCTCATCGAGGATGTAGAGCGTTCTGCCGGTTGCTCGCTTAGCGAGTTCCCGGGCGAGCTTGACGCGTTGTGCTTCACCGCCTGAGAGCGTCGTCGCGTTCTGACCGAGCTTCAGATAGCCGAGGCCGACATCGAGCAGGGTCTGCAACTTCGGTTGTACCGACGGAATACTTTGAAAAAATTTCAGGGCATCCTCGACCGTCATCTCGAGGACGTCGTGGATACTGCGCCCGCGATAAAGAATGTCGAGTGTTTCGCGGTTGTAACGTTTGCCGCGACAGACGTCGCAGGGCACGAACACATCCGGCAAGAAGTGCATCTCGACTCGCATGACGCCATCGCCCTGACAGGCCTCGCAGCGACCACCCTTGACGTTGAAGCTGAAACGACCGACGTCGTAGCCGCGACTGCGCGCTTCGGGAACCTGTGCGAACAGCTCGCGCAGCCCCGTAAAAATACCCGTGTAGGTGGCGGGGTTCGATCGCGGTGTGCGACCAAGCGGGCTCTGGTCGATGTCGATGACGCGATCGAGATAGTCTAGGCCTTCGATGGCTAGGCAGGGTTCAGCATCCACCGGGCCGCCGGAGAGCTCCGCATTGGCGCGGCGTAGCAAGGTGTCGTTGATCAGCGTGCTCTTGCCTGAGCCGGAGACGCCGGTGACGCAGGTGAAGAGTCCAAGCGGAATGTCGACCGTGATGTCGCGCAGGTTGTGGCCGCTCGCCCCGACGATACGCAGCATCCGCTTGGGTTGCGGCGGCGTTCTGCTTGCCGGCATCGGGATCTTGCGACGCCCGCTCAGATACTGTCCGGTCAGTGAGTCGACGCTCGCGCGTATGTCGGCCGGAGTTCCTTGGGCAACGATGCGGCCACCATGCACGCCCGCTCCAGGGCCGAGATCGATGACGTGATCTGCCGTATCGATGGCCTCTTCGTCGTGCTCGACCATGATCACGGTGTTGCCGAGATCGCGCAGCCTGCGCAGCGTAGCGAGCAAGCGCGAATTGTCGCGTTGGTGAAGTCCGATCGAGGGCTCATCGAGGATGTACATCACCCCGGTCAGTCCCGAGCCGATCTGGCTCGCGAGACGGATACGTTGGGCTTCGCCACCGGAGAGCGTGTCGGCACCGCGATCGAGGGTCAGATAGTCGAGGCCGACATCGACCAAAAAACGCAGACGGTCTTCGACCTCGCGAACGACCTTACTCGCAACTTCGCCGCGCCAACCGGCGATCTGCAAGCTTGCAAAGAAATCGCGCGTATCGGTGACCGAGAGGCTGGTGATCTGCGGTAAGGACTTCTCGCCGACGAATACATGGCGCGCCGTCAGATTGAGTCGACTGCCATCGCAGTCGGGGCACTTGCGCCAGCCGCGATACTTGGCGAGTTCTTCGCGTACCGCTGGCGAGTCGGTCTCGCGATAACGTCGCTCGATGTTACGCAGCATGCCCTCGAAGGGGTGTTTACGAATCGAGCGTTTCGCGCGACCGATGCCATAGATAAATTCGATCTCTTCCTCGCCACTACCGTAGAGCAGGATGTTACGCACATGCGCCGGCAGTTCTTGCCAGGGCTCTTCGATGTCGAATCCGTAGTGCGTAGCAAGCGTGCTGATCAGTTGCAGATAGTGCGGATTCTGGCGATCCCAACCGCGAATCGCGCCACCTGCCAGCGATAGATGCGGAAACGCAGCGACCCGCGCCGGATCAAAGAATTCTTGTTGACCGAGTCCATCGCAGCCAGGGCAGGCACCAGATGGGCTGTTGAAGGAGAACATCTTCGGTTCGAGCAGCGGCACCGCATAGCCACAACTTGGGCAGGCATGACGGTTCGAAAACAGCAGGCCGCTCTTACCTTGCGTGTCATCCATGCGCAGGACGCTCGCCGTACCGCCTGAGAGGCGCAGCGCTGTTTCTAGCGATTCGGCGATACGCTGACTCGCATCGGGGCGCACCTTGAGTCGATCTACCACCGCTTCGATACGATGCTTACGTCGCGCATCGAGTGTCGGCACCGAGTCGAGCTCATAGACTTGGCCATCGATGCGCACGCGGACGAAGCCTTGCGTCTGTAGGTCGCGCAACACGCCCTCGTGCTCGCCTTTGCGATCCTCGACGAGTGGTGCGATCAGCAGGATCGCCGTTCCCTCCTCAAGTCGCAGCACTTGGTCGACCATCTGGCTGACCGTCTGTGCTTCGAGCGACACGCCGTGCTCGGGACAACGCGGCACGCCGGCGCGCGCGTAGAGCAGTCGCAGATAGTCGTGGATCTCGGTGACCGTGCCGACCGTCGAGCGTGGGTTGTGCGAGGCCGCTTTCTGCTCGATGGCGATGGCGGGGGAGAGGCCCTCGATGTGGTCGATATCGGGTTTCTCCATCATTGAGAGAAATTGCCGTGCATAGGCTGACAGCGACTCGACGTATCGGCGCTGGCCCTCCGCGTAGAGCGTATCGAAGGCGAGCGTCGACTTGCCCGAGCCCGATAGCCCCGTGACGACCACGAGCCGATCGCGAGGGATGTCGACGTCGAGGTTGCGAAGGTTGTGGCTACGGGCGCCGCGGATGCGGATAAAGGCCATGCTGGGGCTGCGAAGGTCGTTGTGGCGGGAAAACAGCCGGTTAGTGTACCCCCGAGGCAGGGTACCCGGGGCTTAAGTCGGTGAATTGTCGAGATTTTTGCGGTGCAGCCCCCTCGGGGGGCGGCTAAAATGGCGTTCCTTTTCGGAAAAGTCCCCCTTGGGTCGTCCCCCGGCGACCCCAAATAGAGGGCACACTAGGCAGGACTCAACATGGCGCGCGGCATCAACAAAGTCATTCTCGTCGGCAATCTGGGCCAGGACCCGGATACCAAGGCCATGCCCTCGGGCATGACGGTCTGCAACCTGCGTATCGCCACCAGCGAAAGTTGGAAGGACAAACAGTCCGGCGAAATGAAAGAGCAAACGGAATGGCATAGCGTGGCGCTGTTCGGTCGTCTCGCCGAGATCGCGGGTGAATACCTGCGCAAGGGCTCGCAGGTCTACATCGAAGGCCGACTGCGCACCCGCAAGTGGCAAGACAAACAAGGCAACGATCGTTACACCACCGAGATCGTCGGCAACGAAATGCAGATGCTCGGCAGCGCAGGACGCGGTGGCATGGGCGGCGGTGAAGCGCGCGGCGGTGCTCGCGGTGGCGCTCGTTCGGACGATGATGGTTATTCGGAGCCGGTGCGCAGCAGCACCGAGAAAGACGAGTTCGATGACGACATCCCGTTCTAAAGTGCCGAGTCGCTACTACATCAAGACGTACGGTTGCCAAATGAACGAGTACGACTCCTCCCGTATGGGGGACGTACTCGCGGCAGCCGAGGGCATGGAGCCCACTGACGATCCGGCGCAAGCCGACATCCTCTTGGTCAACACCTGTTCGGTGCGCGAGAAGGCCGAGTCCAAGGTGTTTTCTTTGCTCGGCGAATGGAAGTTGCTGAAGGATGCCAAGCCCGGCGTGGTGATCGGCGTCGGTGGGTGTGTCGCTAGTCAAGAGGGCGAGACTCTCGTCAAAGCCGCTCCCCAGATTGATCTCGTCTTCGGGCCTCAAACGGTCCACCGGCTGCCCGAAATGCTCGGCGAATTGCGTGGCGGTCGCCGAGCCGTCGTCGACGTCAGTTTTCCCGAGATCGAAAAGTTCGACCAATTGCCGGCGCCGCGTGCCGATGGCGCAACCGCTTTCGTGTCGATCATGGAAGGCTGCAGCAAGTACTGCAGTTTTTGTGTCGTGCCCTATACGCGCGGCGATGAAATCAGTCGTCCTTTTGAGTCTGTGCTCGAGGAAGTGCGTGGGCTCGCCGCGCAGGGTGTGCGCGAAGTCACGCTGCTCGGCCAAAATGTGAACGCTTATCGCGGTCCGATGGAAGATGGCGTTCTCGCCGATCTTGCGACCCTCATCCACCACGTCGCTGCGATAGAGGGTATCGAACGTATTCGTTTCACCACGTCGCATCCGCTCGAGTTCGACGATAGTCTGATCGAGGCCTATGCGAACGTGCCGCAGCTTGCCAACCATCTGCATTTGCCTGTGCAGTCGGGCTCCGATCGCGTGCTCGCGATGATGAAGCGCGGTTATACGGCGCTTGAGTTCAAGGACAAAATCCGCAAGCTGCGCGACGTGCGTCCTGATATTTCGGTTACTTCCGATTTCATCGTCGGCTTCCCTGGCGAAACCGAGCGTGATTTCGAGGCTACGATGAAGCTCGTCCGCGATCTCGAGATCGACCAGTCATTCAGCTTTCTCTACAGCCGCCGCCCCGGCACTCCGGCTGCCGCTCTCGCCGACGATGTGACCCACGAAGAGAAGCAGGCGCGTTTGGCTCGCTTGCAGGCGTTGCTTGAAGAGCATTCGCAAGCCCGCAATCGTCGTTTGGTCGGTAGCGTTCAGCGCGTGCTGGTGGAACGTCCCTCGCGCAAGGATCAAACCGAGCTCGCGGGTCGTACCGAAGATAATCGCTGGGTGAACTTCCCCGGTCCGGCTGATCTGATCGGACACTTTGTCGATCTGCAGATCACCGAAGCCAAGGCGCACTCGCTGCGCGGTCGTATTCAAGCGACCGAGGCGCGACGTGCCTGACTCTATAGCGCCCGGAGCTGCGCGCGAATTCTCTTTGGAGCCTGCCGATAACGAGCGTCTCGCCAATTTGTGCGGGCCGCTCGACGAAAATCTGCGTCTGATCGAGTCTCGGCTCGGCGTCGAGGTGCGTCGGCGCGGCAGTGTGTTTCGCGTGCAGGGGCCCAAGGCGGCTGCAGCCGAATCTTTGCTCGCCGAATTGTTTCGCCTCACTCGGACCGAAGACATCACGCCCGAGGCGGTGCATTTGGCACTGCGCGATCACGATCGGCCTTCGGACGAGCCCTTGCCCGCCGCTGGTCGGACGACGGGTGATGCCGCAACGGGCGATGCCGCTGCGACCGATGAGCAGGCGGACGCGGGACTACGCACCTTGCGTGGCACCATCCGTGCGCGCGGTGCGAACCAGCGCGAATATTTGAAGCGCATCCGCCACAACGATCTCACCTTTGGTGTGGGTCCTGCCGGCACAGGCAAGACGTATCTCGCGGTCGCCTGTGCGGTCGAGGCTTTGCAGTCCGATCGCGTACGCCGCATCGTGCTCGTGCGTCCGGCGGTCGAGGCGGGCGAGCGTCTCGGCTTTCTGCCCGGTGATCTGACGCAGAAGGTCGATCCATACCTGCGCCCGATGTACGACGCGCTCTACGAAATGATGGGCTTCGATCGAGTGGCCAAACTCATCGAACGCAACGTGATCGAGGTGGCGCCACTCGCATTCATGCGAGGCCGCTCATTGAACGACTCGTTCATCATCCTAGACGAGGCGCAGAACACCACCATCGAGCAGATGAAGATGTTTCTCACGCGTATCGGTTTCGGTTCGCGCGCCGTCGTGACCGGCGATCCCACTCAGACCGATTTGCCGCCGGGCAAGCCCTCGGGCTTGCGGCATGCGATCGACGTGCTGCATGGCGTGCACGGGGTCGCCTTCCAGTTTTTCGAAGCGCGCGATGTGGTGCGTCACCCGCTCGTGCAGCGCATCGTGCAGGCTTACGAGGCCCGCGACACGTGATCAAACCGCTGGCGGTCGACATCCAAAACCGTACCAAGCAAACGCCCGTGACTTCGGCTGCCATGCGGCGCTGGGCGCGCGCGGCATTCGGCCCGCGCGGCACCGGTGCGAGTCTCGTGATTCGACTGGTTGGAGCTGCCGAGGGGCGTCGTCTCAATCTGCTTTGGCGTGGCCGCGATTACGCGACGAACGTGTTGTCGTTTCCGCCACTCGTCATGCCCAAGCCGTCACGCGCCGCAGGTCGCAAACGTGCGGCGAGACCATCACAGGAGCCGCGCTTGGTCGGCGATCTCGTGCTCTGCGTGCCAGTGGTGAATCGCGAGGCCAAAGCGCAAGGCAAGCCGCTGGCTCACCACTTTGCTCATCTGATCGTGCACGGTTGCCTGCATTTGCAAGGGTATGACCACGAGCAGGATGCCGATGCCCTGCGCATGGAGCGACGCGAGCAGCGGCTTTTGAAGATTTTTGGTATCGACGATCCCTACCGCGTGACGGAATCACCACGCACGCGACCTACAAAAAAATGAATCCACTCATTCTGGAGCTACGATGACATCCGCCAAATCCGGGGTATTCGCTTGGATACGCCGCGTGGCCAAATCGCTTTCGGGCGAAGCACAGGATCGCGCCGATCTGAATCTGCAACTGCGACAGGCATTGGAGCGCGGCCTCATCGATGCCGATGCCTTGCAGATGCTCGAGGGAGTGCTCGAGGTGGCGGATCTGCAAGTGCGCGACATCATGGTGCCGCGCTCGCAGATGGTGGCGGTGCGTCGAGACGAGCCCGCCGAGAGTTTGCTGCCGATCATCGTCGAGTCGGGTCACTCGCGTTATCCCGTGATCGACGACGATCGGGATGACGTCGTCGGTATTCTGCTCGCTAAAGATGTTTTGCGAGTTTTCGCGAGCGGCGGCGAAGCGGATTTCGACATGCGCGAGTGCATGCGGCCGGTGGTCGTCGTGCCGGAGTCAAAACGAGTCAACGTCCTGCTCAAAGAATTCCGTCGTAACCGCAACCACATGGCTATCGTCGTGGATGAATACGGCGGCGTGGCGGGTCTCGTCACGATCGAAGATGCCATCGAGCAGATCGTCGGTGATATCGACGACGAATTCGACGTGGAAGAAGATCAGAACATACGAAAGGAAGCCGATCGCCAATATCTCGTGCGTGGTGCCACGCCGATCGAGGAGTTCAACGAGTTTTTCCGTCTCGAGTGGTCGGATGAAGAGTTCGATACCGTGGCTGGGCTCGTCATGAAGCAACTCGGCCACATGCCGCGACGCGGTGAGACCGCACTGATCGAAGGCGTCGAGTTTCGTGTGGTTCGCGCCGATCGTCGTCGGGTCGACACCTTGAAGGTGATCATGCCGAGCGAGGTCGCCGCGAACGAGTCAGAAGGGGAGCGAGACTGAGTTTCGCGCGATCCAGCGCGCTTAAGCTCTCGGTGGCGCTCGCGGCGGGTGCCGCGCTCGCTTTGGCGTTCGCACCTTTCGGTTACTGGCCCTTGGCGATTCTATCGCCGGCGCTGTTGTTTTTTCTTTGGCAGGGTCAGGCGCCGCGTGCAGCGGCATTGACTGGATTCGTCTACGGTGTCGGCACTTTCGGTGCGGGCACCTATTGGCTCTACATCAGCATCCACGGTTTCGGTCAGGCGCCCGTGTGGTTGGCGCTCTCGTTGATGGCAGCACTCGTCGCGCTTATGGCGAGTTATGGCACTTTACTTGGCTATGTCGCTGCGCGATGGCTGCCGGCGCGCGGTGTTTGGCGCTGGGTTGTGGGGCTGCCGGCGATCTGGATGCTGCTCGAGTGGGTGCGCGGCTGGTTCCTATCGGGCTTCGGTTGGCTCTCTCTCGGCTATTCGCAGACGGACGCCTGGCTTGCCGCGTATGCACCAATCGGTGGCGTACCGCTGGTTTCGTGGCTACTGCTGCTTTGCGCCGGCGCACTCGTGACGCTGTGGTTTGGTACCTCGCGTGAGCGGACGCTCGCGCCGGTATTGCTCGTGTTGCCGTGGCTAGGAGCGCACGGTTTGAAGTCGATCGAATGGACGGCGCCGCAGGGTGATGCCGTCGAAGTTGCGATCGTGCAAGGTGCCGTGTCGCAGGATCAAAAATGGCTGGCCGCCAATCGCGATGCGACACTGGCGCGTTATCGCGATCTGACTTTGCAGGCGCTCGGCACGCCGTTGATCGTGTGGCCCGAGGCGGCAGCGCCGGACCTTGCGAATAACATCGTCCCGTATCTGCAGGACTTGGCTGCAGCAGCGCAAGGTCGCGACTCCGCGTTGTTGATGGGCTTGATACGCGCTGAGCCCGGCCCTGGTGACGCGCCGCTCTACTACAACTCGATCTTGGCGTATGGCGCTGATGTACGTTGGTACGACAAACATCACCTCGTGCCTTTCGGCGAATTTTTTCCGGTACCGAAGTTCGTGCGGCGTTGGTTGCGACTGATGAACCTGCCTTATTCGGATTTCACCGCCGGAGCGACGACCCAGCCGCCTCTGTCGATTGCCGGTTTGAGTTTGTCGGCCAGCATTTGCTACGAAGATGCGTATCCCGCCTCGCAGTTACAAAGTGCGCGTGAATCCACGGCACTCGTGAACGTCACCAACGATGCTTGGTTCGGTCGATCGACGGCGCGTCATCAGCATCTACAGATCTCGCGTATGCGTGCGATCGAATCACAGCGTTATGTCATTCGCGCCGCCAACGATGGCATCTCGGCCATCATCGGTCCGCGTGGCGAGATGTTGGTGCAGGCGCCCGATTTCATACCCGTCGTATTACGCGGCGAGGTGATTCCGCGTGCTGGAGTGCCGCCGTATCTGCGTTTCGGTAACCTGCCCTGGCTCTGGCTTGCGGCGTTCTGCGCGCTGCTGGCGACCATCATGCGGCGTCGTGAGCGTGAACTTCCGGCGAGCGCGTCGGTCTAGGGAGAGTGTTTATGCAGTGGGTGTGGTCTATGTCACGACGTCCGTTCGTGCGCCGCTCTTTAGGCGCCATTCTGTCTATTTTCATCTTCACGGCTTGCCAAGGCGATTTTTCCTCGGCGAGACCCGCTGATCTGGCGCAACTGCCTGCGGCATCCGCTTCGACTGTCGCTGCGGTCGCTCCTGCATCGTCACCTGTGGTCGCTGCGGGTACGTTGCCGGACTTTGCGACGCTGGTTCAGCAACACGGACCTGCCGTGGTCAACATCTCGACTAAAGGCAAACGCATGCGTGTGAATGCCTCGGGCGAGGATCCGTTCTCGGAGTTCTTTCGTCGGTTCGGTGTGCCGGTGCCACCGGGTCAGCGAGGTATGCCGCAGCCGGATCGTGAGCCCGAGGGCAACGAGGGTCCGCGTCGCCCGGGCGGTGCGGGTTCTGGCTTCATCGTCAGCAGTGATGGCTACATCCTCACCAACGCCCACGTGGTCAATGAAGCGGATGAGGTCACGGTCAAGCTGACCGATCGTCGCGAGTTCAAGGCCAAGATCGTAGGCATGGACGAGCCCACCGATGTGGCGGTGCTCAAAATCGAAGCCACCGGATTGCCGGTGGTTCGGATCGGCGATCCGGCCAAGTTGCGCCCGGGTGAGTGGGTGCTCGCGATCGGTTCACCATTCGGTTTCGACAACAGCGCTACCGCCGGCATCGTCAGCGCGACTGCGCGTGGGCTACCGGGTGGCGACACTAACTACGTTAACTTCATCCAGACCGACGTGGCCGTGAATCCCGGCAACTCGGGTGGGCCGCTCTTTAACCTTGCTGGCGAAGTCGTCGGCATCAATTCTCAGATCTACAGCCGCTCGGGTGGCTACATGGGCATCTCGTTCGCGATTCCCATTGATGTCGCCGTGAATGTGCGCGACCAACTCATCGCCAAGGGTCGAGTCAGTCGCGGCAAGATCGGTGTAACCATTCAGCCGATCGATGCGGCCCTTGCCGACAGCTTCGGTCTCGATCGACCGCGCGGTGCGTTGGTCGGTGCGGTCGAAGAGGCGGGCCCTGCAGCCAAGGCGGGTATTCGCGCCGGTGACATCATCCTGTCGGTGAATGGTCGCCTCATCGAGCGGTCCGAAGAGTTGCCGACCGTGATCGGCGCCATCAAGCCCGGCGCCGATGCGATCGTCGAAATTTGGCGTGATCGTAATTCGCGTCGTCTGAACCTGAAGGTGGCGGAGTTGCAGGCCGCGACGACGGAGACCAACACCGACACCAAGCCACAGGCGGACGATGCTGCCGATCGGTTGGGACTCGTCGTGCGCGAACTGACCGATGAAGAGCGTTCGCGAGCGGCGGCCCGCGGTAGCGTACCGCGCGGTCTGTTGGTCGAGCGTTCGCAAGGTGCGGCGCGCGATGCCGGCATCCAGCGCGGTGACTTCATCGTCGGGATCCGTGGTCAGCGCATCGAGTCGGTCAAGCAGTTCCGCGATGCCGTGGCCAAGGAAAAGAAAGTCGTCCCGCTGCTGGTCTCGCGGGGTGGAAACGAGCTCTTCATCGCCGTAGCCGTGGAATGACCTGAAGCATCCCCGGCCCCCGTCGTGTACGATCGCGTCTCCGCGAGAGGCGCGGTTGTACACGGTTTTTAAAGATGGATGAGCGTTACGAGCCGGCGATCGTCGAGCGCGCGGCACAGCAACATTGGAACACCCAGCGCAGCTTCGCCGCTCAGGAGGATCCTGCGCGCGAGAAGTTCTACTGCCTCTCGATGTTCCCGTACCCCTCGGGTCGCTTGCACATGGGACATGTGCGCAACTACACCATCGGCGATGTGCTCTCGCGCTTTGCGCGCATGCAGGGCAAGAACGTGCTGCAGCCGATGGGTTGGGACGCCTTCGGTCTGCCTGCTGAGAATGCCGCCATGGCCAATGGCGTGGCGCCGGCGAAGTGGACGCGCGACAACATCGCCTACATGAAAAAACAATTGCAGGCACTCGGCTTCGCGATCGATTGGGATCGCGAGATCGCCACCTGTGATTCGTCCTACTACCGCTGGAACCAGTGGTTGTTCTTGCGGATGCGCGAAAAGGGCATCGCCTACAAGCGCACGGGCGTCGTCAATTGGGATCCGATCGATCAGACCGTGCT
>VFQT010003767.1_pt1 | contig 13452 bp, 15 predicted proteins | sample 3512381 | NCBI WGS metagenome assembly VFQT01 (sample SAMN10412376, study PRJNA504923) | tailings metagenome | isolation source: Relicate 2 Philex TSF3 active mining site | place: Philippines: Tuba, Benguet | collected 2017-08-29 | reverse complement strand
TAATTTTTAATTTTTAGATAAAAGTAATAGCGACCTAAATTTTATCAACGAACTCTCTAACATATTTTGAATAGACCACATCCTTCGTCATCTCTTTTATCCCGCTCACTTCCAAAAATTCATCACTCCCCCTCTTTTTCCCACTCCCGTATAATTCAAGGTCCTTCAACACCCGCTCTTCCGCAATCCGCGACTGATAAAACCCCGCAATTTTACACAGGCGCAAAAAACTTATCAGGCCATGCGCGTCGAACTTCTTCGCATCAATATTTCGCAATTCCCAGAATGTCGGGCGGTAATTTCGGTCCCAAAGAGTATAAACAATATTTTTGTCCGGCGTATATACTTCTATCCCACTCGTGTAAAAGCGCAACGCCATAAGAAATTCTTCACCCCAAAATATATTCTTCAAGTGGGGGTCGAATGGAACCCGTTTAAAAACGGTCCCATAACAAAAACTGAATCCGGCCGCCCAAAAAAGATTCTTCGCCGGTTTCTCCAATCTGACTGGAACAGAATAAAAGACAGGGACACCATTCCGTATTTTTTTCAACTTGATAACATTCACTTTATCAGTCTTCACAAGCTGTTCCGTTTTCAAACTGTATCCCACTGGATATGTACTAATCACACAATTATCCCTGAGCGACCGCAACATACAAACGAGCTGTTCATCCCAGTCCTGAACAAAACGTGTGTGGCTATCAATTTGAAGATAAAACTCCTCATTTTGATATAGCCGGTTGTAAATAATATATCGCGCATACACTGGCCCCCGCGCATTCGTATGTGGATGAATCAATAGGCGAACCTGATTCAAAGGACAATCAAATTTCAGTTCCACGTCCTTATCCGCCAATTGAGCATAAACCCCGAAAAAAAGCCGGTTCTTATGTTTTGCATTCTTATATGCGTTTTCAACTGTTGGAATAACTTGGGAATCTCTATAACACGCAATTGATATAAAAATATCTCCCATAATTTTATATATATATTTATTGAAGATTCAAAACGAATTTACCGTTCCCATTACCGACGGGTTTCTTAATCTTAATGCGCTTCTTCGTCGATTCCTGAGACGATACACTGCTAATCGTATCTTCTTGCTTTGATTGCGCCTGTTGCTTCTGTGCATTCTGATTATTCACCATCGCTAAAATGTCGTCGACTCCGGTTGGACCACGCATTTCTCGTGGGCCAGCATTTCCGGCCCTCTTATTCATCATTCCCTGCGCTTGATTCATCATCATCCCAAATAGCGGGTCGCTATTCCCACTATTCGCCTCGTTCTGCTTCATGCTATTCATCGCTGCCTGCTGGACATTACGGGCCAGTTCCGGATTTTGCTGTAATATATCACCAAGCCCGGGCATTTTACTCTTAAATAGCGAGTTCGTCAAATGGAACATGAAAGCGCTTCCACCAACCATCATGAGCAACTTCAACTCCGGAGCCACTTTAACTTTCTCCTTATATTTTTCGTGTAAGTCCTCAAATACTTCATCATACTCTTGTAAGTTCTCATAAATTGACTCAGACCATCCATCCAACTTAATATTCAAGGGGTCGAATTTACCGTTTAAGAACTCGACACCACTACAAACCGCCATCAGAATCTTCCTCTGGAATTTAATGCTCTTATCTACATCCCTCTGCTTCTTAATCCTCTCATACTCAAACTTAATATCATCATAATTCGATGTCATATTGAACTTCCGACTCGCTTTAAACCCATTCTGCTCAAATCGCTCTAAACGATAAAGCATTTCCTGCTTTTCCTGATTAATTTCATCAATCGTCTTCTGACGTTGAGGAGGGCGCCTTCTGGATGAAGCAGTAGTGTTCGTTTCCTCTCCACTCTGACTTGTAGTATTGGTTCCTTCGTTGCTCGTTTCATCGCCTCCACTTCCACTGGATGAACCGGATTCCTCTTTATTGAATGGATCAAAATTGTTTTCATCGCTGTCGCCATCACCCTCGTGGTTATTTCCTAAAAGACGGTCGGCGTCCCCTGTCATTGATGTATTGTCCTCCTCAGTCATAACTTCGGATTCAGTTGTATATGTATTTTCAGTCTCTTCCTCAGATGAACTCATTCCCCGCGTCTTTTTGGGGTTCCCCAGTAAATTTATATCATTTAATAACATATTCTCTTTTGGATTGTTATCTTCATTTAATCTTGGTCTCATAGAACTACTATTATTATACCTCGAACTTTTTAAATTATCATTTGACTGAACAATACGAATATTCTGGTTTGGAACATTCATATTATCATTGTATTTAATTGTATCTGTATCACTATCCTGAAATACTTTTATACTCATTAATACAGATAAGATTTAAGAATTTAAAATAACACGCAAAAGGAATTATTTTAATTGAGAAATATTTATTTTTTTTTGTTCTAAACTCTGGTTGTATCTGCGAATCACATTTATTGATTGTTCTAATTCGACTGCTGTTATTGGAGTCTCTTTTTTAATTTCTTCTAATGGTTGTAATCTAAATATTTTTCCTAAATAGATTTTACTTTTATCATTTAATAAATAATTGAATAGTATTATGAATATTAGGGTCGCCAGTATTGCGATTTTTATATCTCTAAAAGCAATAAAAGCAATGAAGAAAATAAATAATCTTCTAAAAAATGGGCGACTGAATATTCGTTCTATATTAGATGGGATTTCTGCGGAAACATATCGCCCACCAAATTGAATTGCCATTGTTGAGACTCCATTAAATATTCTACTTACTCCTATTGTTTGTAATAATAAATCAATCATTATTATTATTTTGTGATATTTTATTTATTTGTATATCTTCATTTTCAATATCATCATCAATTGTTATTTCAGTATTTGCTTGGGATTCATTATCATAATTATCATCTATTTCTTCATTATCTTGTTCTTCCTCTTGGTATTCTTCTTGAACATCTTGTTCCTGATATTCTTCTTGATACAAATCTTTATCTTCAACCACTCTTACTTTCTTTAATATTGATTTTTTTTGAGTAAAATATGACATTATTCGGTTAGTATATTCGCTCGGAGTGAAGTAGAAAATAACAAACACGAATAATAATGCTAAAAATAATTTTTCATAACCATTAATATATACTAATAATGCTAAAAATATAAGTATTAGAGAAGCATCTTTCATTTTCAATTTAATTGTGCTTATTTCCATCTGCGTAAATAAAATAAATACAATTATTCCAATACAAAAAACGGATACAATCACGGATGATATACGACTATTTTCATTCATTTTTATTTTATTAAAATAAAAATATATATATAATCTTACTTAGTCAATTACATTTGCGGTTGCGGTTGTGTTTGGTCCACCATCGGTTGTTCATAAGGTAATGCGGGAGGATTTTGTTGAGAAAACATCGGTGGCTGTTGTTGATTCATCTGTTGTGGTTGATTCATCATCGGTGCCGGCTGTTGATTCATCATCGGTGCCGACTGTTGATTCATTGAAGCAGGTTCAGGAGGTTGAATCATTGATGGATTTGACTGAACACCAATTGAACTTGGGGATGGATAAGTTGGAGTTGGAGAATTTACTTGTTGATTGTTCTGATTAGTCTGATTGTTCATTGGAACATCCATTGGAAGCTTATTTTTTTCATCTTCTTCTTCCCGCATAGTTAAACTCTCCTCTACATCCTTCTTATATACAAGCATGTTCGTATTCAAGAAAGCAATTGTTAGTAAGATTGCTAAAACGAACCCGCCATATGGGAATAAATCGAGCGCAAAGAATCCAACAATTAATAAATACACTGTTCTAAATATCCAGTTCTGAAATAAATTAACCAGCGCCTTCAAAAAGCCAGTTCCAGTTTGATAATATGCCGAAAAATTAATGTAAAGAATATAAGCAATTACGATAGAATAGAGAATCGCGTTGAATATAATATGTCCTTCAATCATTATAATATTAAATATATTATTTTTTTATTACAAAATCATACTTTATTTAATCCAATCCTTTTTGCTAAATCAGTAAGAGCCCAAAGTCCATCAACTTGATCTTCATCATTCTTTAATTGCGCTAATTGTGAATTTTTTTCAACTTGAAGTTGGGTAAATGATGTATTTTCCACTACATTAAATGTTTCTGATAGCTCCTTTTTGTATAATAAATAATATGTTAATGAATACGCCACTAAATATAATACACCAAAGAAACAACAGTGTGTAGCAAATAGGATACCAACCATCAATAATATTAACTGAACAATTGGATTAATAAAAAAATATCTATATTTCTTTGTCATATAAAGTAAAATAACTAAGCAGTAAATGATAAAAATTAATATTCCAAATATATGTATCGGAAGTTCATTCATCCCCATATTCATCATTTTATATATATAGTATAAGTATAAAAAACTTATTATTTAATTCCTTTTATTTTTTTCTAAATAATATTAGATGACATACTGCTCATTAGAAGAAGCTTGGGGAAGTGATTTTAATTCCTCCAAATATTTTGAAAAAATAAATCAACAACCGCAACAGCAACCACTTATTCAACAATCAACAGTCCCACCCGAAAACATGAGAACATACCCCAAACTAAATAATGAAACCAGTGATTTAGATAAATATTTTCCTTCTTATAATGGAGGAAATCCAATCAAAAACACGATAAAGAGCAATATTGTTCCATATCAAGTATCATTTCCAGATAAAGCAAAACGTAATTATACTTATCCAGTTGAAGTAAATGATGATGATGATAATGATAGCGCACTTGACCTTTTAGAGGATAATACAAATGATATTAAACATATTGACCGCCAACGTAATATTAAATCGTCCGAAAACTACATGACAAGCGAGGACTATTTCCTCTATAAAAAATATCTTAATTTAGCAGAAAAATACAAGCAGAAACTGAAAGCTCGATACCGCAATTTTATGGAAAATGAAGAGCCTCAACTCCAACGGCGAAACATCCAAGAGAATTTTGGAAATATGTCATCCACTGGTTCTGGAATCTACTCAATGAAAGAAGTTTTCATAATAATAATCATCGGAATTTTTATTATATTAGCGCTCGACATTTTCGTTAAAATGGGAGAACGAATGAAGAAATAATTTTACGACGCATATTTCGTCTTGTAGAGCAAGCCTCCACATACAATAATGAACGCAATAATTATAAATATCCACATATTCTTTTGGTCCTCTTGTATCCGTTTTTTATCATATATAGGTAATGGAATAACAATTGGTTTCGGTTTTTTTTTACAAATCGTACTCAAATCACGTCCATTTTCATCCTCATTTTTTACAAATTGAGTTCTCGACGTAGGCATATAGGCCGACTGTGGTCTCATATTTGGCATAATATTGCCTTCCTGAACATTTCTCTCTCCTAAATTATTGTTTAACAACGGATTTCTTGATACATATGTATCAGTAGATGAACCCCACATATCAGGACCAAAGTTAACATGTCCAGCACTACCACCTTCCGAAACACCATTAAATAAAGAACTGTCGCGAGTGGTCATATCAATAGTCGCTTGTGAATCACTTTTCCAATTATATGAGCTATTTCCAAATTCGCCTCCGGAATTAGACATCGGAACAATTGGTTGATAATCAGAATTACCGCCTACCTGAGTTAAACTTGAAAAATGCTCTAAATCACATGCGGCCCCCAAAGAAAATATCGTCATTAATCTATATATAGATTAATTTTCATTGCTCAATTTAAATTCCATATTATTTTAGAATATTCCACACTACGATAAAAAATTATCGATTTATTTATCCAAACTATCATATTTTGCGTAGTAGCTCATAATCCAAAAATATCATGGTAGTTGGAATGAGTAAGAATTTAGGAGCAAATGCGCAAGGATATAAAAAAAACATTCTAATACTATAATAATGTTTAAATGTTCAATATGTAAAAAAACCTTCGACCGTAAATTTAATTATGACCGACATATTACAAGTAAGCACAATTGTGTATATAAAGAAGATGACGATGACCTAAATGAGGATGAAACAACCAGAGTAAATCTTTTAGAATGCGAACACTGTAAAAAGACGTATTCCACTAAATTCAACCTCAATAAACACATCAAGAAATGTAGTGTTTTATCAAAAAAGAATGAAGTCATCGAACAAAAAGAGGCCCTCTATAAAGAGAGAATTTCTCATTTGGAGAATCAGGTCCTCGAACTAACGAAGAAAATTGGGAATACATACAGTTATCAAATTAATCAACATTTGGATCAAAGTGTCCATCAGCAAAATATACAAATCAACGCTTACGGACACGAGAATCTCAACTATATAACACCGAATCAAATAGAGAAACTAATAAGCCATCCATCAACATGTCTTCCAGAATTTATTAAAATGGTTCATTATCATGAGGAGCATCCCGAGAATCATAATGTTGTAAATATCAAGGAGAACATTATCAAGACACTAAAAGGTAAAAACAACTGGAAGATGTTAGATTTTGAGAGCTTCGTCGAGAAATTCGCAATAGAAAAATATGACCAGCTATGTGATTTATACAATTCAGATGAAATCAATATTGATGATGTTATCCGAGAAAAATTTGAGGGATGGGCCGACCAATTTGATTATATGGAGTCGAATACCCGTAAAAAAGCGGAAGAGGACGCAAAATTAGCGATTATTCTCGGTAGCCAGTGGTTAAGTGAGAAGAAAATAACGAAAAGGGGTCTCAAAAGAATTCTTGATGGAGAAATGATGCTTCCAGAAGAAGATATGGAAGAAATAGAGAGAATCAAGAAGATGGTCGGTTGGGGAATTAACTCGAAGAGTAAAATAAAGAATTAAATGGATTGCGATTGCTTACAATATTGGGCGATTCCTTGAAGAAGCGAATCCGCCAGATCATCCTTCTTTGGATGAGACAAAAAGAACCTCTTCCACTCATCCATATCATCCAAGACACAACTCACAATAAAAATAGAATCATTCTTTCTCTTTTTATAAGCTTTGTATTCGGATAGTGGTTCATCCTCTTTCTCGGCAGATTCCTGACTTGTAATCTTATTATTCTTCTTCAAAATGTCTTCTACGATGCTTGTAGGATTGAGCTTTTTCGTAGCTGAGAAGAACACAACCTGATTCAAATCACTTAAACGCCCTGTCTTTCCTCCAATGAAGAAAAAGCTATAAATGAACATTTGGATAGATTTCATTCGCGGGTTTTTCAATGCGGGTTGATTCTCGATTACGACCTCATTGACATCCACAATCTTAATTGCGTTTAGTCCATCGTATAAGTTCGTGTATAATTTAGTGTCATCGCTCTTCATATAATCACATATTTTAGTTAATTGCTCGGTCGTCTTCTTCGCGCATTTATTACAATAGCCAAATATTCTAATCATAGACTCGCTTATTTTCGTATGAAATTTTCGGGATTTCTCTCCGCATGCGCAACACAAATCGCGCAACTCATACGGGAAATATTCTGTGGTTGTCTTATCGCAATTCTTAGAATGGACGCGACACAACTCTTTTCGGGCGCCGTCTTTTATTATCCACGAGTTCGAGCAATTCCCACAAACTGCGCCACTCTTGACTTCTGCCATACAGCGCTTTTCATTGTGGTCTGGAATCCACGGGTCCGACTTCAAATTAATGAGGCCCCACTCCTCTATTCTAACTATTTTTTTCGTCTCTTTTGAAAATTCAATTTTACAGTAGGCAAGATTCTTTATACCGACGTCAAAAGATAAGACTTTATAAGAGGATTCATTAAGAACTTCTGTCATATATTATTATAACTACTATTTTTTAACTTAAAAAAACGAGAACAGTTATAAATATAATATGTCAAATTATTATTTCAGAAGAGCATCCGACCTAAAAACTGACGAATTAGTTGATATTGTTATGGATATTGATAATGGCCACTATGATGAAATAGTTGATGAAAGAGATTGGTATGATAAAATTCATCGATTCAGGACAGAAATAATAGAAGTATTGCTAAAAAGGTATCAGGCCCACTATTTGTATAATAGCAAGTCCGATAAGGAGCTAAATCGCGCATATCGTATGTATTTGCGCCATTACCTGTAAAAATTGATTTAAAATTATTTGTGAATTTATAAGATATAAAAATGAGCCTTTCTGGACTAAGAAGACAAGAAGAACTTGTAAATGGAGGAGGAAATTTTTTGAATTTTCCACCGAGCGATTTGATAATGTGGGAAGAATTATATCCAAATGAAAAGCAAACATTGGCGCATCGCATTGGATTAATAAAAAACAAAATTTCGCATTGTGGATTGATGGTCAAAGAGGCATATGAAGGAGTTGGAGCAATCGCACAAGAACGAAATGTTCCAGTAGAACAGATATGGGAAGACCTCGCACAATATGACCCTAAAAATGGTTTCATGTTTGATTCTGACATTGAATCTCCTTATCAAAAATTGGACAAATATGTGATATTAGCGGATAGCGGTTCCGCATATGCGGGAACTATGAGGACAATCCAATGGATTTCACAAAACGGAGTCGATTCCAAATATATCAAGAATGATGAAAAAAATTTCATATCCAAAATTTTTGAGAATGACGATTCTTTCAAAATATCAATTGTTTCAATTATTTATTTATCATTTATTGGAAAAATAGCATATGATGAATATACCAAGTAAAAGCCAACGAAAAAATTGAATATTTAAAATTATAAAAATTAAATATATAAAATATCTAAAATGGTCAAAGTAGTCATCAAAAAAAAAACTTCAACAAGAAGACCCAATTCTTCCTCAAAACCGGAAGATGACATTTTAAGCAAATTATCATCTTTGAAAATGTCGTCTGGAAGTAGTGCTGTTATTTATGCTCGTGAGAGCGATCGAATGAAGCACAGTCTCGATGACCAAGTTCAAAAAGCAAAAGAATATGCGAAGATAAATGGATTCAAAGTTGTATCTGTTATTAGAGAAACTCGCTCAGGAGAGGATATTGTAAAACAGACCCTACTTATGAATGCGATTGTTGAACATAAAGACACTCATTTCATTTTTTCACATACGGACCGCATCACGCGCGACTTCCGAGGTTTTTGCTCTAATTTCATCGATTGTTGTAATACGAATCGTAATACAATTCATATTGTCAATGAAGAATTAGTTTCATCTATTCCGCTACATTTTAAGAAGATTGTTTGCGGAATTATTGATGCGGAAGAGGAGAGGAAAACTATCAGTCGTCGCATCAAGTCGTCAATCGCTTTTAGAAAAAGGAATGGTATTTACAAGCCACCTGTCCCCAAATTTGGCCGGATGTATGTCCGAGACCGAGAGGGGAGAATTACGAAAGTGGTTCAACGCGAGGAAGAAGTGGATACGATTCGATTAGTTAATTTGATGTATTTCGGAGGGAAATGTGATGAAATTGAGGGACTTCTTAAAAAAATTACGAAGAATCCAAGACACCGTTTATACGATATGAATGATGAAGACAAAGAAATTCAAGAGGTTAAATATGGGAATTTTTCATCAACAACAATCGCTGAATTTCTCAATTACATCCGGCTATACAAAAGGAATCGTAAGTGGTCCGCCACATCTGTTTTGAGTTGTTTGGAATAAAAATTACTTAGCTATTTTAGGATAAAAATATTATTTTATAAATGAAAAACACCCGCAATAAATTTTTTATTTGTCTCTTTTATTCTTTTTTTATCATCTGGTTTCTTTCTTTGAAAGAAAGAAACTTGTATCCCTCCGAAACGGCCCATCTTCTTCATTTTGGACGCGTGTTTCTCAATGAAAACCCAATAGAGGGAATCCCATATATCGCACCACTCCCCCTTTTTATAATTGCTCTTCCGAACCATCTCGTAATTTGAAGAAGAAATATACGCCTTTGTCGTCGTCAGGCCCCCATCAGAATACAAGGCCATTGAATATACATTATTCACCATAACCCAATCATATGAATCAACCGCAAATTCCATGAACCACTCATATACATCATCCGGATATATTCCCATTAAATTCATTAAACATCCAATAATCATAAGCCTCTCAATATGATGTAGATATCCGGTATCAAACGCCTTTTTAATTGTCGCATCCATGATAGATAAACCAACGTCCCCGTCATAAAAGCGCAGATTCAACCTATTTTCCGCATTGAAATAGTTCGTGGTTGTCATTTCTTTGTATATATGGATGTAAGTATAACGGCTAAACTCTCGCCATCCGATGACCTGCCTGATAAATCCCTCAATATTATTTATGGCGACCCCCTTCCCTTTTTCTAAAATCCTCTGGACTATATATTTCGGATCGAGTAGCCCAATATTCAGCGATGAGCTTATCCCCGAGTGGAAAAGGAACGCATTTTTATATTTGGCGTCCGGCTCCACAATGGCGTCCTCATAGGTCCCAAAACTCTTCAAGCGCTCATTTATAAAAGCGTCCAACCACTTTTTGGCGTCCGCAAATGTTATCGGACACCAAAAACCCTGACATGTCCCGTAATTACATGGGAATTCCTTCTCAACTATCGCAACCGCCTTTTTAATATAGTCGCTATCCTTCGGGAAAACAACTTCTGGAATCTTCGTCCCCTTTGGAATTGGCTTGCGATTTTCTGCGTCATATGATAATTTACTGTCTGGTAAAATATGTAGGCGGTCCCTCTGCCACTTGTAGAAGCTTGTTTGAAAAAAGGGTTTTTTCTTGCTTTTTACGGACGCATAATATTCACGCAATTCCGCATCGGATGTTATAAAATTCGGAGTTTCTACGACCTCAAACCCCCTCTTATTTTTCTTACAGTAGGTCTCGATTTGATGAAATAGGAAATGGTCAACTGGATTGTAAAAGGAAATATCGCCATCGATATCTTTGACAAAATCGAACGCCCCCCGATTCTTTTCTGGAATAGATGCGATTTTTATGTGATTTATCGACTTTTTTAATGATTTTGCGAGATAATCACTGTAATACATCATAGATGCCAAATGAAGAACGAGCTTCTTTTTATTGAATACAAGCTTCTTTTCTCGATAACCAAAAAATACGGGATGCTCAATCAAGTATATATTTTTGTATTTTTTTAATGGGGATATATCTTCAAATAACTGATGTGGAAATATAATAAAATTGGTCATTATTTTATTATGAGAATAAAATTGATTTTATTTTATTGTATTTATATAATAAATAAATGACATCAATCTCAAAATACGACGAAATTCTTCTAAATCATCGTAAAACAATGATTCAACAAATAGAACCATATATTACAAATATCGCACATACAGAATTTTTTACTGAATTAGAATCCATTGAGAACCCAACCCCAGAAAATCTTCTCGCATTTTTCAAAGAAAATAAACACAAACTCAATATTCCACAGTTGGACAATTATAATAATTACGAGGTCATTTACAGAAATAATACGGCAGTAGACAGATACGAAATGAAATGGCACTACGATAATAAGAAGCTTATAAAACACAAAATATCAGATTTACAAAAAATACACAGCATTCAAATTGTTCATATGGACGATAAATATATTTATGGATTATATACGAACAAGCCAATCCTATATACAATGATTATATACTTGGATACATATCGCGAAGATTTTACTGGCGGGGAATTCCATTTTTACAATAGAACTATATATCCGCGAAGAGGAATGCTACTTTTTTTTACTGCTGATGAATTACATAAAGTATCGCTTCTCAAAAGCGGGCGACGACGCGCAGTTGTTGTGAAAATATACTAACTTTTTTCAAAAAAAAAAATAAATCAAAAAACATTTGATAAAAATTAGTAATATTTTTATCAAAAAAGTTAAATATATTTCTTAACTAAAATATTTTATGAAAAATATAATTTAAACTCATAATGACCACCGTCATCTTCAAATATGGTAGCCCCAATAAATCCACCAATCGCCCCTTCGCAAACTTTACATAATTTAACCCCCAATAAATCCGCCATTTCCCCCTCTTTCTCCTCAACCAGTTTATTTTTTCCCAAATTCTTATATATTATAACTACCTTATCAGTTGGCACCAATTCCTTCTCCTTCCGGAAGTTCATAATATGTCGCATTATCATTTTCATCCAATAAATCCTCTCTAATTCTTCATTCCATGTCAAGTCGCTAACAATGATTATCCCACTCGCCTCATAAAATTGGACATATTCTCCTTCCCGAACTTTTGCGTCGTCCACTTTCGCAACAATCCGGACATCATCTTCACCAAAACGGACTCCTTCAATAAAGAAGCTCCGGACGCGAATATAAAGTTCCAAATTTTCATCAGTCATATACTCCGCAATCTTCTTTTTCATCTCTTTTGCATCCTCTTTGAACCGTTTCCCAAAGTTAGCCATAACAATTTCATATCCATATTTTATCATCGATAAATACTCGCAAGTCATATCAATAGCTAATACATTAAACTCCTTCTGAAAAATGTCATGTAATTCCTCAATAACAGGGACTAACCGCCAATTTTTAACATATATAGTCTGCTTATAAACGGGCTTCTTCGCACTTTTCAGAACTTTGCTCCGGAGTTCTCCACGAGCTTCAATTAACGTCTCAATAAACTCGAAACCTTCCTGACCCAAATAAGTGCTCGCAATATCTAATTTCTTCGGTAATCTCTCCAAGTGGACGGACTCAAATTTATATACATTCCCCCTGACACCGCACTTTAAAAGAGCCAACTCATTCCAAAAATACTCGGCCATAAATGGAGCAAATGGCGCAATCATCAAAGAATACATCCGGAATACATAAAACAGAACATTTAAGCTCTCCAACGCATCAATCTGTGTAATCATCGACTTCAATCGCATCTTATTCATATTCAAGTATGTCTTGCTCAACTGATTAATAAATCCCACTATATTGCGAACAATTGGAAACAAATTATAGGCCTCCATCTCGCGATGGATTGACGCAATAAAATCACTCAAATATTTGAGGAGCATATGGTCCATCAAGTTGGATGTGTGTGGGACCCCTTCAAAGAAATAGAATTTCTCGCCGTATTTTTGCGCATATAAAGGAATCATCTGTTTCAGAAAAATCAGGGTATTATGCGAATAAATGTGGAGACTTTGAGTAATCAACTTGATTCCATCCTCCTTGAATTTCATCGACTCTCCTCGAACGACACCGTTGCTTATTAAATAAAGGCGCAATGCGTCCGCACCATGTCTATCAATAATGACATTCGGGTCCTCGAAGTTCTTCTTAGACTTGCTCATTTTCTCCCCATCTTCCGCCAACACCAGCCCATTCACGATGACATTCTTATATGGACTCTTCCCCATCAGCGCAACTCCTAATACCATCAATGTATAAAACCAGCCCCGCGTTTGGTCAAGACCCTCCGCAATAAAATCGGCGGGATATTTCTCATTAA
>VFQT010003766.1_pt1 | contig 13454 bp, 11 predicted proteins | sample 3512381 | NCBI WGS metagenome assembly VFQT01 (sample SAMN10412376, study PRJNA504923) | tailings metagenome | isolation source: Relicate 2 Philex TSF3 active mining site | place: Philippines: Tuba, Benguet | collected 2017-08-29 | reverse complement strand
TCAATGCCTTTAATAAAGGACAGTATGCAGAGGCGGTAGAGCTGTACTCGCGGGCTATTGCCTTGGATAGTATCAGCACCAACGTGCGTTTCAATCGCGCAACAGCGTACATGCGTATGGGGCGATATGGCGAGGCGAAGGACGATCTCGACCGTATCCTCGCTGTGCGTCCGGAGTTGCTCAATGCCCGTATGCAACGCGCTGTGGTACAGGCAGAGATGGGTCTGCTCGTGCATGCAATGGACGACGTAACGTCGGTGATTCAGCAGGATAGTGCATTTCCTAAAGCGTATCTCTTCCGTGCGCGTGTGCGACGCATGCTTGGCACCGATCCTCGTGTGGTGTGCGAGGACCTTCGTGAAGCACTGAAGCTTGGCGATAGCACCGCACTGCGATTCATGCAGGGGTGTCAATAGATGAAGCATTTGGTTGTTGTGTGGTGCGCGCTCGTCGTTGGAGCTGCGCAGGTAGTTGCATCTTCTGTGAAGCAAGACGGACTTCATGCACCGATGATCGATGTTGATCAGGCGCGTGCAGAGTTCATCAGCGATAATGCACGTCCAGCGTTTACCATCCGCCATGTGTATGTAACAGGTGTGATCGATACGCTCAAGGCAGTGATTAAGACATCGTCGATGCGCTCATTGAAAGGGGAGTATCAACGCTATAAGCCTGTACTCGACAGTGTGTGGTCGGTACCGCTGGATTCGGGACGTTCTGAAGTGCGCGTTGCTATGCACCTGGAGGGAAAGGGGCTGCCCCTTCCAAAGGATTCGCTGATGGGTTCCGTGCGAATGACTGTCAGCGCTGCCGTATGGAATGGCGAAGAGTGGCTTGGTACAACCTCGCAGCCGTTCAGTGTGCGTGTGATTAACTGGCCAATACCGCGTGCGCGCATTGATTCCGACGAGATGACAATCACACGCTCCACCAAGGCAAGTGAACCGTCGCATGCAGTGATCGGTGGAATTCGCATTCGCATACCGCGGAGTGACTCTGTGCGGGGCTTACCAGAGTTGCGCACGTTCGCACGACACGACGTCGATGTTGGGTACGAGGCGGGATCGCTAGTGACAAGCGACACAGCACTTGACGCACGGCGCAGTGTACAGATTCAGTCGGTCATGCAGGATGATGGAACACTGGCGATCGTGGCATCGATTGCTGGACGCCCCCTTCCGATTGCAAAACGTAATGATGGGTTTCGATTCTCGATGCTCGTTCGAGCGCGTCTACGTCATGGACCAGCCCTGGGACGTCCGATCACAGAAACGATCGATATCGAGGTGCCTCGTCGTCTGCCACCGAGTGTGCCGCCAGTAGCCCCCTCTCCGGGCCAGGTGCAGTCAGATGAATGATGTGGTAACTTCCCGCATGTCATTAGGGATGCAGTGTATCGTCGGGCTCATCGTTGGGGGTGTGCTTGGCGCAGTGGGCGGGACGTGGGTTGCGTGGCTCGCACCTGTCGGTGACGCGTTTATTCGTGCGGCACAGATCGTTACGATGCCGTACATGATTCTCGAGCTGATTGTCTCGCTCGGAAGTCTCTCACAGCGATCAAGGTCCGTGCTCGTGCGCACGGGTGGACTCGCGTTTCTCTGTGTGACGTTTGTCGCTGCTGCAATGGCAGCAATTGTACCGTCATGGCTTCCAGCTCTTGAAACATCGGCGTTCTTTCGACCCGATATGCTCGTTGATGCTGAAGGCGCGGATCTGATCACGAAGTATCTGCCGTTCAATGTCTTTGGTGCGATGGCAGCAGACAATTTCCCGGCCGTCGTGCTGTTCTTTGCTGCAGTTGGCTTTGTAGTCCAGGCACTGGATGCGAAAGAGCGTATCCTCCAACCTGCCGATGCGTTGCGACGTGTGTTCCAGCGCATGAACAAGCTCGTAGCGAAGCTCACGCCGCTTGGTGTGTTTGCCTTTACTGCCGTGTCAATTGCGGCACTGGACATGCAGCAGCTGATTCGACTTCACGCAATGGCTGTGCTGGGAATTGGTGGCTATGTCGTGCTTGTTATCGCGATCGTTGCATTGATCGTTGGTACAACGCCCGTTACCGTGCGACAGTTATGGCGGATGATCAGTGCGCCGTTTGTCGTAACCGTTAGCACAACGAATCTGATCGTCGCATTGCCGATGCTCGTCGAATCGATCACAAAGGAACTTGGTGGTGATGAGGCGACAGATGAGCAGATCGCTGCGGTGATTCCCGTGGGGTTCATCCTTCCTACAGTTGGACAGGTGTTCTTGCTCTTCATCGTGCCGTTTTGTGCGTGGTATGTTGATCGTGTGTTTACCGCCACGTCGTACCTCAAGCTCTTTGCAACGGGCATCCCTTCAGTAGTCGGCGGAATCCGATCTACAATTCGACTGGAACTCGTCAACGCAGGACTGCCCGAAGATTTAATCAGTGTGTTCTTCCTGAATGGCGAATGGATCTATCGCGTGGAGAAAACAATCGCAATGCTCGGCATGGTCGCGATGGTCATTGCAGTTGTAGCGCACTCGCGAGGTCTGTTGAAGCTACGCGTGCGACCAGCACTTATCGGTCTTCTCATAACGGTTGCACTTACGATTGGTCTCACGGTGGGAACGCGTGCGTTGCTTTCGCGCACACTAGCAGGGACGTACAGTGGTTCTACGACCATGATGACGCTCGAACCGCTGGTCACGTCACCAGCGCCCGTTGTGATCAGCACGCAACCGCAACCCGATACTGTTAGCCTATCGGCTATTCGTGCACGTGGCGTTCTCCGGGTTGGCGTTCGTGCTGAGAGCATCCCGTGGGCCTATCATCGATCTGACGGACGACTTGTTGGGTACGACATCGATATGATCACGGTGCTAGCACGGACGCTGGGCGTGCGCGTTGCGTTCTACGAAGCACCAGTGGGAACACTTGAACAGTGGATTGCGCAGCAGAGGATCGATCTCGCAGTTGGTGGGATTGTGGATTCACCGATGCGCTCGGCGATGTACAACTCGTCGGATGGATATCAGCAGGTTCATCGTGCCCTTGTTGTGCACGACGATCACGTGCGTGTGATGCAAGATCGATCATCGTCCCAGGCGCGACGCATCGCCACAGCGGATTCTGAGCCGCTCTCGGATGATGTACAACGTGCACTTGCTCGTGCACTTGGTACGGATGATCAGCCGGCACAAATTCAGGTAGTACGCATCCAAACACACGGAGAGTTCCTGCGCGACACCACGCATCGCATCGCGGATGCCTTGTTCACAACTGCCGAGGGTGGTGCAACGTGGTCTGTTGTGTATCCACGCACCAGCATGCTTGCGGTGTTTGGCAACGCGATGCCAGCACAGTGTGTGATTCTCCAAGCGGGGAGCGATACAGATCTTCGGGAGTATATCCAGCAGTGGATGATCGAGGAACGCATGAAAGCCCTCTTTGACCGACTCTTGACGCACTGGATCTCGCGGTAGGTAGTCGATGATACGTATATTCACCGCGGTGTTTCTTCACGCATCAGGTGTCACGTCATGACCAAATTGTTCTCACGTCGAATGATCGTTAGTGGATTGCTCGCAGCCAGCTTGATAGGGGGCTGCCGTCACGCCGACACTGTCGATCCACATGACAACATGTCCAAGACGCATGAAATTAGTGGCTTGTTCTCGATCACGGGGAACTGGAACACGCTGGGTGTAACAGGTGATGAAGCTGCGCGCATTGCCGTGCAGGACGTCAACACGTGGGCTGCGCAGCGCGGACGGGAGGATCGTCTCACATGGCGGTTGTACGACACCAAGCTCGACCCAGCAACGGCGAAAGCGAATCTAGTCGATGCGGCATCGCGCGGACTGCATGTGGTGGTCGGACCCCAGTCAAGTGCGGAAGTATCAGCACTGCGTCAAACCGCTGATAGTCTCAACATCCTCGTGATTAGTCCATCGAGCACAGCTGGAAGCCTTGCCATCGCCGGCGACAACGTCCTGCGTCTCTGTCCGAGCGACAAACAGGAAGGTCCAGCAATCGCAGCCATGATGCGTGCCGAGGGTAAGACTGTTGTGCATGCCGTGTGGCGTGACGACATCGGCAATCGTGGTCTTGCGCAATCCGTGCGTGCGGACATGACCGCGAATGGTGGCGCTGTGGTAGGGGGCTTTGAGTATAGCACTACAACAACCGACTTCGCGCCGATTGTGGCGCAGATGCGCACTGAGCTCGATATCGCAATTAAGATCTATGGTAAGGAGAAAGTGGCGGTCTACGTGCCAGCCTTCGACGAAGTGGTGAATCTCGCTGCGGCGATCCCTGCTGATGACACGCTCCTGCGTGGCCTTCGTTGGTATGGTGGCGACGGTACGGTGAACAGCACAGCACTTGCTCCACAAGTCGCCTTCTTCGAGCAAGTTGGATATCCATGTCCTGACGTCGGCATTGGTGATGCCGTTGAACGTGCAAAGCCAATTATTGATCGCATCAAAACAGCAACAGGCATCGTGCCTGACGCGTTCGCATTGTGTGTGTACGACGCTGTCTGGCTTGCTGGTATGTCGATGCTCTCTGGTTCGCACAGCGATGGGGGAGTCGTGTTGCGTGAGCGAGTGATCGACGCCGCATCGGTCTACTATGGAGCATCCGGTTGGACAAAGTTGAATGATGCCGGCGATCGTGCGTACGGTGTCTACGACATGAAGGTACTCCGTCGCGTTAACGGCACGCCAACATGGGTAACAGTCGGAACATGGGATGCGATCAAGGGGTACAAGAGATTGTAGGTGTCATTTTTTCGAAGCTGTCACAAGTTGTCACGTTCATGTAAAAGTGTCCGATGCGGACTTGTGCGACATTATCCCTATCCTCAAATTCGATTTAGATGCTCATGCTCGGACGAGCTGTAACAGACTTCTCATAGAGATACTCGATCAGCATGTGGCAAGCGTAGCATACGAATCATTGTCCGAGGGGTGGTATGAAAGAGAAGCTCATCTCATTGCTAGTTGTTGATCGCGACACTGTGTTTCGAACGGCATTGTCGAACTATCTCAGGCAGCATTCGATACATGTCGTTGACGTAGGCAGTTATGAGGATGCTGAATGTGCATCTACGACCTTTAATTATCAGTTAGCCATTGTTGAATGGAAGCATTCATGTGATGAGGCAATGTTGCTGTGCACTCGACTTCGAGTCCTTTCGCCGAACGTATCTATAGTGTTTCTGTCAGAAAGTTTTGACCTCGACTCGCAGCTTGAGGGATATACCTATGGCGCGGATGACTACTGGACGAAACCATTTCCGATGAGTCTTGCACTCGCAAAGGCGCAGGCGATGTTGCGAAAGCACACGGCACTTACGCTTCGCGCCGATCGCATCCGGATGGGTGACATCGAAGTCGACTTCCGCACACGGCTTGTGCATCGCAATGGACAGCGCGTCGATCTCTCGGAGAAAGAGTATGGTATCCTTCGTACGCTAGCGCTCGAGGATGGTGCTCCGGTGCGACGCGAAACGCTCCTAGCACGGGTGTGGGGATACGATCAAGTACCCGTCACACGTACGGTCGACAACTACATCGTCGCGCTACGTCGCAAGCTCGAAGTGGACCCTGCACGTCCGCAATACCTTGTGACTGTCGGTGGTATTGGTTACCGACTTAACACCGACTGAGGTAGCCGTTTAACTCGCAGGATGTTGTGGCAGGCGCGCTTTGATCTCGCGGAGTTCTGCGAGAATGCCTGCAAGCTCGGCTGTTTGTTCTGTTTCCTCCTCGACAATCTTGTCGATCTTCGATGTTGCTTCCTCGAGCTGCTCTTGCTTGATCTCAGTCCGAACATTGTCGAGCTCCGTAAGAATTGTTCCCACGAAGAAGTTGAGGATCGTTAGGCCAGCGATTAGAACAAAGGTCAAAAAGAATAACGGCGCGAGCACAGGAAACGGCTCGGAGTGAACAGCCGACTTGCCGAATGTCTCGACAAGCATTTCATGGTACCCTTCGTCGGTAGCACTACCATCCATTTGCAGCCGCATCACATCATTAAACTCGCCAAGTGCGCAGCCAAACATCGTTAGGCAGCTCGCTCCAAGATTGCCGAAGTGGCGTGGATCGTTGAGGTGGAAAAGGTTGTAGCCAATCACGGCATACGTGTACGTGAGGCATCCCATTAATGCTGCAACAATCGACAGCTGCGGAATCGAGCGCACGAGCGTCTCAATCACAATGCGCATCCCTGGGAGTTCGCCCACAAGACGCATCACGCGCAGTGCACGGAACGAACGAACCAACCGCAATGATCGAAGTGCGATCGCTGCCTCTGCCGCATGCGGATCCGATGACACAAAGTACGGCACCAGCGTGAGCACAAACACTACGGCGTCGAAAATGTGCCAGCCGTCGGCGAAGTAGCGAAGGGGCGACGGCATGCGCATAGCCATCTTGATTATAATCTCTGCGCCAAAGGCCACGATGAACATGAGGTCGATGGCGTGGAACAGCGCAGGATAGGCTGCGACCAAGTTGTGGTTCGTCTCAAGTCCGACGATCACGGCTGATAGAAGGATCAGAATGATCACCACGTTGTCAACCGGATTGAGCTCGTGGTTGTTGATCCGCTCGCGAAGATTGGCAAAGGACCAGGTCGATGTCTGTTGTGATGTACCCATGGTCGCAAAGCTACTTGCAGGATGGACATGGCGCCAGGCCAACCTATCCACATACCAAGAATCTCACTGCTTGGAAGCCCCGTATATTCGTCCGCATATGCAGGGGTACCATTGAACAGCGAACGCCACGATTCCTCAACGCCAGATGCGAGAAGCGTATCCGATACACGGATCTACGTTCTGGTGCTTGTTGTAGCCGCTGCGCTCGCCGCAATGGCCATGGTGGTATCGCTTCCATTGCTTGGCGATGGCGTCTTGTTCTACCTGTGCATGATCTTCCGCACTGGTTTTTGCGATTTCGACTGGGCACGCGCATTCGTTGCCTACATCAGTCAGTGGCCCCTTGCCGCAGCACTTGGGAACGGACTCTCCGATCGATCAACTGCCCAGTTACTGTTTTCCGCCGGATATATTCTGCCGCCGATCGCTGCGTGGCTTGCTGCACTGTGGCTCCATCGTGGGACGCTGCTCGGATGGATGGGCCTTGCCCTCTGGAGTGCCACCTATCTGGCGTCGAGCTTGTTTTCGGTAGGGGAGTACAACCTTACGTATGCACTTGCTGCGCTCGCTGCGAGTGTGGTGCTTCACCCGATGCGACATCGCGTGAGCGGTGCGTTGGTGTTGATGGTTGCAGCATTCGTGTCGATTCGTTCGTACGAGTCAATGGCCTTGCTGGGTCCGGCACTCATCTTCCTGATTGCTGTGGTGATGCACCGCGACGTCAGGGACGCTCGCGCAAGCCGCACGCAGTGGCTTGCCAGTGCGATTGCTGTTGGTGCATACATCGCAGCTTTGGTGGTCGCTGCAGGGTCGATCATCGATCCGCGTGATCCATCAAATCGAGGAACGGCTGCTCAGTCATTGATGATCCCACTGCCGCAGGTAGCTACGGCTATGGTGTTGTTTGCGTTGCTTACCTGGTGTGTGCGTACGAAGCACGAGATGCGACAACGCATTCTTGTGGGTATGATGACAACGATCGGGGCAACATTCCTCGTCTTGCCAGTGCTCTGGTCACGTCCGATGGATCAGTACTACAATCGCATCATCGTAGGTGTGATGATTACCGGTGCCATCGGCATTACGGGCTTGATCATATGGCGATATGGTATGCAGGTGCTTACGGCACGACTGCACACGTGGCAAGTTCGTGCAGTACTCGTGATGGTGGCGTCGTTGATGATTCCGTATGCGATGCAACTCACAACAGTGCAAGCGTACTTCGACGCGTATCACGAAACGTTGGCAACACGAACGGGTGTGATTGCGATGGCAACAACACCAATGAATGCCGAGCGATTTGATCGCTACCGGTGGCGCTGGAATAATCCAACGATGTCGTTTGTGTTGCGAACCGATACGACGCAGGCGCTCGTCATGAACCGTCCGAATGACGACTGGCAGCCGTTTGATCCGCGCGATGCTGCGCAGGTTGCCAAGCGCGTCCGTATGCTCCCAGCATGGTACTACCGGAAGGTCGATGAACCGCGCTGATGCTGCACTTCGGGTGATGACCGCCGTTAGTGCCGTGATGCTTCTTTATATCGCATGCGTCACACCAATCGGCTGGATCGACTACTACGGCGCGTTCCATGTGATCACGACGCTGCTCGGCGCAGTGTGTATGCTGGGTCTGGCAGCGGGCGTTGCAATGCTCGTTCGGGGCATGAAGGGCTGGAGCGATGCCTCCGTGATTATCGCAACAATCATGCTCGCAATCGTTCTCCGCGGGGCCTGGGTAGCTCTGGTTGATACAACGCCAACGTCCGACTTTCTCGAGTACCACCGCTATGCAACGGCAGTTGCTCAGGGCGACGTGCGAAGTCATGGCTGGTTCTTCATTGTGTTTCCGTTCAAGGTTGTCTACGCGTTGATCCTCGGTGGAATCTATTCGGTCACGACCTCGCACCCGACGATTGCTGGCGCTGTCAACATCGTTGCATCGTGTGGCATGGTGCTGATGATGTACACCGTTACGCGTCGATGGTACGATCGTTCCGTTGCATGCGCTGCCGCACTCCTCGCAGCAATATGGCCGTTGCAGATTGCCTTCACGAGTGTTGCGGCACAGGAGCACATCTTTCTCGTACTCTACCTCTGCGTTGTTGCGGCGATCCTTGCGCTTCCACGCAGAACGCGTGTTGCGCAGATTGTTGTGCGTGCGCTTATCATCGGCGCGTGCATCGCCGTCGCCAATTTGTTCCGTCCTGTTGCGGTGATTGCCTTTCCTGTGCTTGTGCTGTTCGTCGTTATCTGGCGCTGGCGCGATGTACCGCGACGGTGGGTGTATCGCGCGGTAACGGTGGGTGCAGCATTGTGTGCATTTGTCGTGTCGACGTCGCTCTTCAATATCCCGATCGAGCGCATTACGGGCATCGATATCAATAAGGCTCGACCCGGCTTTAGCATCTATGTGGGAACGCATGCCCCCTCGCATGGTATGTGGTTCCCGGAGTCGTACAACTTGGTCTATCGCACGGCATATAATGCCGATACCGTGCATCAGCGATCGATGGAGGCTGCGATGCAGCAGATCACGGCTGATCCCACTGGGATGGTCGTCCTTGCCGTTGAGAAGTTCCACTACTTCTGGGCATCGGGTGAGTATGCTGTGATGTACGCAACGCGCGAGATGGGGCAGCGTGGTATGTCGCCATGGATTGCAGCGCATCACACCAGCGCGCTCGTTGCATCACAGGCGATGTACGCCGTGCTCATTGCCCTTGCGGGTGTTGCGTTGTGGCGCAGACGCCGACAGATCACCGAGCTCGATGGTATCGTGGTAACCACATTTCTTGTGCATGTTGCATGCTTTACGATTCTCGAAATTCAATCACGCTATCACATGGTTGTTGAGCTCATGCTGCTCATTCCGGCAGCGACGTTGTTGGCCGGGAGAACACACTCGCGGGAGGACCACTCGTTATGGGAGTGATCCGGCATCTGGCAGATCGGTTGCATCGTGCAATGTCGCGCGTCACATCAAGTGGTGCGTTCATTCCGGAAGTTGACGGACTGCGCTTTGTTGCGATCATCTCGGTGATCGTGTTCCATATGTATGGTGAGTACTTCACGCAGAAGGCGCTTCCACCGTGGCAAGAGGGTGGCGATACCGTTGCGTGGCTGATATTCACAGGTCACTTCGGTGTGCAGTTATTCTTTGTGATCAGCGGGTTTGTGCTCGCGTTGCCATTTGCGCAACAACATCTCGACGGTGGACGTCCGGTCAAACTCAAAGACTACTTCTTACGCCGACTCACGCGTCTCGAGCCGCCATACATCATCAGTCTCATTATCTACGTCATCGTACGCTTCTACTTCGCCGGATACAACGTTGAGAAGATCATTGAGCTCATGCCGCACTTCTGGGCGCACGTGTTCTACGTGCACGGATTTATCTACGGCTCGATCAATCAGCCTGGCTACGTCTCGGTAAACCACGTCACATGGAGTCTCGAGATGGAGGTGCAGTTCTACATCCTTGCACCGCTGCTTGCGAATGTGTTCCGCATTGCATCGCCCACGGCACGTCGTGGCGTGCTGATCGGGGCCATCATCCTGATCCATCACCTTGTCACGTTGGTGCCACGATCGTCGCTTGCGGTGCTTGTTGTGCCCTTCCTGCCGATGTTCTTTGTTGGGTTCCTGCTCGTCGACGTCTTCCTTGTCGACTGGAAGCGTACGCCAGAGCGCACATGGGTATGGGATGTGATCGGTGTGATTGCCTGGTGTGGAGGCCCCTTTCTCTTGCAGCAAGGATACTTCGCCGACCTCGCGGCCATCTTCGTTGTGTGGATTGCCTACATGAGTGCATTCCGTGGTGTGATGCTCTCGTACATCTTCCGCAATCGATGGATTGTTGCGATAGGGGGCATGTGTTACACGCTCTATTTGTACCATCCAATCATGTTGTGGCCGTTGCAGCAGTTCTGGAAGACCTACCTCTTCGGGTTCGAGCGCACGACCGATCTCGGTGTGATTGCCCTGCAGCAAGCAGTGTACATCACGTCGGTGATCGCGCTCTGCACGGTGTTGTTTGTTGCCTTTGAAAAACCATTCATGAAGCGCAGAACATGGCGACTCAAGCTCGAGAAACCACATACGCACTGATCACTGGTGCGTCGGCTGGCATCGGACGTGAGTTTGCGCGCATCCATGCCTCGCACGGTGGCAACTGCGTACTCGTGGCACGACGCGGCGATGCATTGCGCGAGCTGCAGCACGAACTTGTGTCTGCACACGGCGTGCGTGTCGAAGTGATCGAGGCTGATCTTGCCGAGGCAGATGCTGCAGAGCGCATTTGTACTGTGTTGAATGAGCGAGGCATTGTTGTTGACATCCTCATCAATAATGCGGCGTTCGGCATGTACGGTCAGTTCCAGGGGGCAGACCTTGCCCGGAACACCGACATGATTGCAGTGAATATCACATCGCTTGTGCAACTGACGCGACTCATGCTGCCGGGCATGATTGCGCGGGGGAGTGGACGTATACTCAACGTTGCATCCACGGCGGCGTTCTTGCCGGGTCCGACGATGTCGGTGTATTACGCATCGAAAGCCTTCGTTCTGCATTTCTCCGAGGCCATCGCTGACGATTTGCGTAACACAGGCGTGACCGTTACCGCGCTATGTCCGGGTCCGACCGAGAGTGAATTTGCCGACGTTGCGCGTGTGCGCAAAAGTGCGGCCTTCCAGCGTCTACCTGTGCCATCATCGCATGCTGTTGCAGCGTACGGCTATCGTGCAATGTTGCGTGGTAAACATGTAGCGATTCACGGCGTGCTCAATGCGATCACCGCGCGCCTTGTCGGACTTGTTCCGCGAGCACTTGTTGTGCGCGTAGTGCGCATGATTCAGCAAAGCGCATAGCGCACCACATCTGAAACTTTTTCTCCATCTGATCGTCAATGCGCTCGAATGGAGATGAACACGTGGGGGACACCACCACGGTCCTGCTATCTACGATGGTCATACTCCTGCACTGCGGCGATGCCTCGGGTTATACCGGGGCATCGCTGTTTTGTATCAGGGGGAAGGGGGCTATCGCACATCAAACCGGTTTAGCGCACTCGAAAACGTGCGGCGTATCGATTCAAACTCCTGCGAGAACTGCTTCGCGCGTCGTGCCGAGATTACGGCAGACTCAATCGTATCTGTTTCGCCGAACCACGGAAGGGGCGGTTGGCCAGCAACGGAGATCTGAAACTTGCTTCCATTCTCGCGATCGAGATAGAAGTGATCCTTCAGTGCGCCGAGAATCTCGCCAGCCTGGTACGCTGTGACGTTAGACATTTCGATCACGCCAGTGTAGTCGCGGATGATCCGAACAACGTCGTCGGGGCTTGTTACGAAGTACTTCACTACCGAGGCAAATGCCTTATCGGCACGACTCGGCTTGTGTGGTGCAGGAGCTGGTGGTACTGGTGGTGCAACTGGTTTCGCTGGTTTCGCTGGCGCAGCAGGTGCAACCGGCGCAGCAGTAGGCGTGGCAGACTCCTTATCAACCCCACCTTTTGCTACGTAGCGCTTCTTTACAGCATCGACGTAGACATCAATCTCTGCGATTGCCAGATCGACGATGAAGTACGCCTTGCCTAAGCGGTCGACGAACGCAGTGATCTTCTGGAAGCGCACATCCTTGCTGAGATCAACGGACGCAAAGTGGTCGAACCCCTTTGCTGCGCGCACAAGCTCGGTCTGACGCAATTCTTCGCTCGGGTTGTTGCGAGCCACCCAGCGGCGGATGCGTCGTGCCTGATTCAGGGCCAGCTTGAGATTGGAATCAAAATCGCCATTGTTGAGCTGCTTCACGCGCGCTTGGATTTCTCCATTGCTCGTGAGCTCAATAATCATCAGAAGAAAGTCGAATTCCTGTTCCGTCAAAGGGGGCTCCATCCAATACAAGGGTCGCAATAATACGACATCGGGTGGATGATGGGACGAATTGGGGCGGAATGGGGCGGATAATCGGGCGATAATGGGGCGGATAATGGGGCGATAATCGGGCGGATAATCGGGCGACCACATAGGGTCGCCCGTACGAACGTTGTGGTAGGGGCGCCCCTATGTGAGCGCCTGTCCTATGTGCCATGGTATGTGGGCGCCCCTAATCGCGTGGTTGGGGAATGTGTTGCCCCGTTGTGGCATGCGGTCGCCCGATATTTCCGGGGATTGTTGATGATGTATCGGCGTACACGATCGATGCCACCCACGCCACGTACGATGCAGTCGTAGTACCTGTGATGCCACAGGCGTCGATCGAACGGTCGCCATCCATGTTCGCGCACGCCCCGTATATAAGCATTGGTTGTCATCGATTTGAACCACCCAACAATGCGCCCAAGTGTAATATGCGGGGCGCTGTCACGAATGATGATGAGCACGTGAACATGATCCGGCATACAGACGAAGGTGTCGCATGTCACTCGAGGAAATTTCGATTCGAGTTCACGGAACCAATGTATCACCATGTTCCCTGCATCGTTCAGATGCATCTCGCCACTGATGATCTCACCGAAGAACTTCACTCGATTCTTTGTCGCGATCGTGACGAAGTACGCGCCAGGTTGTGCGTAATCATATCCGCGCAATCGAATGTTCTTGCGGCGGCGCATTCGTGAATTGTATCCCATGCCAATCAGTGTCATGGTGCGCGATGGACGTGACGCGAAAAGGCGCGGATGTGGAGCGGATCAATGGCCCCCCTATAATGCCAAAAGCCCTTGCATCGGGTGATACAAGGGCATTGCATGCATCTGTGCCTGGAACCCAGCATAGATTTGGTAGGCGTATCGGACGCGGTTGCGCTGCCGCTGTAATG
>VFQT010003765.1_pt1 | contig 13456 bp, 9 predicted proteins | sample 3512381 | NCBI WGS metagenome assembly VFQT01 (sample SAMN10412376, study PRJNA504923) | tailings metagenome | isolation source: Relicate 2 Philex TSF3 active mining site | place: Philippines: Tuba, Benguet | collected 2017-08-29 | reverse complement strand
TCGGTGCGAGCAAGAACGCTACCCTCGGGCTTTCCAAGGAAGGCAGCGAGCTCGTTGGAAATCAAGGTGGGCTTGACAAACCCAGAAGGAGCACGGTTGGCACTGGTCTTACGACGCTTGTTGGCCTTGTTAGCGGCACGAAGCTCGCGGGCATGCTGGCGCTTAAGCTCATTCACCTCAGAGCGAATGGAGGCAAGAACGGCCTGAGCACTCTGAAGCTTAGTAAGAACACTGCTATAGAGAGCGGTGCTAACAGAGCCGTCAAGCTCAGCAGCAACGGGAGCAGCCTCAGCACCATCGACGGCGGGAGCAGGGGCACTCACGGGAGCAGCCTCGGGGGCCTTAGCAGCCTTGGGAGTAGCGGGAGCCTTAGCGGGCTTGGATGCGGCGGGAGCAGCAGCAGCAGCGGTAGGAGCAGCAGAGCTAGAAACAGCGGAAGAAGAAGGAGCAGTCTTGACCATGTTATCGGTTATACACATATGAGTAAAGTCTTTTTAAGTTGTTTTCGCGTAGCAGCATAGTTCGAGTAATTGTAATTCATCCAGTGTTTATTATAAAACCGCTTCATATAACCATGGCAACGCATTACGTGCGTCTTGATTTACAAGCGTCAGTGTGGCCAAAACATAAAAAGCACCGAGACACTGATCTTCACGATTTATACCCCGCCGTGTCATCCGCTCTATGATACTGACACATATTGTTCGTAATTCTATAGCGGTGAGTAATGTGACCACATTCAAATTAACATGTGCGTTATGAAGAACAAATGGGTTTCCGTTTGGTGGAGAGATGCGTTCCTTCATTTCTTGTGTCAAATTTGCACGATAATACCATATATCATGAATATGTCGAATGAAACGAATAAGTTCTTCGCGCTGAAGAACAATAAACCATTCTGAATCAGAATAATTACCGAGTGTATTGATATGCTGAAATAAATCAACGATGAAGAGTTCTTCTTGTTTCTCACGTGATAACGCTTGACCGCCACCAATTACACCAGATGACGATGTCGTGGTCGATATTGTTTGACACAAATTATTGTGTTCGTCGTCGTCGTCGTCTTCATCGTCGAGTTTAATTGATACACGAAATCCAATAAGCGAACCATATATCAATTTTTCATAGAGATTTTTGATGATAGACGCCGACATCACATTACGATTATATGGATTTGTTATCATGGGATAGGATGATACAATCAGATGAAATATAGATGCAATATGAAATCCATAAATTTTATTATCGATATCTCGATATGTGAATAGCTGTGTTGGTTTAATATTTGAGATTTTGTCAAATGTATAAAAGTCGGTGTCATTCACACATTTTGTCGATTGAAGGTAACCTGGTCCAGATAATTTACGGTATTTTCGTGATAAATAATCCTTAAAATTACGCTGGATTCTTCGAATGAAATACGTTTGTTTCAAAAATGTATAAATACGCTGTGTCAAATCTGGTTTTGTCCCTGACTTTTTTATGTTATAATGAACACATAACGCACGTAAATCCGCTAGACTATATTTTGAGTGTGTCATCTTTTCATATTCGGATGGTTTTAGTATAATAATGTTCATAGGTATTTCATCTTCAACAGAGTTTGACAATTTAGGAATGTCATCATCCGTATTTTCATTCAAGTTCGTCGTGGATGACGACGTAAGTTTCATTTTTTTTCGCGTCTTTACACTTGAATTCTGGTCGTGATAATTATTTATGGGCGAATTTACGTGTAATGTAGGTGATATCCAATATGGTGAAAAAATTATGAATTCGTTCGTGGATTCAGCAGAGGATGGTGCAGATGCGGAAGACGAGGCGGTATGTATTGGCGACAGGACAAATGGTTGTTTTTTTAGTTTTAGTCTTCTAGAATATTGTTTATACGGATTGTCGTATATACTATAGGGTAATAGAAGCGTATATAACTTTTGTGTTTCCTGTCGGTTATTGATACCATTTTCATTTGTTAGTGCAGACGACATTATAAATATATATTATCCTCATATAATGTTTATTATGTTTTGGAGTGAGACATAAAGATATTTTATGAGGATATAGTATAACCAGTTTTATGCGTATTTCGCCAGGAGTGTTATTGTTTCTTCTATCGACATCATTCGTCGCGGGTATTGCAATAATTGATGTTCCTACTCATGAGACCAAACTTTTGACGACTACACTAGAAGAACTTCCGTCATCGTATGAAATCCTCAATGATTATGCAGCCACCGATGAGGCGGATGATGCCGACGACATTACTTTACAGATGGACGCGGACGACGATAGTGAAGTTGAACCTTTATCGAACCGAAGATTGTTAGGTTTGAGAAAGGCAATTAAACGAATATTTCATAGACCGAAGCCCGCACCGAAGCCTGCACCCGCTCCCAAGGCTGCTCCCAAGCCCGTGCCTGCACCCGCTCCTAAGGCTGCTCCGAAGCCCGCTCCCAAGGCTGCTCCGAAGCCCGCTCCCAAGGCTGCTCCGAAGCCCGCTCCCGCACCCGCTCCCAAGCCCGCTCCTAAGCCAGTGCCCGCTCCTAAGGCTGCTCCCAAGCCCGCACCTAAGCCCGCATCGAAGCCCGCGTCTCCCCCAGCACCTAAAAAAGTAGTTCGTCGCCGTGCTCCGTTTAAGAAAGTAGTTCATCGCAGTGTTGTGCCAAAGAAACTTCCTGTGGTTTTACCTGTCGCAGCTGTAATAAAGACTGTGACTGCTCCAAAAGCAACCCCAACCCCAACACCCGCAACTCAGGTGCCAATCTTTTTTACATGCGATAATGAGTTCGATATGTTTGTAAATGGTGTTAAGGTTGGTAAAGGCGACACTTGGACAACTACATACAAATTTTCACCGATGATTAAGCCCGGTGATGTTATCGCAATCGATGGTGTTGATAAAGGTGGACCCGCAGCATTTATTGGTGTTTTTGGCGGAAAGCCTACAAAAGCATCAGATTGGCGTTGCTCTACAACCCATCACAATGGATGGAATCTTAATCATTTTGACGATTCATCATGGAGCAAAGCAATAAGTTATGGACGTAATCAAGATAATAATATCTGGCGTTCAGTCGGTCGTGGTTCTCGCCCCAATATCCCAGCCGATGCCGAATGGTTATGGACGAGTAATAATGAAAACCATAATCGTGTTTATTGCCGCTATTTTATGACTCCAAAACCGGTTGAACCATCAAAGACAGTCAGTCCTGTCGTAAGAACCACTGTTTCTTCTGTAGTAAAAAGAGTTCAGTCTGTTGTTAGGAATAACGGAATTAAGATTTATGGTAATTATTGCGGGCCTAACTATTGCGGAGGTCAGCGATTCAAGGGTGCTGAAGGACCCAATTGTCGATGGGGTGTTCCGCCTAAAGATAGTCTGGACTCCTGCTGTAAGGCTCATGACATGTGCTGTGGAACAGCGGCTACTCGAAGTGTTAATTGTAATCATGCGATTTTATCTTGTCTTGATACTGTGAAGTGTAGCGATGCAAGGTGTCGAATTTCACAAGAACTTATGAAAGTTACTTTTACGGGAATGAGAAATAAGGTCTGCGGTGAATTGTTTGGTAAAAAGAAGCTTGCAGATGTAAAAGTAACAACTACGAGGACTGAACCTAAAATTGTTACTCCTGCGAAGGTGACGGTCGTGGCTAGTGCTGCTCCTTCTTCTCTAGCGACGCCTGCGAAGGTGGCGGTCGTGGCTACTGCTGCTCCTTCTTCTGTAGCGACTCCTGCGAAGGCGGCGGTCGTGACAACAATACGACAAAGTGTAATCGATGAAATTATACAAGCAAAAACAAAATCCAACACGAAATTAACTACATTTCAAACCAAATTGATTTCATTACTTAAAGAAAATAGTGATGAGCAAGTAAAGATTGAAACAGAAAATCGTAACAATTTTAACGGTGTTAGCGTTACTCTTCAAAATGAAAAGCTCCGCCTTGAAGCGGCTCGTAGTCACATGAAGAAACTGTATGATGAATCGCAACTTCTCAATAACACTATACATAAACACTATTCAAGGCTGATTGCTGATACAAATTACCTTCAATCTCTCGACGCGATGCGTCCTGGATTCTTGAAATCTCTCAGCGAGCTTGCTGTCCATATCCAAAATGTGAAGACTGTTGTCGATACAAAAATCGTTAAAGATGAATACAAGGATGAAATGGTCAGATTACTTAGTGGCATTCATTTTAATACTCATAATATTTCTGGATATGTCGCTACTGCATTTATTAATCATTATAATAAATACAAGAACATGATTCGAATTGAAAATCAAGACTATTCTCAAGAAATGAATAAACTTACTGAACTTTCGAATGAATACAAGGTTCAGCAGCAAAAGACGGCGGATATTGAAAAAGAACGTGCACGCCTTGAGGAACTTCTCTCGAAGTTGAAAGATACACTTGCAAATTCGGTGTCTCAACGAGAAGAGTTTGATGTTCTTGTCAAGGAAATCATGTCGATATTTGAAAGGAGGGGGTGTGACCCCCAACGACGCTAGGGGGACGCAACCCCCCTCAATTAGTATTTGAATTTCCATCCGCCAAAAAAATTGATTTAAACAATCATGAAGAATATATATATCATCATTCAACGTATTACATCGTCGTTCATCCTAATGGCTTCTGAAATGGTTATCCCCGGTGCTTCTTTCAATTCCGCTTCTGATATGAAATATACTAAACCCAAGGTGAATTCTGTGGGTGGTCGCAGCGTCGGCATCGTGAATTCCAAGACGAGCACCGTTCTCAATCTGTCATCTCCCCTCATGCTTACATGGGGGGTTCAATCATTCACCGACGACAAGACTGGAAAGGTAAGTTATGACCTCGCACTCCAGTTTCCAAATGAAGGATTCGAGACTCCCGCAACCAAAAAATTCCTTGAGAATATGACAGCGTTCGAGAAGAAAATCAAGGAGGATGCAATCACCAATTCAAAGGAATGGTTCAGCAAACCCAAGATGACTGCCGACGCAGTTGATGCACTCTGGACCCCTGTTCTCAAGTATCCCAAGAACAAGGATACTCTTGAGGCCGACTTGAGTCGTGCTCCTACGATTAAGGTGAAGTTGCCTTTCTGGGATGGTGCTTGGAAGGAGTTGGAGCTCTATGACACCGACATGCGTCCCGTGTTTCCCGACCCCATGAATCCCGCACTCTCTCCTCAAGATTTGATTGCGAAGGGTAGTCACATTGCCGTGTCGATTCAGTGCGGTGGTATCTGGTTTGCAAATGGCAAGTTCGGCGTAACTTGGAAGTTGTTTCAAGCAATTGTCAAGCCCAAGATGTCGCTCAAGGGAAAGTGTCACATCAAGCTCGATGATGAGGACAAGACGAAGATGGTTTCACAGGTCGTGCCTACAGATGTGGATGGCGATGCTGATGGTGATGACCACCATGATAATGTATCCGCGGTAATTGAAGACGATGATGATGATGAGCCTGTCGCTGCTGCTCCTCTTGCCAGAACAGCATCGGTCACTCCAGCGGCAGCAGCTGTTGCGAAGCCAACTACTATTGCACCTGCCGCTGCCGCTGCCGCTCCAAGTGGTGATGCCGCAGCAAAGAAGAAGATTGTTCGCAAGGTCTAAATAAACAAGACTAGAGAATAAAATGGAAACGGTTTTGCTTTGTTCGGACAGGTATGTTTTGTCGCACGCATATATGAATATATAATACTCACTCTTGATAAATTAGGTAATTTCATTTTTTTACGTATATACCAAAAATGAAATACTTTTGTATGTATTATTTTACACCTTTTCTGTGAGGATGCATTACGTTCGATGAGATATATATGAATCTTCTTTATTTTTATCACACCACCAGCCGAATATTGGCATATACATTCGCCCGTTTATCGACTTTATACATATCGTTTGTATGAATTGTGCTGCTGTGTATCGATGCGATACCTCCGCATCCATGAAGCAAAACCCTTTGCGTGATATCCGTTCGTAATGTAACATCTGCTGCGTGTATATAATAAATGATTCGGTTGGCTTTTGTTTCTTCGTTGATTACAACTGGCAATACTTGCATCTTAAATAGTTCATTTACACTGACGTCGAGAGATATATAGAGATTATTATGTTCGTCAATGCTTACATTATCGGGAAGTTCTGGGTCACATAATACGATGAGTTCGCCACCGGACACCGCCGCCGCTTTTACCTCAGCATCCGAATCCACATCCGCATCGTTTTCGGCTTCTTTACTACAGAATACATGGTCGCGGTTGTCGCTTCTACCACGCGTAGAACCGATTTTGAAATGAAGCTCGCTATGCCACAATGGGATGTAATAGGTATGACCGTTTTCATGAAGAATATATACCCGGTCAAGAAGCATGTCTAATAATGATGGGTTCAGTCGGATCACGATATCAGCACTCGTCTTTTCTTCCATAATTTTGGTGATTTCATCCATCGTCTCTCGAGAGATTCCGAATAATTCTTGGTTCTTCGAGAGAATATCGTAGATCATCAACGCGGTTTGTTTTTCCATACTACGAAACACAGTTATGGCCGACTGTATTCCTTTCGTGATAATATGATGAACGAGAGTTTGAATCGAGTCGGCATGAATATCATGCTTTGAAATCATCGTTTTAATAAAAAGCTGGAGTATGCTATCATATCCGCCATGAGACGTATAGTGGGCAAAACCCGAACCTGAGTAAAAATAATCAACAAGGCACTTATGTGCATGATTGATATCTTTGAATTTTTCGGTGGATTCCTCTGTGGCCGCAGGAGTGGCATCGGGTGCTGCAGCGGCCGCGGTATGAACACACTTGTCGGGGTGATGCTTCAATGCAAGTATATGATATCGTTTATTCAACTCTTTTAATGAAGACGGTTGAGTATTTTCGGTGTATCCGAGGATGTGAAGAGAATTTTGTATTTGTTCTGGATACAGACACGAACTAGACATCTGGAAATGTATGTGTATAGCCGTGTATCTTGCATACTAATAATAATACAAAATTCTCTAAATGATATATCGGGCGATAATTATTATTGAAATACTGTAAAAAGATGTAGGTCTGTAACATTATGTCATTCATAATCTTTGGTAATAATAAACCGTATGTGATTAAACGCCGCAATATAAACCAAACACATTCCTGAATATTAATGTCGTAGGTGAGAATATCATACAAACATTCTCTCAGTTCATCATATTTTAATTCGGTATTTGGTGACCTGATAATATCGATAATATGATTGCATACATTTTCATGCGGGTCTTTTAATTCTGTCACATTCGATTTCAACGCTTTAATATTTGTTATTGTATCCAACTGAAATTTACTGTTAAGACGAACGGGAGCTGGCTTCACAATATCCATTACGGTTGTCATGGTGTGTGTCGCGCCGGTCGTGCCAGTCGCACCGGTCGTCGTCTTTAAACATTTATTATAGGCAACAACTGACGGTCGTTTAAACGGAATCATCTTACAACGGTGAAGTATATTGTCGGGAAGAAAGCTGACGTGGTCGCTTATAATGACGAAACGCAGGGAAACATGTTCATTTGACAACATATAACTATAAAAGGTTTCCAGTAATTCGCTGTGTATTTTATGAACGTTCTTACACACGACAAATGCAGCGGTGTTCGGTCTAGCACTCACAATATCCAATATTTGATTATATATTTCATTCCATAGATGTTTGGAATTACAGCCAAGAAGCGACATATCGATTTCAAAATGACAGTCGCTTATTTTCATAAAAAACGTGTCTTTATTGTATGCTACCGCAATTCGCTTTTCGTATTTTAAATGCGAAGGGCTGTAATGCGATATCAGGTAGAGTGTGTGACTGTATTTACCAACACCACTTGGACCGTGTATGATGATATTCGGAAGTGACGGAATATCGCGGGGGAATGTAGTGAAGGTTTTCTTTATAACGGGATGTAATGAATATTCATTTACTTTATGAACGTAATCTGTAAAGTGTGATTCGAAAAACCGCATGTTTATTATATGTATGTATGTTCTTGATTTATACTGATTTTACGCACGGATGTGTTGACACCTTGTCTTTGCCATCGTCCCAGATTACCATAATAACTTGTCGGCTAGCCATCCGTTACTCCATTTAACGTGACGGTCGCGTTCATGTCGCATTTTATAGAGACGACGGCGGGTTTTCGCATAGGCCATTCCGCGGGTGCGAATATATGTGGGAAAATCGTTCATACCTGCCGCACCAACACTCGCGATTTTCTGTGACCTGCGGAATACATCTATCTTTTTTTCGGGGTTTGTGGATGGTTTTACGACAACACCGATTTTATGTGCCATTCTACGTGTATAATTCGTAATGTGATATTTTCCTTTGATGGTTGCCGCCATTGATGTAATCGTGGTCGTCGTATATATACATCTGACATAATAATAATTGTCGCTTAAACCGATTGGTATATAATTATACAACAATACGTGTAGAGAGAATGAACGTAGTTATTACGCCAACAGAATACCGGTCATCTCAAGTCTATTTTACGGAGAAAAAACCGAATACACATATCGCAAATAGCACATTTAATCGAATTACATACTCCACAAATGATTTTGTAATGAATGGGGTGTATATTCAATTTGAATTATTCGTAAGACAAATTGAACAAAATTTCAATAGTAATATTTATAATTTACATTTTGACCCGCATCATGACCATAACGAGAGAATGGTTAGGATTTTTAATGATATCGAAGATAGTATTCTTGATAAATGGTTGCGTTTGGAACATCATATGATTGAAACAATCGGCAACGACAAATTGCAGTATAAAATAAAAGACATCTATCAACAGCTTCAAAGCGGTGAGATTAGCGTATGGAAAAATGAAATGCGGCAATATGATAAGCCACAGTTTCAACACTTCATTATTAAAATATCGGGAGTATGGGATAATGAACGCGGGTGCGGTTTGACATTTAAGTTTATCTAGTGGGGTTGCGTCCCAACGACGCACGGTATGGGTTTTAGCCGTCCGTTGTAAAGAACCGCAATATGATTTCGTTGAGTGCCATACACCCTCCCGCAATAAGTGCGATACCCCCAGCAATATAAGGCCCGTATTTTGACATCGCTTCGCTATACTGTCCCATTTCTGACGAACAAAGCATCTGTTGATTGATATACACATAGATGAGACCCGCTTGTATGACTAACAGAATATTCACCGCGAAATCAAATGTCACATATGTTTCCGCTACATGACCCGAATTGATTTTTTTATAATATACTGTGTTTTGGTAAATAACCCACCCAAGAAGTGCCATAAATAGGGTAATTGGAACCACATTGAGCAGGCTCATCCGCATGATACAACCGGGTTTGTCTGGATTGTATTTGTTTAAGGTAATACTAACGATGGTAATCATGAGACACGCTGTCCATAGTAGCGTCAAGTAGTAAAAAATATACGACTTGAAATACACCGTAATTTCTTTTTTCATATTGGAAGAATCCTTTTTCTTGATTTCGTCTTTAATAAGTGATACGTCGGTCAAACTATTTACATCGCTAAATGAAGGAGCCGCATTTTCTTTATAACTATACTGGAAAATTATTTTCATGACAATCGTAATGATAATCAACATCGAGAATATTTTGAATGACGGGACAAGGTCATTTGGAGTTGCGATATTTTCCATTATTTGGCTGAATTCTTGATTATATCGGTTATACACTATTTAGATAATAATTACATAGTGTATGTAAATAGCGAATAGCGACGATGAAAACGATTGTTGTAACCGGCGGAGCCGGATTTATTGGGTCCAATCTGTGTATATATCTTCACGCCGAAAGCGAAGAAAATCATATTATTTGCGTCGATAATCTGATTACAGGCCACCTGGATAATTTGCGAGAGATTCTCTCGAGTCCACGATTTCGATTCATCGATTATGATATCGCAATGCCAGTTTGCCCTGCCTTATTTGGCGAACACGTTGATGAAATCTATCATCTCGCATCGATTGCGTCGCCTGAAAAATATAAAAAATACTCAATGGAGACCTTGCTCACGTCAATCAATGGCACCCAGCGCGTGCTTGATTATTGTGTGTTATACAACTGTAAAATGATATTTACTTCCACCAGTGAGGTTTATGGCGACCCGTTGGTCCATCCGCAGCCTGAGTCGTATTACGGAAATGTGAATACTGTAGGGGAGAGGTCTTGTTACGATGAAGGAAAGCGCGTCGCCGAGACCTTAATCTACGAATACCAGAAACGATTTCCTTATTTAGAGTTGAAGGTCGCACGGTTGTTCAATACCTATGGCCCGCGGATGGAGTTAGACGACGGGCGGGTGATAACTAATTTTATTCGACAAATCAAGCGTGGCGGCCCGATCATCATTTACGGGGATGGGACGCAGACTCGGTCATTTTGCTATGTTGATGATACAGTGCGGGCACTGGTTGCTATGATGGAAGCACGAAGCACGAATGTTATAACGGCGGGACCAGTAAATATCGGCAATCCTGATTGCGAATTCACGATGAATAAACTCGTGGATGTGTTTATGTGGGCATTACGACCGCAGCAAGCGAGCGGCGATTATGGTTCTGCGTTTGAAGTTACATACATTCCGAGGACACAAGATGACCCAATGTGCAGGCGACCAGTCATTACAAAGGCACAGGAATTGTTTGGATTCAACTGCACGGTTGGATTGGAGGAGGGGATACGGCATACATGGAAGTATTTTTGTAATGGCATTTAGGTAAATAATCACTTTTTCTTGAAATACCCGAATTTCGGTTTGGGTTTGGGTTTTGGTGGTGTCGTCGAATCCCCGGCTCCTCCCGTCGAAGTCCACTCATGTAACACCGACGCCTCGCACGTCATATAATTCCCGTGTTTTTCTGCGAACCCTTTTAGCGCCACGAACGTTGGTTTCGACATATTCGCCGTTTTATGAAAGATATACGGTCCATATCTTCCATATCTTATTGTTGTATTTTCGTCTATGGTGCGCATGATTTGTCCTTGGTAAGGTGCGGTCGTCGTGCCGGTGCCTTCAGTTTCAGTCGCCGCCGCCGCCGCCGCCCCCACAGCAGCACCTCCAGAAGATTTTTCAATAAACGCAACCACGTCTTGTAATGACAAATCAAATTCTGTTTTTTGATTAAACTCGGATTTTCCACTGCCTCCGCGGCCACGGCCACTCCCACGGCCACTCCCACGGCCAGCACCGCCGTCGCCACCCAATAATGGCTTTAACGAGATATTCATACTTCCCCACACAATATACGCTCCATATTTTCCACTCTTGATAATAACGTCTTGACCTTGATATTGTCCCATCATACGCCCCCCTCCAGCGACGGATATGGGTGTAGGTGCGGCTACGTCTACCGTGCCGCTTCCGGCTTTGCCGTTGTGTCCTTGTCCATCTTCGGATTCGGCTTCACCGAGCATATACGCGAGAGAATACTCCCCACGCTGGATCTTCGCATATTCCAGGTTGGGTCGCACACTTTTAAATATGAATTTCGGTTTCTTTTCTGCCGGTTTAAGGGTCCCATCGGGGTTAGCCTCAGCTTCGACGTCGCTTTCGGACCGGTCCTCGGCATCAGAGTGTATCGGCGACGACACGCGACATCGAATGACCGGCCCGTTTTTACCCATCATATATGAATGCCTGTCGTCAATTTGAATTTCTTCTTTAATGACTCCGCGTTCTTTCAGTTCTTGTAATTGTGCGGCGACATCAAACCAGCATTTATAACAGAGCTCATGCCATACCATTCCACCGGTCGCGATTTCATCCAACTGATTCTCCATATTCTTTGTGAACTCATATTCAAATAGGGGTGCGAAATGTGCGAGGAGGAATTCAATAACGATGATTCCGAGAGGTTGAATGACAAGTTTTCGCGATTCTCCGCCAATCTCTCGAACTTCTGTTTTTGATTCTATCTTTTTGCACCCCCGCTTTGATGGGGGATTGAGCGAAGCGTCAATATCTTCTGAAATCACGAACTCACGACATTCGAGAGATTTACCACGGACATCTTGGAGTTTCACATACCCGCGTTCTTGGATTTTATCGACGATACTTGAGAATGTAGAGGGACGGCCGATTCCCATTCTCTCGAGCAGCTGGACGAGACCCGATTCAGTGTAATGCGATTTCGAATTTCGAAGAGAACATTTTGTCATGATACGCTTGAATGGCATCGTGTTGGCGGTGGATGCGGCCGTAGTAGCAAAAGACGCAAAATAGTAGTATTCTCTCGCTTCTTTATCATATCCACCCGCTACGAGTTTCCAACCCGGTTTTATAACTTGTTCTGCTGTGTATCGATATTCGCATGACTGTCCTGCGACCGCAACAGGCGAAGAAATCGCCATTGTCATGGTTTGACATATGGCTGGCGCCATTAAGCTCTCGAGCGTATTTCTATGAATCATAGAATAGAGTCGATGTTCGGTTGGATGACAAGATTGAGGAATTAATGTTCGAGAGATATCGGTGGGACGGATGGCTTCATGAGCGGCGGTGGAGTCAGCGTCTTTTGTGCCTTTCGTCGCCGAGAGATTTTCAAGAAGAAGAACATCTGTCGAATTGCCTTCACCCCCGAACCGTTTGATAATATAATTCCGAGCCTTCGCTGTGAATTCTGCTGAATATACCTTACTATCGGTTCGCATATATGTAATATATCCTTGTTCATATAATTTCTGTGCCGCTGACATGGTAAGCTTCGGCGAGAGATGGAGTTCATTACTTGCCGCCTGTTGAAGTGTGCTTGTCGAATAAGGTGACGGCGGTGCCTTTGTCGCTTTTTTAGGCGGGCCCACGGTCGCTCGGAATCCCGCATCAGGTGCCGCTGCTGTTTCACGAATGAATGTTTCGAGAGATTCTTCACCGGATTCGATTTCTCTCGAGAGATGGAATGTAAGATTAAGTTTGGTGAATATTCCAGAGACTGTATAAACCATGGTTGCCGTAGATGCTTCAATCTCTTTGTAATTCTCATAGATGAGGCGTAACGCCGGAGTTTGACAACGACCCGCCGAGAGATTTGTATGTGCGACATACGTCCATAAAACAGGAGATATTTTATACCCGACCACGAGATCAAGGACTTGACGTGCCTGCTGTGCGAGGACAAGTGACATATCGATGGTGCGGGGTGCTGCGACGGCGGCGCGGAGAGCCGGTTCTGTGATTTCATGGAATACGATGCGTTTGGTCGTTTCTACTGAGAGATGAAATACTTGGCAGAGGTGCCACGCGATAGCTTCGCCTTCACGGTCGTCGTCGGTGGCGAGAATGACCTCGGCGGCGTCGGCGATGGCTGCGCGGAGTTTCGCGACTTGCGCCTGCTTGGACGACATAACTGCGAACTTTATGGCGAAATCACGATCAACATCGATGGATTTTAAACCGTC
>VFQT010003763.1_pt1 | contig 13466 bp, 10 predicted proteins | sample 3512381 | NCBI WGS metagenome assembly VFQT01 (sample SAMN10412376, study PRJNA504923) | tailings metagenome | isolation source: Relicate 2 Philex TSF3 active mining site | place: Philippines: Tuba, Benguet | collected 2017-08-29 | reverse complement strand
CTAGGGTGCGGCCATCGGCATCGCTGCGCTGCCGAGCCCCAGCCCGTAAGGCGGGTTCGGACGGCGCGCCGGGAATGCCGGCGCAGCCGCCAATGCATCGTCGCCGCGAAACCAGGGCTGCGCCTGCAGGTAGGCCCGCTCGCGGTGATCGCGACCATCGAGCGGCGCACGCCCGGCATAGCGCACGCGCACGCGCGCCAAGCCATGGTTCTCGAACCCGAGCGCCCTGGCCGTCGCGCGCGACAGATCGATGATGCGATCGTGCGCGTACGGGCCGCGATCGTTCACGCGCACCAGAACCGTTCGCCCGTTTCGCTCGTTCGTCACCCAGACGTAGGAGGGCAACGGCAACGTCGGATGTGCCGCGGTGAGGGCGTTCATGTCGTAGATCTCGCCGTTGGCGGTCTTGCGCGCATGAAAATCAGCCCCATACCAGGACGCGATCCCCCTGCGGTCGTAGCCGGGATCCTCGCGCGGCACGTACCATCGGCCGTTGATGCGGTAGGGCTTACCGAGCTTGTAGTGGCCGCCGCCCTTCGCGGTGAACGCCATACGCGGCGACGGGCGCGTGCCTTCGTCGTAACGGCGAGCCGCAGCCGACGGGGCCGGCGTGCTCCGCGCGCACGCCGTGACCCCTGAGGCGACGGCCACCAATGCCGCGACGAGACCAAGGCGCCGGAAATGGCGCGGCAGACACCGCGGCCGGCCCTCACCCCCGGAGCGGACGCTGCGGTCCTTGGATCGGAAACCGTTGTCGACGCGACGCATACTTCCCCCAAACGCGTCCGCGCGCCTCTTTCAGTCGAATCCAGACGGATCCGACGGCGCTCGCACGGAGAGAAAGGATGCCATGGCTGGGATTGATACGGGATGAACGACCCGAACGTGGATACATCCGGGCCGCAGGGGCCCGGATGCACAATGCGCTGCAACTACTCCGCCGCAGCGGCGGCCACGTGTGGCCGAGCGATCATCTTCTGGCTCACGATCACGATGGCGAGCAGGCCAAAGCCCACGAGATCGGTTTTCCAGCCCGGCGTGATGAGCACCAATGCCGCAACAAGCAGTAGGGCCTGTTCCCACCAGAAGGTCGTCCGCAAGAGGTAGCGATGCAGGCCGGCGGCCAGACAGATGACGCCTATCGTGGCTGTGATGGCCACTTCGACGATCTCGTACCACGGCCCGATCAGCATCAAGGCGGGCCCGAAGACACACATGAACGGCACGATATAACCGGTCGCGCCGAGCTTCACGGCCGCCCACCCCGTCTCCCAGAGATTGCCTCCCGAAATGCCCTTGGCCGCGAAGACCGCGAGCGCGACGGGTGGCGTGATCGTGGACAGACAGGAGTAGTAGAACACGAAGAGATGCGCTGCCTCCGGTTTCACGCCCAGCTTGATCGCGGCCGGAACGAGGAGCGCCACCTGGATGATGTAGGCCGGCGTCGTCGGCAAGCCCATGCCCAGGATGATGCCCGCCAGCGCGGTCATGATCAGCGCCAGCACCAAGTCCGTGTGTGTCAGGTCGATCGGGCCGATCAACGGCAGGTGAAGGATGACGCCATCGAAGATCTTCGAGAGCTTCACCACCATCCCCGTGAACTCGATCGCGATACCCGAGAGCAGGATCACACCGATGACGATGCCGGCCACGGCACACGCCGTGGCAATCGTGAGCGTATCCTTGGCCGCGAGGACGAGGGCCTCGAGCACGACACCCGGCCGCACGTGATGCCGCGTCGTCTTGCGCAGCGCCGCGACCGGGAACACGGAGGCGATGCCCCAAAGCGCCGAGTACGGTGCCGAGTATCCCGCGAGCAGTACACCCGTGATCACGAACAGCGGGATGAATTGATGACCGCGCTCGGCGAGAACCTTACGCATCTCCGGCAGGTCGGGCTTGGGCAAGCCCTGCATACCCGTACGCCGCGCCTCGAAGTGCACGGCGGCGTAAACGGCGAGGTAGTAGAGCAGCGCCGGCAGCGCCGCATACACCGCGACCGTTAGATAACTGACACCCAGATACTCTGCCATCACGAACGCAGCGGCGCCCATGATCGGCGGCATGATCTGGCCACCTGTGGAGGCGACGGCTTCAACGGCACCGGCAAAGGCTGGGCGATAGCCGATCCGCTTCATCAACGGGATCGTGAAGACGCCCGTCGTCATGACATTCGAGACGGCACTTCCAGAGATCGTCCCGAACATACCGGACGTGATGACCGCCACCTTGGCCGGACCGCCGGGCTTGCCACCCGCCAGCGCCATGCCGAAGTCCATGAAGAGCTGCCCGGTCCCCGTCTTCTCGACGAACGCGCCGAAGATAATGAACAGCATGATGTACGTGGCACACACGCTGATCGGGATACCCAGAATGCCGTCCAGGGTCATGTAGACCTGATCCAGCATGATCTGCGGCTCGAGGCTTGTGAACAGCAGGGAATAGGCGATGAAGGCGATCGCCGTGAGCGACAGCGCGGCCCCCAACACGCGCCGGGCGCCTTCCAGCACGAGGAAGACCAGCGTCAAGCCGAGTATCCAGTCGATGAGCTTGAGATCGTCGACCGTCGCGAAGCGGTTGATGAAGTAGTCGTACTCCCAGAACATGTAGCCGATCGAGACGATCGACGCCGCGACCAGGATCCAGTCGACGATGCCAGGGGTACCGTCCTTTGTCGTCTTGAAACCGGCATACACGAGGAACGTGAGCACCAGCGCGAACATCAGATGGATGCCGCGGAAATAGATCGGCTCGGGCACGCCGAACATGGCGCTGTAGAGATGATAAACGCAGAAGGCGATTCCGAGTATCGCCACGAGCAGCTCGATGAAGCGCTTGTACATGGCAGGTCTTCCCGGTGACGGAGCAGCATTGATAGGGGCGGATGCGCCAACACCGCCGCCGCTGGTTTCAGCGGCGACGGCGTTCATGGCTCGCAATGTGCGGACGTCGCAGTCCGCAGCATGCGACTGGTCTCTTTATTGTGCGCCTTTTTCCTTGAAGTACTTCAGCGCGCCAGGATGCCATTTGACATCGACCTTGGCGCCGAAGTCCTTGGCCGTCTGTCCCTTGAAAACGGCATTGACATTGCCGAGGTCCGGCAGGCCTTCGGTCATGGCCTTCGCCATGTTGTAGACGAGGTCGTCAGGCAACTTGCAGCTGACGATCAGGTGTGCGGGGAACTGGACGGTCTTGTTGTCCTTCTCCAGACCGGGATAGGTCGACTTCGGCATGGTGTAGGTCGCAAACCCAGCGTTCTTCTTCCTGAGTTCGGCAACGATCTTGTCGTCGAGATCGATCATGGTGATCTTGCGGCTGTTGGCCATGTCCTTGATGCTGCCGCTGCCTTCCGTCGTGATGATGAAGGACGCGACGATCTGGCCATCCTTGAACATGTTGGCCATGTCCGAGATGCTGGCGAAGGCCATCTTGCCCGCGCCGCCGAAGCCGACGCCCGCCGCATCCATGATCCAACCGGCAACTTCGTTCGTGGTGTTGCCCTTGGGCAGCGTGCCGACGCTCTTGCCCTTCAGGTCGGCCACCGAATTGATCCCCAGATCGGCGCGCGCCACGAATTGCGATACTTGTCGATAGAGCGAGGCGACGTGGCAGACATTGGTATAGGGCTTCGTGATACCCGTTCCCTTGCCTTGCAAGGCGTCGACGGTCGTGATGAGGTTCCCCATCCCGATCTCGGCCTTGCCTTCCTCGATGGCCTTCAAGTTGACCAGACCGGCGCCGGGGCGGTTCTCCACTGTCAGGCCGGGAATCGACTTCTCCCACATCACCTTCAGCGCGCCACCGATCGGAATCCACGAGCCGCCCGTTGGCCCTGTGAAGTACGTGAGCTTCGTCTGAGCCGTTGCGCCTCCGCTGGCGATCGCGAACAGAATTGCAGCGACGCCGGCAGCGCCGACCTGGCGAAGTTTCATCTGGATGTCCTCCCTGGACTCAATCGCGAGTTTTGCTCATCGGGTTTTCGGGAGCGCCCGGTTCGCCGCCCCTCCACGCCACGCCCTCGCACGGCGTTACGCGGCCTTTACTATCGCCGCGCCCGCAAAGCCCTGTCAATCATTGGAGCGTTCGTGGAGATCACCCACGCAGATGGCAGGCCACGTGATGGCCCGGCGACGCCTCGCGCAGTTCCGGCCGCTTGGAGCTGCACAACGGCAGCTCGCGGATCGGACAGCGGGTGTGGAAGTGACAGCCCGTCGGCGGATTGATGGGATTGGGCACGTCGCCTTCGAGCTTGATGCGTGTCCGCTTGACCTCGGGATCGGGAATGGGGACCGCCGACAGCAGCGCTTCCGTATAGGGATGTAGCGGCTTGTCGTAAAGTTCGTCGGACGGTGCGATCTCCACGATACGCCCCAGGTACATGACCGCGACGCGCGTCGAGATATGCTCCACGACCGAAAGGTCATGCGCGATGAAAAGATACGTCAGGCCCAACTTCTCCTGAAGATCCTCGAGCAGGTTGATGACCTGCGCCTGGATCGACACGTCGAGTGCCGAAACCGGCTCGTCGCAAACGATCAGCTTGGGTTCAACCGCCAGTGCGCGCGCGATCCCGATGCGCTGACGCTGGCCGCCCGAGAATTCGTGGGGAAAGCGATTGAGGGCATCCGGGCGAAGCCCCACCGTCTCCAGCAGCGCCACGACGCGATCCGTCAACTCCTGGCGCGACTTGGCGAGCTTGTGGATGACCAGCGCCTCCCCGATGATGGCGCCGACCGTCATGCGCGGATTGAGCGACGCGAACGGATCCTGGAAGATGATCTGCATGTCGCGGCGCAGCGCCTGCAGCTCGGACTGGCCGAGTTGCATCACGTCACGGCCGGCGAATGTGATCTTGCCCGACGTCGGCGTGATGAGCTGTAGAATGCAGCGGCCCGTCGTCGACTTGCCGCACCCCGACTCACCGACGAGCCCCAGTGTCTCGCCATGCCCGATCTCGAAGCTCACGCCGTCGACGGCGTGGACCCGGTCGACTTCGCGCCGCAACAGTCCTCCCTTGATCGGGAAGTGCTTCGTCAGATTCTCCACGCGCAGGAGCGGCTCGGTCATGTGCGGCGTTCTCCGTCCGTCTTCCTCAAAGCACGCAGGCAACCTTGTGGCCGGGCGCGACCTCGCGCAGCGGCGGCACTTCGGCAAGGCAGGCGTCGCTGGCGAATTTGCAGCGCGCGGCGAAGCGGCATCCGGGCGGCGGATGCAACAGGTTCGGCACGACGCCGCCGATGGCTTCCAGGCGCTGCTTGCCGCCGCCATGCCTGTCGATCCGCGGGATCGAGCGGATCAGGCCCTGTGTATAGGGGTGTCGCGGGTTAGCGAAGAGCGCGCGCACCGGCGCTTCCTCGACGACTTTGCCCGCGTACATCACGACGACGCGCTGGGTCGTTTCGGCCACCACCCCCATGGCGTGCGTGATCAACATCACCGCCATGCCGAAGCGCTCTTTCATCTCGGTCAGCAGATCGAGAATCTGCGCCTGGATGGTTACGTCGAGCGCCGTCGTCGGCTCGTCGGCGATGAGCAATTTCGGATTGCACGATAGCGCCATCGCGATCATCACGCGCTGGCGCATGCCACCCGAGAACTGATGCGGATAGTCGTGCACCCTGCGTGGCGCATTGGGGATCTGCACGAGTTGTAGCATCTCCGTTGCCCGATCGAGCGCGGCCTTGCGGCTCAGCCCCTCGTGCCGGCGCACCGCCTCCGCGATCTGCTCGCCCACGGAGAACACCGGATTGAGCGACGTCATCGGCTCCTGGAAGACGATGGCGATCTCCTTGGCACGGATCTCGTTCATCTCCGCCTTGGACAGCGGCACGAGATCGCGCCCCTTCCAGAGGATCCGACCTTCGACGATCTGTGCCGGCGGCATCGCGATCAGCTTGAGGACGGACATCGCGGTCACGGTCTTGCCGCAGCCCGACTCGCCCACGATACCGACGGTCTCACCCTCGTTGATGACGATGTCCACGCCATCCACGGCGCGGACCATACCGTCGTCGGTCTTGAAATGGGTCTTGAGTCCCTGGATGTGGAGCAGGGGGCCTGCCGTCGTGCCGGTCATCGCGCTCACGCCTTCTCACAGCACGCGGCGCGGGTCGAGCGCATCGCGCAGTCCGTCGCCGATGAAATTGATGGTCAGAACCGCCAGGAAGATGGCAGCACCGGGGAACAGCGCCAAGTGCGGCGCGAGGTCGAGATAGTCCTTCGCGTCGAACAGCAAACGGCCCCAAGTCGGGATATCCGGCGGGAAGCCCAGTCCCAGGAATGAAAGGGTGGATTCCTGAATGATCGCCGCCGCCACGTCGATCGTGGCCGCCACGATGACGGGCCCGAGCGCATTGGGCAGGATGTGGCGGATGACCTGTCGGGATTTGGAGGCGCCCAGGGCACGCGCAGCCTCGACGAACTCCTTCTCGCGCAGCGACAGGAACTGGGCGCGCACGAGGCGCGCCACGGGCATCCACCGCAGACCGCCGATCACGACGACGATCAGCACGAACACGCCGCCTTCCGGTCCCAGCCAACTCTTCAGAGAATCGCGGAAGAGGTAGATGACCAGAAGCAACAGGGGCAGCGTCGGTAGCGATAGGAACAGATCGGTCAACCACATCAGGAAGGCGTCGACCTTGCCGCGCGACATGCCTGCGATGGCGCCGACCAGAATACCCACGAAGACGGCGACGAGCATCGCCGCGATGCCGACCGCGAGCGAGATGCGGCCGCCGTAGATCATGCGCGCGAGCAGATCCTGCCCGAGGTCGTCCGTTCCGAAGGGATGAGCGAGCGACGGCCCCTGCGAGGAAGCAGCGAAGTCGATGTCGTTGATGGCTACCCGCCAGACCAGCGGACCGATCGTGATCGCGAGCACCATCAAAGCCAGGATGACCAAGCTCACCACGGCAAGACGATGCTTACTGAAGCGTCGCCACGCCTCCCGGCGGGGCGAGTATTGAACCTGCGTCGCGGTGTTGGCACCGCTCGCGGTCGCCTCAGCTGTAGGAGATGCGGGGGTCGAGCCAGCCATAGAGGATATCAGCAATCAGGTTGGAGAGGACGACGAGGCATGCGAAGACGAACGTCACGGCCATGATGACCGGTGTATCGTTGACCTGCATCGCTTCAATCAGCAGCGAGCCGATGCCGGGCACGCGAAAGATCTGCTCAGTGACAATGGCGCCGCCGAAGATCGTGGGCATCTGAAGAGCCAGCAGCGTCACGACGGGGATCAGCGCATTGCGCAGGACGTGCTTGAGGATAACGACCCGTTCGGCCAGCCCCTTGGACCGCGCCGTCGTCACGTAGTCGAGCCGGATCACGTCGAGAACCGCCGACCGCACGTAGCGCACGAGCGTCGCCCCCTGGAACAGGCCCAGCACCGCGACCGGCATGATCGATTGCTTGATGTGATCCCAGTAGAATTGCCACCCGGTGGACGACAGATCGGCGCGATAGACGAACGGCAGCCAGCCCAACCAGATGGAGAAGACCAGAATGAGCAGGATGCCCGTGAAGAACGTCGGCAGGGAAAACCCTACGAACGCCAGCGTGTTCGCGATCTTGTCAAAGAGCGAATACGGCCGCGTCGCCGCATAGATGCCGATCGGCAAGGCTATGAGCACGGCCAGAATCTGAGAGGAGCCAATGACGATCAGGGTCGTCGGCAACCTCTGCAGGATCAACGTATCGACATCCACGCGGCTGGTGAACGAATACCCCCAGTCGCCGTGGGCCATGGCCGACAGCCAGCGCAGATAGCGAACATGAACGGGATCGTCGAGCCCGAACTTCTCGCGCAACATGGCGCTGACCTCGGGCGGCACGTTCGGGTTGGTAGCCAACTCCTCGAACGGATCGCCCGGCGCCAGCGCCAGCACCGTGAACAACACGATGCTGATGCCGAGCAGGCTCGGGATGGCCAACAGGATGCGCCGCAGGAGATAATTACCCATGGGCACACCGCGTTACCGACATCCCGCACCTCTTCGCTCTCTCGTCGCCGATCATGCGCTGCGATACCACTCGCCGACGGCCCACAGGTCGTTGTCCCAGCCGCTCAGCCACGGCGCGAGCTTTGCGTGCACCGAGGCGACGCGGGGACGCGCCACGACCGGGATCACCACCACGTTCTGGATCGCCAGATCGTTGCACTTGATGAGAAGTGCGGCCCGCTTGATGGGATCGAGCTCGTTCTGCGCGGCCTTGTAGGTCTCGTCGTATTCCTCGCTCTTCCAACGCGTGATGTTACGGCCCTGCCATTTGTTGTCCTTCGTCGCGGCTTCCCACGACGTGAACTGATTCAAGAACAGCTCGGGATCGGGCTGCGGCATGGTCGTCGTGTACATCTGGATGTCACAGTAGAACTTCGTGTAGGTGTCGGGATTGCCGACATCCGACGAGAAATAGACCGACGCCTTGACCGCCTTGATTTCGACGTCGATGCCAGCCTTCTGGCAGGCCTGCTTGACGATAGCCTGCGTTTTCTGGCGCGGCTGGTTGATGGAGGTCTGGAAGACCACCTTCAACTTCTTGCCGTCCTTTTCGCGGATGCCGTCGGCGCCCTTCTTCCACCCGGCGTCCTCCAGCAGCTTGATCGCCTTGTCGACATTGAACTCGAACTTGTTGTTCTTCGAGGTGAAGCGATCGGGATTGTTGACGAAGTTGGCGGTGGCCGTGCCGGTCCGGCCATAGATGTGCTTCTCGACGGAGTCACGATCGACGAGCAGGTTGATCGCCTTGCGCACGGCCGGATCCGTGAGGAAGGGATGCTTCGTCTTCACGCTGGCGCGCTCGCCGTCGACCTCGGTCCAGGGGTCGGTATTGTTGAGCTGCATGTGCTCGATGTTGCCGCCGGCCGTGATCTCGATGCGCCCCTTGCCGCCTGTTTCCAGGCGCTTGAGCACGGCATCCTCGACCTGCATGTTCCAGGCGTAATCGTACTCGCCGGTCTGCAGGACGGCGCGCGCGGCCGACACGGCATCGCCACCACCCTTCATCTCGATGGTGTCGAAGAACGGGCGGTTGGGCTTGTGGTAGTTGGGGTTCAACTTGCCGCGCACGATGTCGCCGGGCTTGAAGTCGACGAACAAGTACGGGCCCGTGCCGACGGGCTGGAGATTGGTCGGAGCCTCGCGAGACTTGGCACCCTTGTAAGGCTCGAACAGGTGCTTCGGGATCAACGAGCCACGCGTGCCGACGAACGCATCGGCCCAGAACGGCGTGGGCTTCGCGAACAACACGCGCACCGTGTAATCGTCCACCTTCTCGACCTTCACGTCCTTGTACGTACCGATCGAAACGGCCGCAGTCGCGGGATCGCGCGCATACTCCCAATTGAAGACGCAGTCGTCAGCGGTGAAGGGCTTGCCGTCGTGCCAGGTCACGCCCTTCTTCAGCTTCCAGATGACGGACTTGCCGTCCTTGGCGAGGCCGCCGTTCTCGATGCTGGGGATCTCGGCCGCGAGGAAGGGCACCAGATTGCCGTCCTGGTCCCAGCCTGCGAGCGGCTCGTAGAAGATGCGGCTGGCTTCCTGATCCTTAGTGCCCACGGCGAAGTGCGGGTTCAACAACGTCGGGGCCTGCCACCACAGCACCTTGAGTGGTCCGCCACCACCGCGCTTGGTGCCTTTGTATTCGAACTTGGACTGGGCCATCGCCACGCCGCCCATGCTCAGAATCTGATTGGCGAAGGGCGCCGTCAAACCGACAGCAGCCATCCGTTTGATGAACGAGCGCCGGGAAAGCTTTCCTGTTTTGACACGATCGATCAGTCCGCGAAGCTTGATATCGTCCATCGAACTACCCTCCTGCGCTGTCCTGGCGCATCAACGCCGGGACACTCGTTAGATTTTTTGCCGAAATCGGTCCATCACAGCCCAGCAACGCCGCTGCGTCACAGGCTTGTAAGGAACATCGTAAATCGCGACCGTGTCAACGATCTGTAACTCTGAGTTGACGGAAAAGCGACTGAGCAGACTGATCAAAATGTAGACTTGTGCTCAAGTGTTGCGCAAGTGTCGCTCACGGCGCAGCGTGTAAAGGCCGGCCAGCACAAGTATTGTTATTCCGGTCGCGGCCCAAAAATCGGGCACATGCCCCCACACAAGATAACCTGACGCGACGGCCCACAGGATGCCGGCGTAGCGGAACGGCGCGACAACCGCGAGATCGCTGTGCCGGATCGCGGTCAGGCCTGCGATGTGACCGGCGGCGATGAAGGTAGCGGCTATCGCGAGATACAGCACCGTCAGGGGTGGCGGCGCAGCCCAGGGCACCAGCAGGGCCGCGCCCAGAGCCAGCACACCGACGCCGGCCTGAGAAATCGCCAGAATGACGAGCGGCGACAACCTCGGGTCCAGCTTCCGCGTGCTCATGTCGCGCAAGGTGCCGCAGAGGACCGACAGCACAACGAGCAATGCATAGATCGTGAAGGCGCTCGTTCCGGGCTTGATGACGAGCAGCGCCCCGACGAACCCCATGAAGACAGCCGACCATCGGCGCCAGCCGACATACGCCTTCAGGAACAGGGCCGAGGCCGCGGTCAGGCTCAAGGGGGACAGCTGCAAGATCCCCATCGTATCGGCCAGCGGCATCCGCGCCAGCGCTGCCTGAAAGCACAGGGAATTACCGGCATCGCCCAGTGTCCGCCACAGCATGATCCGGTTGAAGGCTTGGCGGATCTGCCCCAAGCCCCCCGTCGCAAAGGCGGCCGCCAACAGGATCGCGACCGAACCGGCGCTGCGCATGACGATGGCTTGGCCAGTAGGCACGGTCTCGGAGGCGAGCTTCATTGCCGTGTCGCTCAACGTGTACAGCACCGTCGACGCCAGCATCGCCACGATGGCCTTGAGATTGCTCAAGCGCGCGCCCGCGGCCCCGGCCGCAGTCCCGTCTACAGCCGTGCCCGTGGTCGTCATGGCCCTCCGCGCCTCAGTCGCTATCCCGCGTCAGATCGAAGATCGAGGCCACCTCGTCCTCGGGACCGTGGTCGCGCTGAAGCCGTCTCGCCATCGCAAGGGCGGCAGGGGCAGCGGCGACGAACTCGGCTTGGATGGCTTCCGGAAGGCGTAACCCGAAGTGCGCTGCCGCGCGCAGGGCCTGATCGCGGACGGGCGCGGGAACGGCGGCTACATCGGGGACCCAGGGCTTCGGATTCACGGCACCGGGAGGCTGGCCAGCCTGCAATTGCGGTCGCCGCCGCCACAGACCCAGGGCGCGCTCGAAGGCGTGCCCGGCCCTCAGGACCTTCGCGTCCTCGAATGGTCGCCCGGCAATCTGCAGCGACAAGGGCAGACCAGCGGCGCTGAACCCATTGAGCAGGCTCAGAGCCGGTCCCCCCGTACAATTGAACGGGACCGTGAAGTTCGGCTTCGTCCAGAAAGCCATGACATCGTGCCGGTCGAGCCGCGGGGCCGCCGAAGTTCCAGCTGTGACGAGAAGATCGAAATTCCGGTAGATCGGCTGCATCTCCGAGACGATGCGGCGGCGCTCGCGACTGGCGCGAACGTAATCCTCGGCGGTGAACAGCACGGCCGGCAAAACGCGGGCCCGGAAATCCTGGCCGAAATCGCCGGGACGCGCGACCAGTTCGCGCAAGTGGAGAGAGAGCAGTTCGCTCTCCGCCATCACGACCTTGACATCCTGATAATATTGCAGCGGCCGCATCTCGACGTCCTCGAGCACGGCGCCCAGATCACGCAGTACGGCGAGGCTGGCCTCCATGGCGGCGGCAAGCTCGGCATTCGCTGCGCTGTCCCGCTCCCAGAAATGCCGGATTACGCCGATCCGGAAGCCTTTGATCCCCGCGCCGAGACCGGCCGTGTAATCCCGCGCACGGCGCGCGCCCGAAGTCGACGGATCGGCCGGATCGTGCCCTGCGATCACGTTCATCAGCAGGGCGCAGTCCTCTGCCGTGCGTGCCATCGGCCCGCAATGGTCGTAGGTATAGGAGTTGGGCATGACGCCGGCTCGGCTGACGAGACCGTACGTGGGCTTGAGACCGGCGATGCCACACAGGCCCGCGGGGCCGCGAATGGAGCCGCCGGTATCCGAGCCCAGACTTGCCGGCACGAACCCCGCCGCGAGCGCCGCCCCCGAGCCCGACGAGGATCCGCCCGTGAAGTGTGCGGTGTTCCAGGGGTTGCGCGCGGGCGGCCAAGGCAGATCGAACGACGGTCCCCCGTGAGCGAACTCGTGCGTGGCCAGCTTACCCAGCAAAACGCCACCGGCTCCCTTCAAGCCTGCCACCGTCGTCGCATCGCGCGCGGGAACCCGATCGATGCAGGTGCGAGAGTGTCCGGACGTGAGGACGCCCGCCGTGTCGTAGATGTCCTTCACCGCGAATGGGACGCCGTGCATGGGGCCTCGATAGGCGCCTCGCACGATCTCCGTCTCGGCAGACTTGGCCGCCGCACGCGCGATCTCGTTCGTCCGGGTGATATAGGCGTTGAGCTGCGGCTCGAACGTGTCGGCATGCGCGATCAGCGCCTCCGTGAGTTCCACGGGCGAAAGCTTGCGCGCGCCAATGAGGTCGGCAGCTTCCGCGAGTGTCAGATCGGTGAGGTTCGAGGGCAATGCCATCTGCGGCTCCGCGGGTGAGATGTGTTCCGCAACAGGTTAAGCCGGACCTCGCCCGCACACCAGACAACGCATTCGGCGGTGCAAAACCGCTTCGCGTGCGCGCAGCCGCAGACCGCTCCGCCGCGTGATGCGACGTAAACATACGTATTGCTTTTCCCGTGACCTTCCATCGGTTTCACATGACTTTTTAGGCAACTCTGCCTTGTCAACAGTCTTGCAACCTTCAGATTTTTCGGGAATGTTGAGCCCCGATCCGGGAAAGTCCGGACATCGACCACTTTGGGAGGGTTATCGATGCGTCGTTTGATGACCGCAGCGGCAGTTGCGGGCGCCATGTTCTTTTCTGGTGCGGCAAACGCCCAGAATATCGACTCCAAGACGTTCAACGTCGTGGGTACCTGGAACTTCCTGACGAATTACAACGTGCTGGAGAAGCCGTTCTTCACGGAGGAACTGTCCAAGGTCTCCGGCGGCAAGCTCAAGGGCAACGTCAAGTCCCTGAACGAGCTCAACCTCAAGGGCACCGAACTGCTGCGCCTCCTCAAGCAAGGCGTGTTCGACTTCGCCTTCGCGCTGCCGATCTACGTCGAGGATGGCGGCGCCGTGATCGAGGCGCTCGACATCGCCGGCGTCGCCCGCGACTATCCGATGGCGCGTGACATCTCCAAGATCTGGCTGCCCGAGATGCAGAAGGTCATGAAGGAGAAGCACAACGCCATCATCATCGGCACGCACACTTGGCCCGAGCAGGACTTCTATTGCCGCGGCGACGTGAAGTCGGTCGAGGATCTGAAGGGCAAGAAGGTGCGTGTGCAGGGCACCTCGCAGTCCGACCTCGTGGGCGCCTTCGGCGCGACCGGCGTGACCATCCCGTT
>VFQT010003761.1_pt1 | contig 13474 bp, 8 predicted proteins | sample 3512381 | NCBI WGS metagenome assembly VFQT01 (sample SAMN10412376, study PRJNA504923) | tailings metagenome | isolation source: Relicate 2 Philex TSF3 active mining site | place: Philippines: Tuba, Benguet | collected 2017-08-29 | reverse complement strand
ACTACGACCTCGGCATGGAGTACCGCGACGCCACCGACGATCAGGTCACCATCGATGCCGCCAACGCCATCCTGAAGCACGGTGTGGGCGTGAAGTGCGCCACCATCACCCCCGACGAGGCCCGCGTCGAGGAGTTCAAGCTGAAGAAGATGTGGAAGTCGCCCAACGGGACCATCCGCAACATCCTCGGCGGTGTGGTCTTCCGTGAGCCCATCATCTGCAGCAACATCCCGCGTCTGGTGCCCGGTTGGACGAAGCCCATCGTGATCGGTCGTCACGCGCACGGCGACCAGTACAAGGCCACCGACTTCAAGGTTCCCGGTGCCGGCACCGTGACCATCACCTACACGCCCGCCGACGGAAGTGCTCCGGTCGAGATGGAGATCGCCAAGTTCGGCAAGGACGGCGGCGTCACCATGGGCATGTACAACTTCAACGACAGCATCCGCGACTTCGCCCGCGCGTCGTTCCGCTACGGATTGGCCCGCAACTACCCGGTGTACATGAGCACCAAGAACACCATCCTCAAGGCCTACGACGGTCAGTTCAAGGATCTCTTCCAGGAGGTGTTCGAGGCCGAGTTCAAGGCCGACTTCGACAAGGCCGGCATCACCTACGAGCATCGCCTCATCGACGACATGGTCGCCTGCGCCATGAAGTGGGAGGGTGGCTACGTGTGGGCGTGCAAGAACTACGACGGTGACGTGCAGTCCGACACCGTGGCCCAGGGTTACGGCTCGCTGGGCCTGATGACGTCGGTGTTGATGACTCCCGACGGCAAGACCGTCGAGGCCGAGGCGGCGCACGGCACCGTGACCCGTCACTACCGCGAGCACCAGAAGGGCAACAAGACCTCCACCAATCCCATCGCGTCGGTGTACGCGTGGACCGGCGGTCTGAAGCATCGTGGCAAGCTCGACAACAATCCCAAGCTCATCGAGTTCGCCGAGAACCTCGAGCGGGTCTGTGTCGAGAGCGTCGAGGGTGGCGAGATGACCAAGGATCTCTCGATCCTCATCTCCAAGGACCAGCCCTGGCTCACCACCGAGGACTACCTGGCGGCGCTCGATCGTCGTCTCCAGCAGAAGATGTCCTGACCCGATGCGCGCGGTCGTCCTGCGTTCACGCGGTGGTCCCGAGGTATTGACCATCGAGGAGGTCGACGCTCCGGTTCCCGGCCCCGACGAGGTGCTGGTCGCCATTCGGGCCACCGCGCTGAACCGGGCCGACATCCTGCAACGCATGGGTGGCTATCCGGACCCCCGGCGGGGTCTGGCGCACGAGATTCCGGGACTCGAGTTCAGCGGTGTCGTGCGCGCGGTGGGCGAGAGGGTGACCATGTGGGCCCCCGGTGATCGGGTGATGGCCATCGACGCCGGCGGTGGATACGCCGAATTCATCTGCGTGCACGAGCGCCAGTTGATGGCGGTGCCCGACACCCTGTCCCTGGCCGACGCGGCGGCGGTCCCCGAGGTGTTCCTCACGGCATGGGACGCCCTCGTGGTGCAAGGCGGACTCACCTCGGGCCGGTGGGCCCTCGTCCACGCGGGTGCCTCCGGCGTGGGAACGGCCGCCATCCAGATCGTCAAGGCCCTCGGAGCCCGCGTCGCCGTCACGTGTTCGGCCGGAAAGATGTCGGCGTGTCGCGAACTGGGTGCCGATCTCGTGATCGAACGTTCGCCGAACGATTGGGCCTCCGAGTTGTCGGCGGCGGTGCCCTCCGGAGTCGACGTGGTTCTCGACGTGGTCGGCGGCGACGAGATCGACCGCAACCTGCGCGTCGTGGCGACGAAGGGTGCGATCATCCAGGTGGGTCTGATGGGTGGTGCGTCGACGACCGTGAACGTGGGTCTCCTGCTCACCAAGCGGGTGCGCTGGATCGGAACGACCTTGCGCGCGAGACCCATCGAGGAGAAGGTCGCCCTCACGCGTCGTTTCGCCGCCGAGGTTCTGCCACTGTTCGACGACGGTCGTCTGAAGCCGGTGATCGATCGTCGCTATTCCCTCGAACGAATCGCCGAGGCTCACGAGGCGATGGGGGCCAACGCGAACACCGGCAAGATCCTGATCGATGTCGGATCCTTCGACTGATCACGCGTCGCCCGACGCCCGCGTTCGGTCGACACATCACCCGGGCCTCGACGGCCTGCGCGGAGTGGCCGTCGTGTTGGTGCTGCTGTTCCACTCCGGGCTCGGGTGGTTGCCCGGTGGTTACCTCGGGGTCTCGCTCTTTTTCACCCTGTCCGGTTATCTGATCGTCGATCTCCTTCTGGTGGAGGGCGAGCGCTCGGGACGCATCGACCTGGCCGCGTTCTGGTCCCGTCGACTGCGTCGACTGGCGCCGGCCTCGTCGATGGTGGTCGCGGCCACCGTCGTTTTCGCCACGTGGTTGAGCACCGCGGTCGAGGCCGACCGGGTGCGGGGTGACGCGTTGGCCTCGCTGGCGTACGTGGCCAACTGGCGCTTCGTTCTGGAGGGTCAGTCGTACGACCAGCTCTTCTCCTCGCCAAGTCCGCTGCAGCACCTGTGGTCGTTGGGCATCGAGGAGCAGATGTACCTGATCGTGCCGGTGGTGATCGCGTTGGTGTTCGCGCGCGGCGGCGGACGTCGGGCGACGACGGTGATCCTGGGTTCGGCGACCGTGGCCTCGGTGGTGGTGTCGGTGCTCACGGCACGACACGACGTGGTGTACTACGGAACGCACACGCGCGCCGCCGAACTCCTCGTGGGCGCGTTGTCGGCCTGCTTGCTCGGTCGCCGTTGGGACGGTGCGTCCCGGGCGTTCGAACGCGCGTGGTCCTTCGCCGGCGCGATGGCGCTCTTCGTCGTGGTGGTCCTGGCCCGCGTGAGCGACGTCGGTTCGCCGTGGGTGTACTCGGGGTCGTTGGCCGCGTTCGCGCTGTTGTCGGCGGCGGCGGTGGTCGGTTCCATCGTGCCCGGTGCGACCGCCCGAGTATTGGGCTGGCGTCCCTTGGCGTCGGTGGGCAGGGTCAGCTACGGCTTGTACCTCGTTCACTGGCCGGTGATCGTGTGGATGAACGAGGATCGGCTGGGATTCGGTGGGTTGGCCCTCTTCGCGGTGCAGATGGCCGTGACGGCCGCGATCGCCGTGGTCAGTCACCGTTTCGTCGAGATGCCCGTTCGCGAGCGACGCCGGTTGCGGCGACCGTTCACGGCCGGTGCCGCCGCGATCGTCTCCGTCGTCGTCACGGTCGCTCTCGCTCTCACCTTTCTTCCGTCCGTCGACTCCACACCCGACACCGGCGTCGAGGTGCTCGCCACGGTCCCGCGGGTCTCCACGTCGACCTCGGTCGCCGAGGATGCACCCGTCGTCGACGTCCTCGACGGATCGGGACCGATGAACGTGCTGGTGGTGGGGGACTCCACCGCCGAGAACGTCGCGCGGGCACTGGCCGACGTGGGTGACGCCGAGGTGGGGGTTGTTTCGGGCGGGGTGTTGGGGTGCCCGTTGGTGCCGGCCTCCAGGGTTCGCGACCGCGTGGTGGGGGAGCAGGACGTCTCCTACTGCCCCGACGTGGTGCGTCTGGTGGCCGACAACGCGACGAACGTCGACGTGATCCTGGTGGTGGTGGGCATCGCGAGTCAGTGGGACTACCTACCCCCGGGCGAGTCGACGTGGATCGAAGCCGGGTCGTCGGAACACCGCATCGCCCTGGACACTCTCATGGAGCGCATCCAAGACCGGGTCGTCCCCCTCGGAGTGGCCACGCTGGTTCTCGAGGCGCCGGCCGTGCGCGACAATCCGGATCTGCTGGGCGACGATCCCGTGGCCATCGCGACGTGGTCGGCGGTGATGCGGGGCTGGGACCGGCGTTGGGCATCGGTGCGGGTCGTGCCGTACGCGGATCTGCTGAGCGACCCCGAGAGCGAGCAGGGTCGCCGAGAGCGACCCGATGGTGTTCACCTCGACCGCGCTTTCGCGGCCGAGCTCGCGCGCGACCCGTTGATCCCGCGGATACGTGTGGCATGGTCCACCGCGCTGGCCGAGATGGAAGCGGGTTAAGGCCTCGCGACGTCAGTTCACGTCGACGGTTCGGGTGTGCCATCCGGTCGCGCCGTCGGGGGCGACGCTCGACACCTCCTCGATCTGGGTGTATCCGCTCTTGTCGGTGGCCCGCACCCGGATGTTGTGGCGACCGGTGGTGGCGGTCCAGTCGACGCTCCAGAGACGCCACGCGTCGTCCGTCAGATCCGCGCTGAGGGTGGCCTCGATCCACTCGCCCTCGTCCACGCGCACCTCGACCTTGGCGACCCCGGTGTGTTGGGCCCAGGCGACGCCGGCGATCTTGGTGGGGCCGGCGTCGATCTTCTCGCCGCGTCGGGGCACATCGATGCGCGACTGCGTCTTGATCGGCGCCTCGCGCGCCCATCCCCGCGGGATCCAATACCCCTCGGCGTCGGTCCAGCGGTTGATCTCGATGCTCTCGATCCACTTGGTGGCCGACACGTAGCCGTACACACCGGGGACGATGAGTCGAGCCGGAAAGCCGTGCATCACGGGCAACGGCTCGCCGTTCATCCCGATGGCCAACATGGCGTCGCGTCCGTCGCGCGCCAGGCCGATCGGGAAGCCGCAGGTCCATCCGTCGACGCTGCGACTGAACAACTGCTCGGCTCCGTCGCGCACACCGGCCATGTCGAGCAGATCCGACAGTCGTACTCCCTGCCACGTGGCATTACCGATGTAGGGGCCACCGATCTCGTTCGAGACGCAGCAGATGGTGATGGTCCGTTCGATCTGGGTGAGATTCGAGATGTCGTCGTAGGAGAGTTCGATCTCGTTGTCGACCATTCCGCCGATGCGCAGACGCCAACTCCCGAGATCGACGGTGGGAAACGAGAGTGCGGTGTCGATCCGGTAGAAGTCGTCGTTGGGCGTGATGAAGGTGGTCTCACCGTTGTCGAGTCCGTCGAACGAGGGATCGGCTGTCACCGTGTCGGCGTTGCCGGGTTCGACGGCGGGCAGGGACGCGGGACGTTGATCCTCGATGCGTCGTACCCGGTCCGACTCTCCACGTCGGGCCACCGCTCCGAGAACCGCCGAACCGACGCCGACCGCGGCGGTGGTGCCGATGAACCGGCGCCGATCCCAACCGAGCGGCACCCGCGACCGGGTCGGTCGGTTCGAGCGCACCCACCGGGCGCCGAGTCCACCGAAGAGCAGCAGCGTGACGACCACCCCGACGACGGCCCCCGCCAACGGGGCCACCACGGTCATGGCGTTCGAGCCGGGGCGCTCGGCGGCCGACAACGCACCGAGAACCGCGAAGGCCACGACACCCACGATCATGGGGCGTACCCCTCGTCGGCTGGAGGCGCCGAGCATCATCGACGTGATCGCCAGCACCAGAACGATCCCCACCCATAGGGCGGTCTTGTCCGCGGTGTCGAACCAATCGATGGCCAACTCCTTCAACCAGCGCGGGGTGCGATCGATGAAGGACCCGCCCACCGAGTCGATGGGCGACGGACGATCGGCGAGCGACGCCAGCAACATGCCCGTGGTGACCGCGACCGCGCCGACCGTCAGACCACCCAGAGCGCCCGCCCAACGGGGAACGATCAACGAGACGACGTCGGGATCGGCGCGACGCGGGGCCCGGGGGTCGGTCTCGGATGCGAAGTCGACGTCGGCCACGCGTCGATTCTGGTGCGGTGACGACCGCCGTGCCCGATCGTGCGGTCAGCGAGAGGCGAGCGGCACGTAGTCGCGGGTATCCGCTCCCGTGTACCACTGGCGCGGCCGACTGATCTTCTGATCCTTGTCGTTGAGCAGCTCCTGCCAGTGGGCCAACCAGCCGACCGTGCGCGGAATCGCGAAGAGCACGGTGAACATGGCGACGGGGAAGCCGAGAGCCTGGTAGATCAGGCCCGAATAGAAGTCCACGTTCGGGTACAGCTTGCGATCGACGAAGTACGGATCGCTGAGCGCGGTCTCCTCCAGCTTGAGGGCCACGTCGAGGAGCGGGTTCTTGCCGGTCACCTCGAACACGTCGTACGCGGTCTTCTTGATGATCTTGGCTCGGGGGTCGTAGTTCTTGTAGACGCGGTGACCGAAGCCCATCAAGCGGCCACCCTTACCGCCCTTGACCTCCTCGATGAAGGCCGGAACGTTGTCGATGGTGCCGATGTCCTCGAGCATGCGCACGACGGCTTCGTTGGCGCCTCCGTGCAGCGGGCCGTACAACGCCGAGGCGGCCGCCGCGGCCGAGGTGTAGGGATCGGCGTGGCTCGAACCCACCACGCGCATCGCGGTGGTGCCGCAGTTCTGCTCGTGGTCGGCGTGCAGGATGAACAGCACGTCCATGGCCCGCTCGAGGCGGGGATCGACCTCGTAACCACCCACGTTCCACATCATGTTGAGGAAGTTGGCCGGGAAGGAAAGGCCGTTGTCGGGGTAGACGAAGGGTAGACCGGCCGAGAACCGGTAGGCCATCGCGGCCAGCGTCGGGGTCTTGGCGATCATCCGCAGGATCTGCTTGTCGCGACTGGCCTTGTCGTCGATCTCCTTGGCGTCGTTGTAGAAGGTTCCGAGAGCGGCCAACGACGACACGAACATGCCCATGGGGTGGGCGTCGTAATGGAATCCGTCGACGAAACGCTTGCGCATGTTCTCGTGGATGAAGGTGTGGTGGGTCACGTCGCGGGTCCACTGCGCCAACTGTTCGGTGTTGGGCAGCTCGCCGTTGAGCAACAGATAGGCCACCTCGAGGTAGGTGCTCTTCTCGGCCAACTGCTCGATGGGGTACCCGCGGTAGCGCAGGATGCCGGCGTCGCCGTCGAGGTAGGTGATGGAGCTCTTGCAGGCGGCCGTCTGCATGTAGGCCGGGTCGTAGATGTACAGCGACGGATCGAGTTCGCGCACGGCCGAGGCCGGGAAGACTCCGCCGGTGATCGGTACGGTCACGGTCTTTCCCGTGCGATCGTCGGTGATGGTGATGGTGTCGGGCACCTTGCTCGTCCCCTTGTTGACTGGGCCCCGTTTCCGGTTTGGATTGTTCGGGCCGCTTCTTCGGAGGCTTTCTCCTCCGCTGAGCAGGATAATCGTCACCGACGCCCAACCCCACAACCGGCACCGGGCGGGGGTTCGCCGTGCTCAGAGCGGGGTGTTGTCGTGCTTGCGGCCCCGGAAACTCTCGCGCTTGTCGACCAGGGCGTCGAGGGCGGCATTGATATTGGCGCGGGTGTCGGACGGATCGATCACGGCGTCGACGTAGCCCCGCTCGGCGGCCACGTAGGGATTGAGCAGGCGCTCGGTGTAATCCGCCTCGAAGGCGGCCTTCTCCTCGGGAGTGGCGCGACGTTGCAGGATGGCCGCGGCCTGTCCGGCCCCCATCACCGCCAACTCGGCCCACGGCCAGGCGAGACACAGGTCGTTGCCCATCTTCTTGGAGTCCATCACGATGTAGGCGCCGCCGTAACTCTTGCGCAGGATGATGCAGATGCGCGGCACGGTGGCCCGACCGTACGCGAACACCAACTGGGCGCCGTGACGGATCATTCCCCGCCACTCGAGGTCCTTGCCCGGGTAGAAGCCGGGGGTGTCGACGAGGGTGATGACGGGAATGTTGAACGCGTCGCAGAAGGCCACGAACCGGGCGCCCTTTTGCGATGCCGGGATGTCGAGCGTTCCGGCCAGAGCCATCGGTTGATTCGCGACGATTCCCACGGGGCGTCCGCCCATGGTGGCCAGGCCGGTGACCAGGTTGCCCGCCCAGCGCGCCCGCAGTTCCAGGAAGTCCCCGTCGTCGGCCAACGACGAGATGATCTTGCGCACGTCGTAGCTTCCGGTCGACGACTCGGGGACGATGGCGCCGGCCTCGGGTGTGGGGCGGTCGGGGGTGTCGTCGGTGTTCCACAGCGGCGGTTCGCTGTCGCAGTTGTCGGGTAGGTACGACAACAGGTGCTCGGTCGCCGCGATGGCCGACTCCAGGTCCGGTGACACCACCGTGGCGACTCCGGTGAAGCGTGCGTGCGCTCCAGCGCCACCCAGTTCCTCGTTGTCGATCGCCACACCCGTGAACTCGGTGACCATGTTGGGGCCCGAGACGAAGGCGTACGCGGACTCCGTCATGATCACGTGATCAACGATGCCGAGCAGCAACGCCGGTCCCGACACCGCCGGACCGTCGACAACGACGATGGTGGGGACGATTCCCGAACAGTCGGTGAGGGCCCGTGCGGCCAGACCCCAACCGTGCAGCGCCGAGAAGCCCTCGCGCAGATCGGCGCCGGAGGAGGCCATCACCGCCACGAGGGGCAATCGTTCGGCGACCGCGGTGCGCGCGGCCGTGGTGATCATGGAGGAGGACTCGCTCGACAGCGCGCCTCGGTGCGCGTCGGCGGTGATCTCGAGCCACACCACGCGTCGGTCGCCGACGACGCGAACGTCGGCGCGGGCGACTCCGGGAACCTTGGCGCGAAGGTCGACCGGGGTCATCGCCAAAGAGTAGGTCTCAGAGCGGCTTGAAAGGGAATGCCTCGGTGCCCACGTGGACTCCGGGTTGCCGGGCGCCACGACCGTCCACCAGCGATTGCGCCAGATCCCGGGCGACCTGGGTGGCCGGGCCCGGTCGCGGTCGGTTGCGTTGCACCCAACCCACCACGCGCCTCGGGAGTCCCGGAACCTCGACACGGGCGAAGTCACCTTTCAGCCAACGAGGGATGGCGGTGGCGGGCACGATGGCCGCTCCGAAACCCTCGAAGGCCAGCGAGGCCATGAGGCGCACGCCGTCGATCTCGGCCTGCACCGACAACATGACACCGTTGGCCTCGGCGGCCCGATTGATGATGCGACGCAAGGTGGCCGATCGCGGGGGCAGGAGCAAGGGATGCTCGCCGAGACGAACGATGGGCAGGGTTCGAAAGTCGGCCCACGGATGTTTGCTGTGCACGAGCAACACCAGATCCTCGGCGAAGAGTGTGGTGACGCTCAGTTCCTTGTCGTCGACGGGGAGGTGGACGATGGCGGCATCGATCTGACCCGACACCAGGCGGGGGAGCAGGCTCGAGGTGCCTCCTTCGGAGATGATCGGACGCACGTTGGGATGGGCCTCGCGCAGGCTGGTGAGGAATTGGGGCATGAGCCAGCGACCGGTGGTCCCGATGACCCCGATGCGGGTCTCTCCCGAGACGACGTCGTCGAGCGCCGAGATGTCCGAGGCGATCTCATCCATCTCGCGCAGGATGCGTCGGCCCCGCTCCACCACCAGGGTCCCTTCATCGGTGAGCAGGCCGGTGGCCCGGTCGATGAGGATGACCCCGAGGTCGCGCTCCAGTTTGGCGACGTGGGCCGAGACGTTGGATTGCACGGTGAACAGGGCCCGCGCGGCCGCGGAAAAGGACCCGTGATCGGCGATGGCCACGAGGGAGGCGAGCTGGCGGACATCCATCTGAAAAAAAGATAGCAGGTATCGCTGGTATCGACTTGAATGGTCACCAATTCACGTGCATACTTTCACATACAGATCGTTAGGTGGTTCCCCCAACCGCCAGCGACATGATCCCAAGAAGCGGTTCCCCCAACCGCAGGGATCCAGGTTGAGAGGCCCCGCATCCCCCATGCGGGGCCTTTCCCGTTCTCCGACCGCCCCGTCCCCGTCGCGTCGCGAACCGGACCGCGGTTCATGGCGTTACCGTTCCGGCCGTGAAGTCCGCGGCGTTCTTCGATCTCGATCGGACCTTGCTCGTGGGTGCCTCGGGTGCGGTGTTCTCCGAAGCCATGCGCGAGGCCGGTGTGGTGACGCAGTCGGTGCCGGGCGAGAAGGCGCTCTACGAACTCTTCAACCGCATCGGAGAGACCTTGCCGTCGATGGCCCTGGCGCGACAAGCCGCCACTCTGGCCAAGGGTCGACGTCGCGACGACGTGCGCCGGGTCGCCGAGAGTGCCGCGCCGCGATTGCTCGCGCTCGTTCCACCGTTCGCCCGCCGGGAGATCGACTCCCATCGCGCCGCGGGGCGACTGCTGGTGATGGCCACCACGACCCCGATCGATCTGGTCGAACCACTGGCGCGATCGTTGGGCTTCGACGACGTGGTCGCCACGCGTTACGGCGTGCGATCCGACGGCACGTACGACGGTTCGATCGACGGCCGCTTCGTGTGGAGTCTGGGCAAGCTGGAGGCGGTGCGCGAATGGGCGGCGGCGAACGACGTCGACCTCGGCTCGTCGTGGGCCTACAGCGACAGTGTGTACGACACCCCGTTGCTGTCCGCGGTCGGTCATCCGACGGTGGTGAACCCTGATCCGCGAATGGTGGTGGTGGCCGCCGCTCGCCGTTGGCCCGTCGTCCATTTCGACGTACCGGCGGGAGTGGCCAAGATCCCGGTCGTCAACATGGAGCTGCAACGACTGCTGTTGCAACTGGCCCGACCGGCTTTCATTCCCTTCGCCGACTTCGACATCGACGGAACCGAACTGATCCCCGCTGATGGTCCGGCCGTCATCTGTGGCAACCATCGTTCCTACTTCGACGTGATGGCCATCGCGGTCACCGTGGCGCGCACCGGTCGACCGGTGCGCTTCCTCGGAAAGAAGGAGGTGTTCGACGCGCCGGTGGTGGGCCAGTTGGCCACCGCGCTCGGCGGCATCCGCGTCGATCGTGGAACGGGCAGCGACGAACCATTGCGGGCGGCCGCCGACGCACTGGCGGCCGGTGAACTGGTGGCGATCATGCCCGAGGGCACCATCCCTCGTGGTCCGGCCTTCTTCGAGCCGACGTTGAAGGGGCGATGGGGTGCGGCCACGCTGGCGATGCAGACCAAGGTGCCCGTCGTGCCCGTGGGTCTGTGGGGCACCGAACTGGTCTGGCCCCGTTCCTCGCGTCTGCCGAACATCTTGAACGTGACCAATCCGCCGAGCGTGCGGGTGCGGGTCGGGGAACCCTTGGTGTTGCGGGCCAAGACGGCCGACGCGAACACCAAGCGGATCATGAAAGCCATCGTCGACCTGTTGCCCGACGAGGCGCGAACGAGGCGCACGCCCACCGCCGACGAACTACGACGGTCGTATCCGCCGGGCTACTCGGGTGATCCCACCGCCGAGACGTCCCGTCGTCCGGGAACCGACTGACCGGCCCTCAGACCGCGAACGTCGGTCCGTCGAATCGGTCCACGGTGGTGAACGATCCCACCGGCTTGCGCGCGAGCTTCGTGACCGTCTTGTGGGGATGGCCGAGGAAGACGGTGGCCACCAATGCGTGATCGGCCGGCAGGCCGAGCAGGGGACCGGTGACCTGTTCGGCCCGCGAGGCGAAGGTGGTGATGACGCCCCCCAGCCCTTCGGCGCGCGCGGCCAACAGCACGCTCCAGCAGAACGGGTAGACCGAGGCCCCGCCGGTGATGGGCTCACGATCGAGGTCCTTGTCCATCATGGCGATGGCCCGCAGGTCGGCGGCCACGGCCAGCACCACCGGCACGGAGGCGATCTCATTCAGCAGTTGGTTGGGAGTGTTGCCGGGTACGACCGACGTCAGCGAGTACGACGCCGGAGCCACCACCGAGAAGGGCGTGATGCCGGAGGCCGACAGTCGGGCGTACTCGTCCCACACCGGTCGCATGGCCTCGCCGAGACGCTCGCGCAGTTCCGGGTCGCGAACGATCGCCACCCGCCACGGCTGACGGTTGCCTCCACTCGGCGCGAAGCGCGCGGTGTCGAGTATCCGATGGACGGTGTCGTCGTCGACGGGCCGGTCCGTGAAGGAGCGCACCGCTCCGGTGCCACGAAGACCGTCGACGAGATCCACCTCAGCGGCCGCCGGCCACCTTGGCCCGCACGATGTTGAGCGCGGAACCGGCCTTGAACCACTCCACCTGCTCGGGGCTGAAGGTGTGCACGCCCTCGAAGTCGATGGTCGAACCGTCGGGCTTCACGATCTGGCAGGTCACGTTGCGACCCGGAACCGGGGGCAGGTTCAGCACGTTGATGCGGTCGTCCTCGCCGATGAGTTCGTAGGTGTTCGGGTCGGCGAACGTGAGCGGCACCAGCCCCTGCTTCTTCAGGTTGGTCTCGTGGATGCGGGCGAAGGAGCGGGCGAAGATGACCACGCCGCCGCGGAACCGGGGCTCCATGGCCGCGTGTTCGCGCGACGATCCCTCGCCGTAGTTGCGATCACCGATCGCGCACCAACGAATGCCCGCGCGGCTGTAGTTCTTGGCGATGTCGGGGTACGAGCGACGGGCACCGTCGGTGACGTCCTTGCCCTCGCCGACTGCTCCGTCGAAGGCGTTGACCGCTCCGATGAACAGGTTGCCCGAGATGTTCTCGAGGTGCCCGCGGTAGGTGAGCCACTTTCCGGCCGCCGAGATGTGGTCGGTGGTGCACTTGCCCTGGGCCTTCATCAACACGGGCAAGCCGAGGTAGTCCTGGCCGTCCCATGCGGGGAAGGGCTCGAGCAACTGCAGACGATCGCTGGTGGGACTCACGGCCACCGTGACTCCGCTTCCATCGGGGGGCGGGGCGGTGAACGTGTTCGAGCCCTTGTCGTATCCGCGGGCGGGGAGAACCTCGCCCACGGGAGCGTCGAGCCTCACCGACGTGCCGTCGGGGGCGGTGATGGTGTCGACGGTGGGGTCGAAGTCGAGACGACCGGACAACGCGATGGCCATCACGGTGTCGGGAGAGGTCACGAAGGACAAGGTGTTCGCGGATCCGTCGGCGCGCTTGGGGAAGTTGCGGTTGAAGGAGTTGACGATGCTGTTGGGCTTGTCGGTGGCCTCCTTCGACCGTTCCCACTGACCGATGCAGGGACCGCAGGCGTTGGCCAACACGGTGGCGCCGACGGCCTCGAGGTCGGCGAGCAACCCGTCGCGCTCGATGGTGGCGCGGATCTGCTCGGACCCGGGGCTGATGAGCAGTTCGCACTTGGCCTTCAAGCCGTGCTTCACGGCCTGGCGTGCGATGGAGGCGGCCCGGGTGATGTCCTCGTAGGAGGAGTTGGTGCACGAACCGATCAGCGCGGCCGAGACCTCGAGGGGCCAACCGTTCTCGCGGGCGGCGGTGCCCACCGCAGCGCCCACCTTGTGCGCGCGGTCGGGCGAGTGCGGGCCGTTGATGAGCGGCTTGAGTTGGTCGAGGTCGATCTCGATCAACTGGTCGTACAGGGCGCCGTCGTCGGGTCGCAGATCGGCCGACACCTTGTCGGCGGCGGCGGCGATGTCCTGGCGTCCGGTGGCGGCGAGGTAGGCGCTCATGTTCGCGTCGTAGGCGAACACCGAGCAGGTGGCTCCGATCTCGGCGCCCATGTTGCACACCGTCGCCTTGCCGGTGGCCGAGATGCTGTCGGCGCCGGGTCCGAAGTACTCGACGATGGCGCCGGTGCCGCCCTCGACGGTGAGCACTCGGGCGACCTCGAGGATGATGTCCTTGGGAGCCGACCAGCCGCTGAGGGTTCCGGTCAACTTCACGCCGATGACCTTGGGCCACTTCACGTTGAAGGGGAATCCGGTCATCACG
>VFQT010003760.1_pt1 | contig 13477 bp, 21 predicted proteins | sample 3512381 | NCBI WGS metagenome assembly VFQT01 (sample SAMN10412376, study PRJNA504923) | tailings metagenome | isolation source: Relicate 2 Philex TSF3 active mining site | place: Philippines: Tuba, Benguet | collected 2017-08-29 | reverse complement strand
AGCAGCGCATTCGTAATGCGAAGGTCGAGGGTTCGATTCCTTTCACCGGCACCACTTAAACCGTTGATTTAATTGAGTTTTTAGACGATTAAGTCAGTCATAAAGTAGTTAAGCAAATGCCTTACTACTTTGTAACTTAAAAACGCAGTAGTGTTTCGTCATGGGCACTAAGACTGCACCCTCCCGTCATCGCACAGTTCCGATACCCGAAACCATCACTCGGGTCGGGAAGGGTTACCCAGACAAATTAGTCATCTTTCGTCTTCCTGCGTCTTCGTATTGGTGGGTCCGTTACTGGACTCAAAACAAGATGGTGAAGAAGAGCACCAAGACCGAGAGAAAGACCGAGGCGGTTCAGTTCGCAAAGAAGTTCTACGAGGACATTCTTCTTCGTGAACGCAATCTCCTGCCAATCACCAAGAGTCCGACCTTCAGAAAAGTGTCTGAGTTGCTCATTGAGGAGCAGCAAGCGCTCATTGATAGGGGTGAACGCAACGAGAAACTCAATGTGAACGATGAACAGAAGTTACGGAAAGACCTTCTGCCGTTCTTCCAGGACTTTCATGTTCGGGACATCACATACAAACACATCAATGACTATGTAACGAGTCTTGCAAAGAGAAAACTCAAACCCGCAACTATCAAGGTGCATCTGAACCTCATTCACAAGATTCTGGTTCTTGCGAGTAGGGAAGGTCTACTGGATAGATTGCCCGTGATGCCCAAGGTGAAGACTGCTGATTCACCGAGAGGATGGTTCAGTCACGAAGAATACGAAGTGTTGAAGACGGTTGCGGCAAAGATTGCGTTTGATAAGAAGAAGGTGCATTTGGTCCGAAAAGAACCAATCACTTATGAAATGGTGCACCTCATCTGGTTTATGACCGCATCATTCCTACGACCGAGTGATGTGAAGATGCTCCGTCACCGCAACATACAGACAGTCACGAAACCTAATCTCTATCTACGAATCACCACAGACAAGTCCAAAACTGTGAATCGCCCTGTCGTGACGATGGATAACGCAGTCAACATCTACAAGACATTGCTGGAGGACCACAGGAAGCATGACAAAGAAGTGGGTCCAGAGAACTTCGTCTTTTTTCCCGAAATCACAGAGGACAAAGATAGATGGAAGGCAATGGACCGAATGGGTCGGCAGTTTGACTACATTCTGAAAGCAGCAGGACTCAAGAAGGCACCGAATGGGGATGAGAGAACTCTTTACAGTCTTCGTCATACCGCAATCATGTTCAGATTAACCAAGGGTGACCAGATAGACCTGCTTACCCTTGCTCGAAACGCTAGAACCTCTGTTGAGATGATTGAACGGTTCTACGCACGACATCTGACTGCCGAGATGAATGTGGACAAGATTCAGTCTACGAAGAAGACTCCGGCAAACACTCGGAAACGCACCGCAACATCTCAAAAGTCAGTTCGGAATCCAGCAAAGTAGTCGTGTATAAGCGGTAGAGGTAAACTGACTGGAAACGATTGGGGAGAGCATCTTGGAACTGCTGATTGCATTGGGTCTTGGCGGGTTAATCGTCTACCTATTTCTGATGCGAGGTAAGTCAGGGACTAGACAAAAACGAACAACTGAAACTGCATCCTCGATACGCACAACAGTCAAGAGTGATGCACAAACGGATGCATGGGAGGGTACCTTTTGGGAGGCAGAAGATCCAATTCCAGTCAAAGCAGAATTTCAGTTGAAGTATCGAGATGGGAACGGTTCAGAGACACAGCGAAAAGTAAGTGTCAGAAACTTCGATAGGAATCACCTCGGGGGAATGTTTATAGGTCATTGTCACCTTCGAAATGCAACAAGAACATTCCGTGTTGATAGAGTGATTGGATGTATTGATATTGATTCAGGAGAGATAGTTGAGAACATCTCTGACTACTTAATGAAACGATATGAGTCATCCCCAGAATTTGCTGCCAAGAAACTCCTAGATTCCGACTACGACACATTGAGAGTCTTACTCTATGTTGGAAAGGCAGATGGGCAGTTTCGAAAGGCGGAGAAGCAAATCTACCTAGATGTTTGCAAGCGAATTTCCTCTGATTCCCGACTGACGCATGACTCAATAGAAGAATTGATTAGCGATGTTGACGATATGTCTGTAACCGCTTTCAAGCAGGCAATCGGAAGACTCTCGAAGAAGTCACAGGAAACGCAACAAATCGTCTTTGATGCTACAGAGCAGATGCTTGCAACGCAAAAAACTGTTCATGCAGTTGAGCAAGAGGCGATTGACTACATGAGAGGCAAGTTCTTCAAGTGACCATTCGAGATCAAGCAACCATCAAAATATGAATGTAGTTATCACTAAAGCGTCAAAGCACGTCAGTCTCCGTGGCGAATCACTCCGATCTTTGCAGATCTGTGCACTAGGTATCGACACAGGTTTTTTTATGACGAATGATCCATCAGGGAGAGTTCTATACAACTATGGACACGTAACTCTCTATGTTCGCCCAATGTCGGGAAATAGAGATACGAGAGAAGCGTCAAACACCTTACAGGTCGAGGTTACCAAGTTGGAAGGGGTGACAAATACGACAGCAGTTTTGACGGTTACTCAATTGATTTATGAAGAAATGGAAAAAGACTTTCTCTCACTCGGCACAAAATATGAATCAATTCGGATTGAAACTGGACTGCTCGGAGAGAAAGTAAAGAGTGTAGATCCGTTAGAGATCCACCAAGAGCACGAGATTGTCAATTTTGAGTTTCACACCAAAAAAACCGCTTAAAGACCTGGACGAATATTTCTGCAGATTCCACGATGTCAATGCGCTCATTTCTCCCTCACCTGATATCTACGTTTTTGTTTTTTCAATTGCGTCCCTCGCCAACCCCTCCAACTGTTACTCCATTCAGAACCAAGACCGTAAGAACTACTGTCTTGCTACTGCGAAGAATCAGAAGTCTTACTGTTACTCAATTAGTGAACAAGACACGAAGAATTTCTGTCTCGCACAAGTCGGCAATCAACGCAGTTACTGTTACAGCATCCGTTCACAGGATGCGAAAAACCAATGTCTAGCAATGGTGAGGTAAAGATGAAGGTCAAAAAACTTAGTGTTTGCTTGTTGCTACTCGCATCGCCGTTGATTTCATCTGCGGAAAATGAAAAGTATGAAAGGAAATATAAGGTTGAGGTGTGCGAAAAGTCCGACAAAGGCAAAATCGGTGAGTGCAAAACTCTCGACTATGTTCTGAAAGTTGACTATGGCAGACGCAATGTCGCAATGAACATCTACTACAAAGGCGAGTTTGGGGGCAATGCGGTTTTAAAAGGTTGTGATTTTTTTGACGCTCAGAATTGGAATTGCTCTGACGGTTCGGGCAATGTTGCCTATGCGAATGGTGACCTTCGTATGAAAGTTGTTCCTGAGTTGATGACACTAAAGTTCACCCTTGTGAAGCAATGACCACCTGGCACCGAGCACGCATCAAGTTTCAGTATTCACCCGAGGGCAATCCGTCTCATCGGGTCATCTCGCAAGTCACTCTGCAAATCTATGGACAGTCTGAAAGTGCGGTTCTTCAGCAGTTACGCAAGACTTACCCGCATTGGATTGACTTCGTGATTTTGGAACTGGATTGGAAGAATTGAAGGGGGGAAATAGATGGGTTCAGATAGACAGAATGTTCCGACCTACGATGAGTTGGTTTTCCCCACCATCCAAGCACTACTTGCCTTGGGGGGTTCCGGTTCTAATGAGGAGATTCTTGAGAAAGTCATTGAACTTGGTGGGTACCCAGACGACATTGAGGGGGTTTTGAACAGCAGAGGCACGATGAGTCTCATTGCATACCGTCTCGCTTGGGCAAGAACCTATCTGAAGAAGGTTGGAGGGTTAGACAACAGTCAACGAGGCATTTGGACTCTGACTGCTGTTGGAAAGGCAATGACTGAGGAAGACTGCAGAAAGATTCCGAATTCAGTCAAGAAGGCATACAACGAGTCAAGAAAATCTCAGAAGTCACTATCCGAAGACAATGAGGGTGAAGAACTCGTTGGTGAGACAGATGTGCATTGGAAGGAACAACTGCTTCGTGTGCTCACAACAATGGAACCGTCTGCATTTGAACGACTATCAAAGAGAGTGTTGAGGGAGTCAGGATTCACCAAGGTTGAGGTTTTAGGCAAACCAAATGACGGTGGAATTGACGGGATTGGACTTCTCCGCATGAATTTGGTCTCTTTCACGGTTCTATTTCAATGCAAGCGGTACAAAGACAGCGTTGGTTCAGCAGCAGTTCGTGATTTCAGAGGAGCAATGCAGGGTAGATGTGACAAAGGTCTGATTCTGACTACGGGAACTTTCACCTCTGAGGCAAAAAAGGAGGCGACTCGGGATGGTGCTCCAACAATTGATTTGATTGATGGTGACGATTTTTGCGAGTTACTCAAGCAGTTGAGATTAGGTGTTGCCGTAGAGCAGATAGAGCAAGTATCGGTTGATGACACATGGTTTGAGTCAGTTTGACCATTCTTACAATCTTGACGGATGACCTACGACCAACTCTATAAATTCGTTACAGAAGACATGACGATGTCTCATGTCTATCAACCTGTGATGCTCATTGAGATGCTGATGTCTGACTACGGCACGGCAAGTGTTGAGGTCATTGCCAAGGCGATTCTTGACCATGACCCTACGCAAGTTGAGTATTACTCTGAAGTTGTGAAAAAGATGCCAGGGGTGGTTCTAACAAAGAACCGAGGCATTGCAGTCAAGAGTGGCAACATCTACTCACTCAAAGGGTTTGAAAAACTCACAGTAGATGAGAGACAGAAACTCATCCTTGCGTGTGAGAAACGCATTCGTGAGTATGAAGATAAGAGAGACGGTGCTCATTGGCAGCATAGACGCAGGGTCCGAGAGGCAATCTCTGGAACTGTTCGTTACAAGGTTCTCTCTAGGGCAAAGTTCCGATGTGAACTCTGCGGCACTCTAGACTCAGACAAAGCACTAGAAGTTGACCACATCGTGCCAAAAAACCTTGGTGGCGAAGACGATATCTCTAACTACCAAGCACTCTGCTATACCTGTAACGCACAGAAGCGAGACACAGATTCAACTGATTTTCGTGGTTTAGATGAGTCATATGAGCACAGAGAAAAGGGTTGTCTGTTCTGTGACATTCAGACAGATGATAGAAATCGCATAGTTTCTGAGAACACTCTTGCGTATGCAGTTCGTGATGGATTTCCAGTCGCAGATGGACACACTCTGTTTATGCCCAAGCGTCATGTGCAGGACTACTTTGGACTAACGCAGGCAGAGATAAACGCAGTCAATGCTCTGATGCACGAGCAGAAGGAACTGCTTCAGAGGAGCGATAAGACGATTGAGGGATTCAACATCGGTATGAACTGCGGAGAAGTTGCGGGACAGTCAGTCTTTCATTGTCATGTGCATCTGATACCGAGACGCAAGGGTGATGTTGAGAATCCTAGGGGTGGAGTGCGAAACACAATTCCCGGGAAGGGGGACTACTAATTGAAAGAACTCTATCCCCTGATATCTTGGGGAATTCTTATGCTAATTACGGGAGTGGCAATCGGATATCTCATAGACAAATGGGAAAAGCGATATCGCAGGAATCTTCAAATGAAGTTGAGCGAAGATTTTCTTGAAAAGATGGAAAAAAGACAAAAGGACCGCACCGACTAGACCTTATATCTCCCACGTTTCTCACCCTTATCTTTTCGGGTTTTCCGAACAACTTCCGAGTAGGGGTCGACACCTGACTTTCTCTTGATGACTGTTTGGTCCATTGACGCAGGACGTCCTCGCAATCTCTTCTTCGGTACAATCTGATGTGCTTTTGCTGCTCTCTCCGCACGAACTCGTGACTGATTCTTGATGAATGTCTCTTCGTAGTCTCCAGGAAAAACTCCAGACGAAACATTTCGCAGCAACTTCTCTGCCATCTGTCTATATCTGCGGACCAGTCTCGAATATGAGTCGTATGTGGGTTCAGGTCTACCTACAGCGGATGTAAATGGTATCCGTCTCTTCTCTGTAGTCTTGCGTTTGAGTTTGCCGAAGACCTCCTTGCTCTTTTCAATGTAACGACCAGTTTTTGCTTTTGGGTCATTGAGAAGAATCGGCAAGTAAACATCCCGCACAAAGACTAGGTAGTAGTGAAACTGTGCGACTTGGTAGTCCTCTCGGGAGAGACTGAAAATTCCCCCATAGACTTTCCTCATCTTCTTTGAACGAGATTCTCTCTTCTGTAGTTCTCGGTCATACATATCAGCAACAATTCTTCCAACAGTTGTCGGTGCATAAGTGAATGGCACTCGCACATAGAACGCATCATCGGTCACAACATCGCCACTCTTCGGTACTGACAGCACTACTGAATCCCGAAAGAGTGACGAGTGAGTCTTCCACCACTCGTTGAACTTGGACTGTCTGTAGTTTCCCCAGGATGAATAGAACTTTGCCGAGTCACGAAGTTGATTCTTCACGACTGAATCACTCGTCTCGTGTGCAAGTTTCAGAAACTCAAACCAGTACCTAACCTTCTCTTTGAGTGAATTGTTCATTCTGAGAAACCGGATAGTTATGCCCTATGAAAGTCTATCTGAAGAACCGGATAGTCATACCCCAACGATATGCGCATCTAGACCTAAAAATGGTGCCTGACAGACTAATAACTGTGATGAGAGTTGTCTGACCGAACGAGTAACAGAACTCCAATCACAGTTACGAAAGGGATTTTTATATGCTTGTTAGCAACTATAGAGAAGTATTAAATCAACTTGAGACGTGTGACTACGTGATGTTTAAAGGAATTGCGCACGTGAGAACAACTGTACCAGTGCAAATCAAAATTTATAAAGGAACACCCAACTGGGAATCATATGTAGAGAGAACCATCCTCTCGTGGGATAAGGGAACTTATCAAATGAACAAAGGATACGGACACTGGAATGGTCAGAATTTCCCCGATGCGTGTGGTGACTATGATGTGAGTGGTCTAGATATGAAGGATTGCTTCTTCTGCATAAATGGTGAACTGGTTTGTCACGAACCACAGGAGTCCGTGGGGAAAGGGAAATTGACTCAAATCGACCTTGACGAAATTAGAGAGAGATTTGCATCAACGTCAAAATGAACTTAGAGAAGGTCGGCATTCAAGTGCCGAAGTGGAACTGAAAAGTTCTTCAATGTGAAGAATTTCTAGAAAGTCACGCAAGACACATTGAAGAGACGCAAAGTCGCATTCCTGCGTGTCCTGTGCATACCGACTTTCTAGAACAGTTGCCGAGTGACTTCTGTGTCACTTCGCAACACAAAAACTCATAAATAGAGTTACGACTGCAGTTTCTGGACTTCAGAACAGTGCAGTTATCACCTACAACTTAACGATTGTCTGATTGATGCGTTCTGAGAGATGCATCAATTAGAGACCCTATTGTCCCTAATGAAAGATTGCTGAGATGAATTCAATGCAAGAATTGCGAACAGATACGAATCAACAGTTACAAAGATTCTTATCCAGTCCTCCTCCTACTCCAGAACAACGCTGGAGAAAGTACCTAGGCATTGCTCCTGACCAACTCCAGGTTTCCCAAGACCATCAGTTCCGTCTTGCTCTGACTAGGATGTTCCACCAGTTTTCTCTAAAGAATCGTGTCCTGTTCCATATGACCGTGACCTATAAGACCTATAAGAACACTCAATACTCACCTAAGAACACCAATGACTTCTTTATCAATTTTTATCTTAAGTGCTTCCTGCCGAGTCTGCTGGGTACTCGTAACTTCCATACCGACTCCAAAAGACCACTTCAACCGATTTGCTATGCCTTTCTAGAAGAACATGAACCCCAAGTAAAGATTCTAGGCAATGAAGTCCTGTTTGCTGACCGTCTGCATCATCACTCCATGCTTGCTGTGCATCCAGACACAGTTGCTCGTATGAGAACGATGACTGGTGAGAATCAAGTACCTCTTCGTTCTCGTTACGCATCCAAAGTGATGACTACACACATACGAGAGTGCGAACCGATGACGATGTTGTATGCGACTGCTCAGTTGAAGAAATATCCAGACTTCCTGTGCTTTCCTGACCGAATGAAGACTACGAGCACGAAGTGCGAAGTATGTGACGAAGGAACATTGTTCTAGAAGTGCTCCAGGACAGTTGGCGAGAGATTCCAGTCAATGAGGTACTCCAGTCCACAGGATTCTTGGCGACAGTCAAAACGAGAACTGGGTCTGAAGTGAATCCGGAAATTTCCTCCGGCAAAAATCAGGTTCCAGAGTCTTCGTATCGCATTGGAGAGGTAGTAACCAGTTGCCAGGAAAGCGTTGGTTTTGATGACAATACTGTCATAAGCAATACAGAGGAGCAGACAATTCATACTACTTACACTCCCGACAACTCGCTACGGTTACTAATCACCTTGGTGACAGAATCAGTGTCGCTTCCACCATTGAATGTGAGTGCTCTGTGGAGATAGTGTTTCATGTTGATGAAATGGAACCGGTGCCACCTCTGGAGACCTTTATATAAGTTTCTATGAAAGGACAAGAATGGATTGAGACTTGTTTGGTGTCGGAAACTGCTACCGGTATCAAATATGAGCGTTCAAAAAGGAAGTGCTTTACGAACTACTAATCGAGAATTCCGAACGCCACTAACGGGATATCAGTCGACTGCTTTGTGACCTGCCGAAGAATTTGGTCTTGCCAGTAATAGCGAAGAATTTCCTTCTCGGCAATCTTTCTCCTTGTAAGTTCGCTGATTTCTCTACCCTCATGTTGTTCCCAAAACTCTCGCAACTGCCTTTCCTTCTGAATTATTTTGTAAGTCATCGTTAAGTGGACATTGGTTGTGTCTAAGTCTCTCTGAATCGCTCGAATCTCAGACGAAATTTCCCGATTTAGCGATTTGGACTCAAACTCTCGCCACGCTACAGAAATCACAAAAATGATGCCTACAAGTTTTAACTCAAAACTGTCTGAACCGAAAAAAAACCACACCACACCTAAAACCAAGAATCCAAGCACTAAATTGATGGTCCCCTGTTTGCTTAACTTCCTGTTTTCTTCGAAAGAACGGTGCAGAACTCTTTCGTACCAACTCTTTGTTGCGACAAAGAACGCTACTAACCTATCAAACTCTACTCGCTGAGACTCGGTCAAATGGTCGAGAACTTTCTCCTGGGAGCGTTTGCACTCATCAGCACATTTCTCAAGGTCTTCGAGTTTGTCTAGAAGAAAAGGCATGGTCTACTCTCCTTCAATCTCGGTCGGTTTAAAACCGCTTCTTCTGCTGCGGAACTCTGTAATTTCAAAATTAGACCTCATTTCTTACATGGAAAGGCATTAGACAAAGCGCCAACCACAAGAACAGATGGATTGAAATGTAGGACTTCTGGTCTTTCATTGAGAAACTTCTCAACAACATAGACGATTTGTTGAGTCTCTAAATTCTCATTCTGGGGAAGGCAGAATCTGTTTGATAAATTAGACCCCTCTGCAGTCCGAATTACGCCAATTATGAACCCCCAGCAGACTCCCATCTCAGGGGCGGGAGCACCCTCGGCACAATACTGCTTCAGTAATGTTCCTGAGAGTTGTGCATAGGCGAGCGAGGGTAAAAGCAGAAGACAAATAAGAAATTTCTTCATCGTTTTCTCCATTGATTGGCAAGCGCCACTTTTTTCTAAATAAGTGTTCCACCGCATCACTTACACAAGGAACACTTATGACCAGAAACAACAGAGTTACACCACCGCTAGACGACCATCTCATCATTCGGGTCTCTAAACAGACTAAAGACTATCTAACGAGAACTGCACGGCAATACGGCATGTTCCCAACTACTCTCGGTCGCCATCTGATTGAGAGACAACTGCCGACTATCCAGAAGAACCAGTTCTTTGAGTTCACGCCATGATTCGTGAACTACAAATATTAGACCGAGAGTTGTCTAAAGAGAAGAATGTGACTGTTCTGCGTAAAGATTTTCAGATGTTCGGTCACAACTTTCCGAAAGAAGGGTCTGAGTTTCTGAAGGAGGTAGAGAGGATTGCAACGAAAGAGAAGAAGAACTCGGTGACGGTGGTGGCGGTGGTGACGGTGGTGGCGGTGGTTCGGTAGTTACTTCCCACAGGTCAGCAAATTCATGATGGTTTTATTGTCGCTTTTTAGATCTGCAAAAATTAAGTCACTATCCTCGCTTACATCGAGAATTCTCGGTCGGATGCTACCCTCCTCCGAAGACAGTCGTTGCCATTCGACCTGATTCTTCCCAATCACAGTGAGTTTGCCGATTACGATCGGTCTTCCTGCCTGTGATATCCGACCATCCCGGACTACGACCTCATATTTCATTGCATAGAGGCATTTTTCCCGGTTCATCAATTTCTGCGCTGGTGTCTTGAAAAAGAGAGCGACTGCAGACGTCGAACTGAGAGTGGAGAGTAGCAACGTTAGTCCCGTGAAAACTCTGTGCACGTTTCTCATTCGTACCTTCCGATCACAGTCTTACTGACGAATGCAACACTTCTCATGTCAAGTTCCTTTGTAGTCGGGTAGATGTTCTTGTTGAATCTTGACGGAAATGAGATGTCATCAATCTCGTAGTCAATTAACAACTCCAGCGGAGACTCATTTTTGACAACGTGTCCCTCATGAAATGCCCTCAGTTCACACGTCACATAAGTGGTGCTGATGCCTCTCATCTGCATTGTGATTTCGTTATAAAACTCTTGTGACACTGACCAGTGCCCGTGAATGTCACCTAGTCGGGACACGTTAGCGAGATAGCGGAGTCTCAGTCCGTACTTGTCTGGGTTTTTTTCGACGTGTAAAACGACTTCAAAGGATCGACCCGAATACGACTCAAACTGCCCGTCCCATTGATCACAGTAAGGTTTGGGTAGTTGAAAGCAGTCGGTATCAACCGTGAGCACCATGCTTGTTACGTACCTAAACGGTTGATATCTCACGTTATATCTGGTCTCAAACGAACGAATGTGCATCTGCAACATGACGTACCCCTCCTCAAATTTTCGCCGTTATCCGCTGCACAAGGAGTAATGTCAAGTCTCTTCTAGTTCGTTCTGATGGGCGACTGGAGACTTTCCTGCTAAATCGTACGGAACCCAAGTATGGGCGTTTTGATTGGACAACTAAGGATTCAAAAAAATGGTGCGACGCCGCCCTCTTGTTTCCGTTAGGAATTAAAAGGATGTCATTTCGTCTTTGAGGACTCGTTCCGAATTTCGATTAGAAGTCTCTCGACGGTTTCACTATGTTGATGTTGGCGATGTGACATCCCGTCAATCGATTTCTTTATGTCTGCTAGGTGATTTGCCAAAAGGATAAATGCAACCACCACCGCGCTGAGTATCAACCATTCCGCCATTTTTCACCTTCCTTTTTTACACTTTGTTACGCTTGTAAATACTTCATGTTGGTTCACTCGCGGGCACGGTTCTAGGGCATTTAATGAAAGAATCATCTTCTTACTCCTAGAATAGTCTTCGCGACTTTTCTTTACATAGTCCCCTGACTTTACTCTCAACATTTGGTCGTGATGACGCGTATGACTCGTAGATTCCGTTGAGACGATTGATGCTCCACATAGAGGAGACACCTTTGCTGTTGTACATGCACGTAATTTTGGTACTGGTAGTGGCGCAGTTCACATTTCCGAAAGACGATTCCCTCAACGTTGCCTTTGACTCGTTTAATAGTTCAAGGACGAATGCTTCACCGTCATAGAAAACTGCTGCACTCCAAGGATCATCGATTTTCTTTTTGAGAAGTTCCGACTGACAGAGAATTTGCATGTCTGCTGAAACAGTTGATCCCAATGTGATTAAAAAAAGTCCGATGACGATTTTGTTTACTTTGTGCATGGCGCGCCTGTATTTATCTGTTTGTTGCAGCATTACGTGGTCAGTCTCAGAATACCACTACAAGATTTATAGAAATAGAGTCATCGGGAGGTCTGTAAGTTGAAACTCTTATCCGCACTTGTTACATCCGTCCTGTTGCTGACTGCCCCTGCTATTGCTCAGTCAGACCCACCTGTGAAGATGAGTAAGACTGGTATCTGTCACGCAAAGGGCAGCACCTATTACGCACAGACCAAGTCGTTTACTCCATACAAGACCCTGCAAGAGTGTCTGAACGCAGGGGGAAGGATGCCTAAGAGATGAATTTCACTAAAGCGGTCGCCTCTGTGACTCTTTTTTTTGCCTTCCCCGCACTTGCAGCAGATTGGACGCTTGTCGTTCAGACAGTCCATGGTGATGCTCACTACATTGATGTCAGTTCGGTAAAACGGGCAGGAGATACCGCAACCATTTGGGTGAGGTCTGATTTCGCCGTCAGGTTTAAAAATGGGTCGAAAAGTGCAAAGGTGCAGAAGGTATACCAATGCACTCGCTCTGAGGTTCGCCATGTCTATGCACTAGAGTATCGAGGTGATAATGGTTCTGGGGAAGTTGTCACATCATTTCGTTTCCCTGACCAGAGTTGGTCTCCGATTGCTCCCGATACAGTGGAAGAACTTTTGTTCCGTGCGGCGTGTCGCTAGTCATGCTATCGCCGCATAGCAAGTAGAGACGCCAATCCCCAAAGTAGTCGCAATCTTTCTTATCGCAACACCCTGAGAACGCATCAGACGAATTGCTTCCCGAGTGTTGTCAGTAACCGTTCTTGGTCTACCGAACTTCACACCCTGTGCTCGTGCTCTCTGTTGACCCAGTAGAGTTCTCTCACGAATCAGTTCCCTCTCGTATTCACCCAAGGCACCGAAAACCGAGAACATCATCCTTCCGGACGCAGTAGAAGTGTCCATGCCCTGTTGAACGAAAAAAAGGTCTACTCGCATTGACTGCAACCCGTTCATAACTTCAATGAGATTTTGCAGAGAACGACCGAGTCTAGAGATATCCCAGACCATCACCATGTCAAACCGTCTCTTTGCACAGTCTTTGAGCATTCGGTCTAACGCAGGACGGTCTGTGCGTCCTTTGGCACCCGAAATACCCTCATCTACGAATTCTTCTACGATTGAGTATCCAGACCGACTTGCGACCTCACGAAGAGCATCAAGTTGATTCTGAACAGTCTGTTGATTGGTTGAGACACGAGCATAGATAGCAACTCTTTTAGTCATCTCACGAAACTCCTTGGTTACCGACATTTTTGGAGTGCGATTTATGACTTTTATGCAACAGACGATAGGTCAGAAATCGCTTCTTTTAGGACGATTTGACCTTACTACTATCCTTACTACAATTCAATAAAACCACTATAAATCATGTATTTGCGGTTATTTAAACGAGTTCGTAATGCGAAGGTCGAGGGTTCGATTCCTTTCACCGGCACCAATCAGCGTCGCCCAAACCATCGCCACAGCAGCAGGCAGGCACTGAAAGCGCAGGCCCCTGAGAACCCAAAGGCCACCCCAG
>VFQT010003759.1_pt1 | contig 13478 bp, 12 predicted proteins | sample 3512381 | NCBI WGS metagenome assembly VFQT01 (sample SAMN10412376, study PRJNA504923) | tailings metagenome | isolation source: Relicate 2 Philex TSF3 active mining site | place: Philippines: Tuba, Benguet | collected 2017-08-29 | reverse complement strand
TTGAAATAACCCTCGGCCTGCACCGGCCCTTTTAGCGCAATCCTGCCGTTTTCCGTGATTTTTACCGCAACGCCAGGTAGGGCTCTGCCGTCATAGACACAACCACCACACATCTCAGTCATTCCATAACTAGTGACGAGCGGTATCCCGGCAGCGATTCCTTGTTCGAGTAGTTGTAGTGAGATAGCAGCGCCGCCGATAAGAACTTTCTTCGCCTGTACAAGATGGTCGAAGAATTCGTTTCGCTCTCGAAGCGCTCGAAATAACTGAGTAGGAACAATTGAGAAGAATTGACCACCATCTTTCATCGGATCTGAATCAAGATCTATCGAACGTAATAGTTGATTGATGCCTGCAATGTGGTTGAGCGGAAGCGACAAAGACCAACGCTCACCAGGTAATGCCCCAAGCGCTTGATTACTAAGGCGAGCGCTTGCCTGCATTGCAGCTGCGCTCAGCGCGACTATCTTTGGCGCGCCAGTTGATCCGCCAGTCTCCACCAATAGCGCGATTTCCTCATCAACAACCTCTTGAGAGATAGCAGCGAGCGCAACAGCTGGGCCACCCGACAGCGCGCTTGCCAGCGCATCGCGAAGACGCAAGGCATCGACTGTTATTGGGTCGATTCGCTCTACTTTTCTCACGCCTCTAGGCTATCGCCTGTGAGTAAACCGATTAAGAGAGAACCTGGTAGTCGCGAGATACCAAAGTGGGAGCGACTTGGGGAGTACAGCGATATCGTCTATGAACGCGCTGAGGGCATGGCAAAAATCACTATCAATCGCCCGGATGTAAGGAATGCATTTCGGCCGGAGACGCTTGCACAACTACAAGAGGCATTTAACATCGCTCGTGATGACGACAGCGTTGGCGTAATTATTTTTACAGGAGCGGGAAGTGAAGCTTTCTGTTCCGGAGGCGATGTGATGGTCCGGGGTGATGATGGATATATCGGAAGCGATTCGCTTGGCAAAAAAGGAATTGGCCGGTTAAACGTTTTAGATCTTCAAGTCCAAATTCGTCGAACTCCAAAACCAGTTATCGCAATGGTTGCGGGCTGGGCAATAGGCGGCGGGCATGTGCTTCATGTTGTTTGCGACATAACTATTGCAGCGGAGAATGCGAAGTTTGGTCAGACTGGACCCATGGTTGGCTCTTTCGATGGCGGTTATGGAGCAGGACTTTTAGCCGCACACATTGGGCAGAAAAAAGCTCGTGAGATCTGGTTTATGTGTCGCCAGTATGACGCGAACGAAGCTCTTGAAATGGGATTGGTAAACACGGTTGTACCTGTCTCAGAGTTGGAAGCTGAAACGGTTTCTTGGGCGCGCGAAATGTTGCGCCACTCACCATTAGCTCTTCGATTGCTCAAAGCAGGGTTAAATGCGGCAGATGATGGACTGGCTGGCGTACAGCAACTTGCTGGCGATGCCACATTGCTCTTTTACTTAACGGAGGAAGGCCAAGAGGGAAGGAATGCTTTCCAGGAGAAGCGCCCACCGAACTTTGGTCGTTTTCCAAAGCGCCCTTAGCAATGCAACTTAGCGATCTGCTCTCTCGAGTACACGTTATAGGAATCCCGGCACGAACCAACTTTCGTGGTGTAACTATTCGAGAAATAGCTCTTATCAAAGGAGCTAAGCGCTGGGGTGAATTTTCACCCTTTAAGGATTACTCCCTGGAACGCGACGTTTTATGGTTACAGGCTGCACTTGAAGCTGCAGATCACGATTTTCCAAATCCAGTGCGGGAACGAGTTCGAATCAATGCCACACTCCCCGAAGTGCCCATTGCACAAGTCGGCGAGGTACTTTCTTGGTTTCCAGGAGCCACAACAATCAAGATCAAAGTAGGCACCTTAAATGACGAGGAGCGGATAGCAGAGGTATTTCGGATCATTCCAGATGCACGATTAAGACTTGATGCTAATGGTTTGTTTTCAGTTCAAGAGGCTCAAGATTTTCTTACCTCTTTATATAACAAGTATGGTCATCACATCGAGTATGTCGAGCAACCGTGCGCATCTCTTGCCGAAAATAAGGCGCTACGCCTTCCGATGCCGCTGGCTATCGATGAGAACCTTCGCCTCGGTGACGATATTGGTGAAATCAACAGAGTTGCAGATGTGGTGATAGTCAAAGTTGCTCCCTTGGGCGGGATAACACGCGCGCTAAATGTAATCTCGAAACTTGAAAAACCAGTTGTGATTTCCTCCGCATTAGAGAGCAGCATTGGGCTGTCTGCCGGAATCGCGCTAGCAGCTCATCTAAAAGAGGATGTGATTTGTGGATTGGGAACGGCTGCATTACTTGATGCAGATGTCGTCAATGAACCCTTGCTTCCGCAGAATGGTTTTGTCTCAGTAAGAGAAGTTGAGATTAACGAGGAAGCTCTAGTGCATTATCAACTTTCGCGCGAGCAAGTGACTTGGTGGCATAATCGCATTACTAATGCATATTCGAAGCACTTGGCAAACATAGAGCGGGGGGAGCCGCGATGACCGCGTCGAACTACGCCCCTTCTCCCGTATTAGGTGAAGTTATTGTTGATCAACTCATTCGACTTGGTGTTAAAGATGCGGTGATTGCGCCAGGTTCGCGTAATGCTCCATTGACTATGGCACTCTGGCGAGCAAGTACAAGAGGCGAAATTCGATTGCATACTCGGATAGATGAGCGCAGCGGTGCATTTCTTGCATTGGGTATCGCGAAAGCAACTGGATTACCTACACCGGTTATCTGTACTAGTGGTAGCGCGGCAGCCAATTTCTATCCTGCACTATTAGAAGCGCATCACAGCGGGCACCCTTTGATTGCCATCACAGCAGATCGACCAGCTCGACTTTGGGGAACGGGCGCAAATCAAACGACCAAACAAGTAGGTATGTTCTCGGGCGCAAATATTCAAACGCTAAATCTTTTCGCTACTGGTGAAGAACTTGGGCAGATTCATCAATGGCGAGCATCTCTGGCTCGCGAAATTGCTCCGAACAAACCATCGCACATCAATGTGGAATTTGATGAGCCTTTGGTAGGAACTCTGAATTGGGTTGAAGATATAAATCAGGATGTAGATATCCCACCACTTAGAGAAGTTCACGCCGAAAGATTGCGGAGCTATCAAAAACGTGGCGTGATAATTGTTGGACATGATGCGGCTGGTATTTCAGTTCCGTCGATTCTTGAATTCTCTAAAAAAACTGGCTGGCCAATTCTTTCGGAGAATCCACTAATGAGCGAAGCGGTCATTCCTCATGCCTCATTGTTACTTGCCAATTCTGAACGTAGCGCAAAATTGCGGCCAGATCTAGTTATGACTATCGGACGCTTGACGCTATCTCGAGCAATAAATTCATATGTAGCAAGCGCTCAATATCAAGTCGTTGTAGATCCGCGAGTGGAGCAGATAGATACAAAACGTCGTGGCGACGAAATACATTTGACATTACCGATAATCGACCATGATGTGGAGCCAGATCCAAACTGGCGTCAACGATTTACTGAATTAGCTGATCAGATTGCTACTAAATTGCCCGAGTTGCTCACAAAATGGTCTGAGCCAACAGCTATCAAGGGAATTATCGAAGAGATTCCAAAAGATGCTGCGCTATTTGTTGCATCATCACGGCCAATTCGGGATGTCGAAGCTTTCATAGATTCCCGATCTGGAATCGAAGTGTTTGCTAATCGAGGACTAGCGGGAATTGATGGGAACCTGTCTACGGCTTTGGGAATTGCCCTTTCACGGGCGAGAACCTTCGCAATCGTGGGTGATCTTGCGTTTCTGCACGATATCAATGGTTTGTTAATTGGGAGTGACGAGGTGCGACCGAATCTAACTATCGTTGTGATTTCCAACGATGGTGGCGGAATTTTCTCAACGCTTCCACAAAATGATGTTCCCGGTTTTGAGAAGATTTTTGGAACCCCGCATGGTCTAGATCTTGTCAAAATCGCGGAGAGTTATGGCATCGATGCGATAGGCGTGCGGACGTTAGATGCACTTACTGCACAACTTGCAAGAGGAACACATGGAATTCGCGTCATCGTTTGTGAGATGCCAGATCGCCAGAGTAATGCCACGTTACTAAGGCAGATTACGCAGTCTCTAGCGCTTCTCTAATCGGAAGCAATTTGGCTTGGCTCTCGCCATATTCCTTGGCAGGATCTGATCCCTGCACTATTCCACAACCAGCAAAAAGTCGAATTTCCCGTGCATCTTTAGAATTTATTTGAGCACATCGCAGAGCAATTCCAATCTCGCCTTCACCCTTACTATCTATCCAACCAACCGGACCTGCATATCGGCCGCGAGACATTGATTCGATCTCCTTGATTGCCTTTTGTGCTGCTGGTCGAGGAGTACCGCAAACTGCTGCCGATGGATGGAGTTCGCGCACCACAGTGAATAGGTCGGCTGGGGCTAGTGAATCTGTAAGTACCCCAGTTACATCAGTAGCAAGGTGCATCACGTTGGACAAATGCAAAACAAATGGGGTTTCTGGAACATTTGTAGAAGAACAGAACGGCGCGAGCATTTGTGCAACCGATTCCACAGCATATTCATGTTCTTCGAGGTCTTTTGATGAACGCGCCAGTGAAGCAGCTAATGCAAGATCTCGTTCATCATTTCCAGTTCTTTGGATTGTTCCAGCCAGGATTCGAGAGGTGACCAGTCCCTTATTTAAACGGACAAGTAATTCTGGCGTTGCTCCAACAAGATTATCAATTGCAAAAATCCATGTTGATCCGTATTTCTCGCTGAGTTTTTTCATGATGTGACGTGTATCAAAAGGTAGGTCAGATTGCGCTATTAAGTCGCGAGCAAGTACCACTTTAGAGATCTCACCACTGTGAATCCGCGCGAGCGCTTTGTTTACGTTGGCTTCCCACTCTGTGGGAGAAATCGCTCCACCCAGCCAACGCAAATTAAGAGGTGCTTCAACCAGGTCTGGTTTTGCAAAGGCTGGTTGTGCATCATCACCAAACCATGTGACCCAAGTACGACCATTGCGCTGACCAACAACCACCTTTGGGATTATTGCGATGCTAGATTCGTCAGAATCGAAAGAGCCCGAGATAAAAAGAATTGGTCCAGTTCCAAACTTTTTCACCTGATCTTGAACATTAAAGTGTGCGCATCGCTCGCGCCACCATAATCGAATCTCCTCAAATCGATCGCCACCACTTACTTCGAGACGATCGAATTCGCCCCATCCGACTATCCCATCGCCGCCGCGCACCCACGCCAAACTTGAACTATCAGGAAGGAGTGAGAGTAGATCCTTTGCCTCGTTAATTTCCTGCGAGTGGACCGCGACAGTTTTTGCTAAATTCACGAGCGGCGCTTATCCACCACTCGCCAAAGTACGGGCAGGGTAGTTGCAGCAATAGCGAGTTTTATTACTTCGCCAAAAATAAATGGCGTTAAGCCAGCATTGATAGTCCAGATCCAATCTCGACCCGTTGATAGTTGTAACCACATTAGGCCTGGTGTAAAAATCAAAACTTGTCCGATGAGCATCGCGACGACTGCAGTGTAAATCTTTTGATCCCACTTCTTTGAAGCTAGAAAACTTAAAACGATTGTGGCAAGAAACATTCCGATGAGATAACCACCAGTTGGTCCAATCACTTTGGCGATCCCATGTCCTTGTTGTGAAAAAACGGGTGCGCCAGCAATTCCAATTCCGAGATAGAGCGCGAAGGTGCCCGCGCCAAGCGCGCGGCCATAACTTGCCCCAATAAGTAGTGCGCCAAGAGTTTGACCAGTTACTGGAACGGGTGAGCCAGGAATCGGCAGGGCAATCTGTGCCATAAGTGAGAGGAAGGCAACGCCACCCACCGCTAGAAGGCTATTGGTCAACAAGGTGCTCTTGGGAAATACCGCGGCACGAAGGGAGTGGGGCGCAAGTGGAATAGTGGTCATTGACCAGCCTCCTTAATTGTTGCGGATCTAATCTCGATTGGCATCTGAGCGTACACACCATAAAGATGTACTCCATGGTACGAGCCCGCCTTGATAAATCGCCACGTGATGTCGCAGCGATGTTCGATGAGGTCGCCAAACGGTACGACTTTCTCAACGACCTGCTCAGCTTGGGGCGAACAAAGGCTTGGCGCCGCTCAGTGGTAGCAACGATTGCACCTCGGGCTGGCATGCGAATTCTTGATTGTGCAGCGGGCACCGGTTCGTCGACCTCGCCCTTAGTCGCGGCAGGAGCAGCGGCTATCGCCTCTGACTTCTCGCTTGGGATGCTCGAAGCTGGGGCAGCGCGCGCTAAAGAGTTGACCTTTGTCGCTGCCGACAATCTCGCTCTTCCCTTTGGAAATAACAGTTTTGATGTTGTGACAATCTCTTTTGGGTTACGAAATGTCGCCGATGTACATCAGGGGCTAACAGAGGCCTATCGAGTTACTAAGCCAGGAGGGCGCTTAGTGGTCTGCGAATTCTCGCATCCCACCAATCGTCTCTTTCGAACCGTCTACTTCCGTTATTTGATGAGGGTCCTGCCACCGCTAGCCCGAGCCTTCTCCTCCAACCCCGATGCCTATATTTATCTCGCTGAGTCGATTGAGGATTGGCCCAATCAAAAGGCGCTCGCCGATCGAATCTTGGCGGCCGGTTGGTCCAGCGTCTCCTGGCAGAACCTGACCGGTGGAATAGTCGCGATTCATCAGGGGAGAAAGGCGGGATAACGTCGCCACGGGGTGGGTCAGATAACACTGGCCTGCGGTAATGCAGCTGCCATTTGACCCGTAAGATTTGAAGGAGGCCGGCGCTATCAGGCAGCCAATCCAGACGCGAAAATGGCTCAAGGGGGAGCGATGAATCCATATGTTCCGATTCTGGTAATCGGGGCAATTGGCTTTGGATTCGCAGTGATCTCTATCGTCGCTGGCTACCTCACTGGCCCGCGCCGCTACAACCGCGCTAAAGCGCAAGCGTATGAATGCGGCATCGAACCTACGCCGCCAGCAGCCGGGGGCGGACGTTTTCCAATCAAATACTTCCTTACTGCGATGCTCTTTATCATCTTCGATATCGAAATCGTCTTTTTGTATCCGTGGGCTGTTGCCTTTGATCAACTCGGGCTCTTTGGAATCATCGAAATGTTTTTATTCATACTTACTGTCTTCGTCGCGTACATCTATGTATGGCGTCGCGGTGGATTGGATTGGGACTAATGGGTCTTGAAGAGAAACTTCCTAGTGGTTTTGCGCTAACCACCGTCGAGAAGCTTGTCGGTTACATGCGAAAGAATTCACTGTGGCCTGCAACGTTCGGTTTGGCATGTTGTGCAATCGAGATGATGGCAGTGACTACCGGTCGTTATGACCTTGCTCGATTTGGCATGGAGGTATTCCGAGGATCGCCTCGCCAAGCAGATTTGATGATCGTTGCTGGACGCGTCAGCAACAAGATGGCGCCAGTCTTGCGACAGGTTTACGACCAAATGTCAGAACCGAAATGGGTTATTGCAATGGGGGCATGTGCATCTTCGGGCGGCATGTTCAATAACTATGCAATTGTGCAAGGAGTAGACCACGTTGTACCAGTAGATATTTATCTACCGGGTTGCCCACCTCGCCCTGAGATGTTGATGGATGCAATCATCAAGCTCCACGAAGAGATCAAGAATGCAAAGCTTGGTATCAATCGTGCGAAAATCATCAAAGAGGTCGAAGCAGCAGCGCTCGCCGCGAAGCCCACTATCGAGTTAAAAGGATTGCTCGCATGAGTGATATCGCGAAGCGAAATATGAATTCTGAGAACACCGGGATGTTCGGCGTCTCAGGAACTGGCGATACATCAGGATACGGCGGCTTACAAAAGCGCAAAGTGCAGATTGGCTCTACTGAGCGCCCATTTGGTAGTTATTTTGATGATGTCGTCGATGGCCTAGAACGTGCCTACCCAGGGTTTAACGATGCCGTTGAACAAGTGGTTGTTGATCGCGGCGAATTGACGTTACATGTTCGTAGAGAAAAGCTTGCAGAAGTCGCACGAATTCTTCGCGATGATCTGAAATTCGAAATGTGCTTGGGAGTTAGCGGTGCGCACTACCCAGATGAGAATGGACGGGAACTTCGAGCGCTCTATCCATTACTTTCGTTAACTCGTAACCAAAGAATTCGCATCGAAGTCGCAGCCCCCGATAGCGATCCGCACATTCCATCTGTTGTAGAGATCTGGGCGGGAAATAATTGGCATGAGCGTGAAACATACGACATGTTCGGAATTATCTTCGACGGTCACCCTGCGCTCACACGGATCTTTATGCCGGATGATTGGAATGGCCATCCGCAACGGAAGGATTATCCACTCGGCGGAATTCCCGTTGAGTACAAAGGTGCCACTGTGCCGCCGCCAAGTGATCGGCGGGTGTATCGATAATGTCGCAAACGTATAACAGTCCGCGCGAGACAACTGAGGGTCGAATTTACTCAGTAACCGGTGGTGACTGGGATGACTTAGTAACTGAAATCGGTTCTACCCAAGAAGAGCGCGTGGTCGTGAATATGGGGCCACAACATCCATCAACCCACGGGGTACTTCGACTGATTCTTGAGCTCGAAGGCGAGACGGTCACTGAAGCACGATGCGGCATCGGTTATCTCCATACCGGAATTGAAAAGAACACTGAATATCGCTCGTGGACTCAAGGGGTCACCTTTGTCACTCGTATGGATTACTTATCTCCGATGTTCAATGAGGCTGCTTATTGCTTAGCGGTAGAAAAACTATTGGGAATCACTGATCAGATTCCAGAGCGTGCAACTCTTATTCGCGTCATGATGATGGAGTTCAATCGCATCTCATCCCACTTGGTCTGCCTTGGAACTGGTGGCTTAGAGCTTGGTGCGATTACGCCAATGTTCTTCGCATTCCGAGAGCGCGAGATGATTCTTGATATTTTCGAGATGGCCTCTGGTCTTCGAATGAATACCGCTTACATTCGACCTGGTGGTCTAGCAAATGATTTACCAGCGGATGCAATTCCAAAGATACGTGAAGCAGTCAAAACTATTCGCAAGAATTTAAAAGATAACGAGAAGATGCTTGTTGGTAATTCAATCTGGATGAAGCGAACTGCAAATGTCGCGCATCTTGATCTTGCCGGATGTATCGCGCTAGGAGTGACTGGTCCAGTATTACGCGCGACGGGCATGCCATGGGATCTCCGGAAAACTCAGCCTTATTGCGGTTATGAGAATTTCGAATTTGATGTGGTCACTGCCGATACTGCAGATGCGTATGGCCGCTTCATGATCCGCGTTTATGAAATGGAACAGAGCCTTCGTATCATCGAACAAGTTCTCGATCGCTTAGAGCCAGGACCAGTAATGGTCGGCGATAAGAAGATTGCGTGGCCATCACAACTTTCTCTTGGCGGCGATGGACTTGGTAATTCACTTGAACATATTCGCGAGATCATGGGAACTTCCATGGAAGCCCTGATCCACCACTTCAAGTTGGTCACTGAAGGATTCCGCGTTCCAGCCGGCCAAGTCTATGCCGCTGTTGAATCGCCACGAGGAGAACTAGGCGCACACATCATCTCCGATGGTGGCACCAGGCCATATCGCGTGCATTTCCGGGAGCCATCTTTTAACAATCTTCAATCTACTGCAGCGATGTGCGAAGGTAGCCTTGTCGCTGACGTAATCGCCGCTGTTGCATCGATTGATCCGGTTATGGGAGGAGTCGATCGCTAATGTCACAAACCTCTGAGAAGTTTGATGCGAATTTCCTCTCACGACTCGATGCGATCATCGCGCGCTATCCGCGCTCGCGCTCTGCAATCATGCCTATGCTGCATCTAGTCCAAGCGCGCGAAGGTTATGTCACTGCTGAAGGAATTGAAGTAATCGCCGAAAAATTAGAGCTCACAACTGCAGAGGTTCATGCAGTTGCCTCGTTCTACACGCAATATCGCAGGACTCCAGCAGGCGAGTATCACGTTGGGGTCTGCACTAACACGCTTTGCGCCATCATGGGCGGTGATGCGATCTTTTCTGGACTCAAAGACCACCTTGGTATTGAGAACAACGAGCGCACCGCCGATGGCAAAGTTTCACTTGAGCACATCGAATGTAATGCGGCGTGTGATTACGCACCTGTAGTCATGGTTAATTGGGAATTCTTCGATAACCAAACTGTTGAGAGCGCAAAAACTTTGGTTGATGACCTACGTGCGGGCAAGAAGCCGGCGCCAACTCGAGGGCCGAATTCGGTACCAACATTTAAAGAGGCCTCAGAGGTTCTCGCTGGATTTAACGATGGTCGCGCACACGAAGGTGTTCAAGCTGGCGATCCGACATTGCTCGGGTTGAAAATCGCAAAGGGGGAGCGGAAGTAAATGAGCAAATTAACGCCGGTTCTCTCTGCTCATTGGGATGAGCAGGATTCTTACACTCTTGCAGGATATCAACGCCACGGTGGTTACAACGCTTTGAAAAAGGCATTGGATATGGATCCTGATGCAGTTATTCAAACCGTGAAAGACTCAGGTTTACGTGGTCGCGGTGGTGCGGGTTTTCCAACGGGAAATAAGTGGGGATTTATCCCGCAGGGTGATAACAAGGATCACTACCTAGTTGTTAATGCAGATGAATCTGAGCCAGGGACATGTAAAGACACTCCACTTCTTATGGCAAATCCGCACGTGCTCGTCGAAGGCGTAATCATTGCTTCATATGCAATTCGCGCAAAGCATGCATTTATTTACATTCGTGGTGAGGTTACTCATGTCACCCGACGAATGCTTCAGGCAATTGAAGATGCCTACAAAGCAGGTCTCCTTGGGAAGAACATTTTAGGCAAGGGTTTTGATCTTGAGTTAACGCTGCATATTGGCGCCGGTGCTTATATTTGTGGGGAAGAGACAGCGCTTCTTGATTCGCTCGAAGGTTTCCGTGGTCAACCACGACTTCGCCCACCATTCCCAGCTATTGCAGGACTTTATGCGCGACCAACTGTTGTGAACAATGTCGAGTCAATCGCTTCAGTTCCAGCAATCATTGAAAAGGGAGCTGAATGGTTTGCCGGACTAGGAACTGAAAAGAGCAAGGGCTTCACTCTTTATTCGCTTTCGGGGCACGTTAACAATCCGGGGCAATTTGAAGCGCCACTTGGAATTACGCTTCGCGAGTTGCTCGAATTAGCTGGCGGAGTTCGAGCGGGTCACCGATTGAAGTTTTGGACGCCAGGTGGATCCTCGACCCCAATCTTTACTGATGCACATCTTGATACACCATTGGATTATGAATCGGTGAGTGCAGCAGGATCGATGTTGGGTACTAAAGCGCTTCAGATTTTCGATGAGACAACGTGCGTTCTACGCGCAGTGCTTCGTTGGACCGAGTTTTACAAGCATGAATCCTGCGGCAAGTGCACACCATGTCGTGAAGGCACATGGTGGTTGGTGCAAATTTTGCGCGACCTTGAGAACGGCAAAGGCACCGAAGCAGATCTTGCCAAGTTACTGGATATTTGCGATAACTTGTTGGGACGCTCCTTCTGCGCCCTTGGTGATGGAGCAGCAAGCCCGATTATGTCTTCGATTAAGTACTTCCGTGATGAGTACATTGCCCACTTAACTCATGGTGGCTGTCCTTTTGATCCAGTTGCATCAACGCTCTTCGCTTCCAGTAAGGCAGGTGCGTAAGACAAATGACTGCAGTTCAACCACAAACCGATTTAGTCACGCTCACTATCGATGGATTTGAAATCACCGTTCCCAAGGGAACGCTAGTAATCCGAGCTGCAGAGCAGTTGGGAATTCAAATACCGCGCTTCTGCGATCACCCATTACTTTCACCCGTTGGAGCATGTCGCCAATGTTTGGTGGATATTGAGATTAACGGCCGCGCGTTTCCAAAACCTCAGGCTTCATGCACTATCCCTGTTGAAAATGGGATGGTTGTAAAAACCCAACTCACTTCAGAGGTGGCGCACAAAGCTCAAGAGGGTGTGATGGAGTTCTTACTCGTCAACCACCCACTCGATTGCCCGGTGTGCGACAAGGGCGGAGAATGTCCGCTTCAAAATCAAGCGATGACAAACGGTCGGGGTGAAAGTCGCTTCGAAGGGAAGAAGCGCACGTTCGAAAAGCCACTGCATATCTCATCTCAAGTTCTTCTTGATCGCGAGCGTTGCATCCTGTGCGCACGTTGCACCCGCTTCTCGAAAGAGATTGCTGGAGATCCATTCATCGATATGGGCGAGCGTGGTGCTTTGCAACAAGTTGCGATCTACGAGAAGGATCCGTTCGACTCTTACTTCTCAGGTAACACCGTCCAAATCTGTCCAGTTGGAGCGCTTACAGGTGCTGCTTATCGATTCCGTTCAAGACCATTTGATCTTGTCTCTACGCCATCTGTATGCGAACACTGCGCATCAGGATGTTCGCTACGAACCGATGTTCGTCGCAACAAAACCCTACGCAGACTTGCTGGAAATGATCCTGAAGTAAACGAAGAGTGGAATTGCGACAAGGGTCGTTGGGCATTCCAATACACGATGGCAAAAGATCGAATCGCGGCCCCATTAATTCGCGAAAACGGCGTGCTTCGTGAGGCTTCCTGGCCAGAAGCGATTGCTGCTGCAGCGCGAGGGTTAGCTGGAAAGCGAACTGGCGTGCTTGTTGGTGGGCGGACGACCGTTGAAGATGCGTATGCATATGCGAAGTTTGCTCGAGTCGCACTGAGCACTAATGACATTGATTTCCGGTCTCGACCACACTCCGACGAAGAGCGCGATTTCCTCGCTGCTTATGTTGTTGGATCGAAAGTTCGATATGCCGATATTGATGTAGCTGATCATGTCGTTCTCGTTGGCTTTGAACCAGAAGAAGAATCACCAATCGTCTTCCTTCGTATTCGCAAACAAGTTCGAACACGTGGGTTGACGGTAACAGCGATTTCTCCTTGGAATACCCGTGGATTTAAAAAACTCGGTGCTAAGTATGTGGGTGTTGCACCTGGTGCCGAGGCCAGTGCAATTGCTGGACTTTCTCTAACCAATCAATCAGTCATTGTTGTTGGTGAAAGATTGTGTGAAAGCGCCGGTGCGTTAAGCGCCGTAGCTGATCTGGCAAGTAAGAGTGGAGCGAAAATTGCCTGGGTGCCAAGGCGCGCTGGTGAGCGTGGCGCATTAGAGGCAGGCGCAATCGGAAACCTACTTCCTGGTGGTCGTCCAGTTACAGATGCGGCAGCTCGCGTTGATGTGGCAGCTGCATGGTCAATCGATTCACTTCCGGCAAACGTTGGTTTAGATAGCAAAGAGATAATCAGCGCAGCAGCTAAAGGAGAGATTCAAGCCCTAGTCGTCGGCGGCGTTGATCCTTTTGATATGCACAATCCTGATTTTTCAGGTCTCGATAATGCATTTGTCCTCTCACTAGAAATGCGACCCAGCGCAATTACAGAGCGAGCAGATGTAGTGATTCCTGTTGCATCAGTAGTTGAGAAGTC
>VFQT010003758.1_pt1 | contig 13480 bp, 18 predicted proteins | sample 3512381 | NCBI WGS metagenome assembly VFQT01 (sample SAMN10412376, study PRJNA504923) | tailings metagenome | isolation source: Relicate 2 Philex TSF3 active mining site | place: Philippines: Tuba, Benguet | collected 2017-08-29 | reverse complement strand
TCCGTTGATGGCTACTTTCATACTACTATGTGCTTGAAATTATCTGGGGCAAAGGTAGGCATTCCCTTTCGGTTTTATCCGCTTGTCGTACGGCTAAAGGGAAGGCAGTGAATGAGTTTTGCAGCAGTACTTCCCGCTAAAAACCGAAGGCCAAGGAATTTGACGGAAGGTGCTGTGTTCAACTTTTTTAATAAAACAGATAGAATTTTATGCAAGCATTGATGAATTCCGTACGATTGATCGGAAATGTGGGCACGGAACCCGAATTGAGAGAACTTTCCGAAGGCAAGAAAATCGCCAAGATTCGACTGGCGACCAATGAGCGTGTACGAACCAAAGAGGGTTTGATCAGCGAAAACACCCAGTGGCACAATTTGGTGGCCTGGGATGCGCTGGCTGACGTGATGGTAAAGTACGTCGCCAAGGGTTCAAAAGTCGCGGTCGAAGGCCGCTTGAACCACCAGGTGTACACTGATTCAGAGGGACAGCGCCGCGAGCGCTCGGAAATCGTGGTCAGCAGTTTTCTAACTATTGACGGCAAAAAGCCGGAAATCGCCTAAGTCAAAAGACTAAGCCCAGGGGGCCAAGCTCCTTGGGCTTTTGTCTATCTTTGCCACCATGTCCTCCTTGTGGCAATACCGCGCAACCCACACAAAACCAGCCGATGACCGGCCCGGTTTGTTGTGCGAACACGAAGGGCATTTTCACCACATTCGTTTAAACGAAAGCGGGGAATTGGCCGAACACCACATTGAGTCATATCGCCCCGAAGGCGATTACAAAACCGTTTTGTGGCAACCTGTTTTTGAGTTGTTGCCCAACCAGTTTGACAAGGCAGGTTTGCTCGAAGGGGCGAACCAAAAGCAGGCAGTAGGCGATTCTATGTCCCTGCATTTTGCGGGCAATAATCATGATCTGCATTTAGCCGGAGGGCTGATTTCATTGAGCAAGCGCTTGGATCAAAATAGAAGTTGGTCAAACGAGATGGCAGTTCGCCAAGCCGAGGGCCTAAGTTTTGTTTGGGTTCACGAAAACACGGCTCATGTCATGGTTTACCACGAAGGAGATCTGCTGCTGGCCAATTCCTACCCCGTGGCCAACAATGCCGAGGTGCTGTATTTCGCTTTGGCTCCCTTTCACATGGAGAAGGTTCATCCCAGCAAAGTGGCCATCGTTGTTTGGGCCGATGAAAACCGCCAGACCATTTTAGAAAACGAGGGCGAACGCATGGGCATTCGCATCAGTTCGGCTCCGCAATCGGCGGTTTACGGCCCGAACAAAAGCGTTCCCTTTTCACATTTCTTGGCTCCTCTTCTCGAATTGGCCGCATGCGAATTACCGGAGGGGAACTGAGCAGCTTGCGCATACCTACGCGCTTCGCCTCTCATGTGAGGCCTTCGACCGACCGGGTGCGGGAATCTTTATTCAATAGTTTGCAACACCAAGGCCTTATTGAAGGGGCTCAAGTGTTGGACTTGTTTGCGGGCTCGGGCATAATGTCGGCCGAGTTTGTTTCTCGCGGTGCCTCTGAGGTGACGGCCCTGGATCGAGATGGCAAGAACATCGCCAACTTGAAGGAGCTAAAAGCCATGCATCCTTTGTTGAGCACTCTGCAGATCGTCAAAGTAGATGTGTGGAAGTGGAACCCGGAGAAAAGCTATGATTTGATTTTTGCCGACCCGCCATATGACATGCCGGGCATTCAAAGTTTGCCTGATCGCTTGTTGCCCTGGTTGAAACCAGGCGGCAAGCTGCTGATTGAACACAAGCCTCAAGTTCAGTTTGCTCAGCCCTCTGAGCAGACCCGAACCTATGGAAGCACGACAATTACTATCTTCGTTCAAGCATGAGCAAGCGCATCGCGGTATTTGCTGGAACTTTTGACCCCATTACCCTGGGCCATGTAGACATTGTTCGCAGGGCTTTGGACCTATTCGACGAAGTGGTGGTGGCCATTGGGGTGAATAGCAATAAGAAGACCCTTTTCAGCACCGAACAGCGCATGGCTTGGGTCAAAGCTTGCTTTCCGGGAGAGTCTCGCTTGACGGTCGATAGCTACGAAGGATTGACGGTCGAATTTTGCAAAACCAAAGGAGCCAAGTTCTTGGTTCGAGGTTTGCGCAACGGGACCGACTTTGATTACGAGGCGCACATAGCCCAACTCAACAAATCGCTGTGGAATGAGGTAGAAACCGTGTTTGTTTTGTCGGCTCCTGAATTGAGCTACATCTCCTCAACCTTGGTGCGTGACGTCATCGCACACAAGGGTAACTACCAGCAGTATTTGCCAGAGGCCGTACAGTTTTAACCGCGGGGTTTCAGGGGACGAATTTCCAAGTTTACGTTGTGGAAATTGTCGGGCGTTTGCAGGGTAAACAGTATTTGAGAAGCCACATCTTCGGGCATGAGCATGTTGTCATGGGCCTTGATGTTTTCGCTGTGACGGAAGAAGTCGGTTTTTACACTTCCAGGGTATACACAAGTAACTTTCACTCCAAAATCACGCACTTCCTTGTACAATGCGTCGCTGAATCCGCGAACGGCAAACTTGGTGGCGCAATAGGCTGATACCTGTTGGTAGCCCTCCAAACCGGCGATAGAGGAAATGTTGATGATGTGGCCAGAGCCTTGTTTTTTCATGGAGGGAAGGGCCAGTTTGCATCCGTAGAAAACGCCACTCACGTTGGTGTCGAACAATTGGTGCCACTGTTCGAGGGAAAGGTCTTCGCAATAGCCAAAATAACCCAAACCGGCGTTGTTGATCAGCACATCAATGTGTCCATGAGCCTCCAAAACTGTGTTGAAGGCCTTCTCCATTTGAGCAAAATCGCGAACATCGGCCATCAAGCAGGTGTATCGCTCGTGTTTGACGCTGCAGCCGCTGCGGCACAAGCCGTAAACGACGGCACCCGCCTCCAACAATTGTTTGACACATTCTTCGCCGATGCCTTTGTTGGCACCAGTCACCAGGGCAATTTTATTCTCGAGTTTCATGGATCTTTTTCAGTAACGCTTCAAATGAGGCTTCGGTTTGCGACCAATCGAATTCTTGCGATTCGATGTTGCGCCCCAAACGGCCGTGTTCATAGGCTTTGTCGTAGTAGTTTAGCAAGATGAGCATCCAGTCCATCATGCGATCTTCGGCCAGGGCCTCTTGGGCGGCTTTTTCGTGTTGTGGGCCCATTCGGCGCTGCAAGGCGGCTGTTTTTTCACTCAGCAAGGCCTTGTCGAAGTGACCGTATTCAACCAGTAGGCGTTTGGCTCTTTGATCTCGGCTGACTTCAACCGCCAATACGGGGGCCTCTGAAAGGGCCTTGTAAAACCCGTTGGGTATGGCACATTTGCCGATGTTTCGGCTCTCGTTTTCCACCCAAATGGGCGCCGAACCGTTCAGGCGTTGATGCCACCAGAGGGTCAAGGCCAGGGTGTTTTCAAATTGTTCATTGCTGGGCTGCTCCTTCTGTCCCAATCCTCCAAAGGCGCTACCCTTGTGATGGGCGAGGCCTTCTAGGTCCAAGGCGGGAATGCCTGCGGCTTGCAGTCGGTGCAAAAGTTCTGTTTTTCCCGAGCCTGTATGCCCTCCGAGTACCCTCATCGCCGGCGGATGCTGCAGTTGTTCCAAAGCCCAGGTTCGGTAGGTTTTGTATCCACCTGTCAACAAATGAACGGGTTGGTTGTTCCAGGCCAGCAAGGTGGAGGCAATGTGGGAGCGCAGGCCCCCGCGCCAGCAATGAATCAATACGGGGCGGTTCTTGCTCAAGGAAAAAAGCTGATCGAAGTAGCGGTCAAACTCGGGGCCCATCAACTGTAGACCCAAACGAACGGCAGCCGTTGAGCCATTCTGTTTGTAGCGAAGCCCGACCTGATGACGGTGATCGTTGTTCAATACAGGGGCATTGATGGCACCAGGTATATGGGCTTGGGCGTATTCGCCTTCGCTGCGCACATCGATCCATGCGTAGTCACCCGACAGGGCTTCTTCTAAGGAAATGGGTATGGGCAGGTAACCAGCCATGGGGCTAAGTTACAGAAGCTCCAACAAGCTTCGGTAAGCCAAAATGCGATCGCCGTAACGCTCGCGGGTTTTTTGCTGCAAGGCTGGACCGTGTTCGTCGCGATAGCGGTGGTAGTGATCCAAACTTTCAGCGATGTATTGAATGGCGTAGTTGACGCCTTCGTTGCCATCGGCATCGGTCATCAAGCGCATGATTTTGTGCTCGATGAAGCAGCCCGTGGCCATCACCTCGGGGATGTGCTCAGTGCGCATCCACCGCAACCATTCTTCAGCCACGGAGGCATCCAAATTGCAGGTGACGTTGTAGACAATCATGATTACAGGGCTTTGACGCGAACGGCGTAGCTCTCCATGATGAGGTTGGCCAACAACTTTTTGCTCGCAGTTTCGGCGGCTTCTGTTGCTTCGGCCTCGCTGCCGGCTTCCAATTCGAGGGTGATGAATTTGCCCACCCGAACGTCGCTTACTTGGGGCAAGCCAATCTGGCTCATTCCGTGCAAGACGGCTTTACCTTGAGGATCCAACAAACCCTTTTTGGGCAGAATCTCGATTTCGGCTAGGAATTTCATGCTGCAAATATAACCCAAGCCCAACCCTAACTTCGCAACATGCGATTGGGTTTTTTCATACTGTTGGCCCTGGGTTTAGCGGCCTGCACATCCAGCGTTCAAGAGACCTTGGTTTCAACAGACCAGGAAACTGATACGGTTCAAGTACCGGAAGCAGAAGAAGTGTGGGTAGTAAACGGCGAGAACTTTACCTGCCAAAAACAAGAGCGAGACGAGCTGTTATTGGTTTGTTTGCCTTACAGTGGGCCTTATGCCAAAGTCATGAACAACATGAAAGTAGCGGCATTGAAAATCATGGAGACCGCCTATAAGCAGCGCTGGGTGATGGCCGGTGGCATTTACATTGCCATGAACGAATTGCCCAATGGGTCAGCCCCTATGGCTTACCGCGTAGGAGTGCCTATGAAGTTGCCTAAAAACACAAGCATGGCCGAGTTTACCACTCAGGTAGAAAAGGCGGGTTATGAGGTTTTGGAGATGCCCTCGGGTGACTATGTTCACGCGGTAACCAACGCCGAACCCGGCACGGCTTCAAGCATCTGGACCAAAGTGCTTGACGCAGTCGATAAATCAGGAGTTCCTGTTCAGGGCCCCTATTTTGAATACCATAGCGATTCCCGAAACGCCGAAATGACGACCGTCATTAGCCAGAGCCACTTGGTTTTCAAGCCCAATATTTACCATTAAGAAAAAGCGCTTTACCATGATCAAACCTTCATCTCTTCAGCCCGGCGACTCCATTGCCTTGGTGGCTCCAGCCAGAGCCGTCCAACCCGAAGAGGTCGAGGGCTTCAAATCCTGGGCCCAGCACTACGGTTGGAAGGTGCTAGAAGCGCCCCACTTGTACGGCCGTGAGAACCAATTTTCGGGCAGCCACGAGCAGCGCGCCAGCGACTTGCATTGGGCCGCCCAGCACCCCGAGGTCAAGGCGGTGATTTCGGCGCGCGGTGGGTATGGCTGTTTGCCCTTGCTGCCTCTTCTTCAGCCCGAGCTTTTCATCAATAACCCCAAGTGGTGGTGCGGATACAGCGATCTGACTACCCTTCATTTATGGCTGCAAAAACAGGACTTGGCGAGTTTGCATTCGCCCATGGCTACTCGCGGTTTGTGGGAAAATCATGCCCCGACTGACGATGGGGTAGCGCTGGCCCGAGCCCTTCAGGGCGAGGGCATAGAGATCGAGTTGGCTCCTGGGCAGCCCTTTGATGGGGAACTTGTAGGCGGCAATTTGAGTTTGGTGTACGCCTCTTTGGGTACGCCCGAACAGCCCGAAACTAAGGGAAAGGTGTTGTTCTTGGAAGACTTGGATGAGTACCTGTACCACATCGATCGAATGGGTCAGTCCTTGCAGAGAGCCGGCTTGTTTCATGAACCCGCCGCGGTTTTGTTCGGAAGCTTGATTGACATGAACGACAATGCGGTGCCTTTTGGTCGCTCGGCGCAGCAGATTATGCGGGACTTATTAAAGACAAGCCCGTATCCGCAGCAATTTGACATCCCCGTGGGGCATGCCATCCCAAACAGAACAATTGCCTTGGGTTTGCGTTGTACCTTTGACGGGCTCACATTGAGACAGGACACGTGATTTCGCGCGACACATACATTGCATTGACCAAGTTCGGCATCGTCGGAGGCCTCAGCTTTTTTGTCGACCTGAGTGTGTACTATGGCTTGAGTCAGTTCATCGCCACCTGGATGGCGAAATCGGCGGGTATCATTGTGGCCACCTATGTCAATTATCAGCTCAACAAGCACTGGACTTGGGGTGCCAGCGATCGCAACACCATGCGCCTGGCCAAGTATTTGTTGCTCTATACCATCTCGGGTTCAGCGAATGTCATTTCCAATGAATTGCTCCTAGCGGGCCTTCCCAAAATGGAGCTCAATGCCATGGTCACCATTCTCAACAGCGGGTACGAATTCGGTCTTGCCGCAGTGAAAATTCACAAGTTTGTGGCCGTCATTGTCGCCACAGCCCTAGGTATGGTCATCAATTTCTTGGGCCAGAAAATCTGGGTTTTTAAGGCTGAAAGCGAGGACTAAGTTTGCGTACCTTTGTGCATTATGGCTTGTTCATCATGCGGTACGAAAGGCTCTAAACCCGGCGGGTGCAAGAGCAACGGGAACTGCGGAACGAGCGGCTGCAACGCGCTGAATGTGTACGATTGGTTCCGCGATATGGAACTACCGGGGGGTGACAAACCCTTCAATATTGTTGAAGTTCGATTCAAAGGCAGTCGCAAGGAGTTTTTCCGCAACCCTGAGTACCTGGATATATATACGGGAGACCAAATCGTGGTCGAAAGCAGCGTCGGATACGACGTTGGCACTGTCTCTGCTTGGGGCGAAATCGTTCGTTTGCAGCTGAAGAAATACAAGGTTTCAGAAGACTCTGAGCAAATGCGCAACATCGTGCGCATGGCCAATGAGAAAGACCTGGAGCGCAAACAGGAACAAGACGAGCGCGAGGCGCAAATCTTGGAACGCGCGCGCACCATCAGCTTCGACCTGAAGCTGGCCATGAAGATTTCGGACATCGAAATTCAAAGCGATGGCCGTAAGGTGATTTTCTTCTATACGGCTGAGTCTCGCGTTGATTTTCGCGAATTGATTCGCCGTTATGCTGACGAGTTCCGCATGAAGATCGAAATGCGCCACATCTCCTATCGTGAGGAAGCTTCTCGTTTGGGGGGCATTGGCGATTGCGGGCGTGAACTCTGCTGTTCTACCTGGTTGACCGATTACAAAATGGTGGGAACGGGTGCAGCACGTACCCAAAACCTAGCCATCAATATGGAAAAATTGGCGGGTCAATGTGGCCGTTTGAAGTGCTGTTTGAACTTCGAGTTGGACCAATACGTGGAAGCCGCCTCTGAGTTCCCCAAAGGCAAGGTCATCAAGATTGACACCACCGCAGGTATGGCCTATGCACGCAAATCAGACATCTTGAAGAAACTCATGTGGTTTGCCTATGAGGAAGAAGATGCCTGGATTGCTTTGTCGGTTAATACCGTGAACGAGTTGATTTCCCAGAACAAGGAAGGCCAGCAAGTGGCTCACTTGTCTGAGTTTGCCCCTGCTGCTGAATTGCTCAGCAAAGTGATAGAAGATGAAGTTGATTTCATCGAAGGTGCCGAACTTTTGAAAGGCGCCATTGGCGACTTGAAAGATCCCGATCGAAATAGTCGCAGAGGCCGAGATCGCGGCCGGGGAGGTCGCGATGGCGGAGAGCGACGTGACCGCAACCGAGGTGGCAATCGCGAAGGCTCTGAAAACCGTGGCCCCCGCCCTGAAGGCGAAAAGCGCGAAGGCGGTGAACGCCGTGACCGAAACAGAGGTGGCCGTGGTGAAAACCGTGGTCCTCGTCCCGAGGGTCAAGGTGGCGATAATCGCAACAGAGGCAACCGCGAAGGCGGAAACCGCAATGAAAACCGAGGCCCTCGCCCTGATGGTGAACGCCGTGAAGGTGGCGAACGCCATGAAGGTGATCGCAACCGCAACAGAGGCAATCGAGAGGGTGGCAATCGCAATGAAAACCGAGGCCCTCGCCCTGATGGTGAACGCCGTGAAGGTGGCCGCAACGAGAATCGTGGCCCTCGTCCTGAAGGCGAAAAACGCGAAGGCGGTGAACGCCGCGAGGGTGGTAACCGCAACCGCGGCAATCAAGAGGGTGGCAACCGCAATGAAAATCGCGGTCCCAAACCCGAACGCGGCCCACGCCCAGAAGGCAGCAAACCCAACAGCGAACCCCGAAAGTTCAATGCGGTTGACAAGGGGAACTCAGGTTCTCCAGACGCATAACAAAAAGGCCCAGATCATCGTCTGGGCCTTTTTTTAACATTCCTTATTCGGGCGATTCCATTGGAGCTTTGGGCATCACATTCCCTCGCTGCTGGCGCATGGCTTCGCGTTGCGCTTTCATGATGGCTTGTTGCTCTGGCGTTAGCAATGCTTTGATGGCCATTTTGTGCTCTTGATTCAGCTTTTGAATGGCTTCCCGGTGTTCGCGATTCAGTTCCCGAATCTGGGCCTCTTGTTCATCGCTTAGGTTCAAGATAGAATCCATGTGCTCCAACTGATTCTCCATTCGCATTTCGGCCGCATGAGGCCCTCCCATGGGTGGATGACCGGTGCCAGGGTGCTGATGCGAACATTGGGTACTATCACAAGCGGCGGGTTTCTTTTTTTTGTGCTCTTGGGCGGTGGCGGCAGTCACCAAGGCCAGGCCGAGCAGGCCTATCATCACAAATTTTCTCATCTATAATAGGATGGCTTGAGCTCCTTAGAAGTTTAATTCTCGCCAACAAATTCTCGCTTTTGCTTGTTTACTTGCAAGCCCCATGCCCAGCGATTCTTCTACTTGGAAAACCCTTTGGAACCCATGGTTTCAGGCCAGAGATTGGCAGGGTCATCGCTTTCAAGAGGATTGTGCTGAGCAGTATTTTAAAGGCAAAAGTGGGTTGTTAAACGCTCCTACAGGCAGCGGTAAGACCTTTGCTTTGGCCTTGCCCGCCTTGATTGACGCGAAGCTTCGCCAACATAAGAAGGGCCTTTTCTTGCTGTGGATTACCCCGCTCAAAGCCCTAAGCAAGGACATTCGTTCGGCCATTGATGGCGCTGCCCAAGAATTGGACTTGAACTTTACGGTGGCCTTGCGAACGGGAGACACCTCAGCAGCTGAACGACAAAAGATCAAAACCCAAGGAGTGCAGATCTTGATCACCACTCCTGAATCCCTTCATCTATTGATTGCCAGCCCATCGGCCTCTAACTTTTTCAAGCACTTGGAATGCGTGGTCTGTGACGAGTGGCACGAATTGATTGGTTCCAAACGAGGGGTTCAAGTGGAATTGGCCCTGGCTTATTTGCGTCGTTTGAGGCCTTCCTTGAAAACCTGGGCCATCTCGGCCACCATCGGCAACTTGGAAGAGGCCAATCGGGTTTTCTTAGGCCCTGGCCGGAAGGGAGTGCAGGTCAAAGCCGAGATTCAAAAAGAGATTCAGGTACATACCATCATGCCGGACACCATCGATCGTTTTCCTTGGTCCGGACACATGGGAACCGCCTTGTTGGCCAAAGTCATTCCCTTGATTGAAGAAGCCAAAACCACGCTGATCTTCACCAACACCCGCAACCAAAGCGAAGTCTGGTACCAGCAGCTTTTAGACGCCAATCCCAGTCTAGCGGGTCGAATGGCTTTGCACCACGGCTCCCTCACCCGGGAGGTGCGCGATTGGGTGGAGAATAGTTTGCACGAAGGCAGTTTGAAGGCGGTCGTCTGTACCTCCAGCCTTGATTTGGGCGTTGATTTTCGCCCCGTTGACCGAGTCATACAGATTGGTAGCCCCAAAGGGGTAGCCCGTTTTTTGCAAAGGGCGGGCCGCAGCGGTCATGGCCCAGGAGAAGTCTCCGACATTCATTTCCTGCCCACCCACTCACTGGAGCTGCTCGAAGCTGCGGCCCTCAAACAAGCCGTCTCCGAACAGCGCATCGAGTCTAGAGTACCTGTATTGCGCGCCATGGATGTGCTCATGCAGTACCTGATGACCTTGGCAGTAGGGGAAGGTTTGCAACCCGATTGGGCTTTTGCCGAAATACAGAGCACCCACGCCTTTGCATCGGTCACGCGTGAAGAGTTCGACGACATGATTCGCTCTTTGGAGCTTGGCGCCCCCAGTTTAGAGGCCTATGACGAGTACAAGAAAATCACTTGGATTGAGGATCGTTACAAGGTTATCAGCCGCAAGCTAGCCATGATGCACCGCCAAAGCATTGGCACCATAGCCGCCGACCAAACCCTATGGGTAAAACTTCAAGGCGGCAGCACCCTAGGCTCTATGGAGGAGTACTTCCTATCCAAACTCAAAGAAGGCGACGCCTTTGTGTTTGCGGGCAGGGTTTTGGAGTTTGTGCGCATTGACGGAAACACCGCAGTGGTTCGCAAGAGCAATAAGAAAAAGGCCGTTGTCCCCAGTTGGATGGGGGGTCGAATGAGTTTGAGTAGCGAACTCTCAACCGTGCTTCAAAGAAAATTGGAATCCTGGAAAGAAGCCGTTGATCCCGAAGTAAAACTGTTGCATGCGCTGTTTGAAATTCAACAGGAACGCAGTGCCGTACCCAGCAGCGAGGAACTTCTCATTGAGTTATTTGAAAGCCGCGAAGGCCACCACCTCTTTGTTTTTCCATTCGAGGGCCGCATGGTCAATGAGGGAATGGGTATGCTCTTGGCCTACCGATTGAGTCAGATTTCGGCCCAGACCTATTCGATTGCTATGAACGATTATGGATTCGAGTTGCTCAGTTCGGAACCCATACCCTTGGAAGAAGCTTTGGAGCTGGACCTGTTCAGTACCCAAAATTTGACCCGTGATTTGCAAGAGTCGACCAACTATTCGCTCATGTGCCAGCGAAGATTTGCCGATATCGCCGTCATTGGTGGTTTGCTGTTCAAAGGAACCCAAAATAAACCCGTGAAAAACCGCCATTTGCAGTCTTCGTCCCGTTTGATGTACCAAGTGTTCAGCGATTTTGAGCCGAATAACGTTTTGCTTCAACAAGCACGTGAAGAAGTATTGTCCAATCAATTGGAAGAACGTCGATTACGTTTGGCATTAATCAAGGCTGATGCACAAAAATGGGTCATTCAAAGGCCCCAAAGACCAACTCCTTTTTCCTTTCCCTTGATGGTCGATCGCCTTCGCGAAACCTGGAGCTCGGAGAAAATCGAAGATCGCATCGCTCGAATGCTAAACGAGGCAGAGGCCTAAACCCCAAGATCAAACACATCGGCCAGTTTTTGCTTGATGGATGTGTGATGGCATTCATCTAGGGTGCCCAGATGGGTTTTCAATCTTCTATTGTCAATGGCGCGCACTTGGTCAATCATGACTTCTGAATCTTTCTCAAGCCCGGCACTTCCTTTTTTCAAGAAGTATCGAAGCGGGTTATCTTCTCCAATGATTTGAGTAGTGACAGGGCAAACCAAAGTTGATTCCAACAAGCCATTCAGCAAATCAGTCTGCACGATCAATACGGGTCGCACCTTTCCCGCTTCAGTGCCCATTCGTGGGTTTAAGTCAGCGAGGTAGAGATCAAATTGTTTCATCATCCAGGGCATCAAATTCGTCTATCACTTCTCGAGAACTCTTTTTGATGGCTGCTGCCGCCGCTTCCATTTCTTTGGCCAGCAGTTCGCGACGAACCGTTTTGGAGTAAGCAACAACGGCATCATTGATGAATCGATTGCGGCTAATGTTTAGCTTATCGCTGAGCTCATCGGCCTCGGCTGCCAGTTCTTCATACAATTTGAGCGATACCATTTTCATATATCAAAAATAGATATCTTTTTTAAAATTTGCGCTCCATTTTCTCGAATCACCTATGGCAGCAGGGGCTATCTTTGAACTCCCATGAAGTTCCTCTATGTCGGCTTGGGCAATCCTGGTGCTGAGTACGATCGTACCCGTCACAACATTGGCTTTGCTGTGTTGGATGCGCTTGCGACAAAGTTGGGAGGAACCTGGGAATCGGTGAAGCACGGTCACATGGCTGTGGTGAGCCACAAGGGTCGAAAGTTGCACCTGCTCAAACCCAATACGTACATGAATTTGTCGGGCAAAGCCGTGGCTTATCACATGCAGCAAGAGAAAATGCCTCTTGGAAACATCGTGGTCATCACCGACGATATTGCCTTGCCTACCGGGAAGTTGCGTTTGAAAGAAAAAGGCAGCGATGGGGGTCACAACGGATTGAAAAGCGTCAATGCCTCCTTGAACACCCCCAATTATGCACGCCTTCGATTTGGAGTGGGCAATGATTTTCCCAAAGGCCGTCAAGCCGAATTCGTGTTGAGTCCTTTTCCTAGCGAGGAAGAAGAAGCGGTTAACAATGCCATTGAACGCTCCATGAACGGCCTCTTATCCTACTGTACCCAAGGCCCAGGCCTAACCATGACTCAGGTCAACGCCCAGAAATAGACATTCCCCATGCCCAAGATAGAAACCCTGCTCAGCCCAGCCTTGTTTCACCTTCACAGCGAAGGTTTGGAAGACAAACAAGTGGTTATCATTGACATTTTGCGAGCTACCACAACGGTTGTGGTCGCCTTCGAAAATGGTGTCGATCATGTCGTAGCCTCAGCGAGCGTAAAAGAAACGCTGACTTACCGAGACAAAGGCTATTTGGTGGCTGCCGAGCGCAACGGGGTCATGGTCGAAGGCTTTGATTTGGGCAATTCTCCTCAGGATTATACGCCCGAGTTGGTGAAAGGACGCAACATTGCCTTGACCACCACCAATGGCACTCGCGCCTTGAATATGGCTGAAGAAGCCGAAGCTGTTTGGGTCGCTTCTTTCCGAAACTTGTCGGCTACGGCTGAGGCCTTGACTCAGAACGGCCGTGATGTGCTCTTGTTCTGTGCCGGTTGGAAAGACCGCTTCAACATGGAAGACACCTTGTTTGCCGGTGCACTAGCCGAGCAATTATTGGCCATGGGCTGGACCACCGATGATGATGCCACTTTGGCGGCCATTGATTTGTACACACAAAACAGCCATCGTTTGGAAATCTTTTTGGAAAAAGCCTCTCATGTGCAGCGTTTTAAAACCTTGCACATTGAAAGCGATCTGCAAGTCTGTTTGAAGACCGACAGCAGCCGAACGGTGGTCTTTCTTCAAGACGACAAATTGGTCGGCAACACCCTGTAACCATGATCAGCGAAGCGTATTACGAGTTCCTCATTGACCTGACCCTCAACAACCAGAAGACCTGGTTTGATGAGAACCGCAAACGTTACGAGCGCGATGTGAAAAAGCCCTTCGAGCAGTTTGTCAGTCAGTTGATTGAGGCCGTTTGCGCCGTAGACGGTCGTTACGGTGGCTTGGAGCCCAAAGACGTG
>VFQT010003755.1_pt1 | contig 13481 bp, 8 predicted proteins | sample 3512381 | NCBI WGS metagenome assembly VFQT01 (sample SAMN10412376, study PRJNA504923) | tailings metagenome | isolation source: Relicate 2 Philex TSF3 active mining site | place: Philippines: Tuba, Benguet | collected 2017-08-29 | reverse complement strand
GTCGTCGACGGTCAGGATTCCGGAGGCCCGGAGTGCTTCCAGCTCACCAAGAGTGATGCCAGCAAGGTCTTCCACGCCATGGTCCACTTCGAGATAAAAGAGCCAGTTTGTGCTGGAAACAGATTGTTCGACGGCGACAGCGACGGGTTGGGGAAACACCTGTTGGGGCGGTGCTTCAATCGGCATCGGAGCTGGTTCCGGCTGAGGCTCAACCCATGCGTGAAGCTGCACGGGGACCGGTGGCGGCATCACGACTTCGCGACGTGTCTGGAACTGTCGCACATCGGCGTTGAAGCGAGTCATTACGTCAGCCACTTCCGGTGAAGGCGTCAGAAACAGAATCTGCTGGCCAGCGTCCGCGACTTCCATCAGCAGTCGAGCGGCATTCTGTGAACGACTGTCGGATCCCGTGACGTAGACATCATCAAGAATCATCGGGACACGATGGCTGATCTGAGCTCGCACATGCAGCAAAGCCAGCCTCAATGCCAGTCCCGCCATTTCGCGACTGGAACGCGACACGTGCTGCACTCCGACTGGTTCACGATGCAGAGACGAATGAACCATCAGGCGGTCGGGAAGTACACCGCTCAACTGGAAACACTCGCCATCGGTCAGGCGGCGCATGAACTGTGAAGCAAGGTCAAAGACGGGCGAAAGTGTCTTTGTTTTCAGCCGCGCGATCAGATCTTTCAGCGTCGCTTCTGTGCGGTCCAGCTGACGTCGCTCTTTCTCAAGCAGCGTAATTTCCGCATCGATTTCGGCGTATCGGGATCGCAGCTCATCGAGCTGTTCCAGAGTCGCCGTGCTGGCCTGCTCGCTGCGCAGTTTCTCCAGCAGAAGTTGTTTCGTGGCACGCTGTGAATCCAGAAGCTGCCGTTCACCATTCAGGCCGGTTCGCTCAGATTTCAGTCTCGCAATTTGCGATTCCAGTTCGGTGGAACCATATCCGTTTGTCAGCAGAGTCGCTGGCAGTTCGCGGTGTCCGGTGAATGAACATGTCACCGCCATGGCCGGCAGAGAAGATTCCTGCAGCACATTCTCCGCTCGACCTTGTTCGAGACGCAGCGTCTGAATCTGGCCTTCCAGCAGCTGGATCATTTGTGCGGCATCAGCCAGGCTTCGCTCCGCCGTCATGGACAGCATCGTTTCCGTATGACGCTCACACTGCTGTTCGTGCCATGTGAGATACTGACACAGTGCGGCCACTTCGCCTCGCAGTAGTCGAACGGCATCGGTATCAACCACCGTACCAACTCGTGCGACCGTTTCCGCGGAAGTTTCTGCCAGACGCTGAGTCCGTTCTTCGATGCGTGAAACGAGTGCTCGCAGCGACAGAAGTCCGTCCTGGGCATTCATCATTGCGGGCTGCTGGGTTCTTCGACCGCTCTGCTCGCGCTCAATCATCGCACGAATTTCGCGCCAGCGATCGAGGCGAGCGCTGACGGAGCGGATCTGTTCTTCGAGGTGCGGGCGGTTGAGACTGACGGAGTTCTTCTGGCGCAGTGCGGCGAGTCGCAGTTCGAGATCCATGATCTCCGTATCGATCAGTCGGACACGCTGATCCAGGCGTCCCATGGCGTCAGTCAGTTCCGCAATCTCCCTGATCGTCGCTTCGATTCGAGCATTTAGATCGCCGCTGGGTTTACGCAGGACAGCGATCTCGCGAAGCAGCTCACCCTGCCGACGACGCAGTTCGGAAATGTGATGGACGACGCCACCGTGAACGCCGTTGCCATCTCGATCACGAACGGCCTGAGCCAGCGCCTGTTCGGCCTGCCGCAGTTCCGTATCGGCAGGACGGAGATGATCGCATTCAAGACACAGTCGAGTCAGCAGGTCGAAACGCTCTGCTTCACTGCGATCCACCGTGAAGACTTCGCGAAAGACGTCTTCTGTGACCCATCCGGGCAGGACAGATTCGTCTGCCATCGCTGGCGTTCGACCGTAGTCATCCGTCAGCGTACTTGATTCCCGAGTTGCATCCAGCCAGCTTCGACGCAGGACACGAGCACCGGCATTGGCCTGAAGCCGGACGGATCCTGAATCAGCAACGGAATGTTCCACGGCATTGACATTCGACCAGCGTGCAAAGCCGAAGAACAGGCCTCGCAGGAATCGGACGAACGTGGATTTGCCGCAGCCTTCCGCACCGTGCAGCACGGTCAGGCCGGATGAGAGATTCGCCACATCCAGCTTCTTCAGCGGGCCATACTGGTCGACATGAATTTGTGAAAAGTACATGTTCGTTGTCCTGTAAAACTCGTCCTGCCCGCAATTCTGCACAGACAAAAATATCGAAGAACAATCACTGCATGTTGAAAGCTGTCGCGATCAGTCCCTAACCGGCAAATCGTCGAAGTACTCGAACGGCGACTGGTGTCTCCGCACCGGCATTCAGCGGCATCGAAATCACAGCCGGCCAGTCCGTCGCATTGGCTCCCATTCGACCGGAACGTTCCCGAACCAGCGTCGCGAATTCCGAGATCAGCGTAGACTGCAGACCGCCGACTTCCACAGTGCTGTCGTCACTGAATCGAATGCGACACGGCCACGCTCCCGAATGGCCAGCGTGCAGAGAACTTCGCAGTTCCTTCAGCAGTTCCATTTCAGAAAACGCATGAGCATCCGCGAGGGTCAGTGCGAAGTGTCCATCAACCATCCAGTCCACAACGACTGTGCAGCGCTGACCACCCAGAGTGCGGCTTCGTTCCCGCAGTGTTTCCATCAGCTGAGGAATCGTCGAACCCATGCGGCAGGTGACAGCTTCCTGAGCAAAGCGAATGACATCGCCCGGGCAGAATCGTGCAGTCATGCTTCTTCGCAGGCTGTCCGCTTCAATCAGCAAACCTCCGTAAACTCCGCGCTCGGTGGGTTGAATTGCCTGAGGACATCCGGCACTCAGGCGGAGGTAACCATCATGAGCCGTCACCGCGCCATCGTTGGACGCAAACACCCCAGAGACCTGATTCGATGGAACTGCGGAATAGGCGAGCGACGATGCGGGGCGAACCGACGTCCCGACTTCAATTCGAAGAGCATCCTGTCGGCCCATGGCGGACCGATGTGAGACCTTATAGTCCACTGCACCGAGACTCGTCGGGAGAACATCAAGGCACTGATCAGGAGTCAGTATGGTCGCATCGAGTCGCTGGAGCTGAGCGTCTTCGGCATCGGAATGGCGAACGACCACAAGTCGAATGCCATGTTCCTTCAGCGTTGCCACCTGACTCTTCAGCCATGTAACGGCGAGTTCCAGGTCCTGGTCCTGCTCACACAATCGACCAGCGATCAGCACAAACTGGCAACGCGCTGCGATGGCGGCTTCGAACAGATTCTTGACGGACTGTCGCACTGCCGATGTCGAAATGCGACGCAGCCATTCCGGACTGTCTGAAAGCCCCGCCAGTGCCGAGCCCAGACGGAGTGAATCCATATGCAAAAAACGAATCGATGACATCCAAGCCTCCCTGCCTGGCAACGACGATCGAACGCCCAAACCCCGCGCGTTGATCCAGCCGCTGTTTCGTGAAAACACGGGGAATGTAGGAAAGCGGCGGGTTTGCCACCAGACCAAATCGGCAAAAACTGCCGTTCTGCAAATTCATGGTTTTCGCCATATTTCCCACGGCCCTGACTGCCGGGTTTCGCGGTCCGTGGCCAAATCGAACGAAGATTCAGAATCGCGACTCCGGTGCCCCGGCCCGTTGTGATCGCGGAGACAGGGCATGGAACACGCGATGACTTCCGGGCCGGTGCTTTCGTCGAAAATCGGTCTCGCGTGCCTCGTAGGAGTCCTCGTCTTCGCCGCCTCCGCGGAAGCGCAGACGTTCCCGGTTGCGCCGCCGCCACCACGGCCAGAGCCGGCTCCCGTGGAACTGGACGCAGGGCAGGTTGCCCGGAATCCATTGGACGAAGAGATCGATCCTTCGGCGGAACAGCCTGTGCCGCCGGAAGTTCAGACGTTCATTCGAGAACTCGCGCTGGTTCTGCTTCCACCCAAATTTGATGATGAAGACGGCTGGGGAGATGAGAAGCGAATTCAGTCCGGCCTCGATATCGATTTCGATGACGGAAGGATCAAGACTCACCGACGCTGGAAGAGCGTCAACCACGGTTCGTGGATCCGCGCGTCAGGCTCACTCGTTGAACCAGAAAAGACTATGACGCTAAAGATCTTTCGTCGCCCAGGTGCAGACTCAAGCGAGCAGATCTACCGCATACAGCTCCTGGCGCGAGCCAACGTGTCGGCAACGCAGCAGCAGTGGAATCACGGGATGATGTTCTGGAGCATGACGGCAGACGCAGAAGCGGATATTCGGATTGATGTGAACCTGAAAGTTCGAACCGATGTGGTTTCCAAAGAGGGCGGAGGATCAACACTTCAGATTCAGCCTGAGGTGACTCATGCCGTCATGCGTTTGAATGGATTCAGCCTGAAACGAATCAGCCATGTGCGAGGCGGCATGGCCAGAGAATTTGGCGAAGCGTTTGAAGGTCTTGTCAAGCTGGCCGTTGAACGCCAAAACAAAAAGCTGCCATCGCAGATCAACAAGGCGCTCACGAAGCAGAAGGACAAGCTGCAGGTGCCGGTGGATCCTGGGGCGTTGTTTGATTTCTTCAGCGGCGATGAAAAGAAGGGCGATGGGAATGATGGGGGTCAGGGGAATTAGAGGAGTTATGGAAGTCAGAGGCGAGTGACTTCGCGGTGGCAGATGAGTCCGCGTTCCAGCATGGATCGAATCACTTCGCGGGCGAGTGGTCCGGCGGCCTTGCTTCCGGATCCACCATGCTCCAGTGTCACGACGATCACGTACTCCGGGGCATCTGCCGGAAAGAATCCTGCGAACCACGCATGGTCCGGTTTGCCGGGTCCCGCTTCTGCCGTTCCGGTTTTTCCGGCGATGCGAATGCCAGGAACACGAATGGTCTTAAAGCCCGTGCCAATCGGTTCTTCCACAGCGGCGATCAGTCCGGATCGGACGGCTTTCAGATGTTCGTCGCTGATCCCAGGCACACGGTGGCGATCTTCCTGGGCCATGGTGGCGACGTTGTCCTGTATGTGCCGTGACTGTTCATCGTGGTTGACCAGGCGAGGAGTGACGAGCCATCCTCCATTTGCGATAAAGGCCATCAGCCTTGCCATCTGAAGCGGCGTCGTGGTCAGTCGTGACTGACCGATCGACAGGCCCGTGGCTTCGCGTTCAAATCGTCGCTGAGCCGCGAGTGCTCGCCGTTCGTCGCTGGCATCAACTGCAGGAGGCTTTTTCGGAAGCGATCCGTTTTGTTCGAAGGGAAGATCGACGCCGGTGACTTTTCCGAATCGAAACTCTTCCGTGCAATCCAGCAGCGGTGAAACGCCCATCCGTCGCGCGGCGTCGAAGAAGTAGACGTTGCAGGACTCTGCCAGAGCTGTCTTCAGCGTGACTCGTCCATGGCCGCGCCCGTAGAGTCGATAGATCAGGCAGCGATTCTCATCCGGTGAATTCAGATAGCCCTGACAATCAAACGGCATCTCCGGCGTGATGGTTCCATCTCGCAGTGCCGCAAGCGATGTGAGAATCTTGAATGTCGATCCTGGCGGAAGAGCCATCGCGGAGAATCGCGAAACGAACGGACGTCGTGTGTCGCTGTTGACCGCTGCCCATTCCTTTTCTGATCCGCGAACAAACAGAGACAGATCGAACCCCGGTGCACTTGCGGCGGCAACAATCTGACCATGATGCGCATCCATGACAACGATCGAACCGCCGACCGGGATATGTTCCGGTTCCGGCACGGAAGCAGCGTCCGCGTTTGACGGAGGCTCACCGGATTCGCCCGCCGGCTGTTCCAGTGGCAGCAGGATTCGTTCTGCATCGCCCAGTGATTCCGCAAGCAGCTGCTCGGCCAGCATCTGCAGTTCGATATCGATCGACAGGACGACATCGGAACCGCTGACCGGCCGACGGACAATCTCCGACGACACAATGCGCTGGCGACGGTCGCGCACGATGCGTCGCAGTCCAGGTTGTCCGCTCAACATTTCGTTGTAGCTCATTTCGATCCCGAAACGCCCCGATCGGCGATCGCTTTCGGCCGGGTTGGAATCTGCTGTTTTCGGATCCGCGGGTGATTTCGTGCGAGCACCCGTCACATGTTCGAGCGTTTCAGACAACGGATAAACTCGTTGAGTCTTCAGCTGCACTCGGATGCCTGGAAACTGTTCCGGATGTTCGGCGATCACAGCGGCGTGGTCCGGCGTGATCTCGTTCAGGACGGTGTGGTAGGTCTCTTCTTCGCGGACGTACAGGCGATCGGAATTTTCACGCTCCGGCGATGTCGTCAACGCGCTGCGGACGGAGTCGACCACAGATTGCACGAGGGCGGGCAGACTCACATCATTGCGGCCTGAGTCTTCGGAAGATTGATCAGTTGTTTCTGATTCATCAGTCGTATTCGTGCCCTTCGCTTCTGCAGCTCGACGATTCACAGATTCGATGATGCGGCGAACCTGCTGCTCAATGCGGACTCGACGAGCATCCAGTTCAGAACGCGGCGTCTGCGTCAGATCACAAACGGCCATCAGCATCTTTTCCTTCTCATCCAGCAGCGTCTGTTCTGTGCGCTGAACCAGAGCCGCATCTCGGCGTTCTTCGCGACTCAGGCGATCACGAACGAGGCGGCGGAGCCATTGTTCGTTCGTGTCCTTTTCCAGCCAGCGATAATGAACCTGAAGCTCATAGAGTTCCCGATCTTCCGCGACGACCGTGGCGCCTGCCAGAATTCGTCCGTCACGTGCGGGCAGGATTTCCTCTTCGACGGTTGTCTCTGTCAAAGCTGCCATGTATTCCTGAGGCAATCGGGTCTGAATCCACGCGACTCTTGCCAGAATCAAGGCCGCCATCACCAGGAACACCGCGCCTGGGAACCAGATTCTCCACATGCTTCGCGCGGAACGGTCTTCCGAGTCCCGGGATGCACTTGAGAAGTCTGGATGCTGGAGTGAATTCAGCACAGGTTACTCCGAGCGAGTCAGGCCAAATTCATCACACAGGCGGTAGATCAGCACCATGCCGGCACTGAGCGGCACAGCGATCGTCAGCATCGGCAGAAGGGTCTTCAGCAATGCCTCTGCTGTGGACTGAAACTGAAGCAGGGCATTCCATGGAACATTGCCAATCGTTTGAAGTGCGATGGCGAGCGTGACAAAGAGAGGCAGCTGCAGGGCGGAAGGAATCAGCCTGCGTCGAGTGCGTCGAAGAGCTGTCGAGTCATCCGTCGTTGTCGTTGCGACTGCGGTCAGAAGTGGCAGCAGGAGCGCGTTGACAGGATACAGCGTGGGGCGAGCGATCCAGTCGAGCAACAGCACTGCACTTGCGAGGAATACACTGGCTGCTGATGGACGCCAGGCCAGGGTCCCGCAGACCATCGGAAGCAGCAGTGATCCATGCGGCAGTGTGTTCGGAAACGCAAGTTCCAGAACCATGGCAAACCAGGCGATCAGCAGGCAGACCAGCGCGCGTTTCATGGATCGGCCCTCAGTTCCCAGCACAGCACCTGCACATCATCCGCGTCGTCGAAGTTCACAACCGGCTTCACTCGCACGTCCCATTGTCCGCCCGCGAGGAAGTCTGCTTTGACGACTTCGCCAAAGGTCAGCACGGGGCCATCGACACCGTTGACATCCATGGAAACCACCTGATCACCGATGGCAACGGCCTCTGTGTGGGCGATGCCCGTCAAAGAACATTCGCCATTCCCAAGCCCTTCGAGCATTCCTGTCGCGCCGAAGTGAGCTTCATCGTTTGCGATGCGAAGAATTCTCGCTCGTGCCTTAAAGCCCTTGGCAGAAATGGGCAGTACAAGGCTGACCCACTGCGCTGTTTTGTCGATGCGTCCAATCACAGCCAGACCATCGACAACTCGATCACCGGCCCGCACAGTATCTTTGGTGCCGACGTCCAGAAGAATTCCGTCTCCCTGAACGACCAGTTCTGATCGTCGAATGCCCTTGCCCTGCCCCGCGTCGATCATCAGCTCTCGCAGCGAATCCGGAAGCCCGGAACGATTCAGGATCTTTGCCGGTACGCTTTGAAGTTCGACCAGTGCCTCGCGCGATCGTTCTGCGAAAGGAGATTCGCTGGCCTGCCGTCGTTTGAGATCTCTTCGAAGTCTGGCGTTTTCAATCATCAACGATCGAAGCAGAGTCTCCTGGGAGTGCGCTTCCTGCGGCCCGGCCGTTGCCTCGCTGTTCTCAGTGTCAGACGCCTTCGTCCGAGTTCGATCAGCGGAATGACGTGTGTCTGCAGAGCGAGACATTGCCAGCAGAATCATCCGCCCGGGGCTCAGGATGTCATGAACAATTGGCCTCGCACTTGTGAGAAGGCCGGTTCGATCTGCAACGAGTGTGACGGCCGCAAGCAGCGACATCAGACAGGCCGTGATCCACATGCGAAGGTGGCGTGATTCTTTGCGCATCGCGGTGTCTCCTTATGCAGCTCTGAGGCCATCGTCGAGACTGTTCTTCCAGCGATCGAGATGATCCAGGCAGATCATCGCGCCACGAGTCACCGCGGTTCGTGGCGAATCTGCAAGTCGCACGGGGATGCCAAGCTGCTGAGTGAGGAACCGGTCAATTCCCCGAAGCAGCGCACCACCGCCGGTCAGCACAATACCTGTGTCGGCAAGGTCCGCGATCAGTTCCGGCTGACAGCGTTCAATCGTGCGACGAATCGCATCGACGATTTCGCTTAGTGGTTCTGCGAGTGCTTCACGAATTTCTTCGCTGGTGACAAGAGCCTTGCGAGGAATGCCGCTGGCCGTATCGAGCCCACTGGCTTCCTGAGTCAGTTCGTGATCAAGCGGTGCGGCGCTGCCAATTCCAAGCTTGAGCTGTTCGGCTGTCTGCTCACCGATTCGAAGAGAATAGCGTCGGCGGAGGTACCGAACGATCGCTTCGTCCATCGCATCACCGGCCACTCGGATGGACTGCGACGCAACGATATCCGCAAGACTCATCACAGCCACTTCCGTTGTGCCACCACCGATGTCGCACACCATGTTGGCCATCGGTTCAGACACCGGCAGCCCCGCGCCGATGCCGGCAGCCCGCGAATCATCGATCAGCCAGATTCGCCCCGCTCCCGCTCGTTCCGCGCTGTTAAAGACCGCGCGACGTTCGACGGCGGAGATGCTGCCGGGGACCGCAATGAGAACGCGAGGTCGCAGACCCTTTCGGTTTCCGCAGGCCTTGCGAAGAAAATAGCGCAGCATCGTTTCGCAAAGTTCGAAGTCGTGAATGACTCCGTGTCGCAGCGGCCGCACGGCCTGAATGCCTTCGGGAGTTCGGCCAAGCATTTGCCACGCGAGCTTGCCGACCGCTGTTCCTCGCCCCGCAACTCGCTGAGCACCGCGAGCCACAGCGACGACGGATGGTTCGTCCAGACGAATGCCTTCACCTGGCAATCCGATCTGGGTTGTTGATGTCCCCAGATCAATCGCCAGATCAGCGCAGATTCGTTTTCGAAGCCACGACAGCATCCGTGCTCTCACCCGAACAAAGTCCACGCGCACTCCCTGCGCGAAAGAAAAGATCTCGGATGGAATCTACCGGAACACCGGCATTTTCTGCAATAGGCGCGAATTTCGGCCAAAAACGGCCGGTTTTCGATGACCTGCATCACGGATTCGAGACGGGATGGCAAAGCTGCGGCTCAAAGTCCTCGAGCGGGATTCGAATTGCCAGGCTTCTCGGAGTATCGCCGGAGAGCTGTCTGGCGTTCCTGTTCTGTTCGCAGGTACAGCAGTCGAAGTAGCCGCTCGGCGGTCTCCGTCAGCGTCTGTCCTCGTCGGTTCATCACGAGTCTTGCTGTTTCAATGGACGCATCGAGCGTTGCGTGCGGGCCCGGCTGGCCATACATCACAGTCGAGAAACTGGGGACGTGTCGGGGAAGCAGGCGACCACCGGTCAGCACCATCGCCATCACGCCGATGGATGACCCGGTGTTGAACATGCTGTCCATCGCCGCTTTGCTGTGATCACCGAAGAACGTTCCGACTTTCTGCAATCCTGTTTCGACCATCGTTCCCTGCAACGGAACTTTGACGGATGAGTAATCATTCTTGAGGTCCGAGGTGCACGACATCGCACCGAGGTTGACCCAGGGGCCAACGTAACTGTGTCCGAGGAATCCTTCGTGGTACTTGTTCACAAAGCCATGAAGGATGGACTCTTCAATCTCACCGCCGACGCGACAGTGTTCTCCAATCGTCGTCCCTCCTCGAACCAGCGCGCGGAAGATCTGCGTGCCACGGCCGATGTGGCATGGACCTTCGATGCGAGTAAACGACTGGATCTTTGCGTCTCGATCAATCGACACCGGGCCGGTGCGAGTGTCAATGACGACGTACGGATCGATCAGTGCCTGAGCACTCACGTAGACATCCGCGGGATCGCCGAGCACCTGAACGTGTTCGAGTTCCGGCTTCTGGCTGATTCCTTCATCTTCGAAATCTCGCACCAGCTGGCGCGCGTTGTTTGCGACGAGGTCCCATGGAAATTCCAGCCATAGTCCGGTTGCCGGCAGAATAGGACGCGTTGCCGCAAGCTGCCATGCGGCCAAAGCCGGATCGGATGCCGCGAGGGTTCCTGCTTCGTCCGCAGACAGCAGCACCCATGCAGGATTGCCGTCCAGGAATCCGGCCTGATGAGTCACAAAATCCAGCGGAGTCAACCGACGGTCCGGCATCCATCGACCGTTGACAATCAGCAAAGGCCCCTGCCCCATCCATGCGGGATCATTGACCTTCAGCTGTGGCTGTTCTTCCGCATAGGCGTCCACGAGCCACGATCGAACCCATGCACCAAATTCGGCTTCGGGAAACCATCGCTGCAATCGTCTGCGCAGGGATTCGCGACCGCACACCAGTTCGAAAACCGGGCGCGTCAGAGCAAGAGGAGAGAACTTCTCCGCACCCTGATCTTCAAACAGGAGAACTCGCATGACACTTTCAACCTTCCCGCGTGGAACGGACGTAATGTGCCGCGTGACGGGGAATGGCTGAATGTCATGTGAATCAGATTCTGCCCGAGGGGAGACAACGAGAGAGCACGTTCTGAGGCAAAGCTGCAATTCGGGGAGTGATTTGTCGCAGGACTGGCGGAATCTGCCGATTGATGTGGCACATTGTTCGGGTGAACATCCTGCGGAACCGGACGGCTTGCGCCGTTCCGCTATTTGTCCGCAACCACTTCGTGGTGTCCTAGTTCAAACGATCGAGACTTCGCTTCAGCGGCCCGAGCCGTTTTTCGAGGTCGCTTTTGTCGCGGAACTCCGCTTCGGAGAACTTCAGGAATTCATCCAGAGCCACAGCGCAGCGAACGGACGCATCATCATCGCTGTCGGCCTTTCGCAGTTCCGTAAGGTAACCACCAAACTCGGACGCAATGATCTTTCGAAATCGCTCCAGCCCGGCATCACTCGCCTTCGGGTCGAGTGCAGCGAGTTCCGTATAGACTTCCTTCATCCGACTCACATACTGAGATCGCACGGCACTGCTGACCGGGAAGCCGGGAATTCGGAATGTCATGAACGCCCAGACGGCGACGCCGATGATCGCGATTGCTGCAACGACTTTTGTCATTTTCTGGCGGAAGTCGTCATCACGGAATCGTGATCGTGCGGCACTCTTCGCCGGCTGTCGCGCCGGCGCTGTTGACGTGGTGGTGCCTGCTGAGGCTTTCGATGCGAAGCCGGTGAACGGTGATTCCGATGCTGCGGCCGCTTGCTGAGTCATTGGAGGCTGTGAATCGGTCTCTGTTGTCGTACGTGCTTCCGGCTGTCTGGGCAGCGATGGCTTTGATGGCTGGTCATTGCCAGACATCAGCACATCGCTCAGGAGCTGATCAATCAGAGCATCTTCTTTCTTTTGGCCCTTCTGCTGGGAACCGCGGCCCGACTTGCCTGATGTTGTTTCACTGCTGATCGATGGCTTCTGAGTCTTTGGTGGCAGGTCCTGAGCATAATCCGCAGGCACGCGGGCCGGTGAAGTCTCCGAATCCACATTCGGCGACGCAGCATGCGCTGCACTTTGTGGAGACGGCAGGAATGGAATCAGTTCAGGAAAACTCTTCGCTGGTCCCCATGTTCCACTCTCTCCGCAACGCACCAGGTCATTCGGTGACAGTTCTCCTTCAAACATCGGGATCAGATCTTGAAGCTCCATCGGGCCAAGCGTTTGCCCAAGAATCTGGCAGAAGTAAAGATCGACGGGCGTCGGTTGTTCCGCAAGAGTTTGTGAAGTGACCGCGCCTCGTGTGCGGCTGGATGCAGATGAATCAACACCGGACTCACCAAATTCGAAGTTGAGGTCCGACAGTTCCATGGCGAAGGCTGAGTCATCCTTTGACGCCAGGAATTCGGCGACGGTGATCCAGTGATCGCTGTCGACCGCGCGAAGACGGTCAGTGTCGGACAGTGAGCCAAGTTCGATGAGCTCCCGTATTTCGTGTTCTGATGTGGGACCGAACTGTTCGTTCAGCAGTTCGTAGAACCATGACGCCATTGACTACTCTCCGAAACGACACACATGATGATCACGGCATTTTGCCAGGCAGCATCAGGAGTTTCCACAGTTCTCTGTCACGACATTGATATTCGTGCAGGGTTGGGTCAGTTTTGCTCAGCCACTCGGCCAACTGGTCGCACGCCACTGCCCTTTTGCGCTCCGTCGCCGAGGTCTGCACGAATCTTCTCGGCCAGCGCTGAAAGCTCCGCGACGATCTGCGGATTGTCACTGGCGACGTTCTGCGATTCTCCGGCGTCGGCCTCAAGGTTGAAGAGACTCTGTTCAATCTGAGCAGTGTCGTACTTCACCGGGATGCCGTCCTTCCCGCCGGCTCGTCCATTCAGAGTTCTGTAGTCGTGGGAGAAATGCAGCTTCCATTTTCCGCTGCGAACCGCGTGCAGCTGATTTCCCCAGTAGAACGCAAGAACGTCATGCGGTGACTTTTGAGAGTCATCGCCAGTCATCAGAGGAAGGATGTTCTTTCCGTCGATCGGATGTTGCGGCAAAGTGGCTCCCGTCATCTCCGCCACAGTCGGAAGGATGTCGATCGTCATGCACGGTTCAGAGCAAACCGAGCTGGCGGGAATATGGTCCGGCCACTTCATGATGCAGGGGACTCGACAACCGCCATCGAACATGGTGCCCTTCCCTTCACGCAGCGGCTGAGCAGAACCTGCGTGGTTGCCATAGCTGAGCCACGGACCGTTATCTGATGTGAAGATGACGAGCGTATTCTTTTCGAGGCCACAGTCGTGCAGAGACTTCACGATCTGCCCCACGGACCAGTCCACTTCCATCAGCACATCGGCGAGCAGTCCCTTTCCGCTCTTACCTTCGAACTCGGGCGAGACGAACAGTGGCACATGCACCATGCTGTGCGGGACGTACAGAAAGAACGGCTTGTCACGATGGCGTTCGATGAAGCTGACAGC